>Ga0208039_1000183_pt1 | contig 56910 bp, 48 predicted proteins | sample June2015DPH_20_1_2_FD_184722 | JGI IMG/M metagenome (GOLD analysis project Ga0208039, IMG submission 184722) | Peatland microbial communities from SPRUCE experiment site at the Marcell Experimental Forest, Minnesota, USA - June2015DPH_20_150... | ecosystem: Environmental > Terrestrial > Soil >... | reverse complement strand
CGGCGACAGGCTCGTCAGGCTCGGCTGTGGATTGCTGCCTGTGCCAGTGAGGTTCACTGACTGCGGGCTGCCACTGGCATTGTCCGTGATGCTCACCGAGGCCGTGCGGCTGCCACTGGCCGCAGGCGTGAAGGTCACGCTGATGGTGCAGTTGCTGCCGGCCGCCACCGAACTGCCGCACGTGTTGGTCTGAGCAAAGTCGCTGGCATTGGCGCCCGTGAGCGCGATGCTAGTGATGTTTAGCGTCGTGCCGCCACTGTTCGTAAGTGTCACAGCTTGGGCGCTACTCGTGGTCCCGAGCGCTTGGCTTGCAAACGTCATGCTGGGGGGCGACAAGTTTGCCGTAGGTTGTGCCACACCGGTCCCTGACAGCGAGATGCTGATAGTAGGGTTCCACCAAGCATTGGTGATGATCGATATGGCGCCGGTGACACTGCCGCCGACCGCGGGAGCGAATTCAACGTTGAAGGTAGCATTTTGGCCGGCATTCAGGGTAAGGGGTAACACAAGCCCGCTGATGCTGAAACCCGCTCCTGTTACCGTGGCCTGGGAGACCGTTTCGGGGCGAAATCCAACATTCGTGAGAGTTACCCCCAGGTCAAGGCTGGTCCCCACCGTGACGCTCCCAAAGCTGAGACTATTGGAACTTGTAGTGATCCGGGCTACGGCATCTTTCGTAAGACTGAGGGCCACGATAAGCAGCAAGACAGAAAGGACGAGTTGCGCAGAGCGTCCGGCGCATGCGTACTTGCGGCGGTTCTCAAGATGACATGGGCAAGGCATACTTCTCCTCTTAGGGCTCAGCAACGGTTCCGAGCCGCCAAGAGGCTTGTGCATCAGTCTTCGGCGCGATCGCCGAGGCAACCGGCACACTTACAGGGGACGACAAACCTCTTCACGTCCAGATTTGGTTATCCGCGGAATGCTTTGTTACCCTGAGAGTTTGTGAGAGAAGGCTCGATATAGGAAAGAGCTGCCCGCTTTATTATGATTTATGTAATGAGGCCACCAAGACCCCTTAAGAGCATGATCGCCACCCCATGAGTGCTATATCTATTCACGAGTCCTTATATGATTCGTGGCGCAGCGGGCTGGTTACGAATTGTTCTCAGAGGTTGATTTCTGCATCCGTCGTGGACACACACATCCTGAGGATTGAGTCCCAATGTCCTCCCGGCTCATTACGTAGTGAGCCTTCGATGCGCCAGACTGCACGACCGAAAAGGGCCGCGCTGCCCGGTCGCAGTTTACAAGGGGCTCCCTCCTACAACCCCGACGGGGTTGTAGCTCGCGGGATGAGGGCCGCTCCTGGTCATTCACTGAGCGAGAGACTCTGTTGTACTCGTGCTGATTTACTGGCTGCCCCCGCGTGCAAACCAGAGGTGTCGGCAGCTAGTCACTGACTACCGTGCACACAACCTGCCAAACGATTACTCAATCGTAAAGGCCTGATTTGCTGGGGGGTGGGTCGCACCTTTGTGCTCTCACGAAGCGATAACAGATGCAAGTCTTACACGAGGCAGGGAAGAATTTACTGGTTACCGGCGGGAGAGAGGGATCGTGCGTAAAGACCTGATTTGCTGTGGGTGGGTCGCACCTTTGTGCTCTCACGAAGCGACAGAGGATGTGAGTTTTACAGCGTCGCCTGCGGCCGCAACCAAAAGCAGATTCTTCGCTACGCTGCGCTCCACTCTCCAGAAACTCGATGAATTACTCCTCTCAGTTGAGCAATTTAGGCCGAGCGGACCGGAAGGCGTTTTACCTGCTCTTTGCGCGCCCAGAACCTCCTCGGAACGGTCCATCCTCGATCCCCGCAGGGGATCCATACAGTAGCCGGGGGCAACGCCCCCGGAAAATGCGCCCCCCCCCACAAGGTCCGACCCTGAAAGGGTCGAATGAGGGCGACCTCACCCCGGTCTTGCGGCCCGCGGCTCAGGGTAATGCGACCTTCAGGGTCGGGGAACGAGCGTGGCGCTTTCCGGGGGCGTTGCCCCCGGCTACTATCTTGTGCCCTTGCAGGGCACGAAAAAGCTACCCTTCGGCGGGGTGGCGCAGACCCGCCGCGGCGGGTCTGCGTTATGAGATTCAGGGCATCGGATCCATTGCCAGGAGGAAGGGATCTCGCCGATAGCCGAGCCGGAAGCTCGACCACGGCCACGGGTCAGGAGAGGAGAGGAGACGAGACGGCGGTCGGAAGGGCGGCCGCAGCAACAGGTACGGGTGGTGGGGTAATGAAGATGGTTGAGCCCGTAGAAATGCCGTTGCCGTCCCAGCCTCACGTTTTACCGCGCCGCGACATCGGTGCGCCGCAGAAATCAAACCACGATGTCTGCGCCACCCGCGTTCCGAGGCGGTCAAATCTATGACCAACTTCGATGGGATCAATGCTCTATCTCTGACGTTAAAGTAGTATTAATTCTCAAGCACAATCCTGTACCGGGCCTTGTTGCATCTCACGCGGTCCAAAGCCTCATTGACTTGATCCATGGGCATTCGCTCGACCTGCGCTTCTATGCCGTTGCGCGCGGAGAACTCCAGCATCTCCCGGATCAGTGACGGGCTCCCCACAGGATTGCCACACACGGACTTCTGGCCCATGATGAGGTCCGCAGCCGGGACGCGAATGTCGCTTGGTGGGACACCAACGATGCAGAGCTTACCCTTGGGCTTGAGCACACCCAGATAGATGGCCCAGTTTATGTCCGCACACACCGTGACCAAAATGAAGTCGAGCGAGTTGTTCAACCTTCCCATGGCCGAGGGATCCTGCGAGTTTACGAAGTGATGTGCACCGAAGCGGCGAGTTTCCGCCTCCTTGTCTGGTGAGGTGGAGAATGCAGTCACCTCGCAACCGAAGGCGCGAGCATACTGTAGCGCGAGGTGACCTAGACCGCCCACCCCTACGACCCCCACATGCATCGCGTGGCTCACTTGGTATGCGTGGAATGCGCCGTAGACAGTGATCCCGCCACACAACAGCGGCGCTGTTTTAGCAGAGTCCATGCCATCGGGAATGGCAAAAACGAATCGGGGGTTGACGCGGATGGCACTCGCGTAGCCACCCAAGCCATGCGTGCAGGTTCCCTCCCACTTCAAGCACAAGTTCTCTTCGCCCTGCGCGCAGTACTCGCACTCTCCGCAACAGCCAGAGTTCCAGCCCACCCCCACGCGCTGCCCCTCCCTAAAGCCCCTCGCCGCAGAGCCCACCTGCGACACCGTGCCGATGATCTCGTGTCCTGGAACCAAGGGATAATGGCTGAAGCCGAAGTCGTTGTTGACAAGATGCAGATCGGTGTGACACATGCCGCAATGTTCTATCTGGATCTCCACAGCGTTCGCTCCCAGCAGGCCCAAGTCGTACTCAAAAGGTTCGAGCGCCTTGCCCGGCCCCAGTGCGGCATATCCTCGGACTTTCATATTGGCCTCCTCTTCACAGTCGATGTGAGCAGGTTGTCGGAGCGAATCTACTTCAGCAGGTACCGCTGCAAAAATACGACGTCGGCATAGAACAGGAAATCCTGGTTCGACTTTTTTTGGTAGCCGTGTCCCTCGTCTTTGGCCATCAGATACCACACCGGGGTTCCCTCTTTTTTCAGGCCCGCGTCGATCTGGTCCGACTCGCTCACGGGCACGCGCGGATCATTTTTCCCCGCCACTACCATCATCGGTTTCTTGATTTTGTCCAGGTTGTTCATGGGGGCGATTCTTTCGAGAAACTCCCGCATCTTCGGATCGCGCTCGTCGCCATACTCGACGCGGCGCAAATCGCGGCGGTACGCCTCGGTATGCTCGAGAAAAGTGACCAGGTTCGACATGCCCACGATGTCGATCGAGCAGCGGATGCGGTCGCTATAGAACGTCGATACGGCCAGAGTCATATGGCCGCCGTAGCTTCCGCCGGTCACGGCGACGCGGTCCGCGTCCAGGTCCGGCCGTGTGGCGATCCAGTCGAAGAGCGCGTTGATGTCCTTGTAAGAATCCTGGCGCAGGAATCCGTTGTCGAGTTTGGTAAACGTTTTGCCATAGCCGGTGGAACCTCGCACGTTGGGAAAGATCAACGCGATCCCCAATTCGTTCAAATAATAATTGTCGCGTCCGAGAAAACCCGGCCGCGACTGTCCCTCCGGCCCTCCGTGGATATCAATCAACACCGGGCGCTTGCCCGAAAACTTGGCGGGCGGACGAAAGAGAAGACCTGAAATCATCTTTCCGTCGAAGGTCTTCCAGCGTACAAGCTCCGCTTCCGGAAATGCTTCCGTATTCACCGCCGTTTCGCTGGTGGTCCAGCGCTCCACCTTGCCGGTGGTGATGTGGAGCGAATAACAGTCGTAGGGCGAGCGCGCCGTTGTCAGTCCAAATGCCAGGTCGTGATTGTTGCGGTGCCAGCGCAGGCTGCCCACCAAGCCGACGGGCAGTTTGGGCACCGGCAGCTCGCGGCCCGTAGCGGTGTCGAGCAAGTGGAGAGCGCTGAGACCATCTTCGTTGGTCACGAAGGCGATCCACCTGCCGTCGTACGACAAGGCGAATTCATCCACATCCCACGGAATGTTGGAAGTCAATACCGTCATTTGCTTGGTCGCGAGATCGATATAGACGAGCCGTTGAAATTCGGAACCCTTGTCGGCAGTCAGATAGACTCCCTTGCCGTCCTTGCTGAATCGCGCGTTGCTGTAGGCGACTTGTTCATCCGTCTTCCGCGGCGTCAGAGCAGTCTTCTCACCGGTGGCCGTATCCACCAGCCACACGTAGGTTTCATTGACTGAGATCACTTCGATCAGGAGGATTTTCTTGTCATCGGGAGACCAGTCCTCCGGGCTCCATCCGCCGCCAGAGAGTTGGGTGAGCAGATGATCCGTCTTGGGGTCGGTGGGATTCATCACCCAGAGGTCGGTATCCTGGCCGGTCCGCCGCGTGGAGGTGTAGGCGATCTGGTCGCCGCTCGTGGACCACGGCCCCAAAAGATTCCTCGACTTTCCGTCCGTGAGCAGCGCGCTGTTGCGTGTGGCGAAATCGTAGCGGAAGAGCTGATACCACTCCCCGCCGCCGCCGTCTCTTGAAAAGACGAAGTAGTCGCCCCCGCGGGGATGGAAGCTTCCGCCGTAAACCGGTTCGGTGAAAAACGTCAGTTGCTGGCGCGCGCCGCCCGGCATCTTCACTAGGTGGGTTTGATAAGTGTTCCCGAACCGAGTGCCAATCAGCATCTCGCGGCGCTGCGGGTGCCAGTCCGAGGGAAAAGCGGACCGGTTCTCGGCATACCGCCCCGCCGTTTCGGCGAGCGAGGCCGGAATCGCCGGCACATTGTCCAGCACCAGATTGTCGGGCGGGGCGAGCACCGCTTCTTGCGCCAGTGCTTCCGCCGCAGCCAGCAACAAAAGCGCCACCAACAAACCAAGCCGACTAAGACGCAGCTTCATGCAGACTCCTTCGCGAAGTCTTTCGCCTTGATTTCCCTGCGCGCCGGCACCCATCTCCGTAGGCACCTGCCGTTCACGCCTCCTTCATGGCGTGGGTGATCGCCGTGCCGGCCGATCCGCTAAGCTGGCTTCGAACCGAAAGCGAGGAGAATGGTCTTTTCCGCTGCTCTGCGCCGACGGTTTCCATCTCCACTCGAACTGAAAGGATTTTGGCAAATCCGTCGCGCCGCCGGAAGCGGTGTCGCTCTCCTTGTGCGCCATGGCCCGAAGCTGGAACGAGCCCGAGTTATCCATTTTAGCTCCGAACAGCCTCACACAATACACCCATCGAGGGATTCCAGCGCACTTTTCTTCTTTGGCTGGGTCCAGGGGCTCGGGACAGGGTCCCGTCTGCCCCAATGCGAGTCCCGAAGCTGCTGACCGTGACCTTGCTGCAAACTCGTCAGCGACCAGTTCCTAATCCTATTCGGCAACGCCAATCGTCGTCCCGCCTCGCGAGATTCCCCAGGTTCGAGGCGACTGCACTCACCCAGAACCGTACCTCGTTAGATCCCGCGAGGCAGGATGGCAACCCAGCAGCGTCATCTTCGCTCACAACCTTGACCATTGTGCACAGCGAACTCGGAAGCGATGCGCTTGTGAAGGCACTGGAGAAAGGCAAGTTCCGAAGGCTCCACTTTTGCCGGCCAAGGCACCTGGGAACGGCTTACCAGGCCATGGAGCATGAACGCGTGGTGGCAGGTCGCAAGCTGCCGTTAACCAACTTGCTCGAGCCAGCTTTCGTTTCAAAACAAAAGGAGGTGCGGGAGAGGGCAAGACCCCGACAGGTCCGGAAAGGCCACCCGCGCTACCTGACAGGGTGTCTCTTGACAGTTGGCTGGAGATTTGATAGGCTATGTGAGTTGACCTATGGCGAACGATTCAACAGGTCGCTTCCAGGGGGTTCTAAGTCGGCCCGCAGGCTGCGGAAAATCGGCACAAAATGCAAAAAAGATACTATTTAGACGGAACGAACCTAAGATTCTGTTGAAACTAAAGGAGTTGGCCGTTTTAGGGCCCAAAAACGAACTGGTTCTTGAGAGCCAGAAACCCCGATAAAACCCAAGAATATGGCCAAAAATCGGTGAATTCTGGAGCATTTAATGAATTCAGAAAGTAGAAATCTGAAACTAGAAAACGACGACGGTCATCCTGAGTGCGCATAGGCGAAGATGGCTAACCGTGATGTCAGGACGTCGCCGCGAGGCTGGCCCAATCGACCCGTTGAAAGCAAAGGGCCTAGGCGACGAAGTTCGCGAGAGCGCCCGTTCACTGTCATGCTGAGCCCGGTCGCTTCGCTCAGGGTAAACTCCGCGAAGCATCTCGCCCTGCTGTTTCTCGGCGGAAAAGTCCAGAGCGAGATTCTTTGCTCCGCTCCGCTGCGCTCAGAATGACAGCGTGGCAGTTTAGCCCTCCAATGCCAGCGAGCCACCTCTCCTCTGGCCGGACGGGCGAGAGCCACCGCGGCGCCTTTTGGTGGGTTTCACAGATGCTCGGGAAGTCCAATATCTACTTCCGCTGGTTGAAGGAAATAAAGAGGCAGGGAATTTTCCATCCCGGCCAGCGAGTCGGCGTGGCAGTTTCAGGCGGGCCGGATTCAGTCTTATTGCTCCACTTCATGAAAGACCTGGCTTTGGAGTGGGGAATCACGCTGGCCGTGGTCCACTTCAATCATCATTTGCGGGGGACCGAGTCAGACGCGGATGAGAGCTTTGTTCGGAACCTGGCTGATTCAATCGGAATCGCTTTCATCGGTGGCGAAGCTGAGGTAGCGCGGGTGGCTCGTGAGAAAAAGCGAAACCTCGAGGCTACCGCCCGCGAGCTGCGCTACAGATTCTTCTTCTCACTTGTGGAGCAAGGCCGGCTTGACAAAGTGGTGACGGCTCACACCGCCAACGACCAGGCTGAGACCGTGCTGCTGCGCTTATTGCGCGGCGCCGGAACGCGCGGCTTGAGTGGAATTTATCCTGTGCTGGAGGGCAAGGTCGCCCGCCCGTTTCTTGATCTCACGCGCGCCGAAATCACGCGCGAGATGGAAGCGCGCAAGCTTGAATGCCGGCTTGATTCAACCAATCTCGACTCCCGGCTGCGGCGCAACAAAATACGCATGGAGCTCCTCCCCCTCCTGGAGAAGGAATTCAACCCAGCCATCATCCCGCTTCTCAAGAATCATGCTGACCGGGCACGGGATGAAGAAGCGTTCCTGGAGCAACAGGCCCGTGAGCGCAGCCGCCCCTGGCGCATCCGAGAAGGCGCAGAAGAGAAGATTCCGGTGCGCGCCCTTCGAGGGTTTGCACCGGCAATTCAGCGGCTGGTTATGCGGCAAATGCTTCACTCCGTGGGCAAGGGTTTGCGGGGCGTGGCTTACACGCACATTGAAGGACTCCTTCGGTTCGCCACCAGCGCCCAAAGTGGCCGGAGCCTCAATTTGCCTGGCGGGGCAGTAGCGAGAAAGGAATTCGACTGGCTCATCCTTGGTTCGCGATCGATTTCCGAGGATGCATACGCTTACGCTGTCGCGGTCCCTGGAGAGATAACCGTCCCCCACTTAGGCGTTAACTTTCGGTTCAAGATTATTGAACCCCAAGGGATTCCTAAGGAGTATAATCAAATGGTGAGTGGCGCCCTGGATCCGCAGAAACTGCCGCACAGATTGTTTCTGCGAAACTGGCGACCCGGCGACCAGTTTTGGCCTTCGGGAAGCCGAAAGCTCCGGAAACTGAAGGAGCTGTTTGGTCAGCGGAAGATTCCTCGCGGGCAGCGCAAGCTCTGGCCGGTGTTGGAATGTGGGGAGCAGATTGTGTGGGTGAGGGGATTCCCACCCGCAGCTCCCGTGGTAGCTTCTCCGGAGTCCCGAGCCATCTTGCTTATTGAGGAAGCTCGCGGCCCTCAGGGTTAGCGTGGACTCGGAGCGGATGAGATGAAAAGGAAGACCTCCAAACCTCCTGCAACGAAGCGCAGCTCTCACCCGTGCGCGCAGGCTCTCCCGGACAACGATCTGCGCTGTGTATACTCGGAGAAGCAGATTCAAAAGCGCGTGCGCGAATTGGCAAAGCAGATAGACCGCGACTACAAGGGCAAGACGCTGCATGTAGTGGGGATTCTGGAAGACTGCTTTATTTTTATGGCCGACCTCGTGCGCAGTCTCACGATTCCGGTGGTTTGCCATTTCATGAAAGCCGAGATCCACGACACTTCAGCGGGCGCGACTGCGGTGCGAGAAATCATGTACACTTCCAAGGTCGAGGCCGCCGGGCGGGACGTCCTTCTCGTCGATGGCGTTCTGCAATCCGGACTGACTCTGGACCACCTCTACAGCTATGTTCTGGGCCAGAACCCCAGTTCCGTCCGCACCGCCTCGCTCATTGACAAGAGCGGCGAGCGCACCGTGGATGTTTCCACGGATTACGTGGGGTTCAAGAGCAACGAGAAATTTCTGGTCGGCTATGGCCTCGGCTATCAGCAGAAGTATAGAAATTTGCCTTTCGTGGCTGAGCTCGCGAGAGTTGTGTGAAGCATCTAATAGTAGAGCGGGGGTAAGAGACCCGCGTAAGGTCTAAGGAGACAGGAGGAGGAAGCCCAGTGAACTCGGCGGTCAAGAACATAGTTTTCTGGGTGGTGATGGTGGTCACCGCCCTGCTCATCTGGGAGGTGGTCAGGTCGAGCACCGGGGCAAGCATCCAGGAGCTTACTTTTACGTCCTTCATCAACGAGATTAATCGGGATAACGTCCGTGAAGTCCAAATTACGGGGTCCGACGTTTCCGGTACGCTGAAAAAGGAAAGCGCCAAGTTCAAAACCACCATTCCCACAAATTATCCCGACCTGTACAAGACTCTGACGGAAAAGAATGTCAGCGTCGTCATCAAGGATAGCTCCGGGGGTAACTGGATGACTTGGCTCGCCAACGGCCTGCCCATGATCCTGTTGTTGGGTCTCTGGATCTTCTTTATGCGCCAGATGCAGAGTGGCGGTAACAAGGCGCTTTCATTTGGGAAGAGCCGCGCCCGCCTTCTCTCCAGCCAGCAAAAGAAGGTGACGTTCAAGGACGTGGCCGGGGTTGAAGAAGCCAAAGAAGAATTGCAGGAGATCATTGAGTTCCTGAGGGAGCCGCAAAAGTTTCAAAAGCTTGGCGGCCGCATCCCCAAGGGCGTCTTGTTGGTTGGGGCGCCTGGGACCGGGAAGACCCTGTTGGCGCGGGCGATTGCCGGTGAAGCGAACGTTCCTTTCTTTTCCATCTCGGGCTCGGATTTCGTTGAGATGTTTGTCGGCGTGGGCGCTTCGCGTGTTCGCGACCTCTTCGAGCAGGGGAAGAAAAACGCGCCCTGCATCATTTTCATTGACGAAATTGATGCCGTGGGCCGCCACCGGGGCGCCGGCCTGGGCGGCGGTCATGACGAGCGCGAACAGACGCTGAACCAATTGCTGGTGGAGATGGATGGCTTTGAATCGAATGAAGGCGTCATCCTCATTGCCGCAACGAACCGTCCGGATGTTTTGGATCCCGCCCTTTTGCGCCCCGGCCGATTTGACCGGCGCGTGGTCGTTCCACGCCCTGACGTGGGAGGACGCGAAGCCATTTTGAAAGTACACACGAAAAAAATCCCTCTGGCTGAGGACGTGGAAATCTCAGTGCTGGCGCGCGGTTCGCCCGGCTTCTCGGGCGCTGACTTGGCCAACTTGGTGAACGAAGCGGCCCTGCTCGCCGCCCGCCAGAACCGTAAGACGGTGATGATGAACGATTTCGAGACCTCCAAAGACAAGGTTCTCATGGGCGCCGAGCGAAAGTCCATGATCCTTTCCGAAGAGGAGAAGAAAAACACCGCCTATCATGAAGGCGGGCATGCCTTGGTGGCTTCCACGATCCCGCACGCCGACCCGCTCCACAAGGTCACCATCATCCCTCGCGGTATGGCGCTGGGCGTCACCATGCAACTCCCTATAGATGACAAACATACTTACACTCGCGATTACCTCGAATCGCAACTGGCCATCATGATGGGCGGGCGCGCGGCGGAGGAAATCTTCCTGAACCACATTACCACCGGGGCCGGCAACGACATCGAGCAGGCCACTGAAATCTCGCGACGCATGGTGTGCGAATGGGGCATGTCAGACCTGGGTCCCCTGGCTTACGGGAAGCATCAGCAGGAAATCTTCCTGGGGCGTGACCTTTCGACCTCGCGTGATTTCAGCGAGGACACCGCCATCAAGATCGACCAGGAAGTGAAGAACTTTGTGGACACTGCCTACCTGAAGGCCAAGGACGTCATTAACACTCACCGTGACGCTCTGGCGCGCATCGCGGAAGCTCTGCTGGTCCGGGAAGTGCTGGATGCCAGCGAGGTCAATCTGCTTATTGAAGGAAAACCTTTGCCGGAAGTGGCTCGGCATGCGCCTGCAAAACCTTCCCCACCGGAGACTACGCAGGTCTTGAAGCCTCATCCCGCGCCGGGCTTGTCCTCGCGCGAACGTCCGCAGCCGGCGTAGCCAATCTGAAGTGCGAGCACAATTGCACGGAGGAGAGTGGACTCTGCACTTCACTGACAACTCGCTCCATTCTTCCCTTGTCTAATCATTCTGAGCGAAGATGTCAGTAGTCCCGCCACGGCGAGTCAGTTGAAAAAACCAGGCTGGCGCGACAAGGGCATTGAGTGATTGATTCACTGAGCCATTGAATCACTGAAAAGCGGTGCCCCAGCGTGTGGCGGTTCTGAATTCTAAATCGCCTTCTCCGTACAGCCCTTTCTCTCCTCACTTCTCATGTCTTTCTGCTAACTTGTAACTCCTGCAGGTCCCGCCACGGCTGGTCACTCGTCACTGGTCTTTTGTCTCCTGGCTGAATTGCGTAGTAAACTGCTTTGTTACTGAATGCCGAAGAGGGCAGAATTCATCCTTTTATGAGACCTCGACCTATTCTTGATCTGGATATCCAGGGACGCAAGGTTCGGCTGGGCGAACGCACGCTCATTATGGGCGCCCTCAACGTGACGCCGGATTCTTTTTCGGACGGTGGGCTCCACCTTGATCCCGAAAGAGCCCTCGCGCATGGCCTCGAATTGGTCCGGCAGGGAGCAGACTGGATCGACGTTGGGGGTGAATCCACACGGCCGGGTTCACGCCCGGTCTCAGCCGAAGAAGAGTTGCGGCGGGTTCTGCCGGTGATCCGGAGCCTTCGGCGCAAATTGCGCTCGACCCCCATCTCCATCGACACCACCAAAGCCGAGGTGGCCGAGAAGGCGGCGCAGGCCGGAGCCAGTATCCTGAACGACGTCAGCGGATTGCGATTTGATCCGCGCTTGGCCGACGTGGCGCGTCGCTACAACACTCTCCTCATCCTGATGCACCTGCGCGGCCGGCCCGAGACGATGCAGACGATGCCCTTCGTGAGGGATATTTGGCGGTCGCTCAATCGAGGACTCGCGTGCTCGCTCCAGCGAGCTTTGGCGGCGGGCTTGCGCAGGTCCCAGTTGATCCTTGACCCCGGCCTGGGTTTCGGCAAGTCCAGGTTTCAAAACTTTGAAATCCTCGCGCACCTCGGGAAATTGCGACGGTTCGGCCTTCCCATCCTGGTGGGCACCTCGCGAAAGTCGTTTGTCCAGGCCATCGCCGCCGGCGCTGGTCTTCATGCTGCCGCACTTCACGGCTCGAGAAGCAAGGGAGGTCCCGCAGCTTACTGGCCGATGATTGAGAATCTCAAGGCGCAGCAAGCACCTACTCTTCAACTGGGCGATGCCGCCGCCGTGGTGGCATCAATCTTGGGTGGCGCCCACATCGTGCGCGTGCATGATGTCGCCGGAGTCTTGCCGGCGGTGCGCATCGCAGACGCCGTGCTCACTGCCTCCCGCCGTGCTGAATGACGGCGCGCTGCCGCAGCGCTGACCCCGCATCGCGGGGTCAGCACGACGCGAGAGCAAGAAAATGCCGACCCCGCCTTGCGGGGTCGGCGCTACAGCGGCAGCGCGTCAGTTGGCCGGCCGCAGTCCGAAGCCCGCCTTGCCGGGCAGCGAAAGCGTGTACGGGAACGAGCTTTGTGGAATACAATAGGTGGGAAAATGTCGAACAAGCCGAAGCTTTTTGGCACGGATGGGATAAGAGGTGTGGCGGGCGAGTACCCCCTCGACCGCACGACCGTTTGGAACCTCGGACTCGCCCTGGGTAATATTCTTCGCAAAGAAGAGCCAGCCGGCCCCGTTCGAGTCGTTCTGGGACAGGATACTCGGGAATCGGGAAGTTGGATTGCCCGTCGGCTCACCGCAGGGCTGCGTTCGGCCGGCGCGCAAGTCACCGAAGCTGGTGTGATTACCACGCCCGGCTTGGCTTTCCTCACTTGTCATCACGGTTTTTCTGCCGGCGTGGTCATTTCCGCGTCCCACAATCCATACGAAGACAACGGCATCAAGGTCCTTTCCAAGTCAGGAACCAAGCTTTCCCAATCCGTGGAACTCGCGATCGAGGGGGAGTTGGCACAAGCGGGGTCTGAGGGAGAGAGAGATTCCGAGGCGCCTCTGGAGACCGCACCGCACTTGTTGGAGGCTTACCTGGAGCGGCTCCTCCAGCTCATTCCGGCGGGCGTGGCGCTATCGCCCTATCGGCTGGTCGTGGATTGCGCACACGGCGCAGCTTATCGTGTAGTCCCGAAACTCCTCAGCCGCCTGGGCATCGAGGCGCACCTTCTGCACGTAGAACCCAACGGGCGCAATATCAATCTCGGTTGCGGCTCACTTTATCCGCAGGTGATGGCGCAGGCCACCCAGGCGCTCTCCGCTGACCTGGGAGTGGCCTTCGATGGTGACGCGGACCGCGCCATATTCGCCACGCGCGAAGGCAAGCTGATCGACGGCGATTATATCCTCTCTATAATGGCGCCTTTCCTACAGCGGTGCGGCATGCTCAAAGGCTCCGCCGTGGTCGGCACTCTGATGACAAACCTGGCGCTCGAAATCGCCCTGGCGGGGCACGGGATTGGCCTGAAGCGCACCGCCGTAGGCGACAAGTACGTCCTGGAAGAGATGCTGCGTTCCGGCATCAACCTTGGCGGGGAACCATCGGGCCACATTATTTTCGCCCACCTATCACTTGCCGGAGATGGCATCATTACCTTGCTCGAGGTTGTGCGACTTATGGCAGAGACCCGCCAGCCCTTCGAGGAACTGACTCGAACCTTCAAACCCTTTCCACAGATTATCCAAAACGTGCGAGTGAAGGAGAAGATTCCGCTCGAATCCATTCCAGAAGTCACTCGCGCCATCGCAGAATGCCGGAGTGAGATCAGTGATCAAGGGCGCGTGGTGGTTCGCTACTCGGGGACAGAACCGCTTGCCCGGGTGATGGTCGAGGCTAGAGAGCCCGGAATGGTGGAACACCACGCGGCGCGCATCGCGCAAGCGATTGAATCAGTCCTGGGAATCCGATGATCTCTCCGACCCGGTGGTGAGCAACCTCTGGGCGTGGGGGCCGGAAACGGCGGACAGTGAGGTCAATATGAAAAGGGCGCTCATCCCGTTATTCATGATTTCGATAGCCATCTTCCCAACCACTCTGCTACCTCAGCAGAAACTAACCGCCACCAATCTGCCTGACTTTCTTGCCCGCTACGACACAAACTTTGGGCCTTTGGAAGTGGTTTTCAAGGATCTGACAAACGAAAACCTGCCCTTAACCGACGAAGCGGGACAGCCTCTGGCCCGCCGACCGTTCGCGGACTGGCTTCTCGCTGTAACCAATCTGCGCCAGACCGCTCGTCAATTCTCCGCCAATCCGGAAGACCTCGTCCTGGCATGCACGCTCGTAATCCGCACGGAGAGTCTGGCGGACGACCTCTTTGACCTCTCTCAAGTGGCCTACGACAACGACCGTGAAGAACTCGGCAACCGATTAAGCACCCTTCAGATCACCATGGAAGAGAACAAGGAACTGCTGGCGGATTATCTTCTTGCACTTGCCGCTGAGAAGCAGAACCGGCTGCAACAGCTCGAGAAAGAAGTTGATGAATTGCACCTGAAACTGAAGGAGGGCATGAAACCAACAGGTCCAGGGGCCCGATGAGCAGCATCTTACTGGAGCAGCAAGGTACAAGAACGAGGCAGGCGAATGATGAAACGGGGTGACTTATCTTCAGCCTTTCTTGCCATTGTAGTGATCAGTCCTTTGCAGTGTAGCTATGCGCAGAGCACGCAAGAGAATGGGCCTCCCCAGTCAACGGCGTCCACGCTGATGGTACCCACTGATACCACGATCCCCCTCAGGCTCATGAACACTATCAACTCACGGACAGTCCAACCGGGCCAGGCAATTTACTGCGAAACCATCTTTCCAATCACTGTGGGCAATAGGATCGTGATTCCACGGGGAAGTTCCGTGAAGGGTTCGGTTACCAAAGTGGTCCGCCCCGGGCATCTAAAGGGCAAGGCGCAGATCGGAATCCGGTTCGAGACTCTCATCTTGCCCAACGGCACAACGCTTCCCCTGCGAGCGACGCTCTCCGGATTCGGGGGCACAGGGCGGGAGGGATTCCAGCCCAAGGAATCAAAGGTCGAAGGCGCTTCATCCAAAGGCGATAAGGCAGGCAAGGTGGCTGAGACGACGATTACGGGTGCAGAGATTGGCACCATTGCGGGAGCGGCCAGTGGAAGCCCTGTAAAAGGGCTCGGAATCGGCAGCCTCGCCGGCGCTGCCGGAGGGCTTGTCTGGATCGTTGCCGGCCGGGGTAAAGAAATCGTCCTCCCGTCTGGGACGAACTTTGAACTGCAATTAAGCGCGCCCCTCACCTTCAGCCGGGATGACGTTGAACCTCCCTCCCCGTATGACCAAGGACCTGCACTTCCGCACAACGAGTAATGCTCGAAGCCTTCAGGCCTGCCGTTGTTCCTTGCATTCCCGGCACAAGCGCGACCAGGGGACAGCGTCCAGCCGGGCGGCTGAAATTGGCTTCATACACGCCTGACACACCCCGAATGTCTTGCGTTCGATTCGCCCCAGCGCCTCGTCGATGGCCCGCAGAAGCTTGCTATCCGTCTCGCGCAAGCGCACCTGCAACTCTGCCTCGAGTGCCGCAGCCGCATAGTCCACCAAATCGCCCTGGTTTGCGCCCGATGGGGGAGCAGGGCCCTCCGTCCCGGCTCTTGCGGTGGTCAACTCTCGCCGCTTGGCCAACAGCAATTCCTTGTACCGATCTAAATCCCTGGCATTCATGGAAGATCCTCCGCAGCAGGAAAAGCTAAGGCCGAGTCTGCCTCTCCTATGTTACCGCAAAGAGGACGCCGCCGCTTCCGTCTTCATTCAGTACTTTTGTTACGCCGCCCGAAGTCCGGACCGGCTAGCGGCTGTTTGGGTGGCGCAACACATGGCGGAAGTCTATAATTGGGTGGAAATTTGGCGTATAAATGCGGCAGCCCTCTCAACCTGGGAGGCTGGGGAGTCCGGGTAACGGGTCAGCTTCTTGCCGTGAGGGAGGCTAACTGCGGGCCGGAACGCAGATGCCTGAAGCGAGGAAAAATGCAACTTCGAAGGGACCCGATCACGCAAAGTTGGGTGAATTTGGAAGACGAGGGTGAGAACGTCGCCCGCAGTGGAGACGCTCCCTGCCCCTTTTGCCCAGGTCACGAAGCTTTGTCTCCCCAAACCCTCTATGTATACCCAGGCGGGGGATCAAGCTGGCAGGTGCGGGTGACCCCACACCTCCGTCCGGTTTACCGCATCGAGGGCGACCCGCAGCGCCGCGCCGAGGGCATCTACGACAAGATGCGCAGCCTGGGGGCGCATGAGGTTGTGGTGGAACATCCCAGCCACGATTTGCAGCTCTCGCGGCAGACCGACGAGAATGTTGCCCAAGTTCTGCGGGCATATATCGCGAGGGTGAAAGATCTGAAGAAGGATCGGCGTTTCCGGTACGTAACTGTCTTCCGCAATCAAGGAGCGTTGGCGGGGGAGGAATTTGAGCACCCGCACTCCGAGATAACTGCCACCCCATTCATTCCCCGGCGCGTGGGCTATGAACTCCGCTCCTCCTTGCGCTACTTTGAGCTCAAGGAACGGTGCCTGACCTGCGATATTGCAGGGCAAGAAATCGCGCAAAATATACGGATCGTGGAGCAACTCGACCCGTTCGTCGCCTTCTGCCCGTTTGCCGCGCGCGTGCCCTACGAGACATGGTTGCTCTCCCTGAGGCACCACTGCTCGTTCGAGGAGGACCTTACCTCCTGGGACGAGCAGCTTCGTTTCGCACGCTTGTTGAAGTCGGTCCTGATGCGTCTGGAAGCCGTCGCCCCCACCCACCATTTGGTGCTCCACAGTTCACCTAATCTTGGCGCAAAGTTCGAGAGGGGCGGCATTTGGAAGACGCTGGCGGATGATTACCACTGGCATTTGGAAATTCTTCCGGTCATACCCTCCAAAGCGAAGTCCTACGCCCTGAAAGAGGTCTATTACAATTCTCTTCTGCCGGAAATTGCCGCCCAAGCCTTGCGGAACGCGCCGGCATCGAAATAGAGTGGGACAGCGTTGCCTTCGGCCGCGCCAGCTTCAATTCGGCCCCGATCTGATGATCGCGGAAATCGGACCGTGCAGGTGACCCCCGCGAAAGCGGGGGTCTAGCTTGAATAGGGATACGATCCTTCTAGCCCGGAAATGGAATCCTCTCCCGCAAGGCGGGACGGGAATGACGCCGGGAAGATGGCTCAATGGGGCCGTGATCTTTCGATCGTGGGAACGCACCCCGACCCCAAACCATGAGTGTCAGCGCAGGGTCACGATGGTGGCGCCCCAGCCGCCGGCTTCGAGAGGGGCGTCCTGATAAGAGAGCACGAAGGATGTGCGGGTCAGCACGGCGCGCACGATTTCGCGTTGCACTCCGATGCCGCGCCCGTGGATGATGCGCAGGGCTTTGAGACCCAAGCGGTTTGCTTCTTCGAGATACGCTTCAACGGCTTCCTCGACATCCTTGGGCCGCACGGTATGCAGGTCGAAGACATCGCTGAGCGGGATGCGGAATGGTTCGTCGGCGTGGTCCATGCCTGCCCGCCTGCGCAGTGGGATTACGCAACGAGTCACATCTCGACACCGCACACCCGAACAGGTGCCAGGTGTCAGGTGTCAGCAAAATGACCGGCTGAGCGAACCCGAGCACCTGGAACCAGGCACCTGACACCTGAAACCTGAACTTTGGTCGGGGCGCCCAGATTTGAACTGGGGACCTCTTGGTCCCGAAGCTAGTTAAGTAAGTCTATCTCATTGATTTTGCGGCACGCTTGGCAACGCAAAAGCACCCAAAAGCACGGCAAAAACGCTCAAGTGGTACCGATTTGGTACTCGTTCCTTGGCTCCTCGCAAGGCCCATTGCTGGGATGTAACCACGGCTGAACTCTGCTGCTGGGCATCCTTTCAACCGCTGCTCCTGCGGGGTTTTGGCGGAAGCGGCATTTCGATGAAGTCATACCCTCCCGGTGATGCTCCATCGACTCTGGCCGCTATCGCCGCGCTGTACTGCCTTACTACCGGCCAGATATTGGACCCGAGGACGACCAAAGCGAGTTTTCGGCCAGAGAGGTTTTGCTGGTAACGGATGTTCTGATCGGAGGTAACCATCACGTCGAACCCGGCTTGTTCCGCCATCGTCAAAAGTTCGCCGTTTTCCAGTTGGTCGGGCCACTGCATTTCGACGAAAGTATGGACCTGGTGGTTGGGCAGGAACCCGCGCACACCAACCGGAACATTTTTATCAAACAGGATGCGCAACGCGGTGACTCTGGGCGTAAGTCAAAATCGCCTCGACTCGTGCGGGCGGAATTTCAAACTGTTCTGCGATTTCAGCGGCGCTGACGCCATAATCGAAGTTATCGACAATGGCGTTAACTGGCATCCGCGTGCCGCGCAGCACGGGAGCGCCGCTTTGCACTCCCGGCTTGACTTCGACGAGTGGGCAGTCCGACCAGTCAATTTCTTCCATGGCCGCCATAGCGACCTCCCAATCAACATGATTCCATGTTTTCAGGTTAAAAGCCAGAGCGATTGAGGCGCAATCCATGTCGGTCTTCCGGTCGCGTGCATACATTCCAGAACTCAATATACCTCCACTGCTGTTAAGGGCACGAATGGAGGTTCGTGAATGGCAAAGCCCCAAAGGACTTATTGTCGGCCATCAAGCGCGAACTCCCTTTGCGGCCGTTGTTCTGGTAGAATCTGCGCAGCACGAGCTTTCCATTGGCGCGCATGAGGATTTGCCACAGTTGCCAGCAAACATACTCGGATGACACCGAGTTCTGTCCGCATGACGGCACTCAACTTACCGTTCAAGCCACGGAAAGCGAGGTGCAGTTTGGCGCCGGGCTATCACGCCGTTTTCGCATCGTCTGCCGCGTGGGCTCGGGCGACATGGGCGCGGTCTTCCTCGCCAAGAGATGGCGGGGGGACACCAAGCTCAATGCCTATGTAAATGGGAAAGACAGTCAGTCCCGTGACAGTAGAGATACCCAAAAAGAGTCGGAGGATCAACAATGTCAAAATTCAACCATGGGCTTAGCCCCGAATTCATAAGGCAGTTGGCTGAGGAAGCAAATAAACATTCATGGTGGGCCGATGTCTTAAACGATCCCAAGCTTTTCGTCGCAGTGCGGGAAGAATATTTAAATGCTTATTGGCGCGGGCATTCGCTGTTTCTAGTGAAGCCGGGGCCCAAGATCACGACGCACGTGAAGTTTCTGCTTGACCCCGGACTAGATGATCAAGTACCACTCGTCGAGAGAGAGTTCAGAATAGGAGAGCTTCAAGAGCGCGGCTTCGTGAGCCACTACGAAGGCCCGAAGACCCTCACCAAGATGAAGAAGGCATCTGGCCTCTTCTCCGGGTTGGAGAAGACGGGGTGTCATGAAATCGAAGTAAACAATCCTGAGGTCATCGATTGCGAAATCGCGTTTGGCGGCACAGCTTCGTCAGGGGATGTCGGCGACAAAAAGGGGCCATCCCGTGTCGATCTCGCATGCCTTGAACGGGGCAATGGAAAAGACGCTCGCCTCGTCTTTTGGGAGGCGAAGCACTATAGCAATCCCGATCTCCGCGCGGAGGACGGCAGGCCAGTGCCAGTGTGCGATCAAGTGAAGGGATACCAAAAATATCTGTCCGATGCCGATAACTGCAAAGCGGTCGTGGACAGCTACACGAAGGTCGCTGTGAACCTGGTAGCCATTCGCGACATGGGGCTGCGACGCCCACTCTCGCCGCTGATCGTCGAAGTAGGCACTGGCAAACGCTCGCTCACGCTGGATCCGGAACCGCAGGTCGGACTCGTCATATTCGGCTTTGATCAAGCCGAGAAGGTTCACCCCGGCTGGAAGCATCATCTCGACCGGCTGAAGTCTGAATTCAAGCGCGTGGTTGCCGTTGGTGACGCCAAAGGCATACGACTGAAATTATGAGCCTGCGACTCACTATTCACCGCTGTACACGGCAGATCGGGGGCGTCTGCATCGAAATCGAGCATCCAGGTGGCGACCGCATTGTCCTGGACGCCGTGGGGGCCCGCGACATCGCCGAAAGGCGAGACCCCGAATCGGTTGAGGGGGGCTTTGTCTGGTCGCAGGAGGCGGCTCCAGGGTTGGAGATTCACCCATTGAAAGAGGGCAAGAAGCTTTGGAAGCAAACCGCTCGGTTGCGTGCCGTTGTCAGAAGGGTTCTTGCGGAGAGAAAAGAGCTGGCCGACCCTAGGGATCGTGGGCGCGATGGGTTTGGCCGGGATGTGCAGAAGCCGGTCAGGGTGATGAAGAGCAACGACATGGACGAACCCCTGCCCGTTGAAGATTAGGATTTTAGCCCCAAAGGTGGCGTAATTAGGGACTGGAGGAAACGAAGATGAGAAAAGGAATCTTGATTCTGGTAGTAGTCATTCTGGTGGGATCGATGGGCGGTTGGATATTCAGACAACACCAGATAGCGGAAGCCAGTGCGAAAGCTCAGATTGAAGCCAAGGATCAGGTTGAATATGCGGCTTGTAAGCAGGCTGAGGCAGAGGCTGACGCTGCCCATGAGGCCTCTCTACGCAACGATCAGGTAATGGACGAAAACGAAGCATACATAGGGCGGACACAAGGTCCGGCAGCAGAAGCGCGTCAAAAGGCGAAAGACTTTCCTAACAGGACGAATAAGCTCCACGATATCATCAAAGATATTCCAGGCCTGGGTAGTTGCGACGAGGCAGCAGCTAATGATAAAGCTCGGGAGGCACAAGATCTGGCTCGTCTTGGCGGTTCTTGGGTTCGGTTAGCAAGGGAGAAGGGGCTTAAATAGTAAAGAAAGCCGTGCCGGGGCGGAATCCACGGCTACAGTCCAAGAGCCCAGGCTGTGCCGCGTTGCATTCACTGATCGTCTGCTCCCCCACAAGGGGTTTCGAACTTGGCATACTTCTCCTCGGTGACTTTCGTGTTGACGGATTTCGTTCGAAGTGTCGCCACTGAATTCACCCCACAAAATCAAGAAGTTCCCATACGGGAACATTTGAATGTTGCCCAACCCCTTGCAGGAAGCGATTCAGCGTTAGGCCCCGAATTTCCAACAAGTTCCCATATGGAAGCATAAGTTCCCATACAGCACCCTGCGGGGGGTGACGTGTCACCCCTGCACCCGGCGCGCAGCGCCGCACAGCCGCCGCGCAGTACTCCACTGCCAAGTGACGGTCCGGTGGTAGCGGATATGGCGGGCACGAGGGCACCGCTGCTCGTCAGCACGCCACTGCCGAGCAAGGCGGACCTCCCCGCGCCATCCACGCCGAGACACGCATCCTTGGTCGATATAATGGCTGGGGCGTGGGCACGATCAGTACCAAATATTTCTTGCTGGTCCAATGGTTTTTCAACTGGCTGTGAATTTGTTATTGCTAGGATTCGAGAGCTCGAATTGCAGCGCCGGAACTCGCTCGTCCTGCACGGAGTACTCCGTTGCAACGGTTACGGTTGCTGGCCTGCCCCATTAGCGAATTCCAAGGGTTGACATCCATACACATCATTTTTCGGTAAGACACCTCCGCGCAAGAAAATTCCTCAGAAGTTTTGGCTTGGGATCGCGCTAAGTTATAGACATCCTGCCGGTTAGTATCTCGAAACTCACACGTTGGACCTGCAATTCCTGGTGGCACGTAGAACCTCTGTTGCCGTCATTTGACAGAAAAAAAAGTTCGACTTATCAATCCCTATGATCGGGCAATCCTCGCCCGTCTCAGTCCTGAGGGGTGGCGCCGGTTGTCCGGTCACGGGAGGTTTTAATCAGTATGGCAGATGGAATTGAAATACTTCTTACCAGCAAGGAAGCGTCACGAGTTCTGAAGATTCATCCGAAAGTCCTTGAACGGATGGCGAAGCGTGGCGAAGTGCCAGCGCTGAAGGTTGGTAAATTCTGGCGGTATCGCGTTTCGGCTCTGGACGCCTGGATCAGCTCAAGGCTACAATCAGGCAGCCAAGCGTGCCGCACGGCAACTTCATTCTGATTGGAGGAACCATGCAGGCACGATACCAATACGGAGATTTGAGGATTCGGAGGCGGAACAAGGGGCCGGACGTTTGGCAGTTCCGCTATTTGGAGAATGGAAGGCGAAAGTCAGTGTTGGTCGGTACGGTCGAAAAACTCCCGACGAAGGCCGACGCGGAGCGGGCTGTTGAACACTTTCGGCACACGATCAATGACCAAAACCCACAAACACAGTTTCACTCTGTCACCGTGGCGGCGCTAATTGATCGCTTTATGAAACAACACGTACCAAAACATTGCCGAAAGTTGACCGCGAGCGTGTATCGCAGTCTCTTTGAAACTCACATCAGGCCGAAGTGGGGAACCGAATTGGTTGAGAACGTCAAGCCAATGGCCGTGAAAGAATGGCTCGAGGGTATGCCGCATTCCCGACAAGTCAAAGCCCACGTTCGCGGTTTAATGCACACCCTCCTCCAGGCGGCCATTTTGTGGGGATTGATCGAAAACAACCCTGTTAATCCTGTCCGGCAATCCCGAAAGCGGTTAAAGAAACCACGTGTTCTCACGCCGGCGGAATTCAAGCTGCTCCTGGGGCAACTCTCGGAACCTTACAAGTCGATGGTGATAACCGTGGCTTGTTTGGGGCTCCGGGTTTGCGAATTGCTAGGTCTACAGTGGGGCGACCTCGACTTTGAAAACCTCACCGTGAAAATCCAGCGAAGCATTGTCGAGGGAGAAGTCAACGAACCTAAGACGGAAGCTTCTGAAAGCACACTTCCCCTTGACCCGGATTTAGCCGAAGTCCTGTTAGCCCATAAGGCGGGGAGTCACTACAAGGCTGATTCGGATTACGTCTTTGCGGGAGCAACCGGTAATCCACCTTGGCCGGATGGCATACTCGCAGATCACCTAAAGCCAGCGGCGACCAGGGCGGAAATCGGCAACGTCGGCTGGCACACCTTCCGACACAGCTACTCGACGCTGCTACACTCCCTGGGCACGACTCCGGCAGTCCAGAAGGAGCTCCTGCGCCATGCCGATATTCAAACCACGTTGAACATCTACACTCAGGCTGTTTCGTCAGAGAAGCGGGAAGCTGCATCGAAGGTGGTGAATGCCCTATGGAAAACGTGAATGTGGTACGAACTGGTACTTTTCGAGAAATCTTCTTGGGTGTCAAGTCCTTTAGAAAGATGGTCGGGGCGCCCAGATTTGAACTGGGGACCTCTTGGTCCCGAACCAAGCGCGCTACCAGGCTACGCTACGCCCCGGCTTGAAGAGCAGTGACAAGTGACGAGTGACAAGTGGCGAGCAGGAAGAACTGACTTGTCACTCGTCACTCTCCACTCGTCACTGATTCATTGGTCGGGACGGCCAGATTTGAACTGGCGACCCCTTGCACCCCAAGCAAGTGCGCTACCAGGCTGCGCTACGTCCCGTTGAGTCTTTTGGCCCTTGGCCGATATAGCAGGTCTGGGGCTGAAAGCCACAAACAATCACGCTAACACTTGCGCGAAAGCATTGTCAAGATGGCCTGAAGTTCGTGTCGAATGGCATGCAACTCCGCCCCATCAAGCGTGGACAGGAAGAGATGACGTTGCTCGGCCTCACTTCGGGAGTTGTCCGCAAGATGCTTTCGCGCCCCGGAGATCGTAAAGCCCTTCCCGTAAAGCAACCGCTTGATCTCCAGCACCGCCTCGACGTCCTCACGACGGTAGAGCCGATGCCCGGACTTGCTCTTCGCCGGTTTGAGCGTGGGGAACTCGGTCTCCCAAAACCTCAGGACATAAGGCTTGGTCTGCGTTAGCTTACTCACCTCACCGATTCGGAAATAGAGTTTGTCCGGGATGAAAACTTCGGAAGGCGAGGCGTCGGTAGAACGGCGGGCGCGCGGAGAGCGAGTTCGAGGCATCCATAACCTCAAGGAACGGTTGAAGGTCAACTCCAAGCCATCTTAGAGAACTGTACAGGATGCGTCAAGCTCACCGGACCAGAAAAACAGTGACGAGTGACAAGTGACGAGTGAAATTACGAATAGTGAATGGTGAATAGTAAATGGTGAATTGCGGACGCGGAGTTTGCTTTGCGCGCGCCACCCAAGCCCGCTCACTGCTGCATTACCTCAATTTAGAATTCACCATTCATAATTTACTATTTTCCTGCTCCCTCGCTTTCAACCAGTTTCCGCAAAGCCCGCTCGATGGAGTATACTGGCGGCTTTTCCGAGCCGCGCGTCCGGAAGTGAATGAAGGGATTGAAACAGGACGGCGCATGCGAGCAGGAATTCTCAATCTGGAGAGGGTCGGTTATGCCGAAACAAATTGTGGGTATCGATGTTGGGGGAACAAAGGTAGCAGGAGGGCTGGTGACCTTGAAGGGGCATTTGGTGAAGTCGCTAGTCGTGCCAACTCATGCGGAGAGAGGCTTCAAGACCAGCTACAGCCAGATCGTGCATTTGATCGAGCGGCTGATCAAGCTGGCGGGGGGGAAGGAGAACGTCGCCGGGGTGGGTGTTTGCGCGCCCGGCCCTCTTAACCCCAAAACGGGTGTCATTATCAACCCTCCGAACCTCCCGGGCTGGCGCAATATCCAGCTCGCGCATTTGCTCGAAAGCCACTTCCATCTCCCTGCCAAAGTGGAAAACGACGCCAATGCTGCTGGGCTTGCAGAGGTCCTTTTTGGGGCGGCGGTGGGATATCGGGACGTCTTCTATGTGACCGTCAGCACCGGCATTGGAACCGGGGTCATCATCAACAAGAAGATCTATCACGGTAAGAATGGAGTGGCGGGCGAAGGTGGGCACGTCTCCATCGACTTCCGCAGCCCGTATCGTTGCGGCTGCGGCACGTTGGGCTGCATCGAGGCGCTGGCGGCCGGTCCTGCCATGGCTCGACGCGCGCGCGTCGCCCTCGAGCAGGAGCACAGCCGGCCAAGCCTACTGCGCGAACTCTCGGGTGGCGACCTGCGCAAGATCACTCCCCTCATGGTCCAGGAGGCCGCGCGCAGGGGAGACGACTTGGCCAAGTCCGTCATCGACGATACAGGGTTTTATCTCGGCGTGTGGCTGGGAGGAATGATTTCGCTATTTGATCCGGAAGCGATCCTCATCGGGGGCGGAGTCGCGCAGATTGGCAAACCCCTCTTTGATAGAATCCGTCAGACCATCCCCAATTACACGATCAACCGTCGCTTTGTCGAGAAGCTCCCCATCCTGCCGGCCAAACTGCAAACAAACGTTGGCGTTTACGGTGCGGCAAGCGTCTTCCTCCCCGCCGGGGAGGAGGCCGAAGCCGATTGATCCTTCGGGACCAACGGAAAGAGCCCGCGAGTTGGATCCTGCTAGAAAGTGAGCCTCAGCGCTAACTGGATAATGCGCGGATCATAGGTGCTCGAGATCTGACCGAAACTGGGATCCGTAATATTCAGCGTAGGAAGCTGAAACTCCGCATGGTTGAGGATATTAAAGAACTCCACGCGGAATTCCGCATTCAGCCGCTCTCCGAAAATCGCGGTCTTCTTCGCCACCGCAAAATCCAAATTACCACGGTGTGGCCCGCGAAGGGAGTTCCTGGGGTACGACCCGTAGGTGCGCACAGCCGGATTGAGCACTGCGCACGCACTCGAAGGGAGCAAAGTGGGATCTGCCCCCGCGCACGGGTCTGGATCCCCCGGAATGGGTTGGTTCTGGAGGGCGGTAAAGCTTGCAGGGTTGAAGTAGAAATTCCCCGCGTTGCGGCGCGGATCCAGAATGGGAACGACCCTGGTCAATTGATTCGCCCGCACCATGCCGGCATCGCCCGCAGCCGACGGTCCCGGGTCTGTCCGGGCAGTGTAGAGCTGGCTGAAGATGTCCATGGGGAAGCCGGTGCGCCAAGTCAGAATGGGATACAGGCTCCATCCCTTCGTCAGGCGCCTGGGACCGGAGGCCCAGAGCTGATCGAAGGGAAGGTCCCAGCCCCCGCTGAAGGCAATGCGCTGGCCGATGTCGTAGTCGGAGACGGCACGGAATAGGCCGTGGTTGTAATAGGGCACGAGCGAATTCACGTTGCGAAAACCGGAGGCGTCATCGATCGACTTACCCCAGGTGTAGGCTAGGGTGAAGTAGCTGTTGCCCAGCCAGCGGTTTCCGGTAATCCGTTTGGTGAGACTGGCCTCCAGGCTATTATAGTTGGCGCTGACGACATTCGCGAAGGTATCGAGGTAGCTGAACCCATTCGACCCGTCGGGCAGGATTCCGGGTTGGGTGTTCAGCAGACGCGTGTCGGTGCCAAGGATAAACGGGTTCTGGTCGACCAGCCCGGTTTGCTTGTGGGTAACACTGCCCACATAGCTGGTTTCCAGGACCACGCCCCTGGTTAGATCCCGCTCGATGCTGAAGTTGAACTGATAGGTGTACGGGGTGCGCAGGTGTGGGTCGACGAAGTACACGCCACCTCCGCCAAAAGGCAGAAAGCCGGCGGCCCCAAAGTCGATATTCGGGGCAGGCGGCTTGGAGGGGAACGGGTTGGTAGCGCCCGCCGCGACAAAAGGTTGCGTCAAGTAACCAGGATCGGAGCTGGGATTTCCCGCCAGCGGCGGGAAATACATGTCCACGTACCCGAAGAACGGCGCTTGGCCGTTGAACTGCAAGCTATCCTCGCCCTTCAGGATGTCATAGAACACCCCGAACCCGCCGCGGATGCTCGTTTTGCCGTCGTTGAGCGGGTCCCAGGCGAAACCGAAACGCGGAGCGAAGTTGGTTCTCACCGGGAAATTGGCGCCCCTGGGGGCACCTGGGTCACCGGGAAACAGCAGGCCGATGGGAGCATTTGCGAACCGAGTCGATTGCGCTCCGGGAATGATGGAGAACGTGCGTCTTTGGGTGTCCAGCTTGGGGGAGTTGTACTCGTATCTCAAGCCGTAGGTAATGACCAAGTTCTTGCGTAGGTGCCACTCATCCTGCGCGAACGTGTAGTACGACTTGCTACGGATGTTCGAGGGCGCGGCGCCGAACTGCAGGTACTCGTCGGGCAGGCCCAACAGGAAATCCGCAAAATCGTTACCGGAACCAACCCCGGTCGACGGGCCATAAAAGTAAAATTCGCCATCCACATAATAATCGTAGTGGGTGTTATTCTGAAACGACGAGAAAGAGAAGCCGAATTTCATCGTGTGCTGCCCCTTCAGCCACGTGAGGGTGTCCGACGCGCCAAAGGTGTTGTTGATCTCAGTGGTGGGCCCTTGCGGGCTGAAGCCGAGGGTCAGGCCTCGATTGAAGCCGATGAGGGTCGGTCCTGTAGACTGGTCGGGTGTGGTTCCTGTCCCCAATTGGCCTGGCGTGGGCAAACTCGTGGCGGGAAAGGCTTGTGCGATGTTCATGCGTTGCGCGGTCACCCGTGCCTCGTTCAGCAGGGTGGGCGAGAAGCTCCGGTCCCAGGCCAGGTTGGCAAACTCTGTGTGATGGTTACCGATGCTGCCGTATCCATAGGCATCGGAAGGGGTAGAGCCAAAGGCGAAGCTGAACGGAGTCAGCACCGGATTACGGGCCCAGCCTAAGGTGGCCGAGAGCTTGTCTTTGGAACCGAGTTGCGCATCCAGCTTGGCGCTGAATTCGTCGGTATCGTTCGTGCTGCCCGCCTGAGCTATCTTAACGCCCTCCGGAGAAGTCGGGATGAGGTTGGCTTGGATGTACTTCTGCGCCACGGGGCTGAATTTAGCAGGATCGATAACCGCCTGCGCCGCCAACGTCGGGTTGGACTGCCAGTACGGGTTGGCTTGCAGAAAAGCCGCCACCTGCGGGTCCGGAATCGGATTGCCGCTTACATCGGAGGCAGACTGGGAAAAGTCTCCCTGGAGCTCCTGCGGGGTGTACACCGGAAGCTGCGTGGTGGTAACGGTTTGGACCTGGCGCTGGCCGGAGTAATCGATGAACCAGAAGAACTTGTCTTTGCCATGCACCACGTGCGGAATCACGACGGGCCCACCCAGGGTGAAGCCGAACTGGTTGCGCTTGAGCACTTGCTTGGGAAGGCCCTCGCGATTGTTGAAAAAGAGGTTGGCGTCGAAGAGGTCATTGCGCACGTAATCAAACGCACTGCCATGCAAGGTGTTGGTGCCGGACTTGGTGACGACGCTCACGATACCCCCGGCGTTGCGGCCGTATTCCGCCGAGTAGTTGCTGGTCAAAATGCGAAACTCGGCGATGGCGTCCGGGTTGGGGTTATAGACGACTTCGTTCGCCAGCAGGTCGTTGTTGATGCCCCCATCCAGCAAGAAGGTGACGGAGTCAGACTTGCCGCCGGCGATTCCGAAGGCGCCGGCCTGATGATCATTGTTGGTGGCGGCTGGGTTCACTTCCGTGACCCCGGGCTGGAGCAGAGCAAGATCGAGAACGTTCCGTCCGTTGAGCGGCAGGTCCACAGCAGCTCGGGCGGTGACGGATTGCCCCAAGGTGGGGTTCACAGTTTCCACGGCGGCCGCCAAGCCTTCTACCGTAACCGATTCGTTACGCGCACCCACCTCCATGCGCAAATCCACACGCAGCACCTGGTTGATTTGTAGCGGCGGAGCATCCGTAACCAGCCTCCTAAAACCCTCGCGCTCCGCGGTGATGCGGTAATCGCCGATGGGAAGGTTGAGAACCTGGTAGGACCCCTCTTTATCGGTGACGCTCGTGGTGCTGATCTGCGTAGCGGTGTTGGTGGCCGTAACCTTTACCCCCGGCATCACCCCACCCAGGGAATCAGTTACCGTGCCAACGATTTTACCGGTCGTTTGCTGTGCCGATGCTGAAGCCGAAATTAATAGTGCCACAAAGATTGCCAATATAAGCCTCTGGCAACCCATATAAGCAGCCTTCTTGCTGTCGAGGCCCATCGAAGTCTCCTCCTGTTCGCCAAGGGTGCTGGCCAAATCCCCTCCAGTCTGGCGCATGTCTTCAGACGGGAAGTGCAATATACACCTACTGCATAGAAACACACAATTGTATTCCTGGGACACCCGGTGGGTTTATCACTAAGATTTATGACGAGTATAGAATTACTTGATACTACGCTCAGCAAGGAAGCGGAATGCGAAAATCTGTTTTTCACCTTCTATCTCAATCACGTTCAAAGCGCGAGAACGACCGGTCAATCGTCAAGGACAAACTCGCCTTGGCATCCTCGACATACTGTGCAAGCGCATCACGGTAGAAGGCCAAACTCCGTTCGCGGACCGAAGCCTCCGGCTCTTGGGAACGAACCATATGGTTAATCTCGTGCAGGAGGATGCTGAGAAATTGCAGGCGCAGCCGCTCTGCCTGAAACTCTCTCAGCCGGCTCCCCGCCACAAATTGAGCATCGAGCGCGATATCCATCAAAGGCAGCGCCAGCCAGCTCTCCACGCGCTGGTAAGCGATATCCAACTCTCCAGCAGGATCACCGCCTAAGGCATCATGCGGTTCGGCAAACGGCTGCTCTTTCACCACCACGTGACGGTGCCCCAGGCAGCCGCAGATGTTGGTCCGGCGGAATTGGATAATTACTAACTCGGGGGCATCCTTGAGGATTTCTTCATACGCATCGCGGCATTGTTGGGGAGCTTCAGCCCAGCCCTGCTCTACAGCGCGCACCATCTCCAGGGCTTTCACCGAGTCTCGACGGGAATACGCCACCACCACCAGCGGCTTCGGTCGACCTGGAAATGCAGCAAAAGCGTACCGCCGGCCCACTAACCACTCACGCCAGCGAATCCAACGCGGGCGGGAATGGAGATACGCCTTCACCGCATCTGGCATGACCGATGGCTCTTGCACCATAACTGTGCATTCTACTCCTGTTTCGGGGACGGGCAGAAATCAGGAGTCCGAAGACCAGGGTTCAGGTTTCAGGTGTCAGGGGGGGGCGGCAACGGACCACGGGCTACGGACAACCGACTGCGAGCGACCTCGCTGAGAACCACAGCAGCAGCCGATTGTTCAGCAACCTGCCACAGGCTTCTCGTTCGATGCCAGGATATCGCTCGGGAGTCCCAGCAAGTGCGCCAGGGTTGGCGCCACCTGCGTCAAAGCCATCCGGCCCAAGTCCTGACCTCCGCTGAATTGAGGGCCGACTACGATGAAGGAGGCCTCAAGTCCGGGGCGTGTGGGTAATTGACCGTGAGTGCCTCGGTCTTTGAGGCTGGCGCTCACCAGCGGTCCCTCAAACCGGTCGGAGAAGTAAACGCCGGGGGCCGCGTCGATGCTCAATTCCGCGTCCGGGTCGGCCGAGAGGGATTCGAGCCGCTCGCGATCCACGACTTCTTCAACAGTTCCCGCTTCTATGAGTCGCCTCACGGCTCGCTGCAAAGATGCTCGATCCGTTGCCGACGGTTTTTCCAGCCAGTAAACGGCGAAGGACCCTCCTGCATGGACGGCCCCCAGCTTGCCAAGCTTTGGCGTGCCATCCGCTTCCCGATCGAACAACCCTTCCTCCGCCAGAACCGAAAGCGGGGCAGCTTCTTTCTCGACGGGCACAAAGCCATGGTCGGAGAGGACCACGATTGTAGGCGCCGCATCTTCCAAAAAGCCTTCCCGAAGGCGTCCGATTTCTTGGTCCGTCCGTTCGATGGCGGCCAGGGCTTGCGGCGAAGTCGGCCCGAACTGATGGGCCAACTGGTCATAGTGAACAAAGTGAACGAGGAGAAGGTCCGGCCGATAGCGATCCCAGAGGTAAAGCGCAGCCTCAGACCGCAAGCGGTCCGGAGTTGCGCCGTCAAGAATGGGTTGCAGAACCTTGAGGATTTCAGGGAACAACCCCGGGGTTGAATGGCGGGCGGGCGTTGCAAAGTCCCGATGCGGGTCCGCCGTGGTCGGATCCCAAATCTCCGGAATGTTGTAATCAATGGCCGCCGCGGCGCTCACTGGCCAACTGATGGCCGCAGCTTTCCGCCCGCTGGCTCGCACCACATCCCAGAGAGTGGGAACACGCAGGGCGCCCGCAAACCAGCACCACGGTCGCGCTTTTTCGGTGGGGTCGAGCGATGCCAGGTGGCTATAGATTCCATGCACACTCGGAGGCACGCCCGTCACGAGGGTTGCGTGGGCCGGATAAGTTGTAGTCGGATAGATACTCTCAACCGCCTCCGCGCTGGCCCCCCACTTGACAAGCTCGAGGAGATTCGGAATCTTTAGCCCGAACTCTTTTGGTCGGCGGTAAAAGTCCGGCCGCATTCCATCCACGGATAGCACCACCAAGCGCGATGGCCGGGACTTGTCCTTCATAACTTTCAACCCTCCCTCGTGAACTTCTGCTTGGCGAGGGCATAGCTTCCAAGCTGACTGACCGTGGGACGGCGGGTGGTGTCCCAATTTCCGACGTAGGGCCGGGGCTTGCCCCGGCTTGGCCGCCCCAAGGGACGGCCCCTCGAGTTTCTATATTCTCCCCTCTCCCCCTTGGGGGAGAGGGGCCGGGGGGTGAGGGGGTCAATGCCCTGAAACCACAAACAACGCACCGCTGTCCCCGGGTTTCTCGAGAGGGTGCTGGACGTCGCGTGGTCGTTGCCCAATGCTTTCAGCGGCGCGGTGTGAACTGCAAACGGACGGGCGCAGGCCCACCACCCCCTCACCCGGCCCGCCCCGGCTGAAGAGAACGCCGGCGGCGGTCCACCCTCTCCCCCAAGGGGGAGAGGGCAAGTCGCGCGAGGCCGGAAAATCTCAGCGAAAATGCAGAAACTCCAGTGGCCGCCTCAAGGGGCGGCCCTACATTCTAGTTGGAACACTACCGGACGGCGCACAACCCTTCAACGTCCGAAGCCGTATGGTATAATAGCAATTTGAAGGCGATGGAGTTCGCCAATCCAACCGTCTCGCCTGATCGAGACTGATGACTCCTACGATAATTGCCTGGTAGGAGTGCTTCCTGAAATCCTGCTCTCAGTACGATTCCCAACGCCCTTGCGAGTTTTGCCCACAAGAGGGTCACAATCGTTTTCGTGACGTTGACGGTGCGACGAGACTTCTTCGCCTGGCAACCTTGGGGGAAGAGCTCGGCACGAATCGGGTCGCTGACGAAGCTCGCGAGCTCGCCGCCCGCATCTCGGAAGGCCGCTTCTACGTTGCGTGTATCGGCCAGTTCAAGCGCGGCAAGTCGACGCTGATCAACGCGCTGATCGGTGAGCGCGTGCTCCCTGTGGGCTTCATCCCGGTCACCGCCGTGCCCACCGTGATCCGGTTCGGAGAGCGGCACAGAGCACGAATCCGGGCCCGGGCTGGCTCCTGGCGGGAAATCGCCATTGCGGGTCTAAACGAGTACGTAACAGAAGAGCACAACCCGGAGAATGCCAAGGGAGTCGTAGGCGTGGAAGTGTTTGTGCCCAGCCCGCTGCTTGCCGCAGGCATGTGCCTGGTGGATACGCCCGGACTGGGATCGGTGTTCACGGGCAACACGGCTACGACCGAGGCTTTCATACCCCACATCGATGCGGCACTCGTCGTGGTAGGCGCAGACCCGCCGCTCGCGGGCGAGGAACTGGCCCTCGTCGAGGCTGTGGCGCGACAGGTTCAGGATCTGATCCTGGTCATCAACAAGGCGGACCGAACCACGGACGAAGAAAGAGCGGCGGCCGCGGGTTTCACGCGAAGGTTGTTGGAAAAGCGTTTGCAGCGGCCCGCCGGGCCCGTCTTTGAAGTCAGCGCGGCGGAACGGCTGGAGAACCGCGGGCCGGAGCGGGATTGGGGAGGACTGTTGGAGGCGCTTCGCCAGCTCGTCGAAGACTCCGGCCGGCAATTGATCCGCGCGGCTTGCGAACGGGGTCTCGAGCGGCTGAGCGAGCAATTGCTGGCCATCATCAGCGAAGAGCGCGAGGCGCTGGAGCGACCCCTCGAAGAATCGGAGCGGCGAATTGCCGCCATGAAGGAAACCCTCGCCGGGGCAGAACGCTCGATGCGCGAGCTGGGTTATCTCCTCATGGCCGAGCAGCAGCACCTCTCCGACACACTCGTCGACCGGCACAAAGCGTTTCTCGGTTTGGTGTCGCCTCAAGCGGGCCAGGAATTCGAGCAGGCGCTCCAGTCGGTCCCGCGCGGAATCGGACCCTCCTACCGGCGTCGATTGATGCGCGAGGCTCAGGAAGCTGCGCGCCGGCACGTCCTGCCCTGGCTGCGCACCGAGCAAGCGGAGGCGGAGAAGGAATATCGGGAGGTCGCCCGCCGATTTGTGCAGATGGGTAACGATTTTCTGAAAAAGCTCGCCGCTGCGGGCATTCGGGAGATCGCGCGCATGCCACACGCCCTCGACCCGGAAGCAGGATTTCGGATTCGATCGCAGTTCACGTTTCACGACCTGATCGAGATCGGGCAACCAGCATCGCCATTGCGGTGGGTAGCCGATTTGATTCTCGGCCTCGCTCGAGCCCACGGCGCGATCGAAGACGATGCCCGGCAGTTTCTTACACACCTGCTGGAAACCAACTGCACTCGGGTACAGAGCGACATCCTCAACCGAGTTCAGGAGAGCCGCAGCCGCTTGGAGGTGGAGATCCGCAAGCTCCTCCACGAAATCCGACGCATCGCTGAACAGGCCCTAACGCGTGCCCGTGCAGCGCGGGCCGAGGGAGCATCAGCAGTCCAGGCAGCACTGGTGAGGCTGAACGGTCTGGAAGACGAAATTCGGGGAACGAAGGCTGCCTGAAGAACTTCAATCAGGAATACCGCTATGGCCCTAGATGAACTCCACGCTCGTCGTTTGGCTACGGTCGCCAGCATATTCGAAAGTGCACTGGATCGGATGGAACTGGTGCTGAAATCGCTCGAGTCCCCATACGCAGACGGGCCCTCGCCGGTCCAGGCCGAGCATATTGGTCTGGCGCGGGAAAAGATGCGAACGATTCGGACTCGCCTGTCGGCGTCTTTGAATCGTTTTTCCATTCAGCTTCGAAAGCCCGAGCCCCGGCAAATACTCGCAGCAGAGCTTTCCACACTTTGGGTGGTACTGGAGAACGCACGACCCGAAAGGATGAAGGGCTACGGAAGAGAATTCAGTCCTGTTGACAAGGCCGATTGGGAGAACCTAATCGAAGGGTTAATGTGGGATATCGATGAGATACGTCGAATTCTCATTGGACGGGAAGTCAAGACCTGACCTTGCCAAGGAGGGGCAAGGCATGGCGGAGAATTGATTTGAATTTACTGCCCTCTCCCCAAAGGGGGCGAGGGCGGTGGAAATCGGATCAACGCTCCCCTCTCTCCCCGTTGTGGGATAGGGGCCTGGAGTTTCTACGTTCTTCATGGCCCTCTCCCCCTTGGGGGAGAGGGTGGGCCGCCGCCGGCGTCTTCTTCAGCCGGGGCGGGCCGGGTGAGGGGGTCGCCCAGGAGACTGCGTGATGGTTTCTTTGTGCCAGTCCCTGCTTCCCCTTGTCTCTCCCTGGTGGCCTTTCAGAGTGCTCTGATATGGATGGAGCCGCCGCTCGTGTGAAGTCGCAACGTTTCTCCGCCTGAGCCAAGTGAACCGTGCAGGCTGGAGCTTGAAATCTTTCCCACCACCCGAATCGGCAAATCACTGGTGACGGAGCCGCCGGAAGTTGAGGCGTCAATATCGAGATTGGCAGAGCGTTCCAACTCCACTTCGATTGATCCCCCGGAGGTCTCGAGCACACCGCCGCGCGCGTTTCCCCGGCCGAAATTGACGGAGATCGGACCGCCGGAAGTCTCGGCCTCGACATATCCGGTCACGCGATCAACGCGAATGGGCCCTCCGCTGGTGTGTGCGCTGAGCGAGCCGTCGATCGAGGCCACCTCAATCTTCCCTCCGGAAGTATCCACCCGCGCATCCCCGTCAACCTCCTGCAAGTGGATCGGCCCGCCGGAGGTCTTCGCATCGAGTTTTCCGGACAAGCCGGAAACCTCGATCGCGCCGCCCGAGGTCTTCAGCTCAGAGTCGCCCCGAAGGCTGGAGAGGTTGATGCTTCCCCCTCCGGTCCGTATTTCGGTTTGCGTCTGGGAGGGGACTTGGACTTCGAAATGGACGGAAGCATGCTCCCTCCAACCGAAATGGTCCTTCCGGCGCACCGTCACGCTTGCGCTTCCTGGATTCTCCTCGAAGTTGATATTGTAGAGAGCTTCAAGGTCATCGCGGTCGGAAGTTATAACCACCCGCGCCCCGGAAGACGACGCGCCGGTCAGGGTCACGCTCCCCACATCTGATTCGAGCACGAACCGGCCCTTAGGTTCGAGCTTCAAGGTTTTTTCAATACGGGAACTGGCTTCGGCAAGGGTTACCAGACTTGGTATGGTGACGGCTGCAACCATTAGGATGCTGAGCTTTCTCATCTTTCCCTCCAGGAATAAAACTCCCTATCCGGGATTACGGTTAGGGGGCCTCGGAAGTTCCGTGAGGCTGTCGGGATGTTGGACGGAGTAGAAAGCCAAGGGTTAGCACTGTTCCGTGCGTGTCATTCCGATCCCGCAGTCGCGGGAGAGGAATCTCGCACTGGGGACAAAGGACTTGAGGGATTCCTCTCCCGCGACTGCGGGATCGGAATGACAGGCGGGAGCGCTTGTTTCCAAGCCGTGTCTATTCATCGCTATAAACAAAGACTCCGCCCATCCGGACCTTGACGTAGATATCCTGCGCGCCCGTGGGATTCCAGTAGGAGATTCTGGGGCCAAAGCCGGCGTTGCCCTCTCCGTGCAGATCACTCTGTACGTATCCCAACCACGCGTGGGCGTGCAGCGAACGCAGGCGATCACGGGACGGAATATCAATCTCCACATCGCCATAGTTGACCAGGAGTTGCTCTTTCCCCTCAACGCCACGAATCCAAACATCCCCATCCACACACTTCAGGACGAGGTCGGCGTCAAAAGGCATTTTGATGCGGTAATTGACCGAAAGATGCGACTCGCCGCGAAACGGCCGCCACATCCGGCGCGGCGGGTAAAGGGTGCGCAGCAGTACGCGCTTGTCCTGTCCCTCAAGGACCACTGTGACTCTTTCATAGAGCGGCTTCGCCGCTTTTTCAGACTTAGCGCGCACCACCTTCTCGGCCTCAATTTCCAGGCGCGGTTCGTCCCAGCCCTCGACGTGGATGTCACCCATCCGAGTATCAATGGTAAGCAGGCCATAAGAAAACATGCGGACCGAGTAACGAGACACTTGGCTGAATTCGTCAGCGCGCGCGGAACCACACAACGCCCACAAAGGGCAGAGAAAAACCAGCAGCCACTTTGTTTTCCAGGCCATCTACTTACCAACCCTCGCCATCGCTTGCGAGTCGCTCCTCAAGCTCACATTAACTTATCCTACTGCCAACAGACGGCAGGAGCAATTTTGAATTGTGAATTCTGTATTATGAGCTGACTTCCTCCGCCCCGCCGCGGCCCGCCACCACAATCCACCCTCTGGGACGGGACCTCCGTTGCGCGAACCTCCCCACCTACCACATACCACCTACCGCGCTTGGCGTTGCTTGACACCCTCTGCGGCGGCCCGCATAATCGCGGACGGGCATCCGATTGCCCGCAATCGCTTGGCGCCCAGGAGATGCAGCGCGGGCGCCTGCCCTGGTCCCGCAAGGCGGGATGGGTCTTGCCGGCAGCGTGGAATGCCGCCGGGCGCGACGGCCCCCGCGGCGACCTGCCTCGACAGGTGGGGAGCAGCCGGCGCTACAAAGAATGCCGATGACCAAATTTTGCGCACATCTCTAGATCACGGTCTGGTTGCAGGAGCCGAGCGTGCCCACGCCTCTGTTTAGTTACCTCCATGGTCGGATCCCCATTCGCTGCCATGAGCACGTTGCCATCCTGTACCGAGGCCGCGCGGAAGCATTCAGTGTGGCTTCCTTTCTTGCCGAAGGGCTCAAATGCAATGACCTGTGCGTTTACCTTGCTCCAGATGACTACCAGGCTGAGATGCTCAACCGCCTTCGGTCACTGCCGGTGGAGGTCGATCGTCACACTCGTGATGGAACCTTTCGGTTACATCACGGCTTGGACACCTATCAGTCGCTGCAGGAGTGGACCAAGGCGATCTTTACCGATGCAGAGCGCGCCGGCGCTCCATCGCTACGATGGCTCGAAGAGGGGCTCTGGCCAGCCCCGCTCGGTTTTCCAATGCCGCAGTTCTTCGAGTTTCATGCGCTCCTCAATTACCAGGTGAAGCACTACCCCAGTGTGGCGCTCTGCCAGTACGACCTCGAACAGATTGCAACCCATCACCTGTTTGCCGCCATCGCCGTTCATCGTCACTTGTTGGTGGAAGGCGCTCTGGTCCGCGATAACCCGTTCTACATTCCTGCAGAAAAATTCCTGCCTCTAAGCCCTGCGGAGCGGGAACGCGACCTCCTCCAGCTCTTTCGCGATGTGAAATTCGACGTCATGAAACTCCTCGCTACTCTTAGCGGTTACGGTCAACTCCAGCAACCCTCTTCAAAATCTCCCGACTTCTGACCGCCCCTGACACCTGACACCCGACACCTGACACCTTTTCTAGCTTCCCTGCTTTGGCGCGGAGTTCTGAAGCGACTCGAGTGTCGCCTGGTCGAGTCCGACGGTTCGCGTGGGGAAAGGCATGGCGATGCCCTCTTTGGCAAAGCGCGCCAGGATGCGCTTGCGCAACTCGCTCTGCACGGGGATCTGATCTTCAAATCGCCGCACATTCAGATTGAGTGAAAAATCCAGGGAGGAATCCCCGAACCCCGGATTTAAGCAAACGCTGGGAGGCGGGTTCGATAGCAACCCCGCAAGCCCCTCTTGGGCGGCTTCTCGCGTAACGTCCAGAAGAATCTTTTCCACCCGGCTGGGGTCAGATCCATAGGATACGTGTACTGGAATACCGACCGACACCCGCAGTTCGGGCAGGGAATAGTTGATGATTACCGCCTTGGCCATGGTGGAGTTCGGCACAAACACAATGTTATTTGACTGAGTGCGCATGGAGGTGGAGCGCCAGCCGATGCGGACAACGTACCCTTCCTGGCCGGAATCCAGCTTGATGTAATCCCCCGGGCTGACGGGCCGGTCCGCCAGCAAATAGAGCCCGGCAAAGAGATTGCTGAGGGTTTCCTGCAACGCCAGGGCAACGGCTATGCTGCCGACGCCCAAGGTGGTCCAGACGGCGGTGAGAGAAATACCAAGGTTTTCAAGGACGATGATGATGGCCAGGATGGCGAACAAGGCGCGAATGACCAGAATGGACGGATTGGTTACCCGCTCCATGCCTGGGTTCCGTTGCCCCACGCGGCGCAAGAAAAGGACCAGCACTTTGGCGGGGAAATAGAAGACAACCACAATGGTCAGGGCGAAGATCAGCTTCGAACCAACCCTCTCGAACCGATGCGGGAGCGTGAGGAGTTCCAGGCCGGCGTAAATGGAACTCAGGAACAGCAAGGGGATCGGCAGTGACTCCAACAAGGAGAAGACCAGCTCCCCCCAGGTGTTCGCCAGTTTCGTCGTCCAGTAGTGGATGATCCGATTCAAAACCAATCCCAGGGCTAAAGAGCCAATCACCAGAGTGGCAAAGAGAAGCATGTAGAACACCGTGGGACTGAGGTGCAGGGCGCGGGCCAGATCTTGAACCATATTCCTGATCTCCTAATGCGATGACAATGGCCTCTAAGATAACTTGCCTTAACCGCTTTCCGCAAATCGCATCCGGTAGGTGATAGGTGGCAGATAGTAGGTAGAGAGAAACATCCAACTCCACTTGCCACCTATCATGCGATGAAAGCCTCGCTCAAAATGAGACATGAAACGACCTCTTCGGCATTCTGATATGCCGGCTGAGTGGGGGTTTGCCCCGCTGGCTGCGACCGGTGGGTTCGTCGCGCCCATCGGGTCCGGCACCGAATTGCGAAAGATCGGCATCTAATTAAGAGCGGAGCAACTCGATCGCGCGGCTTTAAGGGTTGACAAATATTAAAGAGGGTCTATCCTTGCGAAACGAGCAAGAGTCACTTGCGTGGTAGAATGACGCCGCTTAAACTTGCAGGTCTCCGGGTGCGCGCTAGATCGAAATGGGGAAAACGAGGTTGATGGGCCATGCCCTCAAAACATAAAACCGATATTGACTTTAATGATCTTCCAATCCTGCCCGTTCGTGATACGGTGCTGTTTCCAAACGCCATTTTGCCGCTTACAGTGGGCCGGGACAGTTCTCTGAAGCTGGTCGGCGATCTCAAGGATGAAGAGAAGTTCATCGGGGTGATTGCACAGCGCGATCCCCGCGTGGACAACCCCCAACCGGTAGACCTCTTCCAGATCGGGACAGTGGCTTTCGTTCATAAGATCATCAAGCTGCCCAGTCAAAGCCTGTTCATTTTCGTCGAAGGCTTGCAACGGATTGCGGTCGAGGAAGTCACCCAAGTTGAGCCTTACATGATCGGGCGGGTGAAGCCGCTCCAGGACATCATACCGAAGGAGAAGCAAGCTGATTTTGAGGCCCTGGTGCGCAGCGTCACGACACTCTTCCAGCAGGTCGTACAACTTTCGCCTACCCTCTCTGACGACCTCCAGACCGTAGTCATGAACATTGACGATCCCAGCCGGCTGACAGATTTCATCGCTGCCAACCTCCCTTCGCTTTCCAGCACTGAGAAGCAGGAACTGCTGGAAAGTCTTGACCTGAAGGTCCGGCTGGAACGGCTGAACCGGCAGTTGATCAGGGAAGTTGAAGTCCTGCAACTCCGGTCCAAGATTCAATCCGATGTTCAAGACCAGGTCACGCAAAGCCAGCGAGAGTATTATCTGCGCGAGCAAATGAAAGCCATCCAGAAGGAGTTGGGGGAAGCCGACGAGCAGTCGGAAATTGAAGAACTGCGCAAGAAGATTGAAGCTGCGGGCATGACGGAAGAGGCGAAGAAAGAAGGGTTACGGGAGTTGAGCCGCCTCGCGAAAATGTCTCCCGCAGCGGCAGACTACCACGTCACGCGCACCTACCTGGAATGGCTGGTCGCCTTGCCTTGGACTAAAGTCAGCGAAATCAGGGTTGACATCCAGAAGGCCAAGCAAGTGCTTGATGAAGACCACTGGGACCTGGAAAAAGTGAAAGAGCGCATCCTGGATTACCTGGCGGTGCTCCAGCTCAAACCCCAGCTCAAGGGTCCTATACTCTGTTTTGTAGGACCGCCGGGGGTGGGCAAGACTTCACTGGGCAAATCCATCGCGCGCGCGCTGGATCGCAAGTTCTTCCGCATGTCGCTGGGCGGCATCCACGACGAGGCGGAAATCCGCGGCCATCGGCGCACTTACATCGGGGCGCTGCCCGGCCAGATCATTCAGGGCATCCGCCGGGCGGAAACGCGTGACCCCGTCTTCATGCTCGACGAGGTGGACAAGATTGGCCGTGACTTTCGGGGCGACCCATCTTCGGCGTTGCTGGAAGTCCTCGATCCCGAGCAGAACGCTCATTTCCGGGACAACTACCTCGACGTGCAGTTTGACCTCTCCAAAGTGTTATTCATCTGCACCGCGAACGTGCTGGATACCGTTCCTCCTCCGCTTCTCGACCGCATGGAAGTGCTCGAGCTCCAGGGTTACAGCGAGGAGGAGAAGATTCAGATCGCAACACGCCACCTGATTACCAAGCAGACCGACGAACACGGTATCAAGTCCCCTGAGCAGATTGAGTTCACGCGGCAGGCGCTGGCCCACATCATCCACCATTACACGCGTGAGGCCGGCGTCCGGAATCTGGAGCGCGAAATTGCCACCCTTTGCCGCAAGCAGGCGCGCAAGATCGCCGAGGGCCAGGCGGAGAAGCTCCTAGTGACGCCTGACAATCTCCGCGATTTCCTTGGAATTCCGCGCTTCCGCCTGGATACCGAAGTGGTGGAGCGCACTCGCCAGCCGGGTGTAATGGTTGGGCTGGCCTGGACTCCGACGGGCGGCGATGTGCTTTTTGTTGAAGCCAATGCCATGAAGGGGGGAAAGGGATTCACCATGACCGGCCATGTCGGCCAGGTTATGCAGGAATCAATGCAGGCCGCACTTGCCTGGGTGCGTTCGCACGCCGCGGACTACGACATCGACCCGGATTTCTTCCAGTCGAAGGATATCCACTTCCATGTTCCCTCGGGCGCCATCCCCAAGGACGGCCCTTCGGCCGGCGTCACCATGGTGACCGCGCTCGTATCAGCCTTGACTTGCCGGCCAGCCAAACCGCGCGTGGCCATGACGGGTGAAATTACCTTGAGCGGACAAGTCCTGCCGGTGGGGGGAATCAAGGAAAAGGTCCTGGCGGCCAAGCGCGCCGGGGTGCTCGAAATCATCCTGCCCGCCGACAACGAGCCGAACGTCCACGAGGACCTCAACGAGGAAATGCTCGAGGGGTTGTTGCTCCAATACGTAAAGTCAATCACCGAAGCCGTTGACCTGGCGCTTGAGAAGGAACCGGTACTTGTCGAGGTGGGCAAGCCGACCCGCGAGGTGGCCTTGACCCCGGTGGCGGCAGGAACGCCGAACTGAGCAGAATGCAGAAAGCAGAAGGTAGAAGGCAGAAACGGGAAAATGGAAAATGCAAAATGGAAACCATCGGCCTCAATCTTGGAGTTTCTAGTTTCGAGTTTCTAATTTCTGGTTTCTGATTTCTAGTTTCTGATTTCTAGTTTCCCTCTTGTCTCAAACCTGTTTACTTTTCCCGCTCGCGGCACTATAAATAACGCGCTGGCGTAAGTTGCATCCCCTCGTGTGAGGACCCTTTATGTATTGTCGAAACTGTGCAAGGCAGTTGGCAGACAACGCGGAATACTGCATTAACTGTGGCCAGCGGCCCCTCCTGGGGAACCGCTATTGCCAGTCCTGTGGGCAGGAGACGGTGCCGGGCGCGGAAATCTGCGTGAAGTGTGGCGTGAGGCTCGGGCATGGCGGCGAAAAGGACTGGATGGTGGCGCTGATTCTCTCCATCCTTCTGGGGACGTTTGGAGTGGACCGCTTTTACCTGGGGTACGTTGGGCTGGGGATTCTGAAACTCGTAACCCTTGGGGGCTGTGGCATCTGGTGGCTGGTCGATGTCATCCTGATCGCGATGAACAAGCTCCCGGATGCGCAGGGCAATCCGCTGCAACAGAGGTGACGGATGGCGCTGTTTTCTCGCAGGGTGCTGCGGTTGTTGGTCCTGGGCGTTGTGCTGATCGGGTTCTGTGTGCTGCCGCCGGAGGCTGTATCGCGAGGCCCCGACCTGTGCTTGTGGCGCCGCCTTTTGCACTTCGCCGCCTGTCCGGCCTGCGGGAGCACGCGCGCCCTGGCGGCTTTCTTTCACGGGCGGTTTGGCGAGGCCTTGGCCTACAACCGAAACGTGCTGGTCACGGCGCCCCTGCTGGTTATGCTTGCGGCAAAGGACGCGTTGACCGTCATAAGGAAGGTGGCAGGGGTAAGTGGGGAAGACCAAGAATGAGCTATCAGCCGTCAGCTATCAGCAAGACCGCTGTGATAGCTGACCCGCCGTGGCGGGATAGCTGAAAGCTTCTTTTCTTTGGAAACTCGAGTGACGAGTTTACGCGGCTTTATCGAATCTTGGTGGACGGAACTCCCCCACGCCACAGCAGCGCGGTGGGCGTCGTTGTTTTTCAGTTTACATATCCTGACGCTCCTGATTTCCGTAACTGCGACGCAGGCCTTTCTTGCCGCTGCCACTGTCGCTTACTTGACCCACTTGCTACGCAGCCGTCCCACGATCAGTTTCCCACCGCTCAAGCTGCCGTTGCTTCTATTCTGCCTAACCACTCTCAATTCCATCCTGTGGGCCGAACATCCGGCTGGCGGCTGGGTCGCCGTCCGCAAGCTGGTCCTTTTTCTGATCTTGCTGCTGAGTGTAAACTTGGTGGCCAGCGCCAGGCACCTCGGAGCGCTTTTTCGAGGGCTTTTTTTCGTTTCCGCTTTAGCCGGTTTGGTGGGAACAGCCCAGTTTGTTATTCAGTATCACAGTGTTCGTCACCTTCACCATGACCGTGTCTACTACTACATGACATTGACCCGGATCCACGGATTCATGGGACACTGGATGAATTTTGGGGGCCAGCAAATGCTGGTCTTCACCGCCTTGCTGGCCTTCCTGTTGTTGTCCGCGAGTTTGGCAAAGGGTTTCCTAGCCGGGCAAGAGGGGAAGGGCAAGGGGCTCTATGGGCTGGTTATGGCCGTCGTCGCAACCGCTTTAGTCTTGAATTTCACTCGGGGTGTATGGCTGGGTTGTTTTGTGGCAACCCTATACATCGTGGCGAGGTGGAAACCACGCACGCTCTGGGTAATCCCTGTTCTGCTAGTCGTCGCCTATCTGGCCGCACCTTCAATGATTCGCCGCCGAGTGTCACTCGCCTTCCACCCGACTGACGACCCGGCGCTGGCTATTCGCCTGGAGATGTGGGGTGCGGGTCTAAGGATGGTCCGGGAACATCCCTGGGTGGGAGTTGGTCCTGAGAATATCCCGCAGGTGTACACCCAATACCTGCCGCCCGGCACGACGCCCATGGCCGGATACCACGACCATCTTCACGATAACCTCCTGCAATTGGCCGCCGAAAGGGGTCTGCCTTGCCTGGTGGCCTGGCTGTGGTTCATGCTGGCACTTGGCTGCAACATCCTGAGGATTCGTGGCAGGCTCTCCAGCGAGCGGTGGGTGGCTGATGCAGCCTTTGCGGCCTGGTTGGCATTCCTTGCCGAGGGCTTTTTTGAGTACAATTTTGGGACTTCCCCAGTCCTGATGGTTTTTCTATTCGTGATGTCCACGCCATTTGTAGCGGAACATCTCGAGAGCCGCACAAGAAAATCAAGCGTGGCGGGGCTTGGCAACGAAGGGCGTTAACTCCGAGACCCGATTCTGTTACTCTTCTCCCTTTTGACTCGTCACTGTACTTAACATGTCTCTTAAGCGCCAATTACTCTTGGGTTCTGCGGTGGTGGGCTTTTTCAGCCTCCTGAGCGCCCTCTCAGGTATCCTTGTTGAGACCAGCATCGCGGCCAATTTGGGGCTCTCCAGGAACTCCGACAGCTTCTATGTCGCTTTCACAATTCCCTACATCATCACCAATTTGCTTTCAGCGACCAGCCAGTTCTCGCTGGTGCCTTTCTTTTCGACGCTGGATTCGCGTGATTCCAGTGAAGGTCTCGGAAAAGGCGTCAGCTACGTGGTCAATCTAGTGTTCCTTGGGCTGGGTTTGTTTGCGGCTGTGGGCGGCATCGGGGCGCCGTGGATCATGCGCGGAATCGCCCCTGGTTTCACACGGCCGCAAATCGAGCTCGCCACCCAGCTTAGCCGATGGCTCTTCCTGGTCATTGTTCCCGCGGGCATCGCAGAGGTCTTCCGCTCTTTCCTCCTGAGCCGTCGCAGCTTCGTCCTCTCCTCGGCGGCGGGCTTTATCCGCAATGTCGTGGTCATCTTGGTCATCCTGTGGCGCTTCGACCGCTATGGGCCCTTCAGCATCGTGCTGGGCTACCTGGCGGGTTATCTTCTCCAGATGGTCGTCCTGGGCGTGCAAATTGTGATTTCCTTTCCTGTCCGTTACTCCCTGACACTCACGGGAAGCGGTGAGGCCTTTCGGAGACTCCGCGGCGCCGGAACCGCCCAGATTGGTGGCGCATTAGCGTGGCAGGTTGTGGTCCTCGCCGAGAGGATGATTGCCTCGTTTCTGCCCGCCGGAACGCTCACGGCCGTGAACTATGGTTCGAAAATTCTGTACACCATGGTGGAATTACTGGGTGGCAGCGTGGGCACTGCCGCCCTGCCCCAGCTCGCGCGGGCCGCGATGAACAAAGCTCACGAGGAAGAACGAAGAACATTTAGGGATATTTCGGAAATCAGTCTTTTCCTGACCTCCCCCGCGGTGGTCTTTTGCCTCATGCTCGCCCACAATATTATCCGACTGGTTTTTGAGCGAGGCAACTTCACGCCGGCAGCCACCGGCCTGATGTCGACCGTCTTCTTCTACTACTGCCTCAGCCTCCTTCCTCTCTGTTTCATTCGGTTGCTCACTTTCTACCTTTTTGCGCGCAACGAGAGCGGGGCCTTTCTGCGCCTCTCCATCCTGCTTTACAGTCTCAACTTGGGATTCGATCTGTTTTACGTCGGTGTTCTCAGGTTGGGCGCGAGGGGAATACCACTGGGCTTATTGATTGCTTCGGCCCTTGTCTGCGCCCTGTCCATCCGAAGGAATCTTGGCGACCTCCGTCACGCCCTCGGCCGGTCCGAGGTTCATTTTGCCTCGAAAAATCTATTGGGAGCCATCCTGGCGGCAATGGCGGTGTGGGCCTTGCGCGTCTGGGTCGCGGCCCCTCACTCCGGTTTCCAGAACTTCATTTATCTCTGCGAGCTGTGCGGAGCAGGAAGTGTTGCTTACTTGGCGGCGCTCGCGGCTCTGCGCATGTTTCCCGTCGCACAGGCGACGAAAATCTGGCCGGCGGATGATAATTCGTAAGAAAGCAGGAACAAGCAGGCGACGAAGGGACGGATTTCAGGGGCCGGGAGACGGAAAGCAGTGGGCAGTCGGCAGCAAGCAGGATGCAGCATGCGAGGGAGGTCGCCCTGCCACGGCGGGTCCGTAGTCGGTTGTCGGGCGCAAAACACCACTTCTTTGTAGCTCACATTGCTATGACGGAACCCGCATGGCAGGACCAGCAACGACCAGAAGTCAGAAGTCGGAGACAGAAGGCGACAGGGAGGTAGGGCGGGTGTTCTTCCCCACCTACCTACTACGTAAGCGATTTTCCTGTGCATGATATTCCCGTGATACGATGGAGTGCGAGGAGAACCGGCAAAGGAAAGACGCTCTTCCCGGCACTCCTCTGCGTCTCCCGACCCCTGAAGACACCCGATGTACCGAAGGGCATGAAACTGACCTCCCTACAGCCTCAAGCCCCCGCGTCGTTGACTCCTGGCCGCAAGATCTTCAAGGCCGCCGCCAGCGTCGCCGTCTGCTCTGCGATTGCAGGCCTCGGGTCCACGGCAAAAGAGTTGGTGGTGGCGCGTTGGTTCGGCCGGGGCGACGCGCTGGACGCCTTCCTGATCGCCTTCCTCCTGCCCTCCTTCCTGGTGAATCTCGTGGCGGGATCTTTCAACGCGGCAGTGATCCCCACCTTTATTCAGGTTCGCGAGAGGGAGGGGAAAGAAGCCGCTCAAAGACTCTTTTCCGGCGTAATGGTCATCAGTCTGGGCCTGCTGGTGGGAGTTTCCATTTTGGCCGGCATCCTCGCTCCTTATTACCTCCCTCTTCTGGGTTCAGGTTTCAGTCCGGCAAAGTTGATGCTCACCCGACGGCTTCTTTACGCCCTTCTGCCCTTCATTGCCTTAAGCGGACTGGCGGTGACTTGGACCGCGGTCTTGAATGCTGGAGAGCGATTTGGTCTGCCCGCCTTATCAGCCATACTGACTCCGCTTTCCATAATGGCTTTCATTTTGGTGCTGGGCAGGAGCTGGGGTATTTTTGCCCTGGGGGTCGGAACCGTGACGGGTGTAGCCCTGCAGGCCGCTCTATTGGGCTGGATGTTGAAGGAACGAGGCGTCAGGCTCGAACCCTGCTGGTATGGCCTGCATCCCGCGTTGCGACAAGTCATTGGCCAGTATGCACCCATGCTGGCCGGCGCCCTTTTGATGGGCAGCACCGAACTGATTAATCAATCCATGGCCGCCATGCTGGAACCCGGCAGCGTGGCGGCCTTGAACTATGCGCGGAAGGTTGTCAGCCTCTTTGTCGTGGTCGGGGCTATACCTCTGAGCACGGCGGCGCTTCCCTATTTTTCCCAGATGGTGGCGAACCGGGATTGGAGCGGCTGCCGCCAGACTTTGAAGACCTATTCCCGATCAATTGTCCTGGTGACGGTCCCCATCACACTGGGGCTTGTAGCGTTTTCTCATCCTTTGATCAAAATTGTCTTCCAGCGCGGGGCCTTCACGGCGGTGGATACCAAGATCGTCAGCCGCGTTCAGGCCTTCCTTTCGCTCCAGATCCCTTTCTACATTCTTGCCAATCTCGGGGTGCGGTTAGTCAGCGCCTTGAAGAGAAACTCGGTGCTCATGGTGATTGCCGGGGTGAACATGGTCGTCAATATAATTTTCAATCTCATCCTGATGAGGTACGCCGGTGTGGCTGGAATCGCCCTTTCCACATCGTTCGTATACCTGGTCTCCTGCGTGTTGGTCTACGCTTCAATTGCCAAGTCGTTGCGGCGACTGGGCGCGCTCGAGGAAGCCCATGGAAACAGTAGCCTGTAACCTCTGCGGCTCTACGCGTCACACAGCGCTCTACCAGATGCCCGACCGGCGGGGCTATCACGCTGGTGTCTTTACCGTCGTGGAATGCAACCAATGCGGCCTGGGTTTTCTAAATCCGCGTCCCCCTTTCGCAGACATGGGGAAATATTATCCTAAAGAATATTATGAAGAGGAGTTCGCACAGAATCGCGCCTATCATCTGAGACGGTATGCGCGTGAAGCGAGTTACTTGAGACAAGTCGAGAGAAAGCCGGGGCCCAAGAGCTTGTTGGATGTGGGTTGCGCGAATGGAGATTTTCCAAGATTCATGAGGGCGCGCGGATGGCATGTCGAGGGGGTGGAAGTTTCAGCTTCCTCCCAACCCATCACCGACTTCAAGGTTTATCCTCAGCAGCTTCCTGATATTCCCGTTAACCAGCCTACCTACGACGCGCTAACTGCCTGGGCAGTCCTGGAACACGTGCATGACCCCATGGCCTATTTCCGCAAGGCTTCCGAGGTGACCAAAGTCGGCGGGCTTTTTGTTTTTCAGGCGCCGAATTTCAATAGTCTTGCCTCCCGGCGCCTTTTTCTCGAGGACATCCCGCGACATCTCTATTTCTTTTCGGAAAAGACTGTACGAAGGTATTTAGAAGAAACGGGATTCGCGCTGGAAAAAGAACACTTCGGAAGCGACATCTTTGTGCAGCCATCTTACAATTGGCTGCATTACTATGTGCAAACAAAGGTCATGAGGCGGCCTTTCACCTACGCGGAGCTTCCGGTGGCGCGGCCTGAGTTCTTCAAGCGTTACAATCTTAAACCTGGCATCTTGTCGACCCTGAAATACGCAGTCGCCCAACCTTTGACAACTCTGGACCGGGCTCTTTTGCCAGCTCTTACGTGGATTCAAATACTGCGCAAAACGTACGCGAACAGCACTTACGTGGCAAAAAGGTTGGCATGATAATAGCTCCCCTCCTTAACCGAGGAGGGGAATTAAGTTGAAAACCGTCGAAGGCCCTTGCGATGAAATCAGCGCGCAGACGAGTTTTGTTTCTCATGCCGAACCTCGGCGGTGGGGGAGCGGAGCGAGTGATTGTGACGCTCCTGCGCCATCTGGATCGCTCGTGCTTCGAGCCCCATTTGGCTCTGGTCGAGGCGGTAGGTCCGTTCCTGAAGGAAGTACCGGACGATGTCCCGCTTCACGATCTCAAGGCCAAGCGGGTACGCCACGCCTTCCCGGGCATGATTCGTTTAACCTGGAGGCTGAGGCCCCACACCATACATTCCGCAATGTGCGAGCTGAATTTGGCCACGGTCTTATCACGGCCGTTCCTGCCGCCCGGGTTGCGCCTACTGATGCGGGAAGATTCTTCGCCCAGTGCTCAAAACGCCCAAGGGCGCAAGCATCCCCTTCTCTGGAACTGGCTCTATCGGGAGTTGTACCCCCGGGCGGACAAGATAATCTGTGTGGGAGACTACGTCCTCGACGACTTGGCTGAGAATTTCGGCATTCCGCGCAGCAAAATGGCGCGTATATACAACCCCGTGGATGTCGTAATGACGAGGCGCCTGGCAGAGGCGGGGGGCAATCCCTACTGCGGCAAAGGTCCACATCTTGTGGCCGCAGGGCGGCTGTCAAGGGAGAAAGGGGCAGACGTGCTTCTCGACGCCATGCCGCTGGTGCGGGCAGCGATTTCGGATGCCGACCTGACCATCCTCGGCGAGGGACCTCTCAAACCAGACCTCCTGGAACAACGGGAACGGCTTGGCCTGAACGAGGCCGTACACTTGGTTGGATTCCAGCCCAATCCCTATCCCTACTTCAAGCATGCCGATCTGTTTGTACTCCCTTCGCGTTTTGAGGGCTTGCCTTTGGTGGTGCTTGAAGCCTTGGCTGTAGGAACGCCGGTGGTGGCTTCAGACTGCCCGGGGGCGCTGCGTGAGATACTTGGGGATTGTCCGAGGGCCCGGCTGGTCCCGCCTTCTGACCCGCAGGCCTTGGCAGAAGGAATCGTCTCTGCCGTCAACTTTGCAACCAAAGAATTGCCGCCAGACGAAAGACTGGACGCTTTTCTCAGCCGATTCGACGTGAAGACCCTGGTGCGAGATTACGAGGACATACTCGAGGCGTGAGGGCGAGGGATCAGGTTCCGGGTATCAGGTGCCAGGGACGGGGGCAATTGTTGACTGTTTCCATTGTCCACAGATTTCGCAGATTACACAGATGAAAAATGGGTAGGGCAAGAGGCAGAGTAAGAACGCCGACGTGGTTGTGCCCCCCCATCCAATGTCATCGCGTGGGTACAGGGCGGGTTTAGGTTTGTCTGCTATGCTTGGTTTTTCTTTTGTCTTCAGCTTGCCTAATCTGAGAAATCTGAGTAATCTGCGGATAATTCATGTCCACTTTTCCCGCCAGGCCTGAAACATAAGAACGTTCCACAGGTGACCCTGCCAATTCCGCTGCCCCGAAAGGTGCTCCGCCCAAAGTTCCCTGATCGGTTCGGAGCGGAAAAACCCCTCTCTCCGCAGCCGGTCCTGGTTCAACAGTCCTTCCGCCCAATCTCGCAGAGGGCCGCGTAGCCAGTCTTCGATTGGAACTGAAAAACCCATCTTGGGCCGCTCGACCAGTTCTCGCGGTACATACCTGTAGAGCACCTGCCGGAGCAGCCATTTCCCCTGGCCGGAGCGAATCTTCATGGAGATCGGGACACGGGCCGCAAACTCCACGACCCTGTGGTCGAGGATCGGCACTCGAGCTTCAAGACTCACACTCATGCTGGCCCGATCAACCTTGGCCAGAATATCGTCCGGAAGGTAAGTGGCCAGGTCGAGGAACATCATTCGTTGCGAGATGTCATCCACACGCGCCCATTCTGAACATTGGGTCAGGAGGGCCGGCGCTTCCTTCGCATTCAGCACTACTTCCGTCGGGGACTTCCAGTAAGACACCAAGTGACGGTAAAGCTCCTCGGGATTCCTAACCGTCATTACTTCCGCCAGCCTGTACATTCTTTCGCCAACCGAAGACGGGCGTGCCAGCCGGGGGAGCAACGGACCGAGCCCACCGATCAGGCGGTCATAGGTGGCGGGCTTACACACTCGGATGAATCTGGCCAAGGCCTTTCTGGTGAAATGTGGAAACCGTCTGACAGTCTCCCAGAATTGGCGCGCATTGATATAGCGTTGGTACCCTCCGAACAGCTCATCGCCACCATCTCCGGAGAGGCTCACGGTAACGTGCCGGCGGGTCAAGGCGGAAACGAGGTAAGTTGGAATCTGGGAGGAGTCCGCGAAAGGCTCGTCGTAAAGGGTCGGCAGCTTGGGGATGACATCCAGGGCTTCTTGCGGGGTCACGCACAGTTCGGTGTGTTCGGTCCCGAAGTGGGCGGCCACAGTCTTGGCATGAGCTGCCTCATTGAATTCCTGCGCGTGAAAGCCGATTGTGAACGTCTTCACCGGGCGATTGCTCTGCGCCTGCATCAATGCGACCACCGTCGAAGAATCGATGCCGCCGGAAAGGAAGGCGCCCAGAGGGACATCCGCTATCATCCGCAGGCGGACCGATTCCCGCAGGAGCCGATCCAACTCCTCGACAGCTTCACCTTCAGAGCCCCTGAATGGGTTCGCGGCTCCGTTCTCGTAAACCTCTTTGGCAGACCAATAGAGAGCCGTTCCCGATAACTCGAAGGAGGTCTGCGCTCCGGCCCTGAGACTGAGAATGTGGCCCGGAGGCAGCTTCCAGATTCCCTGATAAATGGAGTAGGGTTGGGGTATGTAGCCGTATCGCAAATACAAGGCGAGAGCCCCGCGATTGATTTCCGGGTCGAAATCAGGATGTGTGCGGAGCGCCTTCAACTCCGAACCGAAGAGGAAAGTCCTATCCGCCAATCCGCAGTAAAGTGGCTTTATGCCCAGCCGGTCCCGCACCAGGTGCAGCACCCGCTCGCGCCTGTCCCAAAGCGCGAAGGCGAACATGCCGACGAATTTCTTGACCGCCGCCTCCAGGCCCCACTCGCTCACCGCCTCCAGCATGACTTCCGTATCGGAGTGGCCGCGAAAGGCGTGCCCTCGTGATTCGAGGTCCTTTCGCAATTCTCCGAAGTTGTAGACTTCGCCGTTGAAGACCATGACGTAGCGGCCATTGGAAGAGATCATGGGTTGGCGGCCAGTCGGAGAAAGGTCCACAATCGCCAGGCGTCGAAATCCCAATGCGATGCCGGCTTCCGCATCAACCCAGACGCCGGAATCGTCCGGCCCCCGGTGAACAAGCTGATCGGCCATTCGGCAAACCTGGGTCCGCAATTCCTGCTCCGGCGCCGAACCCACGAACCCTGCGAATCCGCACATAGGGTAAACACCAAAACGAAAGAGATGCAATTGCTAAGTGATCCATTGTAGTCGAGTTTCACCTTCGGCACGTGGAAGGAATACGTCGTTTCAGCGCTACCGATTTCTTCTCCGAAGGGTTAGAATCTCCATTGTTGCGACGAGGGAATGCTCTGGAGTGCGGCAGCTTGCTGCCGCTTTTTCCCAGGCCAGCTTGCTGGCCGTGCACTAGTGTGCCGTTCCTGGCGAGGTGAAGCCGCGAGCAAGCTCGCCGGATCAAAGCGGCAGCAAGCTGCCGCTTTTTCCCAGGCCAGCTTGCTGGCCGTGCACTAGTGTGCCGTTCCTGGCGAGGTGAAGCCGCGAGCAAGCTCGCCGGATCAAAACGGCAGCAAGCTGCCGCACTCCAGAGAGAGTCTCGTTTTGGTTGCGGCGGTGCCGCGCTGTATGACTTTGTACCGAGTTCTGGTGGTTGCCAACCTCTGGCCTTACGAAGCCGATCCGAGTTACGGTTGCTTCGTGAAAGCCCAGATGGAGTCCTTGCGGCCCCTGGGGGTGGATTACGACGTACTTTTCATCAACGGCCGCGAATCCCGCTGGAACTATTTGCGCGCCCTCCCGCAATTGTGGCAGCGGCTGCGCACCCATCGCTACGATTTGATCCACGCGCACATGGGCTTATCCGGACTGGTGGCTCGCTGCCAGATTTCCGTCCCTCTGGTGGTCTCATTCATGGGGCATGATGTTACGGGGAAGCTCAAGGGAAGTGATGACATTCCGCCTTTCGGCCGCTTCTATCAGGTCTCAAGCTTCATACTTGCGCGCCTTGCCTGCGCGGTCATTGTTAAGACCGCGGAGCTGAAGCAGCATCTAAAGTTGGATTCAGCGCAGGTCATTCCGAACGGCGTTGACATGGACCTCTTCAAGCCGGCTGGCCAAAGCGAAGCGAGACGGGCGCTGGGCCTCGATCCGCAGAAGAAGTTCGTCCTGTTTCCGTATGACCCGCACAACGCGAGGAAGCGGTTTGATGTGGTTGACGGGGCCGTGGCGCGCGCGCGGCAAGCAGTCCCAGAGCTTGAAATCCTTCGGGTTTCCGGCGTTCCTCAATCCCGCATGCCACTCTATATGAATGCTGCCGATGTCCTGGTCCTCGCTTCCCAATCCGAGGGTTCTCCCAATGCTGTCAAAGAGGCCATGGCCACCAACCTCCCGGTGATTACCGTGGATGTGGGCGACACAGCCGCGCTGATCGGCCAAACGGAAGGCTGCCATTTGGTGTCGCGTGATTGCGGAGAGATGGCCGCAAAGATCGTGGAGGTCTGCCGTAAAGGGATGCGCACTCGCGGACGCGAGCGGATTGCCAGGCTCTCGATGGAGAACGTCGCCCGGCAAATCGTACAAGTCTACTCAAACGTTGTCCGACACGGCTAGTTCCGGCAGGATTTGTGAGATGTTAGAATCCGAATTCGCCCCAACTTGATGCAGATCGAACTGTACAGGAATACAAATGAGTAGTGACCGCCGAATCGGGGTGTTGATAATTATCGAGAATCTACCCTTCCCATTTGTGCGGCGCGCCTGGCAGGAGGCATGCGCCTTGAGAGACGCCGGCTACCGTGTCTCCGTTATTTCGCCTAAAGGTGCGGGCTGCGAGCGGAGCTCTGAGACAATCGAGGAAATCGAGATCTACCGCTATGGAGTTTGGGAGGCATCGGGGCCGGCAGGCTACCTGCTGGAATACGTTGGCGCGCTTGCGGCGCAGCTTTATCTGGCCCTGAAGATCTACTTCCGCACCCGTTTCCGCGTCGTTCACACCTGGAACCCCCCGGACATCATGTTTCTGATCGGGCTGTTCTTCAAGCTCTTCGGCGCGCGCTATATCTTCGACCACCTGGATTTGAACCCCGAACTGTATCTGGCTAAGTTTGGCCGGGAAGATTCCCTCTACCGCCTGGTTTGCTTTGTTGAGCGCGCAACCTTCTGGACTGCGGATGTTTCGCTGGCTACTAATCAGTCCTATCGCGAAATTGCCATTCAACGCGGCGGGATGCCGCCCGAGCGAGTATTTATCGTCCGAGTCAGCCCTGAACCCGAGAAAATGCGACGTGGCCCGGCGTATCCGGAGTTAAAACATGGGAAGAAACTCCTGGTCGTGTATCTCGGCGTGATGGGGCCACAAGATGGGCTCGACCTCTGGGTCGATTCGATCGAGTACATTGTAAGAAAGAAGGGCCGCGACGACACGTTCTTCACTTTTATCGGGTCGGGAACCGAGTTGCCGCACATCAAGGACATCGTGGCTCAAAAAGGCTTGCAGTCGGTGGTTAACTTCACGGGGCGAATCCCCGGTGAAGAACTCGCCAAATACCTCTCGACGGCGGATGTCGGCGTGGCGCCTGACCCGCTGAACCCCATGAATGATAAGTCCACCATGGGGAAGATTCTCGAATACATGGCTTTTGGAATGCCGGTAGTACTCTTCGAGCTCACGGAGGGACGCCGGTCTGCTGCGGACGCAGCCCTCTATGCTCGCCCGAGCGACCCGGTCGACTTTGCCGAGAAGGTGCTCAGCTTGTTGGATTCAGAATCTCTGCGACGAGAGCTTGGCGAACGCGGCCGCAGGCGAATCGTCGAGCACTTTAACTGGGAAACCGACCGGAACGCCCTGCTGCAAGCGTATGAAGTGGCGCTTCGTTCCCCAAAGTAAGGGCGCGAGGCTAAAAGGTAGCCCCTTGGCCCGGCGAGCAGCTCTCACTGGGCCTTGGGTGCCCCGCGAGAGCCGGGATAGAAAAAGAGAAAACAAGATGACGGAGGGGATTGGGGCGCGTTATGCGGCGCTCGCGGCCTTGACGTGAAAGCGCACGCCTTCTCTCTGTTGAAGATAGGCGACGATCTCGAACAGGTTGCGCGCCTGCGGATTGCCGGAGGGTCCGAGCATGCGCATGAGGCTTTTGGGCGAGCGGTCAACCACTTCGGCAAGTTCAACGAAACCCACAGTGGCGTTGATATAGTCGCGCAGGATGGTCTTGCCGGTGCCCACGTCGCCGGCAAGCAGACACTCGACACCTTCCCGGAGAAGCTCCTTGCGAAACGCGGGGTCGCGCTCGGCGCGGGCCTTGATAGTTTCTCTGAAGTCTCTCGTTAAAGCCATGTTCTTTCTCCTTACTTCTTTTTCCGTTGCTTGTAGTCCTGCCACCGGCCGATTGCGTCGTTGATGTCCTTCTGCTGCCGTTTCTTTGTTCCCCCACCGAGCAGGATCACAACTCGATCCCCATCCTTACCAAGATAGACTCTGTAGCCGGGACCGAAGTCGATGGTGAACTCGAACACACCGCTCCCCACGCCTTTGACGTTGGATAGATTGCCCCGGGCTAACCTCGTCACAGCCGTCGCCACTTTGGCGGCGGCGGGTGCCCTGAGATCGTCGAACCACTCGGCGTAAGGGCTGCGGCCATCGTGGTCGAGATACTCCCAAACTTCGATCATGCTCAATGGTAACATATCTGCTACCTTTGTCAAGCGTTTCGAGGCCAGAACCTGAGGGCAGCGGGATTCGCACTTCGCACGGCCATTGACGAAGGGCAAGCTTCTCCTGGGTGATTTCCCGGGCAGTGTGGCGCACCGTGCCCCAGCAGAAATCCCTGCCCAACTCCGAACACACCTGGAAGCGGCAAGGCTCGACTTCTCGCTTCGGCAGAGCTGGAATAATCCGCCCCGAGGTAACAGCGGCTAGAAATTGCCGGCCTCTTTCACTGCCCCCTCTTTCACATCCGCATCAACTTGATATGGAGACCGGACTTCGTGCAATTCGTTGCCGACGAGGTAGACGTGCCGGCTCTTTGGGCCCTTCACTTTAAGGAATACCTGCGTTCCGGGTCGGGCCTTGGAGTTGCAGACAGTGGCATCTTCAACCTGATTGAAAACTACGGCGGGAATATCCGTCTGCATCTTCGCCGGCCCTCCCACAAAGTTCTCCAGCCTCAGTCCCTCCACATCCTGGAAGTAAAGAGCGCTCTGCCATTGGCTCAACTCGGGCTTGTCCCAGATCACCTCGAGGTCCCTCACCTTTAGATCTCTGGCATATCGAAACTGCATAGCGTTCACAGTTCGGTCATAGGCCGCCGAAGGATCGGTGGAGAGAAACAGCTTGATGTTCTCCAGGCTGACGTTCTGGAGCCAGCTATTGGGATGCCCCAGGATCAGGCAGGAGCCTTTCCCGTGAGCAATGACATTGCGGATAATGACGTTCCGAATCGAGCCGGCGGGCGGCTCATCGGGCTTGAGCGGCAGGCCCTGGCTCTCGCTGCGCCGCTGGATGATAAAGTAGATGGGATCGCCGTTGCCCCACCAGAACCAGTCGAAACGCTGGCAATTGATAATCAGGTTCGACAACACCACGTTCTCAATATAACCTCCGTCATACACCATGAAGGCAATGCCGCGATTGGAGCCGGTGATCACGCAATTATCCACCGTCACATTACGGACGCTGTTCATGTTGCCATCGCAGAACTTCAGCGCGCTGGAGGCCGAGGAGAGGCGGCAATTGGTGATGGTGATGTTCTCGCAGGGAAGCGGAGGTCCCCAAATGTTCGAGGAATAGAAGACAATGGCGTCATCGCCGGTCTCAATCGTGCTATTCGCGATGCGCACGTCCTTGCAGCCATCCGGGTCGATACCGTCGGCCCACACGCCGTCTTTCAAGCTGGTGTGGATGTAAACGCCGTCGATGGTCAGCCGCTCGCAAGCGTAGGGATTTATGGTCCAGCTCGGCGAATGGAGAAACGAGAGCCCGGCAATCCTGACGTCTTTGCAGCGCAGCAGCAGAACCATGTGCGGGTACACGGAGGGCTTCGGACGCGCCTTTGGAAAAGAGCGCATCAGCGATTTGCCCAGCGACTGTGCCAGGAGCTGGTTATCGCGGATGTAAGCATCATCGATATCATTCAACCGCCATTCGTACTCGGCCTGGCCGTCCACAGTCCCCCGGCCTTCAATCGAGATATTCTCCAGATCCTCGCCGTAGAGCAGGGTACTCTTATCGAACACGGCAGAGTCCTGGGACGCGAACAGCGTGGCGCCCGTTTCAACATAAAGCCTGACGTGGCTGCGCAGGTGAATCGTTCCTGACGTATACTCGCCCGGAGGCAGATAAACTGTGCCTCCACCGGCTTTGGCACAGGGATCCACGGCTTTCTGAATGGCCTTCTGAGCGTTGTCCGCTTTCTTCCCTGTAGCTCCGTAATTCTTCACATTGAAAATTGAGACGTTTCCTTCGGCGCCCAGGAGAGGCGCGGGAAGCGAAACGAGTAGGGCGAAACATAACCAACCCATTCTCCTGGCAGGCTGCTGTGACATCATCCCCCCTTCCGGCTGCATCAGCTTCGTGGCAAGTCCACTGTTCCTAAACTCTGAAGGCCGGAGCGAATCACGCGTATTTCTAGAAATCTTGAAGTACGAAACTTGGTGTAAATGAGTCAAGTTTTCAGGCAGCCAATTGGGCTTGTTGGACCCAGGACGTCACCTCCCGGTCAAGTTTGTCGAAAGCGCGTCGCAGTGGGCAGGAC
>Ga0208039_1000173_pt1 | contig 60211 bp, 45 predicted proteins | sample June2015DPH_20_1_2_FD_184722 | JGI IMG/M metagenome (GOLD analysis project Ga0208039, IMG submission 184722) | Peatland microbial communities from SPRUCE experiment site at the Marcell Experimental Forest, Minnesota, USA - June2015DPH_20_150... | ecosystem: Environmental > Terrestrial > Soil >... | reverse complement strand
CTGCTTCAAAACTCCAATAATCTGCTCCTCCGTGAAACGGCTCTGCCTCATCTCCTGTCCTCCTTCGGGCTTTTATACCCTGGGAGAACTCTCTTTTACACTGGTACAGTTTTCGGGGGGCAGGTCATGTGGAACCATGCGGGAAATTACTAGGCGGCAGGGGAAGGTGAGAGAATCTGGACACCGAAAGCATATGTATTGTCATCACTGCAAGAAAGAGGCCGCTTTCCGGAAGGAGGACCACTAATCATTCCATGCCAAAGAAAAATGGCAAGCCACGCCCACCAGCCAAACGTAAGCCCACCGCAAAACGTCCGCCACGCGAGGATGTCAATCAGGCCGCTTTCAGGGTTGTAGGCCAACTCACTACAGGCAAGTAAGTCTTGCGTTTTTTTGGCAACGGTGGGACGATGAATCGCACGCTTGTATCCAAAGTTGGTGAAACGTGGAAGATGCTCCTAACGATTTGACGCAGCCCCAGATGATTGTTTCTCAGCCTACAGAGCTTCCTGTCCAGGTATTGCGGGCTGCGCGGGAATGGGAGAAGCGCGAGAAAACATCTTTATTTGCTTTTATTTGTACATTTGGCAGCGCAGTATCGTTTACTAAGGCCTTCGTAGACGTGGTATACCAATCCAGAAAACAATTCGATGGGATTGAGAGAATGGATGTACTTCTCGACCATTTTGGCGGCGACGTAGGAGGGGCGTACCAACTGGTCAACTTCCTCCGGCGCCGGTGCAAGACGCTTCGGGTATTCATCCCTGACTATGCTAAGAGCGCATCCACACTCCTGCCCCTCGGGGCGGACGAGTTCTGGATGAGTGACGCAAGTGAAATTGGCCCGCTCGATGCACAGATTCCAGACCCTCGGGACCCTGACAACTACATCTCAGCGTTGGATGAATTCCGGGCCGTCGATTATCTCCGCACCCACAGTTTCGAGATTTTGAACGAGTTTTCGAAGATGCTTGGAAGGACCACATCGCTAGGCACCAAAGAAAGACTTCAATTATCCATTCAGTACACAACGCAACTCATGGCTCCTCTTTACTCGAACGTGGACCCGATTCATTTCGGGGGGTCCCATCGGTCAGTTGATGTGAGTATCGAATACGGGCGGCGAGTCATGTCAAGATTCGCCTATAGGAACTGGTCCCAGAAACGGATCATGGACCTCCTGAAAAAGCTGGCATGGGATTACCCATCTCATCCCTTCGTAATTGATTTTGCCGAAGCCCAGGAGTTGGGATTGCGAGCTAAGATGCTCGATGGAGAGCTTAACGATTTGGCCCACGAAATGCTTGATGGATTAGGTGCTGCGGCTGGTTTTCTTGGTCGCAGTGGCGAGGCTCCTGAGCCCAAGCCACCGAATGCTGAAGGGTGACTATAATGAAAACCTCTATGCAAAAGTTTCCGCTAGCCGAAAAGTCCATAGGACAAGATCATTCCTGCCAGGAGGATACCGACCTCATACCGACGCCAGAGGAAGTTGAAGAATCGCGGCGCTTGGTAGAAGAAGTACGCTTGCCCGCGCGACGATCAACTGAGGTCTCGCCTTCACCTCAACAGGGAAAAAGGTAGCAGATTAACAAAGTTTTTACTTTCTCTTGGCCCATCGGGCCTGCACAGCCTTGCGGGCGCTTTCGCTGCGCTCTTCCGGCGTCATGGCTGCGGCCCTAGCGGGTCCGCCTTTCTTTCCGCCCTTTCTGCCAAGGGCGACAGCATACGGGTTTTTCCGCCGGATGCGAGGTTCACTACGCGATGCTGATTAAGGTGTATGGCGCGAGTCAAGAGGAAGTCCGGTATAGCCCAGCCGAGTGCATCGGCTGCGAAACCAAAATCATCCAAGGAAAGCCTGACAGGAGGCATGTTTCGACCAGTTACGCTGAGCGCCAGAACCTCACGATGCGCATGAGTATGCGGAGGTTTACCCGGTTGACAAACGGATTCTCAAAGAAAGTCGAGAACCACGCTTACGCCGTGGCGATTCACCACATGTTTTACAACTTCGTCAGAATCCACAAGACGCTTCGCGTGACGCCCGCTATAGAAGCACGAATCACAGATCACGTGTGGACAATCGAAGAAATGTTGAACGTGATAAAGTATTAGCGAACGAAAGTCGCCTATGGTACGTAAGTACCTACCGATACGGAAAGTTCAGCTTGACATCATCGTCGAGTACGTGTATTCTTCTTGGTGCTTGCAAAGCTCGCGTGTTGAAAGTTCCGCTAGACGGGCTTTCGACCACAGATTATATGAATAGCCCCACATATCAATGAGGGGCAACTTATGAAGGGGGCCAATCCAATGAGCCCCCAATTTATTTTTATGGCCTCTTTTTCTCGATCCTGCCTCTAAGTGAATTCAGGTCCAAGAATCTATTTGCTGAGTTGATGAGATCGGTCGAAACGGATTCTCTCCTTCCGACAATCGTTACGTTCTTACCAGAAGCTCGCAGATGGTTGATTATTGGCACGTAATCGCTATCCCCGCCCATAAGAACCACCTCATCGTAACCATTGATTGAAGTAAGCATTCTAAAAACTAACTCTATATCTAGATTTCCTTTGACCTTTGTCTGGCCGGTAGAGGGATCGTGCATTACTTTGACTTCCTTATCGACAACGTTGAATCCGAGATTTATCAACGCAGTCCGAAAGCGTCGATACTTGTCAATCTTTGTAGGGTCTCCAGCCGGGGGACTCGCAGTAAAGTAATACGCGCCAGCCTTTTCACGGTTGTCCATGAAATACTGATGAATCAATTTGAAGTCGATATGCCATCCATTGTCGCGCTGGGCATAGAACATGTTTGCCCCGTCAACAAACAAGGCCACCCTTTGCATCTTTAGCCTCCAAGACTTAATCGACTGTCCACGCTGAAGCAATGATAACATGGAAGTCGTTAGTGCGGGGGTGGCGGAATTGGTAGACGCGCTAGCTTTGCAAGCTTGTGGACGCAAGTCCGTGCGGGTTCGATTCCCGTCCCCCGCATTTTCTATGCCAATCGTATCGTCGACAACCTGAAACTGCACCACTAACCGCGATTCTGGCGATGCGGGAGCGGGGAGGGCAAAAACCGGGGCAGGGTTTAGGTGCTCGGGACGAGGGAAAAGAGAACTTACAACTGACGGCGGGGCACAGACGTCCATGCATCGTCGCTGATCTGCCGACATCGGACCAATAAAACCCTACCAAAACGAACCCCCAGTCCGAAAAAGCTTTGCGGGTTGTGTTAGAATTTTGCTGTGGCAATCCATCCTACAGCAGAAGAAGATGGACGCGCCTCACGTGGCGCTTCCTTGGAACGCCACTCCGGTTCGGGCCATTCGACCCCGAATCTTTCTGAGGTTCTTTCGATCAAGGAGGGGGATTCCAACTCGCTTGCTGGCCGCGGCAACGGAGCTGGGGTGCTCCCGCAGGCGCAAGCGCACCACAGGATGGAGCCGGGCGTGGGTGACTTTCCCCTGATCGCGATCGTAGGCCCCACCGCCGCCGGCAAGTCCGCGCTGGCCCTGGCGCTGGCGGAGCGGTTGGACGGCGAGATTGTGAACTACGATTCCGTGCAGTTGTACCGCGGCTTCGACGTAGGTTCGGGGAAGCTGGCGCCCGCGGAGCGACGCGGCATCGCACATCACCTGCTGGATTGCCTGGAACCGGGCCAGGTCTTCACGGCGGGAGATTATCGGCGCGAGGCGCTGAAGGTTCTGGCCGATCTGCGCGCGCGCGGGAAGTTGCCCATCTTCGCCGGCGGCACGGGGCTTTACCTGCGGGCGTTGTTTCTGGGACTCTTCGAGGGACCGGCGCGCTCCGAGGCGTTGCGGGAGCGGCTACGGACGATGGTTGACCGCCGCGGGCGGGAGTTCCTGCATCGCCTGCTGGTGCGTCTGGATGCGACGGCGGCCGCCCGCATTCAGCCTCGCGACACGCAGAAACTGATCCGCGCGCTGGAGGTGTGCATCCTGGCGCGGCAGCCGCTCTCGATGCTGCACGCGCGCGGGCGAGCGATTTTGGAGGGTTTTCGCGTCATCAAGATCGGCCTGAATCCACCGCGGGCACAGCTTTACGATCGGATCAACCGGCGCGGGGAAAGCATGTTCGCGGCGGGCCTATTGGAAGAGGCGCGGGCCATGCTCGGCCGGCCGGACGTGGAGCGCATCAAAGCCCTGGGCGCTTTGGGCTATCGCCAAGCGTGCGCGGCGCTGGAAGGGAGCGTGAGCCGGGAAGAAGCGCTGGCCGCGACGCAAGTTGCCACACGGCATTATGCCAAGCGCCAGATGACCTGGTTCCGGCGCGAGGCGGACATCACTTGGTTCGAAGGGTTCGGCGACGACCCGCACGTCCAACATCGCGTTATGGAGACCCTGAGCCGGACGCCGGTTGCCGCAGGGGGAACAGTACTTGAACCCTCTGAGGTTTCGCCGGCACTGCGATTTTCACGTCAGGGCAACTCTTGAATACTGCTCGATAAAAGAGAGAGAAAAACATGGAAAAGCAATCACAGAACATTCAGGACGGTTTTTTGAATTCCGCCCGTAAGGAAAAACTCCTGGTGACGGTTTACCTGTTGAGCGGGGTCAAGCTGACCGGACGCATCCGGAGTTTTGACAAGTACTCGCTGATTCTGGAAAGTAACCACCAAGAACAGATGGTATTCAAGCACGCGATTGCCACCGTCGTACTGCCTCGCGCCAGCGCCGCGCCGGCGACCGTGGCAACTCCGGAGGGGTAAGAACATTCGACGCTCGAAAGTCTTGGAGAAAGCATTCCTGGTGAGCTGGGAATCCACCCGGCGCGCTGGCGTGACCTTAGGCAGCGCGGACGCAGACGATTCCTTGCGGGAACTGCGGGAACTCGCTGCCAGCGCCGGCGCTCAGGTGGTGGGGACATTGCTGCAACGCTCTCCCGCGCCCGACCCGGCCACGCTGCTGGGGCGTGGCAAGGTTCACGAAGTCCGCACGCAGGCACGTGCCGCCGCGGCGGACCTGGTGATCTTCGACCACGATCTGACTCCCACCCAGCTTCGCAACCTCGAGCAATCGCTGGACCTGAAGGTCATCGACCGCACGCAGATCATCCTTGATATCTTCGCCCGCCGGGCGCGCAGTCGCGAAGGCCAACTCCAGGTGGAACTGGCGCAGTTGAGCTATCTGCTACCGAGACTCGCGGGGCGGGGAACCCTGCTCTCGCGATTGGGCGGCGGCATCGGCACGCGCGGTCCCGGCGAGCAACAGCTCGAGTACGATCGGCGGCGCATCCGGCGGCGCCTGCGCCATCTGACGGAAGCCATCGAGCGCGTCCGCTCGCAGCGGGCGCTGCATCGCGCCCATCGGCGCGACCAGAACTTTCAGACCGTGGCGTTGGTGGGATACACGAACGCGGGCAAGTCCACTCTGTTCAACGCCCTGACCTCGGCGGAAGTGGTGACGTCCGCGCGCCTGTTTGCCACGCTCGACCCCACCGTGCGGGCACTGCCCCTGGCCTCTCACCGGCCGGCGCTGCTTTCCGATACCGTAGGCTTTATTCGCAAGTTGCCGCCGCACTTGGTCGCGGCCTTCCGCGCCACGCTGGAAGAACTGGAAGGCGCCAGCCTGCTGCTGCACGTCACGGACGCTTCCGACGCACAGCACGACTCGCAAGACGCGGCCGTGGAGGGGCTGCTGGAAGACCTGGGCGTAGCGTCCACGCCCCGGCTGCACGTCTGGAACAAGGTGGATCTGCTTGAACCTGGGGAACGGCGCAAACTCGCAGCCGACGCCCCAAGCGTCAGTACCTCTGCACAAACTGGGGAAGGTTTGGAAGCCCTGCGACAGCGGATCGACGAGGCCCTGGCCGCTGATCCCGTCGTGGAAGCGGATTTCGAGCTTTCACCCAGTGACGGCAAGCACTTGGCCTTGCTGCACCGCACAGGAATCGTCGTTTCCACGCAGTACGAGGCTGGCCGAGTCCGGGTGCGGGCACGGGTCCCCGAGTCCGTGCGGGAAAGGCTGAAACCTTCCACGTCAGGTGCCGCCGGAGAGCCGTAAGTCCTTGCGAATCCGAGGGGAAAGCCCTTGTGGAAATCGTTGTGGAAAACGTACTCTCATCTGCCCGAGACGGAAACGCCATGCCAGCCGCCATTCATGCGGGTGCGCCGGGGATGGAAAGACTTACCCCTGTGATTTCAGCAAGTTACAGGCTGCGATCAAGACAAGCTGTCTAGCGGTGGGCCAGAAATCGCCTTGGCTAGAGCGCTAATTCCGGGGCGGAGTTTTGCACAATGTTGAAGCATTTGCGGCGCGGGCTTCGCGTAGCCCTCGGCCCTCCGGCTGTCCGCATAAATTCAGCCTTTCCTAGTTCTAGCCTCTGTTCATAGCGGAAGTCACGCTGTGGTTCGCGCTCTCCCCGCGCGCTTCGGAAGGCCCTACAAGCCTGGCCTGCCCACACGTTTGACAGGCTCGTACGGGTGGTTTAGATTGACTGTGGCTGATTTCTGGCTGCGATTTTCCCCGTTCGCCCCGAGTGAAGGAGTGAAACGCTGAGATGCTGGATCTGAGTTTTGTCCGCGACAACCTGGAACTGGTGAAGCAGAAGATGCACGAGCGCGGGCTGGCGGACGTGCTGGGCGACTTCGAAGCGATGGACCGCGAGCGGCGCAAGCTGCTGGGGGAAGTCGAGAGTCGACGGGCGCGGCGGAATATAGTCTCCGATGAAATTGCCTCGCTCAAAAAGCGGAAGCAGGATGCCTCGCAGCTCATCGCGGAAATGAAGCCGCTCAGCGATGAGATCCAGCTACTGGACGAGCAGGCCAAGGCCTGCGACGAGCGCCTGCGCGAGGTGCTGCGCATCGTTCCCAATGTGCCGCACTCGAGCGTCCCCGTGGGGCGCGGCGCCGAGGACAACCAGGAAGTTCGCCGCTGGGGAGAGCCGCGCCGGTTCGATTTCGAGCCCAAGGCGCACTGGGACCTGGGCCCGGCGCTGGGAATTCTGGATTTCGAACGCGCCACCAAGATCGCCGGCGCGCGCTTCGCGGTGTATGCGCGCATGGGCGCCAGGCTGGAGCGGGCGCTGGCCAACTTCATGCTCGACCTGCACACGCGCGAGCATGGCTACACGGAAATCCTGCCGCCCTTTATTGTCAACTCCGCCAGCCTCTTCGGCACGGGTCAGTTGCCGAAGTTCAAGGAGGACCTTTTCAAGCTCGAGGGCACGGACTATTGGCTGATCCCGACGGCGGAAGTTCCGGTGACGAATCTCTACCGAGACGAAGTGCTGGAGGCCGAAACGCTGCCGGTCAAACATTGCGCCTGGACGGCCTGTTTCCGCAGCGAGGCCGGCTCCTACGGCAAGGACACGCGCGGCATCATCCGCCAGCACCAGTTCCAGAAAGTGGAGTTGGTGAAGTTCACGCTCCCCGAAACTTCCTACGACGAGCTCGAATCGCTGACGCGCGACGCGGAGGCGATCCTCCAGCGTCTGGAGTTGCCCTACCGCGTCGTGACGCTCTGCACGGCCGACCTGGGGTTCAGCTCCGCCAAGACTTACGACCTGGAAGTCTGGCTGCCCGCCGCAGGCGAGTACAAGGAGATTTCCTCCTGCACGAATTTTGAAGCCTTCCAGGCGCGCCGCGCCAACCTGCGCTTCCGGCGCAGCAAGGCTGGCAGGACGGAATTACTCCACACCCTGAACGGTAGCGGGCTGGCCATAGGGCGCACCTGGGTCGCTATTATCGAAAACTACCAGCAGGCCGACGGCTCCGTCAGCGTCCCCACCGCGCTGCGCCCTTATTTCGACGGCCTCGAGCGCATCACACGGCAAACCTAGTGTAGTGTCTACGAAATACCTCGACAATCCGCTTGCCGTAGCCGCTAGCGCAGCGCGGCCTCTGGCCGCAACCAAACATGGCGTGGGGTCTTGTAGGGCCGCCCCAAGGGGTGGCCCTACACGCGCGCCGAAAAATGTCTGGTAAGAAAACAAGAAATTACGACCTGGCATTGCAGGACCCGTGCTCCGGCGCGGGTTCTCGCCGCGCCGCAGTAGCGCGGACCTTTAGTGTTTGTTGCCAAGACCCTAAAGGCTGGCGCTCCAGAATTCGCTTTACGCAACTCCCTGCCGGAGTGCCCCCCAGCACGATCATTGTCACCCCGTGCAACCCGCCATGGCGGGCAGGCATCCTCCTATCCCAAGGGCGACGCCCGTTTTCCGTGTATTGGGCAGTCCCAAATGCGCAGGCTCTATAGTATTATAGTCAAGATCAGGGCTATCCGGAGGCGCTGAGTCCGGGTCGACCAGAAGCGAATCGAACAACTTGAGACGGATGGGTAAGTCTCGACACAGATACTGGGTCCATGCACTCGTCGCCTGCCTCGCGCTCGCCGGTGAAATCCACCTCTTCTCTGTCGAAATTCTTCACCATCATGACGCGGCTGTCGCGGTTTGCCGGATTGCCCACGAGGGTGCATCGTCCCTACACGCGAGCCAGGATGTCAGCCCTCTTTGTCCCCTCTGCCAGATTGTTCGCAGCAGCTCCGTCCGCCCCGCGGTCCGATCCCTCATCGCGAAGCCGTGCAGTGAAGCGGCTTACCACCTGATCGCTCGCAACGCAAAGTATTCCCACCGCCTTGCGCAAACCCTTCTCGCCCGCTCCCCTCCGCTCTCCTGAAAGTTTTGCGACATCCCGGGTCAACCCAAAAACTTTCAGGAGGTAACGAAGTGACTTCTCATACCAGTTCACGACCATCTCTGGGGTCATCGCTATTGACAGCCCGATCTCGTTCCAGACTCGCCGCCGCGTTCAATCCCATCGCGACGGTAATGCTGGCCCTGTGGCTCCTTTCCACCGCCAGCCCGCTGATGTTTGGTCAAAGCCTCGGCACTTCGGGGACTATCCAGGGGTCTGTCTTTGATCCCTCCGGCGCTGTCCTTGTTGGAGCGAAGGTTAAGATTCGCAACCCCGTCTCCGGTTATGATCGGAGCACGACAACCGACGCGTCCGGCCATTTTGAGTTCTCGAACGTTCCCTTTAACCCTTATCACCTGGCAGTGAGTGCCGCTGGTTTCCAGGATATCGATCAAGATGTCCCGGTCCGAACCACCGTGCCGATCGACCTCAAGTTCACCCTGACAATCGCCACCGCCGCGACCGTGGTGACCGTTCAGGGAGAGGCGGCGGACCTCATCGAGCAAACCCCCACAGCCCACACCGATGTGGATCGCACCCTGATTGACAGATTGCCGATTGGGAACCAAGGCATCGGTTTGAGCGAGGTCATCGCCAACACCTCGCCTTCGGTAGCGGCCGACGCCAATGGTTTCTTTCATCCCGCGGGCGACCATGCCCAGGCCCAAATTTCGCTGGACAACCAGCCCATTACAGACCAGTACAGCAAAATCTTTTCCAATCAGCTCCCGCTCGATGCCGTTCAGTCGCTGGAGATCGTGACGGGAGCCCCCCAAGCCGAATACGGAGATAAAGACAGCTTGGTGGTCAACGCCGTGAGCCGGTCCGGCATCGGCGATACAACTCCACACGGCAGCTTCTCGACGCAGTATGGGTCGTTCGGCACGCCAGCGACTAACTTCGCTCTCGGGACCGGAGGAAACAAGTGGGGGAACTTCCTGGCAGCGTACTTCACCAACTCCAGCCGCTTCCTGGACACCCCGGAATTCGGGAACTTCCACGATAAAGGAAACGGAGAAGGTGTGTTTGACCGGATCGACTTCAACCCGACGGAAAAAGACACCTTGCACCTCAACCTTCAGGCCTCGCGCTCCTGGTTTCAGATTCCTAATACTTACGATCAGTTGGCGGTCACCCAGGACCAGCACCAACAGATTCGGTCCATCAATATCGCTCCGGGATACACGCACCTTTTCGGCCCGAGCCTGCTGCTCACCTTCAACCCTTACGTCCGCATTGACCACGTGCAGTATTACCCCAGCCCGAGTGCTTTTTCTGACCTGCCGGCCACTCTGGCGCAAGACCGCCGACTGGGCGTTTACGGAGCCCGAGTCGATCTAGCTTATTCGAAAGGCATCCACAACGCCAAGGTGGGAGTGCAATACAAGTACAACGCTCTGACGGAAGGGTTTGGCGTCGGCATCACCGATCCCACCTACAATGCGGTCTGTGTAAACGCCAGCGGCAACGCAGTTACCAACCCGAGTATCACGAACCCCAACAACTGCGCGGCGGCAGGGTATCAGACAAACCCTGCTTTCCTGCCAGGATTGCTTCCCTTTGACCTTACCCGCGCCGGCCAGCTCTTTGATTTTCACGGTCGCGCGGCGGTCAGGGAAGCTGCCCTCTATGCCCAGGACACCATAACCCTCCACCAGTGGACTTTGAATGTGGGCCTGCGCCGCGACTTCTATAATGGTCTCAGCTATGCGGTTCAAACCGAGCCACGGGTGGGCGTGGCTTATACGGTGAAACCGACGAACACGGTGCTGCGTTTCTCGTATGGCCGCTTTCTGGAGACCCCCTACAACGAAAATCTGGTTTTGTCGAGCGCGACGGGCGCGGGCGGGCTGGCCACGAATGTCTTCGGGGCCTTCGCAGCGGCGCCCCTTCAATCCGGCCGGCGAAACCAGTACAACGCCGGGTTTGAGCAGGCCATCGGTCGCTGGGTGGTGGTGGATGTGGACTATTACAATAAACGCACCCACAATGGCTACGATTTCGACGTGCTCTTCAGTACGCCGCTGGCCTTTCCCATCAGTTGGAATAAGTCCAAGCTCGACGGTATCGGAGCTCGGATCAATCTGGCCAACTATCGTGGCTTTACGGCCTACTCGGTCATGGGCCACAACCGCGCCCGGTATTTCCCTCCAGAAAATGGAGGCGTGATCTTCAACAATCCGGTCAACACCTCGGTCTTCCGAATCGACCACGACCAAGCATTCCAGCAGGTCACCCACTTTCAATACCAGTTCCCCAAGCGGGGTCCCTGGGTTGCGCTCACCTGGAACTATCAAAGCGGGCTGGTGGCAGGCGCCGTGCCGGACCTCGCCTCCGCTCTGGCTCTCGATGGAGATCAGCAGGCGGCGATCGGGTTCTTCTGCGGCAGCAATGTTGCGAGCCTCACAAACCCGATTACCTCGTGTAACGTACCCTATCCGCAGTGGGGCGCGACGCGCGTCGTGATCCCGGCTCCTGGCACCGAGAATGACGACACCCACCCGCCCCGCGTCGCACCCCGTAACCTTCTCGACCTCGGCACGGGCATCGACAACATCTTTCACACCGATCGCTTCAAGGTGAATCTGCAATTCACGGTCATCAACCTGACCAACCGGGAAGCTCTCTACAACTTCCTGTCTACATTCAGCGGCACGCACTTTGTGACTCCGCGTGTGTGGCAGGGCCAGGTCAAGTTCGTGTTCTGACGGGGCTTCGCCCGAGCCCGACGAGCGTGTCTGTTTGGTGGGAGGGCGGGGTGGAACCTGTCCCGGCAATCCCGCGAGGCGGGATTGCGCTATAATTCGCATCATGTCGCCCTTGTGCCGGTTGCGGCCCTTTTTGACTTTGTCTCCATTGGGTCGTTCTTCGGCCTTCCGATAATCTGAAATCGACGTGCCCCACATGCCACAATCTACCAACTGCTTACTGCCTCCGTCCGGAGCCCAAGGGCAGGGACTGGGGGCTAGGGGCTGGGGGAGGAAAGACCAGGAGACAGGTTACAGGGAACCGGTAATAGGGAACGCTAAGGACCGGGACCAGCAAGTCCCTCCTGTCACCTATAACCTGTTACCTGCCGGGCGCCGGGTTCGGCATGTACATGTGAAATTCGCCGGGCGGGTGGGTGTGCTCGAATTGTATCGTGGTGTGATGAATTCCAAATTCGCGGGCCAGCACTTCACGGATCTGGTGGGCGATCTGCTCGCTCTCGGAAGTGGGCATGTCAAGAATGTGAACGTGGCAGGAGAGCGCGTGGTCATTCGAACCCAGGCTCCAGATGTGCACGTCGTGAACTTCTTTAACCCCCGCGACGCCGAGCATGCAGGCTGCCACGCCCTCCAGGCTCATGCCTATGGGCAGGCTCTCGAGCAGGATGTTCGCCGAGTCGGTGATGATCCCCGCGGCCGTCCACAAAATCATCCCCGAAATCAGAAATGCGATGGCGGGGTCAATCATCGTCTGCCCGGTCGCGCGAATCAGCCAGGCGCCCGCGATGATCGCGAGGTTGGAAAGCGCATCGCCGAGGTTGTGGATGAACACCGCGCGGAGATTCAGGTCGCTTCGCTCACTCGCCAAGGCGAGGGAGATTCCGCCGTTCACTACCAGGGCGATCGCGCCGACGATCAGCATCGTGCCGGAGGCGACGGGCTGGGGCCGCAGGATTCGCTCGTAGCCCTGGTAGCAGAGAAACAGCGCGACGCCCACCAGGATCAGGGCGTTCACGAAGGCGGCCAGGACTCCCGCCCGCTGATATCCATAAGTCCTCTGCTGATCGGGGGGCCTGCGCTCGAAATAGAGCGCAATCCAGGAGAGGATGAGCGAGGGAACATCGGTAAGGTTGTGCCAGCCGTCGCTCACCAGGGCCAGGCTGTGGGCGAGCGCCCCGGCCACGAATTCCGTGGCCACGAGTCCGAGCGTCGCCACCAGCGCGATTCTTACGATCCAGGTCGCCGGCCGCAGATGGTTGTGTGAATGCACCTTGTTCCCCGCACCATTCTAGTCCATCGCTAAAGCGCGACGCAACGAACGAGGACAGGAGGTAGGAAGCACTAAGCAGTATGCACTACGCAGGTAGGCGGCGGGCGCTTTTTGCGAGTCCGGGATAAGCAGCCCACGCTGCCTCGCGGTGCCACGGGTATTTGTACGGTCGAGCCCCGAAGCGGGGCTGGGACCCGATGCGTAGCGCGAAATCAGACCAGCTTGGCCGTCAGGCTAATCTGGACTCCCGCCAGCGCCTTGGAAACCGGGCAGCCCTTCTTCGCGTCCTCGGCATGCCTCTGGAAAGTCGCGGCGTCGATGCCGGGAATCTGGGCTTCTGTGTTCAGTTCAATCCGGGTGATGCCGAAACCCTCACCGACCTTCTCCAGATGCACCCTGGCAGTGGTGTGAATGCGCGTGGGCGTAAAGCCCGCGCGGCCCAGTCCGGCCGAAAGGGCCATGGAATAACAGCCGGCATGTGCCGCTCCAATCAGCTCTTCCGGGTTGGTGCCGGTGTCGCTTTCGAATCGGGAGGCAAAGGAATAGGGGCCCTCGTAAGCGCCGCTTCCGAGCTTCATCGTTCCCTTGCCTTCGCGAAGATTGCCTTTCCATTCGGCTTCCGCGGTTCGTGCTGCCATTTTGGTTCGCTCCTTGAATGAGATGTTCAGGATTTGGCTTGACTCAGGAGAAGCCACGGCCTGCGCAGTTGTAACCGCACTGCCACTTATCGATATCCAGGTCGCGGAGTTCAGCCAGAGGATTCAGTATAACATTTTCAGAGACATCTGCTCGACCCGCCCCACGCGGGCCCCGCCCGGGTGGGGGATGGGGACCTTTTCGCCTGTTTGACCTGCCGCACGCTCACGACTTCTGCGGATCGCACTCGGTTCGATGCAAGCGCCTTCGCGCGGATGATCCCCGTCTACGGCACCAGAACAATCTTGCCGAACGCGCCCGGCTCCATGACCGCGCGATGAGCTTGCGGTGCATCCTTGAGCGGGATCTCTTTTCCCACCACCGGGCGCAGTGTGCCGTTCTCGAGCCCTGCCACCAGCGCCGCATGAATGCTCGCGACCTCCTGCCGGTCGGCATTGAACAACACGAAGCCCAGTACCGACGCGTCGCGGCGCATGATTTCGCGGGGGTTGATCTCGATCGAGCCGCGGTTTCCGATCACGATGACTCGTCCACCTTTGGCGAGGATGGTAAGGTCCTTGGCGAGATTCACATTGGCCAGCATCTCCAGAACGACATCCGGGCCGCGTCCTTGGGTGATCTTCAGAAGCTCGTCGAGATACCCCGGGGCACGATGGTCGAGCACGTGATGAGCGCCCTGCACGGCGACGAGCTGGCGCCCGCGATCCGTCCCCCCCGTGCCGATCACCGTCAACCCCGCGGCGCGCGCCAATTGGACAGACGCTACACCCACTCCGCCGCTGGCACCATGAATCAAAACCGTCTCCCCGGGCCGGGCGTGCGCGAAATGGAACAGGGCGCGGAAGGCCGTCGCATAGGGCACGTTCACGGCGGCTCCCTGCGCGAAAGTCACGTTGGGCGGAAGCGGATGCGCCTGCCACGCCTCGCAAAGAGCTAGGTCCGCATAAGCGCCGCTGAGCGTCCCGCCAACGTAGACTCGGTCGCCAGGCGAGAAGCCCTCGACACCCGGCCCCACAGATTCCACTATTCCTGCCGCGTCACTCCCCGGCGTGTAAGGAAGTGCGGGTTTGATGGCATATGTGCCTGTCCGGATGTATGCCTCGACAGGATTCACGCCCACGGCTTTTACCCGCACCACAACTTGCCCCGCAGCCGCCTGGAGATCAGGCGCGTCTTCCAAGTTCATCACTTCCGGATCGCCGAACTCACGGACTCGTATGGTTTTCACAGTCTGCCTCCCTGCAGGTTGAGGATCGTACTAGCTTTTCAGGCCGGCTTTCTGGGCGGCCACTCGAGCCACCGCACACCAATCGTATTCCCCCATTCCCTGCGCAACGCCGCTCAGAAGATTATCGCGAATCAGGCTGGCGATGGGCATGGGAGCCGTCGCCTCTTCCGCCGCGGCGAGAACCAGCCGAACGTCCTTCAGCCCCAGTCGCAGCTTGAAGCCGGCGGGCTCGTACCGCTGCTCAGCCACAATCTTTCCGTAGTTTTCGTAGATGGGCGATTGAAAGACCGAGCCGTTCAGGATCTCGAGGAAACTCGCCGGGTCGACCCCGGATTTTCGCAGCAGGGCAAAGGCTTCTCCCAGCGTCTCAAGCATGGACGCGATCAGGAAATTACCAGCGAGTTTGACGGTATTGGCGGCGGGGGCTTCGGAACCGAGCACGAAAAGTTTCCGGCCGATAGCCTCCAGCGCCGGGCGGCATCGCTCCACGGCTTCTGGCGGGCCGGCCGCGACTACCACCAAGCGCGCCGCCTGGGCAGCCTCCGGGCGCCCGAAGACCGGCGCAGCCACAAAGCTCTGTCCTTTCTGTCGGTGCGCTTCGGTGAGACGGCGCGCGAGGTTCGTACTAATCGTGCTGTGAGAAACATGGACGCCGCCGCAGGGAAGGCCCTGCAAAACACCGTTCTCGCCGAACACGACCTCTTCCACCGCGGGGTCGTCTGCCAGCATGGTTGCAGCCACACCGGCAGCACAGGCTGCTGCGGGAGTGTCTGCCAGCGTCGCCCCGTGCCCCGCCAATGCCTCCGCGCGGCCGCGCGTGTGATTGTAAACCTTCAAGGCGTGCCCCGCCTGCAGCAAATTGCGCGCCATTGGCTGTCCCATGGCGCCAAGGCCGATGAATCCCATTTCCACCGTGTTTGCTCCTTTGGGCTGTCCCCGTCACTTTACCACCAGCGCGCCGGATCGCGCCGGATTCTCTGGCTTTCGTTCCTGCGAGATGAAAAAAACTTGCGTCCCATCTCCGAAGCAAACCCACCGCCTCATGAAGCATCCCCATGCTGGAGGTCGCGGGTTCGCACGATTACTTTATGCGGGACATTTGGAGTAAGATACTATTTTGAGAACCAGAAGGCGCAGGAAGGGCGTCCAACAGGTGAAGCACTGACATGAGGGAGCGATCACGCGCGTCATCATCGGCCGAACGCCCGTCCAAGAGGGCTTGGCGTGGCCAGCGAGCAATTCTAGCGGCGCTCGCTTTGGCCGCTCTGCTCGCGGCGGCAGGCGCCCTCCATGCCCCCGCCCAGGAAACCACGCCGCCGGCCGCACCCATTGCAGCCCCAGCGGGGAGCGATCCCACGCATCAGGAGGAAAGTCCACCCTCTGCGACGCGGAGCCACATTCGCGTTCGAGTCGAGGTCGTCAATGTCCCCGTCACTGTCCTCAACAAGCGCGGGGGGCTGGTCATTGATCTGACCAAGGACGATTTCCAGGTGTTTGAAGACGGCGTGCAACAGAGCATCCGCTATTTCAACCGGGAAACGCAAATACCGCTGCGCATTGGGTTGGTTCTCGACACCAGCAACAGCGCGCGCCGCCAGCTATCGTTTGAAACGGACGCCGCCAGCGAGTTCGCCTTCACGGTGCTTCATGGCGGGAGCAGCAAGAACCAGATGTTCCTGCAAACCTACGATGCCGCGAGTTCCATCATCCAGGACTTTACCAACGACCCTGATCTCTTCAATGAGAAAACTCGAGGCCTCAAGGCAGGTGGCGGCAAGGCCCTTTACGACGCCATCTACTTTGCCTGCCGGGAAAAGATGCTCAAGGCCGGCCAGCCCGAGGACACGCGGCGAGTTCTGGTGGTTATAAGCGATGGCCTCGACGTTCAGAGCCAGCACTCCGTGGACGAGGCCATTTCCATGGCGCGCAAGGCGGAGACGATGGTCTACACCATCGGCAACGCCGCCTATGGGTACTCGAATCCCGGAGACAAACTGCTCGAGAAGATCTCCGCGGACACCGGCGGCGCAGCATTCTTCCCGCTGAGGTACACGCCGGGCACCAACCTGGAAACTGGTTATCTCTCGCACGGGCAGATCGGGGACACTTCCCAGAACAAGGGCCTGGGAGCGGAGACCGGCAAGTTCTCAGCGGAACGACTGGTACGCCTTGCCGACTCCTTGCAAGCCATCAGTCGCGAACTGGACGAGCAATACAATATCGGCTATACGCCAACGCGCGGCGCCCTCGACGGAACCTACCGCTCCATTAAAGTTGTGGCGACGCGACGCGGCGTGACCCTGCGCTGGAAACCCGGCTACTTTGCCTCGCCGGAGTGATCGACTCTCCTGGCCATTTCCTCGCCACAATCTTTCCGGGGCGCGCAGATTCGCCGCACACCGTCGGGGTCTTGATGCCACGTGACGGTTCTTCTCTTATGCCTGCTTTGTGTGCCGTCGCACCACGGCTTTTCGATGGACAAACTTGTCGAGCCCGCCTTAGATCGAAGTCACGGTGAAAAGGGAGGATTCCATGAGTAACGCTCTCGACCTGCTGGCAGGACTTCGCCGGGCGCGGGTGATTGACCTCAGCCAAGTTCTGGAAGAACACATGCCGAATTACCCAACGCATTCGAAGTTCTTCCACAGCCTTTGGGGCTCCTACTGGCACGGAGGGCGGTCCCTGAGTTACCAGTTGGTGATGCACGAGCACAATGGGACGCACGTGGATGCTCCCGCTCACTTCATCAGCGACGCGCAACCGGAAGCCCACGTGACGATCGAAAGGGTGCCGGTAGCGCGCCTGTTGGGCCGAGGTGTGCGCCTGAATTGTCAGGGCATGAAGGCCGGCGAGTATGTTTCGAAGAGCCGACTTATCGATTGGGAAGGCCAGCATGGCGCACTCGAGGCAGGGGACATCGTACTCTTTGACTTTGGCTGGTCGGCAAAGTGGGGACTGCGCCCGAACGATCAGCGCTACGTCGAGGACTGGCCGGGCGTCGGCATGGATGCCGCGCAGTACCTCATTTCGAAACAGGTCGCCGCGATCGGCGTGGATACCCTTTCGGTGGATTCGCCCGAGGCACTGCGCACCCAGCCTGTCCATCCAGCCGTGCTCGAGAAGCAGGTGTTAATCATCGAGAACCTCTGCAATCTGGATCAGCTTCCCGACTTCTTTCTCTTCCTCGCTTTGCCCCTCAGAATCCGCGGGGGGTCCGGCTCGCCCCTTCGCGCCGTGGCCCTCGTCTGACCCGGATTTCTCACCAGACTCTGTGGTTTTTGTGAGGTGGCCGGAAGGGCGGGGCTTCAGCCCCGCCGAAGATGCGGCCTCCGAGTCTGTATGGGTCTCGCGCCCCGCGCCACTTGTCCGGACACGCTGCGCGGGGCGCGAGACCCGGCAACAATAACGAATGTCCTGCAACGGCGGGGCTGAAGCCCCGCCCTTCCCTGTCCGTGGTGAGAAATCCCGTCTAGCAGCTTGCAGTGTTGTCATTCTGAAGAGCCGCACGTGCGGCTCTCTGCATTTGCCGGTCCGGGCTGTGTCGAATTCCGGGTCCGTGCTGAGTTCGACTATTCGCGTGCAATCGCCCGCGGGTGCAGAAGGAGGGTCAGCCCTGCGCCGGCAAGATACCCTAGACTGAGCAAGCCGAAGCCATAGAGGAAATTGCCTGTATGATGGTTGAGGAACCCGACGGCGAGCGGGCCGAAGTATCCTCCCAGGTTGCCCAGGGCATTGATCAGGCCCATGGCTGACCCGGAGACGGACCGCGGCAGAGTTTCAGTTGGAATGGCCCAAAACGGTCCGTGCGTACCGTAGGAGCCGGCGCCGACCAGGGAGATTGCCACGAAAGCCAGGGCTGGGGCGGGGCCGCTCAAGAGGATACAAGCCATCATCCAGACACCACCCCAGGCCGCCGCGAAGGCCACGTGGCCGCGCCGCTCGCGCCGCTTGTCGGAATGGCGCGATATGAGGACCATGCCAACGCAGGTCACAAGGTAGGGAATCGCAAACAGATTGCCCACCAACTGGTTACTCATCTTCTTGGCATTTTCCAGCGCCGAGGGAAGCCAAAACAGATAGCCATAATTTCCGGTGTTCAGTAAAAAGTAAATACAGACCATCGTTAAGACCTGAGGCCTCAATAGGGCTCGCCAGACCGGATCGGGGTTTACCGGCTCGAGCTCCTGGGATTCCCGCCGGAACACTCCCTCGAGGTAATCGCGTTCCTCCGTGGAAATCCAGCGGGCCTGGTGAGGATGATCATCAATGAATATCCACCATATGAGTAACCACACGAAGGGCAATGCACCCTCGGCGATCAGCAACACTCGCCAATTCCACCGGCCCAAAATCCATCCCGAAAGCGGAGATGACACGACCACGGAAACGGGAAGACAGAGCATCCAGTAGGCGTTGGCTCGGGCGCGTTCCGGCCGCGGGAACCAGTGCGAGATCAGCACCAGCACGGCAGGCCAGACTCCGCCCTCCGCGATTCCCAGCAGGAGGCGCATCACCCAGAATTGCCGCGACGTTTGCACAAAGCCGCACCCCACGGCGCAGAGGCCCCAAAGAACCAGCAAAATGCTGATGAACCGTTTGGCACTCCAGCGATGCGCCAAGTGCCCACCCGGAATTTGGAGAAGCATGTACCCCCAAAAGAAAATTCCGGCCGCGTCGCCTGCTTGCGTGGGATCCATATGGAGCTCTCGACTCAGGGAGGGAAGCGCCAGCGAGATATTCGTCCGGTCGATGAAAGCAATCGTGTACATGACGAACGCGACCGGGATAATGTGCAGCCAGCGTTGGGAAGGCATACGGTTGAGGGACGATCTTAACCCTGTCAGTTCCAAATCGGTTTCGGGCGTTCCTGGCATCAAGGGATGCGGTGACCACGCCGGGCATACCCAAGCCTTTTGCCCCCAGCGCACTCAACGTATTTCGTCTTCGCCCGAGTTCGAGGCGGCAGGATACCAGCAAGCGTGGGTGGATGCAATGCGCGGTAGGTTATCCCCATTGGGCGGCAACGACCGTTTCACGCCGTGCCTTTCGTTGTCACCCCCCGATACAAAGCATCGGGGCAAGGCCCGGGCAGGTGGGGTCCAGCCGGCCCCTGCGGATTTGTCGATAAACACTAGGTTACTTTCGGCGGGTAATCTGGGATCTGACTGCGCTGCCACTCTTAGGGGCTTCGATCACTTTTCCGGTTAGGCGACTTACCGTCAAGTGGCAGCCTCAGGGCCGAGTCCGACAAGGCACCACGTGATGAACGAGATTATCACGCGTTGAGGCCAGCGTTGACGTGCCGTGGGAGTGATGGGGCAAATTGTAAAGGACTGAACGGGAACTGGGATGCCATGAACATGTGGTGGATGCGGAAAAGAATCGTCTCATTAGCGCGGTGGTGGTGAGTCTCTCGCGCCCGCGTATCGCCCATCAGCACCGCTGATGGCTGGAACGCACCAGGTGGAGTCATGCAGAGTTCTTCGTGTCGCTGCCGGATATTAGTTTCGACGTTAGTCATGGCATCGGAAATATTTCCGTCAAGGACATATCCGATCATTCCGCCATGTCGGACCATCCTGGAGTACTGGCCGGTGACGAACCTCAACATGCCTAACCGGACGTATTCTGACGCGTATGTGCGCAATTTCCCGTTCTTGACTACATTTAGGCGCTTACTTTCCAAGCAAAAATAGATGTCCTCCCGCGGCACCAGGGGGATGAACGCAATATCCAGTCGGCCCAGGTCCTCTCCTGGCATCGGATCCAATTCAACCACTTGCGTGCGGATTTGAAACATTAAGCCGCGAGCAGTCCGGTCTTGTGTCAGGGTACGACACAAGGCAATCGTGATGTTGTCTTCCTTCTCATCCGGCGCTGGCGATGGCATTTCTTGCCAGCTTGCTATGACTAGGGTGAGAATTTCGGGCACCATCGGGTCGATGAGGTCGGCCCACTCAGTGGATGTGCCGAAGACGCTCACGCTTCCCCCTGTGTATTCATGAGGATGGTGCCGGCAATCTCGTCGGCGTCATTCAGAGCTGCGGTCTCCATCCAGAATCGTTGGCCCGTTGGTTTTACGAGATACAGTCGATCCCGATCAAATACTTTTGCTCCACGGATCAAATCCAGGGTGTTGATTTTTTGTGACGTGAGCTTGCGGAGGCGATCCAGTTCAGCCAGGAGATCATTGGTACGATTGGATTCTTGCGAGGCCGTCGTGCCGGCACGGGTCTTCTGCAGAACTGCAACGCCAATCCCAAGTTTCGCCGACGATGCTGCATGGCCTTGGACGACGAACGGGCCGCCTCTTGCCCAGCCGTTGAGCGTGTCACATAGGCGCTTTATGTATAGGTTCTGCTGTCTCTCAGTGCTTGGTTGGATTGTGGGAATAACTCGACGTGCTCTGGTAGGGCGTACGCTAGGGATGATCACTTGTATGGTGTCATCGATTAGAGCCTTCTCAATCGGCAAGATATCGAAATAATCCTGGACCAGAATCTCGATGGAGTCCGTTGCCCTCTGCACGACATCGTCACGGTCTACGAAGTATCCTGAGGCTTTCTTCGCTGCCGATGCAACGATCCGGGCCACTTCCTTGACGATGTTCCATGATCTCTGGGGAGTGGGTGTCACGTCCGGCAGTGGCAAGGGCAGCCGCAGAAGCTCGTCCACATGGACTTGCTGCCGGGTTATGCCCCAATTGGAGGATGTATGAAATAAGTAGTACCTTGCCAGTCTAGAACGCAAATAGGCCGCGAGGAAAATTAGCATTTCTCGATCTTCTTGCGGCCCGTGAATTCCGCGCAGAAAGTCTTGAAACGAAACATCAAAATCCGCGAAGGCAACCCTCGAAAAACCCTTGGTGACGAGGACGTGAGGGGATTTGAACACGGTCGTGTCTTTGTTCGATCCGCTCCGCACTGTAAACTTCGGCGCAGTTAGTTTCGTGCAGTCATCCGCGAGCAAAATGAGATTCACCTTAGATGATGCGCTGGCCTCAATAAGAAATTTGGAAGGCAATTCGATGGTTTCAGCCTTTTGGGGATCATCGCCCTCGCGGACAGGCTGGAAGCCCACTGCCATGAGCCACGGCTTACTACTCCCGTTCTCTCGCAATTGCCGGACACGGTCGCGTAATCTCGGATAAAGCGATAGCCGGTGAATCAATCGCCGGTCTCGGGCGGTGGGCCAATACCGCTGCTTCCAGATTTGAGGTGCATCCATCCCCTCTAGGTCATCGAATACATCCCCTGTACTCACTGTGCAGCGATCCTCAGGCATCACCGCGATTACCTCAGCCCGAGTTACGAGCCAATCAGTCTTAGGAGCCCAGTATTCGATGGCGTGTTGTCGGCTTGCCGGCGCTTTCTTCCTATAGGTGAGCACAATAGCCGGATGACGGGCTTCATTGAACAGAAAGAATTGGTAGTCCACCAGATTTAGCACATGATCCACGGCATGGTGCTTAAAGAACGTCCGCTGAAATTCCAAAGCAGTCGTGCTGTGATTGAAAATGGTTCCGTGAGGCAGTACCAGACAAATTCTCCCGCCGTCCGCGACATGATGCGGTGCCTTCCAGACGAACGCCGCCGAGACCTGCTTGTCCGGAACGGGATATTGATGATTAGTGCACCATTTCGCCGCGGGCGTGTCCTGGAGCGCCGTGCTCCCCCACGGCGGATTGCCTACGATCAGATCGACATCAACGGGGTACTTTCCGTCGTCTTTGAAGAAATCGCCGCACCAAATGTTACCTTCGATCTTTCCACCAATGGGAGCTTCTGGGTAATGGACAAGTCGTGGCAGCTTGTGTCCCTTTTGTTGCAGTTCCTGAATGTCCCGTGGGGAAAGTTGATCCAAGTAAGCTAGGTAAAGGCCAAATGCAGTGATCCTGCATGCCGTCGGATTGATGTCCACGCCGTAGAGGCTGCAAAGAACCTTCCTCAGTTCCTTTGCGCGCCGGTCATTCGTGGCGTTCGGGTTCGCCTGCTTCCACTCTTCGGCTATTCGGTTGAATAGCCCCACCAAGAAAATTCCCGAGCCGCAGGCGGGATCGAGGCAGCGAAGACCGAGCAACGAATGCGACGTAGAGAGTGCTACGTCGAGGAGGAGTTCCGCAAGGAATCGTGGCGTGTAGAATGCCCCTTCGAGCTTGTCCGATCCTTTCAGGAACCGTTCATAAATTGCACTGATCGCCTCGACCGGAATGGCCGAAAAGTCGTATGGCCAAAATGAACTTTGACCGCTCTGGACGTTTGTCGCTCGAAAAAAGTCATCCAAAGGTTCAATATACGAGACCGGCACCTGTTTCTCTTCTGCGTCGAGGTCGTCGCTAAACAAGTCGCCGTTGAAATCCTCCCCTAGCTTTCGGAAGAGGTCGTAGAGACGACTCTTGGCCTTGCTTCTGGGTTGTAATCCGAGCACGTCCCTCAGGTGGCGGGCGCTCCGCAATCCGATGCCACGCAAATAGTCTTGACCCACAACTTCCGGTTCACGGTCAAAAAGGTAGCACACGAACACCAGCCGACAGAGCAAGGCGTCCAGTACTCTTTCGTCGACCTTACCGCGGCGTGTTTCGACCAGCTTCTCTCTGGTCGCTTGAAGATTGTCCAACAAGTCCCGATCCACTCGGCGCGCCGGGTCGAATGATTTCGCGTGCTGTTGAAAAAATTGTCCGGACTCGACGCTCGGCAGGAACTCTCGCATAGCAGCGGAAGTCCGAGCCAGAGTATCCACCAGGGCCGGAATGGTTCCGCTAGGATCTGCTTGTGGGAGTGGGCGCACGAGGCCTGAGTAAATCTGAACCTGATCCGGCGCGATGAGCACGAGGATAGGGGCGCCGCCGTGGTTCCAAAACGTTCGATGGAGGCTGGCAACCCCCACCGCGTCGATTCGCTTCACCTGTTTGAAGTAGACAAGCGGAATATTCTCAGTGCAAAGGACCCCATCAAGCTTCAGCAGATCAAAGGCACGTCGCACAACGTGGCCTTGCGAAGCATTCATTCCGGGCGTGTCCAGTTCTGCTTTACTGGCGAAAAAGACCTTTGGACCGATAGAAGGAATGCCGAATTCGTTTCGCCATTCAGTATTCTGAGGAACGCTCATGGTAGCCCTTTAGCTTTATGCGAAGAATCGATGCCTTTACATCGCAAGACCAAGGAGCCGAAGAACGAGATATTTGACCGACACTCCCGAGAAAGTCCGGGCAAAACTTGCGTGCACTGCTATTAAGAAGCACGAGCCCCTCTCCATCGTCGGGACGTCTCGAAGGGGCACTTGGAGCAGTCCACCCCATGCGGCAACGCTTCGGAACTGGGGTATGTCCGTCACAGTGCTCCTCTACGCAAAGGGACCGCTAGGCCGAACCATTTTCGTCTTTTCTTCGCCTAGACTCCATTAGAAACCAACGCGCAGAATTCGTCAAGCTAATTTCCCCCCGTAGCGCGTCTCGAATCCAAGCTCCTTCAGGATGGCCACTGCCTGGTGGGAATTCGTCGCATCGTTCGGTGCCACACCCGCGGCGTGGAGTACAAGGGGCCGGGCAGGTAATTCCTTTCCTTCCACTACGGTGGACCATTTTGTCATGCGCCTGGACCATGGGAGAGTCCGGGCCGCCCTGATGATGTCCTGTCGAATCAGAGCTGCTACCTTTACACTCGGCATGATGAAGCGCCTCCTGGCATCATCATACACGAATTATTCTTACTATTCATACACAAACAACGGTGTGCGACGGTCAGGGGGAACTCTCCGGGCAGAGTTTTTGGAGAGCGAAACTCTGCGCAGCGGCGTGCTCAGGTCTGCTTCGCATCACTAAGCCTCGTCCCCTAACTCCCCGATCATTGGGCACAGTTAACCCGAAATCCTGGATGGGCAAATCGGCACCGGGGACCATCCACATTGTTGTGTAACGGACTACACGTAGAAGTGCCCTGCGGCCGCGCTCCTGGAATCATACCGGAACGCAAAAAGGCCGCAGACTTGATTGACTCGTTCGCCATTAAGATCGGCACGCCTTCGGCTGCAGCCAGCGGTCACGCTGGTCTGAAGTAGCGCCGACCCCGCAACGCGGGGTCAGCGCTACGGTGACGCCACGAGGGCGTCCCGCACTGGATTCCCACCCTTCTCCAAGCTGAGGGCAAGCTTTTCGCGGGAATGACGGTGATGGCGAGGGCAGATTGGACGGTCAATCCCCATTCCCCTGCGTTCGGGCTGCTTCCCACGCCAGCATGGCTTTTTTCCGAGCTGCGCCCCAGTGGTAGTCTCCGATCGCTCCTACCTTGCGAATCACGCGATGGCAGGGAATGAGAAAGGCGATGGGGTTCTTTCCTACGGCTCCGCCGACAGCGCGAGCTGCCCCCGCTTTGCCCAGGGAGACAGCAAGGTCTTCGTAGGAGGTCACCGCACCGATGGGGATCTTGAGGAGGGCTTCCCACACCTTGACCTGGAAGTTGGTGCCCCGCAGGACCAAGGTGATGGGTTGATTCCCATTTTCCCTCTCGCCGTCAAAAATGCGGCTGGCATAGGGCTGCGTAAGCCGCGAGTTTTCTTCAAAACGGGCCTGCGGCCAGCGCTTCTGGAAGTCACCGAGCGTCCGCCTACGCCCACCCTTGCCAAGGAATCCCAGACCGCAGATACCCCGCTCGGTCACCGCGAGCAGGCACTCGCCAAAAGGGCTCGGATGAAAGCCATAGCTGATGCTGAGCCCCGCACCTTGGGCTTTGAACTCACCGGGCGTCATGGCCTCAATGTTGACGAACAGGTCATGCAACCGGCCGGGACTCGAGAGGCCCGCGTCGTAGGTTGCGTCGAGCACGCTGTGCGACCCGCCGAGCAGTCTTTTGGCATGCGCAAGGGTCAAGAATTGAATGAAGCGCTTGGGACTGATGCCGGCCCAGCGACGGAACAACCGTTGGAAGTGATATTCGCTCAGGTGCACGCTCCGCGCCACCTCGCGCAATTCCGGTTGGCGACGATAGTTTTCTTCCAGGAAGAGAATAGCTTTTTCGATTCGGGAGTAATCTTCGGCCCTTGTTTGCATGGCGTTCGGCTCCTCCATTCAACTCTGCTCCATCTTGCAGGGAGTTCAAGAGTTGAGCAACCCGAATCTTGCTTTTGAAAACCCGCATGCCCAGGTCTATCGATTTGGAGGGTCCTGAATCGACCTCATTCCGTGCCCGTTTGGGTCTGCGGATCGGACATGGCCTTCACCTGATCGCAAGGAACGGGCGCAGGGGAGACTCCGTTCCCTCCGATCCCCATCCTTTGCTCCTCGTCGATTGTCGGGAGCCCTTCCGTGTCAGGGGCCACCGCCCCGGGCCGGGGACGATGGGAGAGAATCAGCGCGACCGCGGCAACGATGGTGCCCGTTGCCAGCAACTCGCGTGCGGAAAGCGACTCTCCCCCGAACACCCAGCCAATGATGACGGCCACGATCGGATTGACGTACGCATACGTCGAGACGCGCGCTGTGGAAACTACGCCCAGCAGCCAGATGTAGGCCGTGAAACCCAGGAGAGAACCAAACCCAATCAGATAGAAGAGTCCGGCGGTGGAACGCAGGGCGATCGCTTGCCAGTGCAGTTGCTTGCCCTCACCGGCCAAGAAACCTAGCATGATGAGCATCGCACCCCCTGCCAACATCTCCATCGCAGAAGCCAGGAACGGCGAGGCGGGAAGCGCTGCACCGCGTGAGTAGAGCGAGCCCACGGACCAGGAAAGCGCGCCGAACATCAGAACACCCGCGCCGAGCAAGTCCACGCGCGAGCTTCCCCAAAGCTTCGCCGGGCCAACCAGTATCCCCAGGCCCGCTAGGCCAATCCCCAGGCCGCCCACGACACGACCCGTTAGGCGTGCACCGTCTTTTCTCAGGCTGTCGAGCAGGACCATCCAGATGGGAATCGTGGCGAGCAGGATGGCCGCCAGGCCGGACGCCACGCGCTGCTCGGACCAGACCAGCGAGCCATTTCCACCTAATAACAGAAGGCCGCCCACACTCGCCGCGGCGAGCCAGTTTCTACGATGGGGACGCGGCACACCCCGCGCCCGCATAAACGCGTAGAGAACCGACCCCGCGACCAGGAACCGCGTGCCCGCCATAAAAAAGGGCGGGATCGTCTCGATCGCGAATTTGATCGCCAGGTAAGTCGATCCCCAGATGAAATAGATGGCAGCGAACGCCAGCACAACCTTGACGACCGGGGGATGGCCGGCTTTCGGATGGTCAACCACGCCGGCCTCCTCTGCGGAGGGTCGAGGGACCATCCACTGGCAGGATCCCTGTCTCCTTCTCGGTTTCAAGCACGATGGTCGTGTGCATGGCGTCTTGCGAATGTTGTTTCAGAACGTCCCAAACGTCAAGATCGACTTCGATTGACCTGGGAAGGCGCTTCTTGCCTCCTCCATGGTCCCAACCGCGCGATGCACCTGCTGAGGAACAACCTTGGCCTTTTGGAAACGACTGGGATTATGATGTCCCTGGTGTCAGACAGCACTTCGCAGCGACAATGCAGAACCTCCCTTCCGCCCCGACTCTTGCCTTCTTACTGGTCTTGGGAGCGTTCTCACCCCAAACCCTTGATGTCTTGACTGCGGAGTTGAAGCCGCAAACGCTGGAAGCATTTGCACAATACGTGCAGACCAGAGAGGCGCGCATCGCGAAAGAATTGGCTCGCCCTGGGGCATTTCTCTACATCGAGGGGATACCCGAACCCAAGCGCTCGGAAGCGCTTGGAATCGTACGAAGGGGCGAAGTCTACATGGAACAACTCCGGACGCGGGACGCCTCCGGCACGCCGATCGAGGCCCCGGACGGGTTGATCCACCACTGGATCGGCGCGGTCTTCATCCCCGGAGTAACTCTGCGTCAGGTCCTGGATTTGGTCGAAGACTATGACCATCATCAGGACGTTTACAAGCCCGAGGTTATCCGTTCACGTTTAGTCAAACACGAGGGAAACGATTACAAGATCTATTATCGGCTGAGGAAAAAGAAGGTCATCACCGTCACGCTGAACACCGACCATGACGTGCAGTACTTTCCTGTGGACTCGACGCATTGCCACAGCCGTTCCGTCGCGACTCGTATTGCTGAGGTCGCCGACGCCGACCAGCCCGACGAGCACGAAAAGCCCATAGGGCACGACGGCGGATTCCTGTGGCGCATGAACTCCTACTGGCGATTCGAGGAGAAAGACCAGGGCGTATACGTCGAGGTCGAATCTATTTCGCTGACGCGTGACATCCCGACAGGCTTTGGCTGGTTGATCAAACCGTTTGTGACCAGCATTCCGCGCGAATCCCTGCTCATGACGCTCGGCGCGACGCGCTCGGCCCTGGAAGCTCGCCTTCACGCCGCTCCACAAAAATAGACTGGCAGCGCCAATCCTGGAGCAACTCCCCGGCCTTGAGTCTGTCCAATACCTCGTGTAGGCAGTTGGCTTCGGCAAAGCAGGGCCAGACGGCGTCCGGCCTGCCCGGGGTGAGCGCGGTTCGACTTCGCTCACCGTCCTGAGCAACGCCGAGGGGCCGCGCGCCCCTGCAAAGGCATCCTCGGAAGACTTTTGAACGCGCTGCTAAGGCTCCGATCCATCGTAGATTTGAAACTCGCGAATGCGGGGCGCGTCGGTCGCCATCAGGATTCTCAGCCGCACACGCTCCGCAGTCGTTCTGCGGAATATATCGATCTTCTTGTGGCCGAGGCTGGTTCCGGCGTGGAGGGTTTGCCAATTCCGGCCATCCCACGCTTGAATGTCGTACTTCTGGACTCGCTGCCCGTCATTTAGCCACTCCATCACCACCGTGCGATCAAAACCGGTAGGCTTGGGAAAAGTCACTTCCAGGACGGCGCTATGCGAGTTGGCCGGACCTGACCAGAAGGTGTCAGGATCACCATCGAAGGCCCAAAGGGGACTTTCTGCGGAGTCAGCTTGGCTGGTGTCCGTCCGCGCCAGATTGTTTCCGCAGATCTTATGAATCGCCTGCCCAAACTCCCTCAGGCGCGCGACGTCGACGTCAGGCAGTAAACCACGTTCATCCGGCGCGAGGCCCAGAACCAATTGGGCGCCTCTGCCGACGGACGCATGGTAAATGTCGACCAGCTTCTGGAGCGATTTGAGGCTTGCCTCGTCGTGAGGATGCCAGAACCAATGCCGCTCACGCAGCGGCGTATCGCATTCGGCCGGACGCCAGCGCAGATAGCCGAGCCGATCCACGACGTTCCAATTCTCTTCCGGCGCCACGCCGTCTTCATTCCCAACCCAACGAATGTCACCCCAGGGCATAAACCCGACATCTGCGAAGATCAGGGTATTGGGCTGATAAGTGCGCAACGTGCGGACGTAGCGCTCGAAGTCATAGACGTGCCCCTCGCTGCCTGCACCGTCGAGCCACCACTCCACGATATCTCCGTACCTCGCCACCAGTTGCTCAAGTTGGGTGTTGTAAAGGCGGTCATAGGTTGCGCTCAAACGGTAAGACGGTTCGTGGCGGTCCCAGGGCGAAAGGTAAATACCGAATTTTAAGCCATGCTTCCGGCAAGCCTCCGCAACGTCTCTCACCAAGTCCCCCTTGCCGTTCTTCCAGGGACTGCTTTCCACGCTGTACTTCGTTCGGTCGTTCGGAAAGAGGCAAAACCCATCGTGGTGCTTGGCGACGAGTATCAGGTATCGGGCGCCTGCAGCTTTCGCCGCGAGAACCCACTGCTCCGGGTCAAGCTGCTTGGGGTTGAACACCGACGGATCAACCGTGCCATCACCCCACTCCTTGTTGGTAAAGGTGTTCAAGCCAAAGTGAACGATGACGCCGATTTCCAGGTCCTGCCATTCAACCTGCTGGGGACGGGGCTTGATTTCCGAGAAATTCTGGCCGAGAGCTTGCGCCGCTGCGATCAGGAGCATGAGCGGCGCGTGAACGTACATTCTGCGAGTCGGCATAGCAGCCTCATCTGGGAGAAGTTAAGGCGACGAATGGTGGTCGTTACGAAGACCTGCGTTCCAGCAAAGAGTATAACGCCGGCATCACCAGGAGCGTGATGAACGTGGAAACGGTCAGCCCGCCGATCACCGCCAGGGCGAGCGGCTTCTGCAATTCCGCCCCGGAGCCCAGGCCGAGAGCGAGAGGGAACAATCCAAAGAGCGTGCAGAGTGTGGTCATGAGAATCGGCCGCACGCGGATCTTGCCGGCAGCCACCAATGCTTCGGCCAGGGGCATCCCTTGCTCTTCCCAAAGCTTGTGCACGTAATCGAAAAGGATGATGCCGTTTTTCACAACCAGCCCCACCATCAGGATGATACCCATGAACGAGGAGACATTCAGGGCCGTCCCGGTGGCCAGCAGCATGGCAAACACCCCCAGGACCGACAGCGGGGCGGCCGACATGATGATGAGCGCCGGCAGGAAAGCCCGGAACTGAATCACCAGGACAATGAAGACCGCGCCGAGCGCCAGCGCCAGAACGGAAAGCAGATCGCGGAAAGAACTCTGCTGGCTCTCGTACAGCCCGCCGATTTCGTAGGTGGTTCCCACCGGAAAATGGATGCTGCTCAGGACGCTCTGGACATCGCGGATGGCGCTTCCGAGCCCGCGATTTTCGAGTCGCGCCTGCAGATCCACCATCAAGCGCCCGTTCTCGCGCAGCAATTGATTTTCTCCCTGCACGGATTCCATGCGAGCTAGTGCAGAGAGCGGCACGATCTGCTTCGCCGGCGTCAGAATGGGAAACTGGCGCACGTCATCGTAGTTGTAGCGAAACGAATCCGGAAAGCGCACGCGGATACCGATGGTCCGGTCGGTCTGCCGCAGCACCGTTTCCTCCAATCCCAGGAGCCCGGCGCTTACCTGTTGCGAAACCTGGTCAACGGTCAAGCCCAGACGCCCGGCGGCGACGGCATCCACGTTGATTACGCTCTCGGGATTGCCTTTCTGAATTCCGATGAAATCGACAATCCCCGGAATCTGCTGAATCTTGGGCCCAATTTCATCCGCAAGCTGCTCGACGACCTGCATGTTGCTTCCAAAGATCTTTACTTCCACCGGGTTCGGATTGCCTTCCATGTCGCCGATCATGTCCTGCAGGACTTGCGTAAACTCGATGCGCACACCGGGCACGGTCCGCAAGATATTCGCGCGGAGTGCGTCCATGGTCTCTTCGATTCCGCGCTTGCGCTGCGAGCGCGGTTTCAACTTGACGACGATCTCGCCGGAGTTTTGCTCCGTGGCAAATGGCCCCATCTCCGCCCCGGTGCGCCGCAAGAAGGAGGCGGTCTCCGGCATGGCGCGAACCTGTTCCTCAATGAGATGGTCAAGGTGATTGGTCTCCGCCAGTGAAGTCCCTGGAGGCGTCCAGTTATCCAGGACGAACCCACCCTCGTCCATGCTCGGCAGAAATCCCGTTTCCAACCGCGTGTAAAGGAAAATGCTGAGCGCTACGGAAACTGCGACCGCAGCCGCTACCAGACCACGATGCCTAAGCGCCCAACGAACCAGAAATTCGTAACTGCGGTAAACGGGCTGAATGAATCGCTCCGACTTCGGCTGGTGAAGTCGAGGCGACAGGAATTGCTCGGAGAGAAGAGGAATCAGCGTGAGGGCAAGGATCAGTGAGAGGGTTACGGAAATAACCAGCGTCAGGCAAAGCGCTGAGAAGAACTCACCCACCACGCCCTTGAGCAGGGTCAGCGGCGCAAAGACCACGACGGTGGTTGCCGTCGACCCGATCACCGCTCCCACCAGTTCCTGGGTGCCCTTCTCGGCAGCCTCGGGAGGGGAGTCGCCGAGGCCGAGGTGCCGATAGATGTTCTCAATGATGACAACGGCGTCATCGATGACCAGGCCGATGGCGATAGCCAACCCACCCAACGACATCAAATTGAGCGTGCCGCCAAAGAGTTTCATGAAAAAGAAAGTCCCCACGACGGCGATGGGCAGAGAGGTGGCGGCGATGATCGTCGACCGGCCTTCCCGAAGAAACACGAAGAGAATGAGTACGGCCAGTAAGCCGCCAATCAAAACTGCGTCGCGCACGCTGGCGACGGCTTCGCGGACGAATTCCGCCAGGTCGTACACGACCGACAGGTGCAGCGTCGAGGGAATCGCCGACCCCAAATGGGCAGCCAGCTCCTTCACTTGACCCGCAACCTCGAGGATATTTCCTCCGATCTGCCTTGAAATGCTGATGAGCGCCCCCGGCTGGCCATTCCCATAGACGAGGATGCGCGGATCCTGGATGCCTTCGCGAACCTCCGCGACGTCGCGGAGGCGAATCGGTGATTGGTTCTCGACGGCCACAACGGTGTTGCGGATTTCCTCCAAATCGTGAAACTGGCCCGTGGCCAGAATGAGATATCGCGAGTAATCCTTGTCAAGTCTCCCCACGGAGTTGATTTGGTTGGTAGCGCGCAGGCGATCTGCAATCTCCGGCAGGGAGACCCGATGGGCGAGCATTTTCTGCGGGTCCACAATCACGGAAACTTCCCGCACGTCGCCCGCTTGCACTTCCACGAGCGATACACCCGGCACCCGGCTGAACAGCGGACGCAGGTCATAGTAGGCGTCATCGCGCAAATCCGCGCCGGGCACGTTCCCGCTGAGAACCATCATCAGGATGGGCCAAGCCGTAGGCGTGATGCGTTCGACGGAAATTTCCGCATCGGGGGGAAGCTCGCCGCGCACGTCGCTGATTCGCGCCTGCATGAGCTGCAGGGCGTATTGCATGTCCATGTCGGGGTTGAACAGCACGGAAATCTCCGTCGCGCCCCGAATGGTGCGCGAACGCACGCGCTGCGCGCCCAGGACCGTCTTCGCCGACTCCTCCAGCGGCCGGGTCACGGTCAAGAGCATGTTTTGCGGGGAAAGGTCACCCGAGTGAGCAAGGATGACGATGCGCGGGAACGACAACTCCGGATAAATGCCGCTGGGCAGACGATAGGCGGAAACCAAGCCGGCGATGATCAGGAGGGCCGTGAGCAGGTAAACGGCGCGGCGGTTCTGCCGGCAGAAGCGCACGACATTCATGGTTTGACCTTGATCTTTGCGCTCGCGCCCAGCCCGTACGCGCCGGTGAGAATTACGGCTTGGCCTTCTTGCGCCCCGGAGAGCAACTCCACTCGGTCCTGAGTTTCGATTCCTAATTTCACGGGGACCGCCTCCGCCCTGTCTCCTTGAACGCGAAAGACGCGGGGCTGCCCGTCCGAATCGCGATAAATCGCCTGGGGTGCGACGACCAGCGCGTGCGCATGGGTCTCGAGGGGAACCTGCGCGGTCAGGAACATCCCGAGCCGCAGGAGGCCCGCCCCGTTAGCGATGCGAATCCTAACGAGCCCCACGTTGGTGGAGGGATCGACGGCGGGCGAGATCGCCACCACGCGGCCGGCAAAACCCTTGCTCGGAAAAGCATCTGTCAAAACGTGCAGGGTCTGGCCCACGCGGATTTCCTGCAAATAGACCGCCGGCACATTCCCGAAGAGTTCCACCTCGGCTGTATTCGCCACTTCGAAGATTGGCTGCGTGCCTGTGCCATCGACCTGCTCGCCAGCGCTTACCAAGCGCTTGACGACCGTACCACTGAGGGGAGACTTCACTTCCGTTCGCGAAAGCTGCAGGCGCACCAGCGCCAGCGCGGACTGCGCTTGCTTGAGCGCGGCTTCTGCCACACGCTCCTGCGTGGTGGCATCCTCTACATCCTTGCGGGCAGCGATACCTTGCTGAAACAGGTTCTCGTTGCGCGTCCGGCTGGCACGCGCATTCTCGAGATTCGCCTTGGCCTGATCGACGCTTGCCTGGGCTTGCTGAAGCTGATCTCGGAAGGAGCGGTTGTCGATGTTTGCCAACACCGCGCCTTCCTTCACACGATCGCCTTCCGCCACCAGCATTCCGGTGATGCGGCCTGGCACCAGAGCGCTCACTTTCACATCCTGATTGGGCAGGGCCGCAATGGTCCCGCTGACAGAAAGCATCGAGCTGATATCGGCCCGGATGACCTTGGTGAGCGTGACTTCGGCGACCGTCGCGGAAGAGTTATCGGAGTTTTCTTCACCCTCATTGCCTGCGGGTTGCTTCGAGCACGCCAGCAGGCTCAGCAGAGCGAGGACCATCGCGCCGCGATACAAGGTGAGGTAAAAAGATGAGCGTGTCGTAGGCATGAGCATTCACTTCTGATCGATCAGTGTTCCCACAAGTTCTTCGAGTCCTGCAAAAGTACTCTGGACACTCAAAAGACTCTGCAGATAATTATGCTCCACGTCCTGAACGTTGCGTTGAGCTGTCAGGACCATCAGGATATCAGCTTTTCCGGCACGGTAGCTTTCTTCCGCCAGGCTCTCGAGTTGCAGCGCCACCGGCACCAGGGATTGGCGATACGTCTCGGCTTGGGTTCGCTGCGCGTCCAGGCCGTAAAACGCGGTTTCAACCTGCGCCGCGACCGACCGCTTCGTGGCAGCTCCCTGAGCATCAAGCAGGCGCTGGGTCGCCCGGGATTGTGCGATCTCTCCCTGGTTGCGCGTGAATAAGGGCAGCACAAGCGAGAGCTGGCCCCGCGGCCCGACTCGGAAGTCGTGCGGGGAATTAAAATCCAACCCATATTCGAAATCCAGATTCGGGATCCGTTCGGCTTTTAGCAACGCACGACGACTTTCCTCGACCTTCTGCTCCTGCGCAACGTGTTGCAGATCCGGGTTGGAATTGTAAGCAAGCTGGATCAGTTCAGGAAGTGAAACGGCGGGTGGCAAGTCCTGAAGCGCCTCCCCAAGCTGCCATGGGGTCATGGCCGGCTCGTTGAGAAGGGCATTCAGTTGACTGAGCGAGACTCTCTCTTCTTGTTGCGCCACCTTGTAGTCAGACTGGGCGCGCGAGACCTCCAGCCCGGCCTGAATCACTTCCAGTTGCGGGACATCCCCGGCATCGAATCTCTCCTGGGCAATCTGGTGCAGCCGTTGGGCCAGCTCGAGGACGTGCCGCAGTCGCTGCGATTCTGCCTGCGAGAAGGAGAGTTGAAAGTAAGACTCGCGCGTCCTCCGCCGGATTTGTCGCTCCAGGCCGCCAATCTCGAGGTCGGTCAGCGCCCCCTCCTGATTCGCCACGTCAATCCGCCGGCCGCGCTTCCCGCCGAGCTCAAAGGGCTGGCCGACGAACCATCCTTCGTGTGGTTCGTCGCGCAAGGCAGTAAAGTTGAAAGTCGGGTTGGGTCTCTGGCGCGCGATCTGGACGCCTGCTAGGGAGACCGCTCGCCGCGCGCGCGCTGCAACCAGGTCGAGGTTCTGCTTGGCCGCGAGATCCAGGGCCATCTGCAGTGAGAGTCGCGCCGCTTGCTGCGCCATCGCCGTCCCACACACCAACACCACGACGGCCGCCGCCCACGCCCATACCTTCCCGCTCATGGAGCACCACTCCCCTCGAAGAGTTTCGCTGGATCTCACTTTACCGCCCGAATCCCTCAAAGCATGGTCTAATCTTAACTGGACGATTCGAAAATGCCGAGAGTTTCTTTGAGGCCGAAGAAAACCCGAGCACCGTCGCCGCCGCAGCCACGCCAGGCAAGCGGACCAGACACGAGCCGGACCTGCACAACATGCCAGCCTCCGTTCCCTCGCAAGAGCATTCGGCACCACGAATTCTACCCCAGGCGCCCCAAGCAAGCGTAGCGCCCCGATGCATCGGGGCGCTACGCTTGCTATAGTTGATTTGCTTGCGGAGGCTTCAGTACTTCTCCCAGTGCAGGACGTCTGAAAGGGGCCGCTTGCTCTTTCCCGGGCTCTCCGCCGGGGAGCCAATGGGAATCAGGCTGACCAACTTGTAACCTTGAGGCGCTCCCACCAAGCGGCAGATTTCCGCAGCGTGGGGCTTCTTATCGCCGGCGACCCAGCAGGAGCCCAAGCCGTGGGCGCGGGCAGCCAGGAGGATATTCTCTGTGGCGGCGCTGCCATCTTCGAGGTAGTACTTCGTGTCCCTGCACAGGACGAGCACGCACACCGGGGCGTCAGCAATGAACTTCCCATAGTCGGTGGTCGTGGCAATTCTGCGCAGCATCCCGGGTTCGGTCACAACGACGAATTCCCAGGGCTGTACGTTGTTGGCCGTGGGTGCCAAGCGTCCGCAATCAACGATGTCCTCGATGATCTTTCTGGGCACCGGTTCGCCCTTGTAGGCACGGACCGAGCGTCGTGTCTTCAACACCTCAATCGCGTCCATGGTTGCATGCCCTCCGAATCCAACATATTCTCCTGCTGACCGTGAGGCCGCGACCAGCGGTTTTATGTTCAGAACAACGTTCAGTCAGCCCTGATCCAGGTCGGTCGACCAGAGCAAGCGTAGCGCGGACCTGGTTTGGAGGTCCACGGTTTTTCGCGCCCGCCCGCGCTCGTCAGTCCGGTTCACCATTGCCTCCGCACGGCATCGCGTGTAGATTGGCCGCAAGTCCACCCAGCCCGCGTAGCGGGTCCCACTGAGGCGGGATAGCCCACGGTCTCCTTTGACCCGTCCACCATCAAGATGGGCGGACCTGCGGCCAGGCGCGGGCGCAAGCCGCATAGGCGTCAGCCTAAGCTGTTTTTCGACGCGGCCCCGCCAGGGGCCGACCGTGAGTAGCCGTTGGTGAAACCTACGGATAAAGCCATGTCCCATCACCCCAACCCCGCAGGGGGTTGACCGCGGCGATTGTCCGGCCCCTGCAGGGCCGGGATCTTTCTTACGGGCTTGCGTTTTCCGCAGGTTTCACCTGCGGCTACTCATCGTGTCCCGCTCTGCGGGACAGGGAACGGGCCCGACCGAGCGCAAACCGCCTTAGGTTGACGCTTATGCGGGCGACAGGCGTGGGGAAGAGGAGGAGCATCAGTTGTCTTTGCAGCCCGTTACGGGGGCTTGCATGAAGAACCGCTGACCTGACCACAGGTCCGCACTACCCTTGTTCTATCGTGGGTCTGACCGTCCACTCCCCCCGGGAACAGGATCCTCCAGCCGGGTGGCCAGGCTGATGAGAACGATGGCTCCCCAGACGAGGAGCGCCACCATGAGGAAGAAGCAAGCGGTCGAGATTTGCTCTTGGTTCTTCTCGACCAGGTAGGACCGGTCGGCGATGATTTTCGCGTAATTCCGCTGACAACCGTGATAGTTCACTGAGAGGAACCCGGCCAGCGCGGGCAGCACCAGGCCGACGGGGAAAAGTCTCTTGAGGATGAGCCCCAGATGGCTGTTCCGGAAGGTCAGTGTAATCCCCGTGAGCGGGCGGTGGAGACACGAGTACACCGCCAGGCCGATGGCCATTACCAGCGCGCCCACGATGAAATAGGAAAGAATCAGGAACTGCTCATTGTTCATGCCTGGCCCTCAGCACGGCCACCAACACGGTGATCAGAACCAGATACCCCAGCAGAAACCCGAAGAAGCACAGGCACACGCTGTGGAGGCCCGACGCGACCTTCCAGACGTATTCCATGAAGGGATCTCCTGCCTTGACATCAAAGGCCGTATCCATGGTGCCCGCCGCAGCCGCCAGCAGCAGGCCGATGAGAAAAGTCCGCAGGTAGAACGCGGTGCCGTCGGGGAGTTTCACCACTTGGTTCAGCAGTCCTTGCAGGCTTTTCGACACGGCAGCCCAGATCGCGAACATCATCCCGAGCGATATCAGCAGGAGAATTACAAACCCCGCGAGATTGTGCATAGCAGCTCACCTCCCTTTCTGCCCATCCTTCCGCCAAGCGATGAGTTTCGGCACTCAGTTCCCACCTGTGTACACCTTCCGCGCCTATGACGCAAGGGACATGAAGTACGAGGGCTGAGGACTGAGATTGTGGTCGTCGCCACGGGTAATTCGTAGCAAGCGTAATGCGGACCTGATCTCTGGGTCCACGGTTTCTCGCGCCCTCCAGCGCGCGCCGAGGCGAAATTCCCCCCTGGCATTCTTCTACTAGATTTCGTTTCCCGTTACGACTATTATCGCCCTCTTCTGAGTGGCTTCACATCGGCGGCGGTTGCGGGCACTTTCGTGTTCGTCGTTGACAAAATGGTTCAAGGAGTTTCGGCATGAGACGTCTACTCGTGGCATCGTTTGGCTTGCTGCTGGCTTTGCCTGCATGGGCTCAGGCGCCTGCGGGGAGCGGCTGGGTTTCACTCTTCAACGGAAGGGACCTAAGCGGCTGGAAAAACAACGGACAGGAAAAGTGGATTGTAGACGACGGCACGGTCCTGGGCGAAAGCACCGTGGGCCACTACGGTTACCTCACCACGGAGAAAACCTACAGCGATTTTGTGCTGCGTCTGAAGTTCAAGTGCGAGACCGACGGCAACAGCGGTGTGTTCACCCGCTCCCGCATTACTGGCAACTCCCCCGCGACCGGCCCGGATATTGAAGGTATGCAGGTGGAGATCGATCCCACCCGGCACACGGGCGGGATCTATGAGAGCGGTCGTCGCGGCTGGGTGGCGATGCCCGTGCCCGCTGGCGAGCAGGCCATCAAGCCACGCGACTGGAACGATCTCGAAATCGCCGCGGAGGGCCGCCATTACGTCACACGCTTGAATGGCGTGCAGTGCGTGGACTTCATGGATCCCGATCCAAAGTTTACGGAGGGCGTCATCGGTCTGCAGCTCCACACGGGCGGCGGGGTGAAGATCCGCTTCAAGGACATTTATCTCCTGCCTCTCTCGACGAACCCCAGCATTACGCCCTCGAAATGAGGGGGCAAGGAAGGATGGGTGAACGAGGATTGCAGGCTTCCGAGGCATTACCCGCGTCATCGGCGCGGAGAAGGGAGATTCTCGACCCTCAATCTTCAACCGGCTTAAAGGAGGATTTGAAATGACCGATCAATCCAAGAGCAAGCTTGACCGAAGGGAATTCCTGGGCGCAGCCGCAGCAGCGAGCTTTATGATCATCCAGCCGCAGCTTGTGCGTGGGACGGCGGCGAACTCCCAGGTTCGCTTGGGAATTCTCGGCTGCGGGGGCCGCGGCACGGCCGTAGGTTCAGGTTTCGTGCAAGATGCCGGGGCGCGGGTCACCGCCCTCGCCGACCTGTTCAGCGACCAACTGGAGGCTGCGCACAAGCACTTCGATGAAATCCAGCAGGCGAAGGGCTACGCCGCCATCGACTCTTCACAACTCTTCAAAGGCCCGCACGCTTACAAGGAAATCGCCGCCTCGATGGAAGTGGATTTCATTCTCATCACCACCCCGCCCTACTTCCACCCCCATCATCTTGAGACGGTAGTCGAAGCCGGCAAACACGTCTATTGCGAGAAGCCCGTGGCTGTGGATGTGCCGGGAGCCCATCACGTCATCCGCATCGGCGAGAAGGCGCAGGGCAAGCTGAGTCTCGACGTGGGATTCCAGATTCGCATGGCGCCGCCCATGGTGGAGTTGACGCACCGCATCCACGAGGGCGCACTCGGTAAGGTCGCCTGCGGCTTGGCTTACTACTATTGCGGCCACCTCGACCGGCCAGACTGGCCCAACGCCTCGCCCGAAGAGAAGCGGCTGCGCAACTGGGTTTGGGACCGCAAGCTTTCCGGCGACATCATTGTGGAGCAGAACATCCACGTCATCGACATGTGCAACTGGATGCTCGAGGGGCACCCCGAGAAGGCCGTGGGCACAGGCAGCCGCAAAGTTCGCACGGACGCGGGAGATTGCTGGGACAACTTCAACGTGGTCTTTGTCTACCCGGGCGAAGTGCAGATCAGCTTCGGCTCAACCCAATTCGACGATCCCGCTTTTGACGCCTGCGTCCGGCTGTTCGGAGCCGACGGCGGTTCCGAAGCTCACTATGACTGGCGCGTCAACATCGCCGGCAAGAATAAGTGGGATGCGGGATTGGGGCCCGCAAAAGAGGGGGAGCGATTTTCCGCCGCGGGAAGTTTCAAGGGCGCGCTCGACCAAGCCGACCCCGAAAAGCAGAAGGCGTTTGTGGCCAGCATCACCAGCGGCCTGTTCCACAACCAAGCCGCGCTAGGCGGGGAATCGGCCATGAGCGCCATGCTCGGCCGCATGGCGGCTTACACCGGCCAGCCGGCCACTTGGGACGAACTGCAAAAGTCGAAAGAGGTGTACGAACCAAAGATCGATATCACGAAGCTCGCGTGATTCTCACTGCCCGAGGCGGCTGCCGCGAAAAACGCGGGAGATTTCCGGAGCGTTCGGGCAGCCGCCTCTCGATTCCGCTGGGCGGCAACGTGTGCAGGCATTTCGTGCCGTGGCACGGGCATCCGCACATCACAGCTGCAGCCGTGACTGGAGGTCATTATGAATCAACATTCTTCACGTCGAGATTTTTTGAAGGTTTCCGTGGGCGCCGCGTGCGCGGCTCCGCTCGCATCGCTGGGCCCGGCCGTCGCCAGCCTGGCCAGCGCGCCCCCCGGAGGCGCTCCTGCCGGCGCAGGCCTCAAGAAGGCCGTGCAGATCTACATGCTTCCCAAGGATCTTAGCTATGCTGACCGCTTCAAGCTTGCCCGTGACGTAGGCTTCGAGGCGGTGGAAGCCCAGACCATCAAAGACCAGAAAGAGGCTGAAGAGATTAAGAAGGCCGCGGAGGACGCCAAGATCCGCGTCCATTCCGTCATGAACATGGACCACTGGGAGTATCCGCTCTCCTCGGGTGATCCCGCCGTGGTACAGAAATCCTTGGACGGCATGAAGACTTCGCTCCACAACGCCCAGCTCTGGGGCGCGGATACCGTGCTCCTCGTCCCGGCGGTGGTGAATCCCCAGACGAGTTACCAGGACGGCTGGACGCGCTCGCAAAAGCAGATTCGCACGCTCCTCCCGCTGGCAGAAGAATTGAAGGTCGTGATCGCCATCGAAGAAGTGTGGAACAAGTTCCTGCTCAGCCCGCTGGAAATGGCGAGGTACGTGGACGAGTTCCGGAGTCCCTGGATCAAGTCCTACTTCGACGTCGGTAACGTCGTGCTCTATGGCTATCCGCAGGACTGGATTCACACCCTTGGCAAGCGGATCGCGAAAGTTCACCTGAAGGACTTCAAGGTGGAGGGCGAAGGTTGGAAGTGGACCAACCTCGGCGACGGCGCCGTTGACTGGGCGGCGGTCCGCAAGGCGTTTGCCGACGTCGGCTACACCGGCTACGCGACGACCGAGCTCGAGGCGGGTGACGAGACTTACCTGCGCGACTTGAGCAAGCGCGTCGATCAACTGGTTTTGGGTTTGTAGGGGCCGATTTCGTTGTCGGGGCCGAGGACTATGCTGGCAAGACGCCGCCGCAATTCCTCGGAACTGGCAGCAGGAAACCGCTCGTGGAGCCCTGTCAACGCAAGAATCCGGGTGGTCGTGACGAGATCGCTCACAAGTTGGAGCTTGCGCCAGGAAGGCATCGAGCGCAGGATTTCGATTTGTACGCGCTCTGCTTCCGCCGAGGTATCTGAAAGGCGTGTCGCCATGCGTCCCTGCTCTGTCATACCAAACTTCCTCGCCCAAACTTATGCTCACCGCTGGGGTTTCAAGTAAATCACGCCCAGCGGCGGGAGGGTGAGTTCCACGTGGCAAGGCTGGTTGTGCCACGGGAGTGGAATGGCCTGGCGGCCCGCTCCATGGGTGACTCCGCTGCCGCCGAATTTCGCATCATCGGTATTCAGAATCTCGCGATGGAAGCACGCCTCCGGCACGCCCACAAGATAGCCCTGGCGCGGCACCGGCGTGAAGTTGCACGCCACCACCAGATAGTCACCCGGTGTTTTGCCTTTTCGCAGGAAAGCGATCACGGAATTGTCGGCATCGTGATAATCGATCCATTCGAATCCCGTGTATTCGAAGTCGATTTCGTGCAGCGCCTGCTCCGCGCGGCAAAGGTGGTTGAGCTCCGCGACCAGTTCTTGCAGCTTTCGGTGGGGATCGTATTCGAGCAGGTTCCAGTCCAGGCTCTTCGCGGCGTCCCATTCGTTCCACTGTCCAAATTCCCCGCCCATGAAGAGCAGCTTCTTCCCTGGATGCGCGTAGAGAAAAGCGTAAAGCGCCCGCAGGTTCGCAAACTGCTGCCAGTAGTCGCCCGGCATTTTGGCCAGCAGCGCGCGCTTGCCGTGCACCACCTCGTCGTGCGAAAGCACCAGCACAAAGTTTTCGTTGAACGCATAAAGCAACGAGAATGTCAGGTCGTTGTGGTGGTACTTGCGGAAGATGGGTTCGTTGGAAAAATACTGCAGCGTATCGTGCATCCAGCCCATGTTCCACTTCAGGCTGAAGCCCAGCCCGCCGACGTAGGTGGGCCGCGATACCATCGCCCACGCGGTCGATTCCTCCGCGATGGTCAGGATGCCGGGATGACACTGGTGGGCCAGTTCGTTAAAGCGCTTGACGAAGTCGATCGCATCCAGGTTTTCGTTGCCCCCGAAGACGTTCGGCACCCATTCTCCGGCCTTGCGCGAGTAGTCCAGGTAGAGCATTGACGCCACCGCGTCTACGCGCAGGCCGTCGACGTGATATTTCTCCAGCCAAAACAGCGCGCTCGTCCAGAGGAAGTTTCTCACCTCGGTGCGGCCGTAGTTGAAGATGCGCGTGCCCCAATCCGGATGCTCGCGCAGGCGCGGATCCTCGTGCTCGAAAAGGTGCGTGCCGTCGAAAAACGCCAGGCCGTGGGCGTCGGAAGGGAAATGCGCCGGCACCCAGTCCAGGATCACGCCGATCCCGCGTTGGTGCAGGTGATCCACGAAGTACATGAAATCTTCCGGCGTGCCGTGCCGGCTGGTGGGGGCGAAATAGCCCGTGGTCTGGTAGCCCCACGATTCATCCAGTGGATGCTCCGTCACCGGCAGCAGCTGCACGTGCGTGAAGCCCATTTTCAGGACGTGGTCCGCCAGTTGCTCGGCAAGTTCGCGATAGTTCAGCACGCGATGGTTTTCTTCCGGCGCCCGCCGCCACGAGCCCAGGTGAACTTCGTACATCGCCAGCGGCGCGTTCAAGCCCTGACGCACGGAGCGCTCGGCCATCCATGCCTGGTCGTGCCAGGTGTAGCGGTTGATGTCGTAGACAACGGAGGCCGTCTTGGGCCGCAGCTCTGTATAGAAACCGAAGGGGTCGGTCTTCAGCCCCAGGTAATTATGGTAGCGCCCCTTGATTTCAAACTTGTAAATCTCCCCCTCCCGCAACTCGGGAATGAAAAGTTCCCACATGCCGCTCGCACCGCGCACGCGCATGGGGTGACGCCGGCCGTCCCAATGATTGAAATTGCCCACCACGCTCACGCGCTGGGCGTTCGGCGCCCACACCGCAAACGCCACGCCCCGCACGTCGGCGATTTCCGTCACATGTGCGCCCAGCTTCTCGTAAGTGTTGTGGTGCGTGCCCTCCGCCAACAGGTGAAGATCAAAGTCCGACAAGAAAGGCGGGAATCGATAGGGATCCTCAAACTCGTGCTGGCCGGCGTATTCCGTCCGCAGGCGGTAGGGGAACATGGCTTGCTCGCCGGGGAAGACCGCTTCAAAGAATCCGTTCGGGTGAATTCGCTGGAGCGGTACAACGCTACCCTCGTCCTGCCCGCGCACCACCCAGGCACGATCCGCGCGGGGCAGGAACGCGCGAATCGCGACGGCCGGCTTGCCTTCCACCTCAACCAAGTGTATCCCCAGGATGTGGAAGGGGTCGGCGTGCTCGGCCCGCAGGATAAGCTCGATCTCCTCCAGCGGTGCCGTGGTCTTAGCGAGGAGTTTAATTCGCGCTGCCATCTCCGCTATTCTACATGAGGAAACCGCCGGGCGGGAAGGAAGTCAGTGCCAGCCCGGTTCAGACGGCGAGGGAGGGCTCCGTCCCGCACTGCGGGAGGAGGGCTGAGCCTTCTCTGGCACGAAACCCGGGGACGGTGGGTGGCACATACATGCCGCTGTTCGGCATGTATCTGAATCACAGAATCTTGGCCCTCATGCCCTAGCAGCTGGACATTTGTGCCTGCTTTCCGACGAGCCGCAGACATCAGAATCAATGTATGCGCCACCCACGAAACCCGGTAACGGCGGGGTTGATAGCCCGCCCTTCTGATCCCCGAAGTGGCGCCCCTTTCTGCGGGCAAGCGCTGGTCCGAGCCGCGCCGGCTGAGTGGCCGGCACTGGGATTAGGCCAGGGTACGGCCACGGGTCTCGGGGAGGGCCAAGCTCTCAAAGACGCCGGCAGGGGGAGAGGCTGTGGAAAAATGGGGTGAAATTGCGCCTTCGCGGAGAGGTGACCCTTTAGTTTCAATAAGTTGACAGCTTTGTTCTGCAAACGATGCGTCGTCTAGGATTTATACGTTCGTCAATAGATATGCAGTACAATAATATCTTAAGCTAAACCATCTCCAAGCAATCGTAGCGCCCCGATTCATCGGGGCGGCTCTTCCACCACGACGCGCATTGGGCGGCGCGGATAAGGAAAGGTCTTCAGATTGCTGGGTTCGAGGCGCAGCCAGCCGGGGATTCAGATTATCTCGTTTGCGGCGCGGCAAGAAACCGCGCCGCTCGAAAAGCTGCAGGGCGGGAGCGCAGGCCCTGCGCTACCGGATGTTGAGCCCCGAAGGGGGCGATCCATCCCAGCCCAGGCCATCGGCCTGGGTTGAGAGGGCCAATCCATTTCAACGCCTCAGCCCTGAGGGGGCGATAGAGTCTTTGAATCTATGATGCCGCCCTCCCCACCTTGTCGGGACAAGTAACGGGCGCCACTACGAAAAGCAGCCCCCCCCGAGTTGTCACACAGGCCACTGGAGGGGTGATGCCCGCTGCGTCGGCGCTGGGGGTTGGCCGCTTGGGACCCATTTCCCACTTGTTTCGCCGGAGGCTTTATGGTAGGAATAGCCCGCCGGTCATTAGTGAATAGAGTCCCAACCGCGAGTGAAGGTGTTATTGCAGCAGATCTCGATGGGCTTGGTCGTGGCCAAGCCACGCCACCATCTGTTCTGCGAAAGGAGATAAGGGCATGGCATTCTGTGCGAAGTGTGGTGCACAACTGGCCGAAGGTGTAACTTTCTGCGGCTCGTGTGGCGCGCCCGTGGGTGCGGCACCGGGCGCCGCGCCGCCCGCGGCGGCAAGTTCGGGAATGGCGTCGAACGTGGCGGGCTTGTTGACTTATATCCTGGGGTTCATCACGGGAATCATTTTCCTGGTAATCGACCCTTACAAGAACGACAAGTTCGTGCGATTCCACGCCTTCCAGTCGATCTTTTTCAACGTGGCAATTGTGGTTTTCTGGATCGTTTTCACGATTCTCTCCACGATCCTGGGGATTGTTTCCTTCGGGGTCCTGGGGATTGTGATGGCGCTGGTGGGCCTGCTCATCTCGCTGCTGATCCTGGTGTACTGGATTTTCCTCATGTACAAGGCTTACAACAACGAGCAGTACATGATCCCCTACATCGGGCAATTGGCGGCGAAGCAAGCGGGGCTGTGACCCCGCGCGGACGGCGCGACATCTCGAGAGGTCGAGGGGCGGCGGGATATCTGCCGTCCCTGGCTTTCTGGGGACACTTCCAGACGCAACTCTCTCCGCATTTCCTCTTGACAATTAAGGCCTGGGGGCGCAAGTTAGGACGTTTCGCCTGCGCCGGGTGAGGCCGGACGTGAGGATACTGGCAACCTCACCCTCTTGAATCATGGCGGTTCTGGTTTGTTTTCACGACCGGTGTTTCGACGGGGTATCCTCCGCGGCAGTCTTCACGCGCTTCTACCGGCAATGCGTCGATGCGCAGGCGGAATTCCGCTATCGCGGCCTGATGCACCGCGCGGGACAGTTGTTCGACGAGGGGCTGTTCGACGCGGAAGAGAACGTGATCGTCGATTTCAAGTATTCGAGCTCCGACCGCCTGACCTGGTGGTTCGATCATCACCAGAGCGCGTTCCTTACGGAGGCGGACGCCGAGCACTTCCGGCGCGACCGGAGCGGGAAGAAATTCTACGGGCCGGACTTCCGCTCTTGCACCAAATTCATTGTGCACACCGCGAGCACGCGCTTCGGCTTCCGGGCGCCGGACCTGGAGGATTTGGTTCACTGGGCGGACCTGATCGACGGTGCGCAATATCCGGATGTTCGCACGGCCGTGGAGATGCGCGAACCGGCCACCCAGTTGACCCTGGTGATCGAGGGGACGCGCGAGCCGGATTTATGCGTGCGCCTGATTCCCGAACTTCACTCGAAGCCGCTGAAAGAAATCGTTGCCGTGCCGCACATTCGGAGGGCCTTTGAAGAGTTTTACAGCCAACATCTGAGGTTCATCGAGCTGATCCGTGGGCGCGCCGAACTGCACGGCGGGGTGGTGTTCTTTGACGTTGCGGACCAAAACCTGGAGGGCTTCAACAAGTTCATTCCCTATTATCTCTTCCCTGAGGCGGTTTATAGCGTGGGTCTGAGCCGTTCGCAGGAGCGGATCAAGATCGCCGTAGGCAGCAACCCGTGGAGCAGCGCCCCCAAGACGGCCAACCTGGCCAGCATCTGTGAGCGTTATGGAGGCGGCGGTCATGCCAAGGTGGCGGCGATCTCATTGCCTCCCACCGCGCTGGAACGTGCGCACAGCGTGGCGGCGCAGATTGTTCACGAGCTTCGCACCGGTCCCGGGTAGGCCGGCCTTCCGAGTTTGATTCTCCTGCCTGACGGGGTGTTGGAGCCTGCTCCCTCCTACCCTGCGCGGGGCGAGCCGAACAGATTCCGTGGGAACGGGGAAAGGGGGCCTTGCCCCGGGAGGACCCCAGGCAAGGGGAAGCGAGGCTCGACGCGCAGGAATCTCCCTTGACCTTGCCCCCGACGGCGGGGTGGGGGAGCCTGCGGCAAGAACCGAGCGGCTTGATACCAACCAGAGCCTGTGGTAAGAAGGTATAGTCAATTCTATCCACGAGAGTCAGCCTCCTGGCGATTAGGCTGTTGGTGATTGACCCTTACGTGAGAGCGAGCCGGAGCGAAAGCGGAATCCCTTTTGGGACGAACTCGAACTGATTCTCAAGTTGCACGCGCATCGACAGAAACCGATTTCACTTAGGTTGATAGTAACTGCAACCGGGGGAAGGTGATCGCCGTGGCCGAAACGACGGGAAGTGATCCGAAGGCCATTCATGTGAAATTGTCTGGGATGTCGGACATGGGTCGTGTCCGCAAGAACAACGAAGATAATTTTGTGATCTGCAACCTTACGACGGGAGAAGTGGGTTTTTCTCCCGCGCTGCTCGAACACGACGTGGGGCCGTTCGGGTCATTGTTCATGGTGGCGGACGGGATGGGTGGCGAATCGAGCGGCGAGGTTGCCAGCCAACTCGCCGCGGTTACCGTTCCCAAGCGCCTGTATGACAATTTGAAGTCGCTGGGTACGGTCAGCGAGGCCAACTTCGTTATCCTTCTGCGCGAGGCCATTGAGTACGCCAATCAGATCATCTTTCAGAAGGCGCAGGCCAACCCTGCTTACCGTGGCATGGGGACCACGACGACGGCGGCGACCCTTTTCGGTCAGTACCTCTTCGTGGGGCAAGTCGGAGATTCTCGCGCCTATCTGATCCGCAACAAACAGATCACCCAGTTGACCCGCGACCAGACGTTCCTGAACTACCTCAAAGAAATCGGCGCTGAGTTGCCGGCCGACCCTGAAAAGGACAGCCGCAAGAGCATCCTGACACAGGCTGTGGGGAGCAGTGAGACGCTGGATGTGAAAGTCACCTGCACGAAGGTGTACCAGGGAGACCGAATCCTGCTGTGCAGCGATGGGCTGTACAACATGGTACCCCTGCCCGATCTCCTGGAGACGGCCAGTCGACAGGATGGGCTGGCCGGCGGGTGCAAAGCACTTATCGAAAAGGCCAACGCCAACGGCGGGACCGACAACATCACGCTGGTCATGGTGGACTTTTCAGGGCCAGGGCTTCCCCCGCCGGATGCTGCCGCGTCCGTCGATTGCAGAGAATTCAACGAAGAAGATTTCAAGCCGCGCACGTAGAATCGCGGATTGGACTTGCGGAAGGGCCGTGCCCGCTCCTCGTTGGCAGGCGGGCGTGCGGCTCAAAGAGGACGACGAGCTGACGCTTCCGCCCTGGTAGCGTGCTCACACGGACAGTGAGGTCCAAGGCCATGAAATGCACGGGATGCGGCGAAGTGAATGAGGCAGGGTATCGGTTTTGCAGGGTTTGTGGCCATCCTCTGAGCGTGGCGGAGGAGGCTGCTGCGACGGTGGCCATCCCCGTGGGCCCTAGCCAGGGCGAGGAAGCGGCTCCCACTGTGGCGATCTCGACTTCGGCCGCGGCTCCCCCCGCTTTCCGATTACTCGCTACCTCGGGGCTTCTCTCCGGGCGCACCTTCAGCATCACCTCCAAAGGACTCACTATCGGCCGCGATCATGCCAATTGCCAGGTTGTGCTCGCGGATGACCAGGTCTCTCGACAGCATGCCTGGATCGGTTTGAATGATGCCGGCCAGGTGGTGATCCGCGACAAGAATTCCGCCAACGGAACGTACGTCAATCAAGCGCGCATTCAGGAAGTGGTCTTGAAACCGACCGATGAGATTTCCATCGGCGCGGGCGCCAAGCATCTGTTTCGCATCGAGACTTTCGTCTCTGCCCCCGCGGCAAAGGCGCCGTCGGCGGGGCGCGTGGCGGCAGCCGTGGCGGAAGAGGGCCACTACAGCACTTCCGTGTTGAGTCGGGCGGATATCGCGGCGGCGCAGGAAGAGGAAAAAACCAGGGGCCGCACTGTGGCCATCAAGCTCACCGATCTGATGGCCCGGCCACACGTCGAACTGATCGTTGATAAGTACGCCGTTAAGAGCGTGGACATTCCCGATACGGGGTTGGTGGTCGGCCGCGAACCTTCCCGTTGCCAGATGGTGATCGATCACGCCTCCGTGTCGGCGGTGCACGCGCAGTTTTCCGTCAAAGACGGGAAAGTCCAGCTAACCGATCAATCGACCAACGGGACCTTTGTCAACGGAATTGCGGTCAAGACCGCCGAACTGAATGACGGCGATTACATTACCTTTGGGCGTTACGCCGGCAAGTCGCTGATCTTTCGCTCCGGTCTGGAGCCGCAACTCAAGCTGGAAAGTATCGACCTGACCAAAGACCACCTGGTTATCGGTCGTGACCCCGACTGCGACGTGGTCGTCGCCCATCCCATCGTCTCGAAAAAGCATGCCGAGATCGTCAAGCAGAATGGCAAGATTCTGATCGTCGATCTGGGCTCCACCAACGGGACTTTTGTCAATGGCATTCGGATCAAACGCCACGAACTCCAGGAACTGGACCGCGTGGTGATCGGCCCCTCGGAGCTCCATTTCCGGGGTGGAACCCTCTCGCATGTTCCCGACCGGCGCGTCGTGCGGTTGGATTCCGTGCACCTGAATTTCCAGGTGACGGATCGCAATACGGGCAAGCCCAAACTGCTGTTGGATGATCTTTCGCTGGTGGTCAAGCCGAAGGAACTGATCGGCCTGCTGGGGCCAAGCGGCGCGGGAAAATCCACTTTGATGAACGCGCTGAACGGTTTTGTGAAACCCACCTCCGGCAAGGTGCTCTACAATGGCGTGGAGTTGTATCAGAACCTGGAGGCGCTGAAATCCACCATCGGATTCGTTCCGCAGGAAGACATCATGCACCGCCAGCTCACGGTCCGCCACTGCCTCTACTACGCGGCGAGACTGCGGTTGCCGGGCGACATTTCCGACGATGAAATCAACCACCGTGTGGAAGAGATGCTGGAAATCCTGAAACTGGACGCGCAGCGGTGGGATAACCCGGTGGCGACGCTGAGTGGGGGCCAACGCAAACGCGTCAGCCTGGGAATTGAGCTTCTCCCCAAACCGGGCGTGCTGTTTCTGGATGAGCCCACGGCCGGCCTGGATCCACGCACTGAGACGCTGATGATGATGCTTTTCCGGCAACTCGCCAACCAAGGCTCGACGATCATCATCACCACGCACTTGCTGGGGTCGTTCGGCGTGCTCGATAAAGTGGTGGTCCTCGTGCAGGGGCGTCTTGCCTATTACGGCCCGGGAACGAAACTTCTGGAGTATTTCAAGGCCGAGTCTCCGCCCGACGTTTACGATGACTTGACGGATAACAACACCGAACCTTATGCGAAGGAGTTGAAGAAGAGATTTCAGGAGTCGTCCCAATTCCGGGACCTGGTGATCGAGCCGCAGAAAAGCATTCCGGCGGAGCGCCCGGCTGCCGCGGTCCCAGGTCAGGCCCGGCCCAAGGGAAAGGGATTCAGCCTGCGCCAGTTCAACACTCTGCTGCAGCGCAGCTGGGAACTGAAATTCAGTGACCGGGCTCAAACCATCTTGCTTTTCGCTCAGGCCCCGCTGGTGGCTTTACTCGTGGCCTTGATGGCGGGAGCGCCCAACCAGGTGCAGACCATCTTCATGGCAATGTTCTCGGCGCTGTGGTTCGGCTGCTCGAATGCGGTTCGCGAGATCGTGGACGAGCAGACTATTTACAGACGGGAACGACAGACCGGCCTGAAGATCCCTTCCTACATCCTTTCGAAACTCGTGGTCTTGTCGCTGGTAGCGTTGGCGCAGTGTGCTTCCGTCGTCCTCATCTGTCTGCTTGTCAATCACGCGCTCACCTTGAGCCTGCCGGAAGCCGGCGCGGCCATCCTCATAATGTTCCTGGTCGCGGTGAACGGCACGCTCGTCGGTCTGCTGATCTCGAGTCTGGTGGCCACGCCCGAGAAAGCTTTGACGCTGTTTCCGCTCGTGCTGATTCCAGAACTCCTGCTTTGCGGTCTGTTCCTGCCGGTTCGTCCCATCCAAACGGTCATCCCGATCACCGTGGAACAGCTCTTCGAAGGAAAGATGTTTGCGCAGCCGGAAGCAAAAGCCAAGGCGCAACAAATGATGCATCCCTCCACCGGTGAGGCGAATCCCACGCCGGCGCCGAGCGACCAGACTGCCACCACCGAAGCGGGACAAGGCCGCTTTGCGCATCAAGTGGTGGGCGCGATGACGCCTTCGGAGCAGGTGACCAAGGCGTTCCACAAATACACTCCTGCTCCGGTTGAGGGCATGGGGACGCCCATCCGCTGGCTTTCGACGCTGGCGATTTCACGCTGGGGTTTGGAAGCGCTGTCCGACCTCTGCCTGCACGGTGCGCATTCCACGCAGGACTACGCTTACAAGATCATCAACACCATCACGATTTCTCTGCATCCGGATGATGTCCAAAAGCTTGAGGAGGGTCTGGAGCAGTCGGCGGAGTCTGTTGCCGCGTCCGGCGCTTTCCCGCTTCCCTCCGACTTCTTGAAGGACAAAGGGCCGTACCTGGGGATCATGACAGGCTACGCCCTTATGATGATTGTGATCATCCTGATCCTGATGAAACGCAAGGATGTGAAGTAGCACAGCCCCTGCACAAAGGAGTCAGCATGGACAGCGGTTATTCCACGGTTCGCAACCTGCTCTACATCGTTTTAGTGCTTACGCTGTTGTCAATCTTCGCGAACTTCTACGTCGCATCACAACTGGCCCGGAACAGCGACGAGCTGGCGCGTATGGGCCTGCTTCTCCAGAAACAGATGATGGGGACCGCCCTGCAACAGTCGCAGGAGTTGCAGAAGAAAATGGAGCAGCTCAATCAAGACGCCGCGGGCATCGACGCGAAGCTGCAGAAAGCCCAGGACAGTTTTGTGGCGCGGATGAATGTCGAGCTCCCCAGGATCATGGACCACTACATCAAGACGCGCGCGCCCGTGATTGAAAAGCAGGTCATGAGGCAAGTGCCGAGATAGCACTACCTGGGCAGCAGGCGCGCCGCCCGGGGCGCTCAAAGCGAATCAGAGGCTCGATAACCCATCGACGATCAGCAGCCTGGCGGCGCCCCAAAAAACAAGGGTTGCGCCAGCCACTGAGAAAGTCTGGGGCGGGGGCAGAACTCGCGAAGAGCCGGGCCTGCCCGGGCGAAAACCGGCACGGCGGGAGAGACACCTCGTAGCGAAATTGCCTTACTCGATGGTCTTCACTTCCACGCGGAAAAGCTGTTCACCCATGAAGAACTCGTCGCCATCCGCGAGTTCCACTTCATTGCGCACGCGGCGGTAGACGCCGTTCCGGCTGCGCAGATCCTGCAGAACGAAGCGTCCAGGTTGGGCCACAATGCGGGCGTGTGTTCCCGACATGTAGTGATCATCCGCGAAGATCAGGTCGCCCGTAGTCCGGCCCAAAGTAGTTTCCGGTTTGTCGAGCTTGAACTCCGCGACGATTTCTCCATTCAACTTGATGTGCTCGAGCTTGGCTGTGACCGGCCCTTTTTGAAGTTTGGGCGGGCCGCTCCACATTACCGTGCCCTGCGCGTCGTCGAGGCTTTGGGTTGTGAAGCGGAAGAGTTCGCGCCCCAGCAGGAAGATGTCGCCGGGGGAGATCTCGCTGTCCTGTCTTTGCCGAACGAAGGATCCGTTCTGGCCTCCCAGGTCCCTCAACAGGAGCTTGCCTTTGCGGACGGCCAGGGAAGCATGCCGCGCTGAAAGCAGTTGATCTTGGGGATAGGTCAGTTCGCAGTTCTCGCGACCGATGAAGGTCTCTTTCGTGATGACGACAGTTCTCCCTACCGACCCGTCCGGCTTCTTCTCCGAGATCTTGGCCTCGACCTGTACCACGCGCAGGCCCGCAAAAAGCACGGTCCCTTCCGGTGACGGCGCAGGGGGAGCCGGCGGTTGCGGCGAAGGCGGCCTGGCAACCGGTGGAACGGGCGGCGCGGGCGGCGGAACTGCGGGCTTCGGAGGAACAGGAGGCGGCGGAGGCGGAGCGGGCCTCGCCATGGGCGTCGGCGTCGGCGGAGCCACCGGACGCGGTGGAGAAGGTACCGCAGGCCGGGCCACGGGTGGCGGGGGGGGAGCAGCAGGTTTCTGCGGAACAGGCGGTCCTGCGGGCCGAGGCGGTGCCGCGGGCTGCTGGACCCGCGCGGGCGGAGTCGCCGCCTGGGGGGGTGCAGCCGGCAAAGGTGTGCCGCAGAACCCGCAGAACTTGCTCCCTGCGGGGAACGATTTGTGGCACTTCGGGCACATTACCTGCGGGACAACCGGCGCGGCCGAGGGGCGTGGAGCCGGCGCTGCGGACGCCGGCGCGGCGTGTAACGGTTTTCCGCAGCGCGCACACGTCGGCAAAGACGCCGGATTCATATTCCCGCAGGAGATGCACCGCATGTAACGGACGGTTCCTTGTTCGTTTGCCTCAGCGGTCATGTTGGATGCTCTTTTCGATTCTAATCGGCGTCATCTAGTCGCCGGTGGCTCTTATCCAGAGGGGGTTAGTATAGCAGCGAAACTCTTCCTTGGCGCTGTTTCGTGTGCTGGCCTCCAGTCGGATGTATTTCCATTCTTCCGAACCTTCCTTCAAGACCTGTCGAAGCTCGAAGGGCACAAGGCCCTCGCTGGAGAGGCCTTTTGCGGAAGGCACGGGCACCTCCACAGGTTTCAACTCGCCGGTGCTGGTTCCCACGATCAGTCGAATGGATTGAAAGGGCCCAAATTCTTCACTGCTCACCCAGAGGAGTTGCAGAGCGGGGAGGGACTTCAGAGGACAGGAGATATCCTGCCCGATGCCCACATCTTCGGGGTCGCCGAGAGATCCGTTGGAGTTGCGATCGAAGCCGGCGATCAGGAGCGGGCCGTTGCTCGCCACGCTGCGGCCATCACGCAGGGCACGCAAGACGTTCTCACCGCGCGCCCCCATGCCCTCCGGCGCGTACACCACAGTGGAAATCCGGCCGAGGGCGTTGTCCTCCGCGTAACCGTTCAAGCTACGTGACGGCTTGCCGAGGAAGTCGGTGACATCCATGCTGGCTTCGAAGTTGAAGTCGCCGTGCGCATCCGAACCGGCGGCAAGGAACGTCTTGAAGAGTGGAGCGTTCGCCCCGTCACTTCGTGGCCGGAGGCCGCGCTCGAGCAGCGGTTGCCACCCCACCTTAATTCCTTGTTCCAGGCGTAAGTACTGGTCAGCATCCTGATCGTGTTGGAAGCAGGCGCTCGCTTCCGCGTGGGGATGGATGCAGAAGGGGTCACGCATGTCATCGGCAGTGTCATTCGTGGCACGGTTCCAAGGTTCGAGGCCGACCACGCCTGCCTGGAGCTGCTTTCCATCCGCCGCGAGGAAATCCACGTCCAAGTCCCACTTTCCCCCGCGCATGACGGGGCTAATGGGGTCAAAGGGGTGTGCGGCATACGCGAATCCGCCCGCCGCGACGATGCGCGCCAGAGCATCCTTGAGAGGCATGGCCGCGGAGGCAATAGAGCCGTCGCCCGTCACGACAACCGCGCTATCGACGTCGGTGGGATCTGGGAACCCCTTATCGGGATCATCGGGTGAAGGCGCCGCCACCATGTGGATAGTGACCAAGAAGGTGTCCTTGCCGGACGCGAGGGTCATCTCCTCGCCGCGAATCATCATCAGTCGGCCGTCCCGATACTTCTTGACGTCGTTCAACTCTTCCTTATAGCGTTCCGGAGAGAGGTCGGTGGAATGGTCCGCCAAGAGCAGCCAGTCCATCCCGGCCTGCCGAGCCGCCTGCTTGGTAACGTCGAGCGGGTACCCGCGCTCCGCAGGATTGTCGGTGTAACCGGTGTGGTAATGCGTGTCACCTCGATACCAGTTGGGAATCTGCGGAAGCGGGGCGGCTTTCAGGCGAACGCGAAGATAAAAGTCCTGGTTCGGCCAATCCACGACCCGGAACGAAACCCAGAAGTCCGCCGAGGCGAACGGCCCACCTAAGTAATGGCTGGCCAGAAAAGACTGAACCTCCTCGCGGGGCACCTCAAGATTCTTCTTCAGCCGGTCCGGAATCATCAAGGGCTGGTCATCAGTGCGCGCGTCAAAGGTAAACTCCTTGCTTGTTCCCAGCAGGAGTGCCCCCTGGGTGAACTTATGCTGGGCGCCTGTGGGTTTCACATAAATGTTCACACCCTGTAGTTTTAGTGGGTCCCGCTGGACATAGCGGGAGACAGCGGACCCCGTAGTGTGGGCGGCCTTCTCGATCCCGTTGATGACCTCCAGATAGATGGGGAGATACGCATCGTCAGCATTTCGCAGGGCGCGCGGCGTGTCAGCCCGGAAGAATACGCCGGTCTTTGAGAACTTCTCCTTGAGTTGGGACGTCAGGCTCTCCTGGGTTTGGGAGAAGGCCGGAGTGGAAAAGGTAAAACATGCCGCCAGGACGGCGGCGCAGACGAGAAAGTACGAGTAACGGATGCATGGTTTCATGGGATCAGCTTTCGAGCAACTTGAATGGGGATGCACTGGTTGGCCGAGGCTGCCAGTGCCACCACCTTTCCGTCGGCATTGAGCAAAGGTGCGCCGGATTCGCCAGGATCCACCTGATGTTCCATCACCAGGGCGGCTCCTTGAAGTTCCACCTTGACGCTGAGAAGACGCGGGTCCGTTTGGAGCTGGCTCACCCCGAAAGGATAACTGCACAACACCAGCTTGGGATGAGCAGCGAGGTTGGCCGCCGCGTCCTCGAACGACAAGGGATGAAAGCCCGTTCCACTGAGCTGTAGCAAGGCCAGGTCCGATTCGCCTTGAGCGTGGAGATGCAGAGTGGCCCGCTCTCCAGAGTCCGGGTCCTGGTAATCCTGTTGCACCATCTGGTCGGGCGGCGTCAGCAGGACCTTCAACGTCTGCTTTTCGGTGCTGAGGGCGGACTGAAAATCAGGTTGACCGTCCGCTGCCTTTACCTGGGCGCCGGCCGGCCAGACGTAGGTCTTCACACTGTCTTTGTCCATCTCCAGGTGTTGGTGCTCGATCAGGAAGGCAACCTGCGGGTCAAACTTCCAGGGTGCAACCACGCGTTTGGTGGTCAGCAGCTTTCCATCCGCACTCACCAAGAAACCGGTGCCGGATTGCGAGAAGGTTTCCGAGGCCTTGGACTTCGGGTCACGCACCACGTATTCCGTGTATAACAGATACAGGGCGGGTCGTACCGCGACTCCCAGAGTCTGATCCTGATGCAACTTTGCCAGATGTTCCTTCGCCATGTTGAGGGCCGCGGCGGAAGCAGGGTTCGTGAGGGTTTGCAGAATGCCGTCCGCCGTCATGCGGAGGAGGGGGTTGCCCTGGAAGAGGTTCAACGGCACTTGTTCGTTCAGGGTCACCGGGATCACGAGCTGTTTCGTGCGCAACGCGACTTTCTCCAGAGCGTTCAGCTTGACCTCGATGAAGCTTTGTCCGGTGACTTGGAGCTTGTCCTTGTCCACCATTTCACGGACCGGCTCGAGGGAGTCCAGGTCAGCAAAGACAATGGAACACTTGAGGGGGGCAGGGAGGTCGACGGGGTTCTTGTTCGAAAGTTTGAACTCCTGGTCGAAGGTCTCAATGTGGACGGGAATCCCGCTCACCCGGACGTCCTGAAAGTACATTCGCTGGACGGTGGCGGCGCGGTCCACGGGCCGAATGCTGATCGCGAGATCGAGCAGCAGGCGGTCGAAGTTGATATCCCGAAAGGAAAAACTCTTATAAACGGCCGGGTTGGGGGCGGGCTGGCCACCCTTGGTGGGAAGCTGGTAAATCTTGGCGCCGCGAAGCTCTTCCGGCAACTGGCCGGGCGGCTCTGTCTGCTGCGTAGCCGCCGGCACGGAAAAAGCGACGACCGTCCAGGCGAGGGCGGCAAGAAGCCGAGAACGCGAAAGAATCGATGGCGGCAAGACCATTCTGTGTGCACCCCCGAGGCCAATCCAGCCCAGGAGAAATTTACTTGGGAAACCGCACCGTGCCTTCGTCACCCGGAACTTCCAAACTCTATTCGCTAATTCCGCCCGCGTTTTACGAGGTCCGCTTTGATCTTTTCAAGCGGTATCCCCTTTTCGTTGCGGCGCGATTCCGAAATCAGCCCGTCCCGAAAATCCTCTAACACCGAGCCGTATCTCTTCAGGTCGATTTGAACGGCCACCTTGCGGCCCTTCGCATCGGTTACGAACTGGATTCCGGTCATAGGCAGTGCTCTCCTTGGGTTCCTGTTCTCACTCTAATTTTGCCGCCTCTCCCTGTCAACCCAATAGTGCAACATGCGTAGTGGTGTCATTTGGAGCGCAGTTATTCCCGCGAATGCGGGAATCCACGCGCCGACGATGGCGCTGCCGCTTCGGACAAGTCCGTCTGACCCAAAAATGGGCGGCCCTAATGAGTTTAGCCTCCCACTGGATTCCCGCTTTCGCGGGAATGACGGTCTTCACAGGCCCGCAAGAAAAATCAAGTTCCCCCAAATGACACCACCAGCGTACAACATAACGTCCTTTGTGCCGGGCTATCGGCGCGCCAATCCAGGAATCGGCATTGGTTCAGTTTGATGTTGTAGCGGTGCGTTTACCTCGCCAATTGGCGGCGTAAAGCCGCCTCTACATCAAACGGTACCACCAGGACTCAGAATGCGTGAACCTCCCGTGATAGAATGCCCGCACATTGTCTTAGCGATTCCCGCTTTCGGGAGGTGCCGATGTGGCGTCGGCCATTCGTGACCGTCCTAATCCTCGTCATACCAATGATTCTGACGCTGCCCATGCGGGCGCAGCAAGAACCTGTAGCGCCGACCTTCAGGTCGGCAAAGCCCTTCACACAAGACCAGGTGCAAGGCTTGGTGCGGGACGGACTCGGAGGCGAGACGGGAGCGAAGGCTATCGAGCAGCGCGGGATTGTTTTCGCGCCGGCGGAGGATTTTCTCCAAAACCTCAAGGCCGCAGGCGCGAGCGAGGCATTTCTTAAGGCGCTGCGCGCGGCCAAGCAGCCCAAGGCCGCGAGTGCGAAGAAGCCGCTGAACCAAGTACAGGTTTTCGCCCTACTGGTGGGCCAAGTGCCGAGCCACCGAGTCACCATGCTGGTCGCGGAACGCGGAATCGATTTTGAGCCCACGGATGACTACCTTCAGGAAGCCCGCTTGGCTGGTGGCGAGGACGAACTAGTTAGCGGGTAGCGCAGCGCGGCCTGCTTCAGCCATTCAAGGCCTTCTGGCGGCTGAAGAAATGTTGGGAATCGGCGACGAAAAGGAAGTCAGAAGGGCCATCCAGAAACTTTTGATTGCCCTTGTGAAACAAGACAAAAGAGACAGTCGCGTGGGTGAATGAATGGCCTGCATATTCTGTTGCAGCCAGGAAAATCTAACGGACGAGCACGTATTTCCCGCCTTCATGGGCGGTGAACTGGAGGTGCGAAACGGAAGCTGTAAGCGCTGCAACGGTGACTTCGGCGTGGCTGAGGCTGCACTAAAGGAGGCCACTACGCCTCTGCTCAATCTCTTGAAGATCGAGAATCGGGACGGCATCGTTCCAAACGTACCACTGAACGCCGAAATCCGTGGCCTAGACCTGAAAAATCTGCCCGCGTTCATGGATGGTGAAGGTGATATAAAACTCAAAGACGTGGTGAAGGAATCCACCACTGAAGACGGCAGGAAACTTCGGCAGGGATTTTTCCTGACTAAAGAAGCTGGCGATACGTTTGTGGAGCGGGCACGCGCCAAAGGGCTTCAGGTGATAGAACGGGAAGTCCCACACGAAATCGTGATTGAGGCTAACTACACGCAAACGACGCCCGTTGCGTTCTCCTTGGAAGCGCGCAAGGTCGCAGCCAAGATTGCTCTCGCGGCGATAGCACACGAATACGGAATCGCGTTTGGCCTCTCTTCGCAATTCGATGTGCTCAGGCGGGCGCGGGTAGCAACAGGCAACCAAGACCTACGAGTTTGGATCTTCGCCAACGAAGGATTGATGAGCGCGCATCTTCGCACGGCACACCAGCACAGTGTCATGTGCTACCTCAGCGCCGGAATGCGAAAAGGCTGGGCTTTGGTAACGCTCTTCGGAGGCATCACTTACCGGGTGGATGTGACGACGGATTACACCGAACGCGAGAGCAAGCAATTCAGCATCTTCTATGATGCTGACTCAAAGAAGCGCGTGAATCCGATAGTCCTTGCCGATGAAATGACTCTAATTGGCCATGTACTTTCCCCGGCCAGCAAGTTTGAAAATCGAGACGCTGTTGATGCGCAGTGGTTTCCAATCCTAATCTGCGTTTTGCTCGCAAAAAGGCTTTGTGGTGCAGCGGATCGGTGGAACAGATTCTGGCACGTCAAAACCTTAGTAGCAAGCAAGTAGCGCGAACCTGATTTGTAGGTCCGCGGTCTGTTCAAAAATCCCCACCAACGAGCCGCAGACGTAAAGAACACGTCTGCGCTACGCTTGCTTCTCAAATTAGGACCCTACCTGTCGAGGGGATGCTTTCATGTAGGTGTATAATGACCTGAGTGGGTCCGTCCTTATAGCGCCAGAGGAGAATTGAGCCATGATGATGAGCGACGAGCAAATCCGCGCCGCTGTTGAGAATCGAGAAATCATCCTCGACCCCTTTGATCCGGCCAGGGTGGAGCCGGCGAGTTACGACATTCGCGTCGGAACTTGGGCTTTTTCCAGCTCATCGAAGGAGAAAGTCAATCTCAGCCAGAAAGGGGTTCTTATCATCGAGCCTGGGGAGTTCGCAGTTCTGGAGTCGCGTGAACGCGTCGAATTGGATACTCGTACGGCTGCGCAACTGGGACTTCCCTCCGAATATGCCAGTCGCGGACTCCTAATGCTTTCCGGTCCACAGATCGATCCGGGATTCGTTGGCGTTCTTGTTGTCCGCATGATTAATCTGGCCCCGAAGCCGATCGCCTTGCCTTATGAGGCTCCCTTCCTAACCGTGCAGTTCTTCCGTTTAAGTAACCCGGTAACCCAGCCGTACTCCGGGCCGCAGCAAGGCCAATCTGGAATCAGCGCACGGGATATCCAAGAATTAGTTGAGACGGAAGGTTTGACCCTCGGCCAAGTCATGAAGACGCTTAGTGCGCTCGCGAAAGATGTTGCTGAGCTTCGGGGCAGTGTCGGGCGGCTTTCATGGCTGTTGCCGCTTATTGTCGTGGTTGGGATCACAGTCATTGCGATCGTGGTTTCAATTAAATAGCGCGTCGTGTCCAGACTCATTAAAGGGGGTAGCGCAGACCTGTTTTTCAAAGGTCTGCGGCTCTTCTCACCGGCCGCGCCTAAGTGCCGCGGACCTAACAAAACAGGTCCGCGCTACATTTGCTTCCCACTTTGCGCAACTCGATCACCAAGCGCAAGGCGTCGTTCACGGCTCTTTCACTGCGAAAGGCCTTGCCGACATCGGGGGCCGGGACAACGAGATTTGTGCCCGCGTGGTAGTTGCCACACAAGAACGCCGTAGTTTCCACCCTTAGCCCCGAAGGGGCCACCCAACTCAGCCCAGGGCAACGCCCTGGGAATCAAAGAGCGGTCACAGCCGCAAGCCCTGAAAGGGCGAACCACTCCATCGCCCCTTCAGGGCTCGCGCGTTGAAATGGACTGGGCCTCTTTCCCAGGCCGATGGCCTGGGCTGTGATGGATCGCCCCCTCGGGGCTCAAAAGCCGGTAGCTCAGGGCGACGGAGCCGCAAATGAAAGTCAAAACGGAAAGCCGCAGGAGCGCTGACCCCGACAGGGTCGGGAGGTCAGCAGGTCGGGCACTCGCGAAAAATGCCGACCCCGCCTTGCGGGGTCGGCGCTACAAAGCAAGCCGCGTACCCCTCCCTTAGAAAACCGCACGATTTGCACATAGGTCCCCCCAGACTTTGCCTTTGGCAGTCGCGACATTCTTATGAGGCGGCACTAGCAGGCTCATGCTTATCCGGTTGTTTCAGCAAGCCCCAATTAGTAGTATATGGGCATGCCGCGCCCAGCGTTTCCGAAAACCTTGCGCGAGTTTCAGTCGATGTTCGCTACCGAAGAGGCTTGCCAGAAGTAT
>Ga0208039_1000170_pt1 | contig 61599 bp, 51 predicted proteins | sample June2015DPH_20_1_2_FD_184722 | JGI IMG/M metagenome (GOLD analysis project Ga0208039, IMG submission 184722) | Peatland microbial communities from SPRUCE experiment site at the Marcell Experimental Forest, Minnesota, USA - June2015DPH_20_150... | ecosystem: Environmental > Terrestrial > Soil >... | reverse complement strand
CCAGCGGCTCCAGCAGGTCGGCCAAGAATTGTTCCAAGCGCTTTCGACATTTCTCGATTTCGCTCTCGGTCATGGACCGGAGCTTAGCACCTCTCCTGTGGGAGGTCAATAACTTAACGTAGTAGTACTAACCACTAGCCACTGCCCTTACACGGTTATAAAAGCGCCGGGATCATCAAAGTCGTCTGGGCCGCCCTGGCTCTTGAACCAGGAATACAACCGGCTGGTGTCCACCACGATCTGCCCTTCGGACCCTAGCTCCACGTGGGCGCGATCCATGGGCCGCGGTGCGGGCCCTTCAAAGTTGACCCCTTCGGGTGTGTAACCGCTCCCGTGGCAAGGGCATTTGAACTTGTTCTCGGCCGGCTTCCAATCCGGCGTGCAACCCAGGTGCGTGCACTTGGCAAAAATGCAGAAAAGACGGGGAGGCTCTTTGACCACCCAAATTCGGTAGGCCTGCTTGTATTTCTCATTGACCCCGATCTGGAAGTCCGATGGATAACCGATGACGTGTACTGTCTCCGGCTCAAAGAGGACACGCGGGAAGAAAAAGCGCAGGAACATCAGGAAATTGGCGATGACGAATCCCCACACGCAACTCCAGATGATGCGCCGTCGCATCTTCCCTGAGTCAGGAATCTCTTGAGCGGAGCTGCTTGCAGGTTTGGGTGGAGCGGCTGGCTTTGCCCCAGGCTTAGAGGGAGTGGCAACAGAACTAGCCTCCAGAGCCTTCGCCGAAGTCGTTGAAGGCGCACCGTCCGCATTCGCCATGCTCGAAGCTCCTCTAATTACGGGGTAGCAAAGAGATTTGTTTTCCAGCCAGGCCCTAAAAACCCAATATAAATGAAAGCTGAAGCACGTGTCAACGTCTGGTAACAACAAATCGCGAAAACAATCAAGAGTTGACGCAGATCAAGAGAAACCCGCCTGATATATCGCAGCGCGATTTGGTTCCCTGCGGAGGGTTCGGCAAGAACTCCCCTCCCGCCGCGGCAGGAGGGGAGCCAGCGCGAAGCGCGCTTGGCGGGGGCTCCCCTCGTCTAGAATTTGGCCTTTTGGGGTCGCTCTTTCGCTTCGTTTGAGTTTTTTTGCATACTCTTGGCACATTTTTCGGCCCCTTTTGCACGCCTTTTGGGTTCGTTTTTTGGGCAGTTTTGTTGATTCTAAAGGACTTCTTAGGTTCGTTCCGTTAGATTTAACATCTTTTGTGAACTTCCTGCGCGTCTCTGGAACATTTGCCGAGGCCTTGCTCGAGCACTCGGTCATCGGAATTCCCATCACCCTGACCAGCCGAGGATCTTCGCTAATGAAAATCAGTCCTACCTCCCTGGCTTCGCAGGGCCGGTGCGGGCTGCAACCTCGCCAGCTCCGGACGGCCTCTTCGTCAAGGTCCATGTTAGTAGGCTACCTTAGGGCCGCGCATTTGTCAAGACCTCCGCGGTCTGTGGTCCCGCCAGGGCTTGAAGCACAAGGTCGGCAAGGGCCCGAATGAATGTCGGCGAACCATTCAATCCCATCGTGACATGAAAACGTTGGATGCCAAGACGCTCGGCTAACTCGCGCGCTTCGATATCGATTTCGTAAAGCGTTTCGACGTGGTCGGAGACGAAAGAAATCGGCACCACCAGAACTCGCTCGCTTCCTCTTGAGGCAAGAGTCTGAAGGGCCGCGTGGAGGGAGGGACCCAGCCATCGGCCCGGACCGGAACGACTCTGGTAGCAAAGGCTGTGCGGGTTCGGCCACGCCCCCCGCTCCATTACCAATCTCACGGTGGCTTCAATCTGTGCCTGGTAGGGATCGCCCGACTTGATAATCGTCTCCGGAACTCCGTGGGCGCTGAAAAGCAAATGGACATCTGAAGGGAGGCGCAGGGCAGATCCATTCGTCTGCCGAAACTGCTCGAGACCTTCGTTCACACGTTCGACGATCGCTTCAATGTAAAGAGGGTGAGTGTGGTAGTCGCGGACGATTCTTACATCGACAGGGTGGCCGGGTGAGAAGTTGCGCTCCCACTCTTTCAGACTGCTGCCGGTGGTGACGACGGAGAATTGGGGATACAAAGGCAGCAGCACAAGCCTTCGGACTTGATGATTCAGGACCTGGCGGACAGCCTCTTCGGTTAGTGGATGCCAGTAACGCATGGCTACGAAAACATGCGCGTCGAGAGAATTGCGCAACTCGCTTTCGAGCCTGCGGGCCTGAAGTTCCGTCAGTTCGCGGAGGGGAGACCTGCCGCCAATCCGGGCATAGTGTTTTTGGACTCGCCTGGCACGCCGCGACGAAACAAGTCGAGCCAGAGGCTCGCGGGCCAGCCGAGCTAACGGGAAGTCGATGATATCCGGATCGCAGAAGAGGTTATAGAGGAAAGGCTCGACCGCCTCAAGGGAGTCCGGGCCGCCCAACTGGAAGAGGACTACCCCTACCCTGCTTCTGCTTTCTGCCTCAATTGGACTCACTTTGCGCCCTTAGTCCCTGCACTGTAATATCCTACACAGGCCGGTAGTAGCACCGCAAGTGCTGACGGCACGCCCTTCAGCCGCAAACGAAGATCGGGTTCTCCCGCCATTCTCGGCCCAACGATGGTCGCAGAAATTCTTCGCAAGACACGGAGAATTTCGGAAGAGGTGCTATGGGGAATCCATTCACGGTGTCGTTTAAGATCGGTCCATGCTTGTGGATTATGAGGGGCGATTTCAAATGCCACCACTACCCAACTCCCTTACCGCTTGACGATCCTCCTTATGACTTGGTATAAAGAAATGGGGCATGAAAACCACAAAAAAGGCTTGGGCTTTATCGCTCTCGCTCCTTCTTTTCCTCGTTCCAGGTGTGTCGCTGTTGGCTCAGAAAGGCCAGCACGCGGGGTGTTGCGCTTCCTCGGCCTGTTGCTGCTGCAAGAACTGCCCAATGCATTCGTCACATTCCCCAATGCCTGGACGATGCCCGATGTCCAAGGCACCCCAGTCGCGTTCCATGATGGCGTGTACCTGCGGCATTTCGCAGGGTCCCCCGGTACCTGCACTGACCACTTCAGTTCGCTTAATCTTTGACCTGCCCGGGTCCGACGAGCCCGCGAAGCTGGACTCATCTCCTTACCGTCAAGTGGCCAAATCACTTGCACCAGAAGATGCTTTTATCCCCCCACCGGATGAACCTCCAAGGACCCTATGACAGCTTGCTGAAAAAGCCATGCTGCTGTAATCCTCAGAATGACACCGGGAACCGGTTCTTCAGCAATCTGTAAATAGCTAAGCCACAAGATAGGCGCGGGCGAAGATTTGGTCGGCGCAGGCTTGCCTCAATAGCTTGCGCGCACCGTGCTCCCTAACGCCCGCTGTCCCCCAAGTTCTGCACGGGTTGGTGAGTTTTCGAGGAGGTTAGAAATGCGTCCACGGCATGCCTTTTTTGCCGTTGCGTTAGTCCTGTTGTCAGCACCGCAGTTCTACGCCACAGTTCCTGCAAGTTTTCGCGGTATCGTTCACGATCCGACCCACCGCCCTATCCCGGGCGCGCAGGTGACCCTTCGCGCTCTCGCTTCGGGATGCACCCAAACAGCGCAGTCGAATGCCGACGGCGAATTTCAGTTCGACGCCGTCCCAGTGGGGGACTATGAGGTCTCGGTGAGTGCCCCAAACTTTGCGCCCTCCCGACAACAAATCACCGTGACCTCAGGCAAGGCTCCGATTTTCCATTTCCAACTGGAGATCGCGGGGCTCAAACAAACGGTGGAGGTTTCGGGCGCGGTCAGCAAACTCAACACGCAGTCCTCCACTGTCCAAACCGCGGTCTCGCCGCAGGAAATTGCGCAGACTCCGGGCGCGGATCAGACGAACAGCCTGGCCATGATCACCGATTACGTGCCTGGCGCCTACGTGGTGCACGACATGCTTCATATGCGAGGCGGCCACCAGGTGAACTGGTTCTTCGACGGCATTCCCGTGATCAATACCAACATCGCCGCCAATGTGGCGCCTTTGATTAACCCCAAAAACGTGGAATCACTGGAAGTCCAGCGCGGCGGCTACTCGAGCGAGTATGGAGACCGCACCTACGGCTTTTTCAACGTCATCACGCCTTCGGGGTTCGAGCGCAACAACGACGCCGAGTTGGTTACTTCCTATGGCAACTTCCACACCACAGATGACCAGCTTAACCTTGGCGGACACACGGAGCGCTTTGCCTATTACGCCAGCTTGGATGGCAACCGGTCTGACCTAGGCCTGGGCACACCCACCTCGGCTGTGATTCACGACCAGGTGGGAGGATTGGGCGGGTTCCTCTCCCTCTTGTATAACCCCTCTGCGCAAGACCAGGTGCGGTGGATCGCCTCCCTGCGCGGTGACCATTATCAAATCCCGAACACACCTGGCGACCAGGCGGCTGGCATTCGCGATCTCGATCTCGAACGAGATTACTTAGTGGGTTTTCAGTGGGTTCACACCACGCGCGGCGGATTGCTGTTCTCCCTCTCTCCTTATTTCCACTTCAACAACGCGCACTATGTGGGCGGGCAAGGGGATACGCCGTTCGTCCTGGACGACAATAGCCGCTCAACTTATGTGGGGGCACGTGCTCTGCTTTTGGCGCAAAAGAAAGGGCACAACGCTCGAACCGGCCTCGAGGTCTGGGCTCAACACGATAACACCTTCTTTGGTTTGACGGCGAATCCGGGCGGCCAAGTGGTTCAACAGCAGGAGCGCCATTGGGCGAATACGGAGTCTCTCTTCGTGGAGGACCAGTACCGGGCGACTTCCTGGCTTACCGTGGACGCCGGCGTCCGGCTGACGCATTATGGTGGGCTGCTCAGCGAGAATGCCGCCGCCCCTCGGCTGGGTGGCGGCATTCGTCTGCCACGTCTCCATTGGATCGTACGGGGTTACTACGCGTCCTATTATCAGCCTCCGCCGCTCGAGAGCCTTTCCGGTCCTCTGCTGCAATTTACCCTGAATCAGGGTTTTGGTTTCGTTCCGTTGCAGGGCGAGCGAGACATCCAACACGATATCGGTTTGACCATTCCGTTTCGCGGCTGGGCGGTTGAGGTGGATAACTTCCACACCAATGCTCGCAACTTTCTGGACCATGATGTGATCGGCAATTCCGGCATCTTTATACCGTTGACCGATCTGGCCGCGCTCATTAACGGAACGGAGGTCACGGTGCGCTCACCGGAAATCCTTGGCCATGCTCAACTACGGATTGCCTATTCGAACCAACTGGCCGAGGGTCTGGGGCCGATCACGGGAGGCTTGATCGAGTTCGCACCCACAAGTTATTTCTTGCTCGACCACGACCAGCGCAACACTTTGAGCACCGTCCTCTCTCTCAGACTGCCTCGCCGCTTTTGGGCCACCGCCGCCGTCAACTTCGGGTCAGGCTTCTTGAACGGCGATGGCCCGGCACATCTGCCGCCCCACACCACGGTTGACCTTGCCCTGGGCAAGTACTTCGGAGAGAGATGGTCGGTCTCCCTGAACGCGGTTAACCTGGCTAATAACCGCTTTATGTTGGATGACAGCAATACTTTCGGAGGTACACACTTTGTGAACCCGCGCCAGATTTACGGCGAGCTGCGCTACCGCTTCCACTTTTGATTGGTATGATCGCCAGCGGCTGAGAGGCAAAGAACAAAAATGAAACCAGAAACTAGAAATCAGGAAGCAGAAAAACGGAACATTCTCGGGCGTGCTGCGTATGATTAAACCAGACGGCATTCTGGAGGTTGCCCGATGGTCAAATTCTTCCTCTGGTGTATACTCTTGGTTCTTTGCTGGCCGCTGGCGTTGCTGGCCTTGGTTCTGTACCCGTTGGTCTGGTTATTGCTTTTGCCCTTCCGCCTCGTAGGCATCGCGGTGGGAGGGGTCTTTGAGCTGCTTACCGCGATCATCACCTTGCCAGCGCGCGTCCTGCGCTGGCCGCGCCAGGCCTGAGGCGTACAACGCGTTCGGCGCCCTCCCCGTTCACACTGCCGTCACCTCATGCTGCAACTCGCCCCCGGCTCGCCCGAACTTTCTGTAGTTCATCAATATCCTCCCTCCGGGCTTGAAGACTTTCCTGACTTCTCAGCGCGATGAATGTGGCAGAAAACCCCGCGATATTTAACCTGAAATCATAAGTTTTAGTTGGGGTGAATCGTGGCAACAATGTGCGTACCTCCTGTTTGTCATCCTGAGGAGCCCTGCTTTTTGGGCAATGTGCGTACCCCGCGCTTGTCATCCTGAGGAGTCCGCCATTCTTATTGGCGGACGACGAACCCGCCGCGGCGGGTCGGCAGTTGCCATGCAAAATTGGCCGGTTGCCCATGGGAAGGAACTGCAGAGATGCTTCGCGGAGTTTACCCTGATCCCGCCGCGGCGGGAGAACGGGCTCGGCATGACAGGGAATCCGGTGGATCAATCGAGAAAAGGGGAAGGGGACTGGGCCAATTCAGAATTCAGAACTGCCCCTGCCGACTAGCTGCGAATGCCGAGGTCCTGCATCAAGCGGTTGGTCTCCCGATAAGCTTCCGTGACCCAGTCAACGATCTTTTCCGGCTGAGGCGAATATTCCAACTCAATGCTTATCGTGCCATCAAAGCCCTGAGGAAGTTGCTACGCCCCCTCTCAATCGACCCGCCACGGCGGGGCAATCGGCAGTGAAAACTCGGTCTCCGGTTGCAGCCGAAGGCGGCGGTGCACGGGCTGGGCGGCTGCGAATGAATTCTGGCCGAAACGCTTGAACCTGTGATAGGTTCTGAGCGCGCCATTGTCGCCGCCGTGATCTTGCGGATTGTTTGGATCGTGGCGGAGGCCTCTGCCGCCGGCGCGCTCTTGATTGTGGATCGTCAATGGAATTGAAGCTGGGCAAACCCGAGCTGGTCAGCATCGTCGTTCCCCTCCTCAACGAGTCCGAGAGCCTGGAGGAACTGGGAAACGCCTTGCTCACCGTGGCTGCGACGCACGGGCTATCCCTCGAGGTGATTTTCGTGGACGACGGCAGCCGGGATGGCTCCTGGGATAAGATTCGCCGGTTCGCCACTGCCGACCCGCGTATTCGCGGCATTCGCTTCCGGCGCAACTTTGGCAAGGCCGCCGCACTCGCCGCGGGGTTCGATGCCGCGCTGGGGCAGGTGGTGCTCCAGATGGATGCAGATTTGCAGGACGACCCCGCTGAAATTCCAAGATTCCTGGCCAAGCTGGAGGAAGGATTCGACGTCGTTAATGGCTGGAAGCGGGTCAGGAAAGACCCCTGGCACAAGGTCTGGCCCAGCCGCGTGTTCAACTGGCTCGTCAGTTGCCTGACGGGCCTTAAGCTGCACGACCATAATTGCGGGCTCAAGTGCTTTCGCGCCGAGGTGGTCAAGGAGCTGCCTCTCTACGGAGAGTTGCACCGCTTCATCCCCGTGATGGCCCACGCCCGCGGATACCGCGTCGCGGAGCTGCCCGTCGAGCATCATCCCAGGCGCTACGGACGATCGAAGTACAGATTCCATCGTTTTGTTAAGGGTTTCCTGGATCTCCTTAGCGTCGTATTCCTGACTGTCTTCGGCGAGCGTCCGCTTCATCTGCTGGGCGGGATCGGTCTTTCCGCCTTCTTGCTCGGAGCGGCCGGGCTCTCCTACCTTGCGGTGTGCTGGGTGCTGGCGCGCTTTAGGGTGCCTGGCTTTGGGCCCATTGGGACCCGGCCTCTGCTGATCTATTCTCTCGCCTGCCTCATCATTGGGTTTCAAATGCTGGCCATCGGATTTCTCGGTGAACTGGTCGCTTCTCAGAACATTCGGAATGAGCACAAGTACAGCATTGCAGAACTTACTCCACCCACTCGGGGGAACGGGAGATGAACGATCCGACACAACTCAAGACACGGGATGACAGACGAAGATCGCGAAAAAAGGAAAGAAGAAAGCAATTGAACGTTCCGGCACAACTCAACGCGCAAAACGACCCTTTTGCCGAAAGGAGGCGCCTGGACTTCATATTGATTGCCGTGACTGCAGGGGCCGTGCTCGGCTTGATTCTCTTGGCCCGACCCTTTTACGGCGTAAACGACCTGTCGCGATGGGCGACGGTCTACAGCCTCGCGGAACGAGGGACCTACGACATTGATGAAACCCCCTGGCCTACTACGATTGACCGGGTGCAGCTCAACGGCCACTACTATTCCTCCAAGCCTCCCCTGTTGCCGACTTTACTCGCCGGCGAGTACCTGCTCCTGAAGAAACTGAGCTTCGGCCGGCTGAGTTTTCGCAATAGCCCCCAAAGTGTCATCCACATTATCGTCGCCACCATAAATCTGCCGCCGCTGGTCTTCTTTCTGGTTCTCTTCTCGCGTCTCCTCGACAGGCTCGCCCTTGATCCCTGGATTCGAGCCTACACCATGGCGGCAGCGGGGCTGGGAACATTCTTGACGGGTTTCAGCATCACGCTGAACAACCACACCATCGCAGCCTTCAGCTCCTTCTTCGCGCTCTATCCTGCTTTCCTGATCTGGCGCGAGGGGCAGCGCGGGTGGCGGCTCTTTGCCCTGGCAGGGTTCTTTGCAGGATTCGCCGCTGTGAACGAATTCCCGGCCACTGCCTTCCTGGTGGCACTCGGCGCCGGGCTGGCCTGGAAGGCGCGGCGGCAGACTTTGACCTGGTTTCTTCCCCTTGCGTTGGTCCCTATCGCCGGGCATTTCTCGACGAACTACTTGGTCACCGGAGACCTTAGACCCGCTTACACGCACAAGTCAGCCTACGTATTTCCCGGCTCCTATTGGTTGATTGATCCGGCATCAGGCCGGCTGGTAGGCAGCGAGGTCGATCCCGCAAGCGGAAAGCCGACGGGGCAAATCGGCAAGGGAATCGACAACATGTATGAACCCTGGCCCGTGTACCTGTTCCACATGCTGGTCGGTCATCACGGGATTCTCTCACTCTCCCCGATATTCATCTTCACCCTGATGGGGGTCTGGAGTTCCCTCCGGTCCCGAGGAAGCCCACTACACGCCTTCGCGGCGCTTGCTGCCTTCCTCACCTTGTTGTTGCTCGTCTTCTATACTTTCTTCGCCGGTAATCGGAACTACGGCGGGATGTGCTGCGGCCTGCGCTGGTTTTTCTGGCTGATCCCTTTATGGCTCATGCTGCTTCCGGAGGGGCTGCGGGGCAAAACCACTCACCGCTGGTTCCGCGGCATGGCCCTGGCTTTTTTGCTCATATCCGCAATTTCGGTCTTCTACTGCGCCCGTAATCCCTGGTCGCGGCCCTGGCTCCAACAATACCTCCGTTACAAGCAATGGATTAAGTATTGATGGAGATGACCCCGCCGCACTCTGATTGGGGTGTACACCCACACCCTCCTTTGGGACCGGCGCCCACCTGAGGGTTTCTGTAAGTTTCCGTGAGCATGTTGGACCGTATTGGACAGACTCGAATCAGGTCTCGCCTCGCGGCGCTACCAACTGCCCGAGGTAAACCGACACTACCTAAAACGTTCTCCCGGGCGATAGGTCCTGCGCGCCTGCCGCTTCCGGTCAGCGCTCCAAGCGAAGCGAGGCCGCTCGACGGTAACAGAGAGTGGGAATTCCTGGCAGCGCCGGCGGATCACCTCATGCTCGGCCGCCGTCAGACCTAACCCTTCCGCGACGATCTCATCGATCTTTTCCAGGATTCGAAGGACGCGGCTTTGAATCCTCTCCTGGTCAGCAGCAAAGTCACGGATCTTTTGGGCCAGGACGCCGCGAACGTTCGAGTCGGAGGGAATGGGCGCGTTCTCGACATCGTGGGCAGTGAACTCGTCCTTGTCGCTTGCTAGCAAGGCTGTGCGCGTGAGTAGAAGGGTATCTGCGGAATCGCACCGGATTTCGCCCCCGTCGACGGCAACCTTGTTCCCCTGAGGTTGGACCGCCGCCAAGTCCTCCCGGTCGATAACCTCCAGACCTCGCGCCTGCACGCCAAGAAATCCGGCCTTGGTGAAGAGCGCAATGTCGGCAACCCAATCGGCGTATGCGTCCAGCAGGTTTCGCGCCACGTGCCCCGACAGATCGCATGCCTCGACCGCGAAGTTGTGAAGCGCTCCTGCGCTGCGGGGAGTCAGCTCTGGCATGCGTAGCGCTTTGAGTGCCCGCGGAAACCAATGCGCTCGCCGCCTGAGGAGGATGGCAGACCTGAGGGTAAGGAAGGCATAGTATCGCGATACCCGAGAATTGATGATCGCGGCGAGACAGTGGGCGCTGTACCTCTTCGGTACCACAGCGATGACGCTATTGTTGGCAACTACCTCGAGAGGGTCGGCTACGGCGGCTACCAGAGTGACGTACACCTCAGGAACGAGGCAGCATAACGTGTCGCTGGGTGAGCCGGCGGCCAGCATGTGGGGCGTTTCATAATCGAACCGCCCAAGGCCCGTCGTATCCGACTTTCCAACATTCGCGCGGTAAAAGTCAAGCTCGCCCCAGATGGAAGGATCCTCTGCCGAACCGAGCTTGGCAAGATTGGCAAGCTCGTCCGTGCCCATGGCCACTTGGAATGCCGCAACATGCTGCCCCTTAACAAAAGGGACTTCTCCCGGCTTGGCTTCTCCGGCCTTGGAAGGCCGCAAGAACTTGGGGCTGTTACCCGCCTTGACCCCATAGGAACATTGAGCGAAGCCATCCCCCAAGCTCGGACATAGGTTCAGCTTCCGCAGGAGAGGTAAGTCCTCTTCCGCGACGTCCAAGCACCAATCGCCGAACGGACTAAGGGCCGCCCAATCCTGGAACGGCACCAGTGACGACGTAGCCACGAGAAGCGCGTCGTCTTCCGCATAAGACTTGAGTTCGGCGAGGCTGGCAATTCCCCGCACGAGGCGGACTTTGTGGTCGGGTGGGCACTCGCCCTTCTGCAAAAAAACCAGCATGGGCACGATGTCGGCGCCGGGGAAGGCTTGCTTGGCACACCACTCAAGCGAAACGAGCTCAGAGATTGTGTGGTCCTTGAGAACGTTTCTCAAGTAAGCAGCCCACTGGGCGTTAGCGATGGCCAGCGGAGCGACCATACCGACCTTTCCGCCCTCTTTGATCATGTATCTGGTGGCCGCGTAAAGAAAATAGGCGGCAAGGTCGGTGTTTTTCACGGCGAGCGTGGGAAAGATCTCGTTCAGCACCTCGCGGTCCTGTTCGGGCAGCCTCTCGTTGCGTACGAAGGGCGGATTTCCCACTACATAGTCGAACGCCGGAAGCGTCCCGGCCCCGGCATCGCCGGCGCCTTCATCGCTTGCCTGCCCGATGTCCGATTCTTCGGGAATCGCCTGAGTCAGCGAGTTCTGGACGGCGACATCCATTGGCGCGATCTCATATGCCGGGTTGGAGCGCTTCGCCTGGAGATAGGTCTCAAGAAGTGCGAACAGGAGGCTGAGATGGGAAAGGAAAACAGAGAAGGGATTGATGTCCTGGCCGCGAAGACAGCGGCGAACCAACTCGATCTTGTTTTCGGGAGAAAGGTGTGCGCCGGCTTTCAGCAACGCCAGCATAGCGCGGACGCCAAAGGTAAACGACCCGCAAGCCGGGTCAAGGATGCGCTTCTCCATCAAGCCGGTGTCCGACGCAATCCCTGTCCGCGCGAGGATGTAATCCACGACTTCAACCGGCGTATAGTACTCGCCCAGTCTCCGGCGCTCGACGCGGGGCCGGAAATACTGGTAGATCGAGCCCAGCACATCGCGATTGATATCGCGAAAGTTGAAAGCGTTGAGGCGGAAGAGAATCCGTTCCAGAATGTCGTGGAGCTTGGTGTTTCCCTTGCCGAACCAGTCAAAGACCGTCGGCTCAAACAGGCTGACGTAGACGTGGGCGACGTCTTTGAAGGCAACGTCCAGGAGGTCCTGGTAGTGGCCTTTAATATTCTCGACGAAGTTGCGCCAGACGGCGATGCCGGAATTGGAGATCTTGCGCGTGGTCAGCCCCACATCCTCGCAGATGCGCACGAAGAAGAGCCGGCTAAGCGCGACGTAGGCCGTGTTGGTGCAGAAAATATCCTCAAAATGTTCTTCTTCCTGGGTTCCCGCGTAGGTCTGGTCGTGCTTGAAGCGCTCGTAATCATTTTCGTATTCGAAGAGTTGCAGGGCAAGGCGGTGGCGGGCTCGCAAGGTACGCTTCTTATAAAGGAGCTTCTGGCGCGTTTTGATTGCCCCTGAACCGATGTCTTCGAGCTTCTGGTCGATCTGGGCGATTTCCTGGCTGGTCCCTTGGTACTCCGCCTGAAGCTCGCGAAAGTAAAAACGGCAGTACTCCTTGAGTTTCCCGATAGCGCCTTCGAAAACCGACTGCAAATGTGGAAGCGTTTCCAGCGTGATGGGGATGTGGCCGCTCTTAAGCTCGCCGGCGCGGAAAGCCTCAAATTGCTTTCGTTCGAGTGACGCGGCATAACTTACGGCGAACAGGCGCTCGCGGAAGCTTGTGTCCGTAAGAGGGAACTCCGCGCCGGTGCGCGGATCGAGCAAGTGACCCGCTTCAATTTGAAGCGCCTCCAGAATCTGACCCTCCAGATCACAGACAAGGAACGTGCGTGGGGCACAAAGGACTACGTAGAAAGTGTCCGGCGAGATGTAACCGTGACCGAGAATCTGCTCGTTCCAGATTCGATCGCGCTTCACCTGTTCGCGGATCTCGCCGTCCTCGAACTTGACCTCGACGACGGCCCACTGGGAATCATCCTCTTGGGAATACAGCCGGATGTCAGGGATGCCATGCGTGCCGGACTTGTTGATAACCCTGTGCTTCGCCGGGTAGCCGAGAAGCGCTCCGAAGACGTGGGTAGCAAGCGGCGTGTAGAGTCCTATCTCGCTGGCCACCGACCCGATTTCGTCGAGGTATCTCTTGAGCGACATGGCTAGAACTGGAACTCATCTTAACGGACATAATGGTTTGGGGCAACGCAAAACTTGGAAGGGTGCCCGCGATATCGAACCTCCCCGAGATGACTAAGTGAAGCTGACCTTGACGTCCTCGCGGTCCGCTGCGGCAACTTGGAAGAGAGCATGGGGCTGGAGGCCCATAAACCCGGCGACGAGATTTGCGGGGATCTGGGCGATGCGGATGTTGAAAGCGTTCACATCCTCGTTGTAAGCGCTGCGTTGCGCCGCAATCTTGGTTTCCAGTTCCGTGATGCGGCCCTGGAGCTGCATGAAGTTGGTGTTGGCTTTCAAGTCGGGGTATTTCTCAGCCACCGCAAACAAAGTCTTGAGCGCCCCGCTCACCATGTTATCCGCCTGAGCCTTTTCCGCCGGCGTGGTGGCGCGCATAAAGGCCGTGCGGGCCTCGGTGACGGCTTGCAAGGTTTTCTGCTCGTACTGCATGTAACCCTTGCAGGTCTCGATCAATTTGGGAAGCTCGTCGTGGCGCTGCTTGAGCAAGACATCGATATTGGAGAATGACCGTTCGATATTGTTCTTGAATGTCACGAGGCTGTTGTAAAGGCCCACAAAATACATGATGATGGCGATGACGATGATTGCCAGCACCGCCACCACCGCGAGCCCAACAATCAATCCACCCAGAAACAATGCAAGTACCACAGCAGACTCCTTTCACATCCTTCGCGCTGATTGGTCGGTAGACGACACGCAGTAGGATCTCCGCCTTGCTTGTCCCCATCTGCCACATACCACCTACCACCTACTGACCGAGCTTCACTTCCACGTCGTGGCGGTCTTCCTCTGTCACCTTGAACAGGTCTTTGCGTTGCAAGCCCATCATGCCCGCAATAAAGACATCCGGCAGTTGCTGGATTCGGATGTTGTAAGTGTTCACGTCGTCATTAAAGAACTCGCGGCGGTCGGCAATCTTTTCTTCCAGTTCGGATATCCGGTTCTGGAGCTGCATGAAATCATTGTTGGCCTTCAGCTCGGGATAATTCTCCGCGACCGCAAATAGCGATCTCAATGCGCCAGTTATGAGGTTATCAGCCTGGGCCTTCTCAGCCACCGTGTTCGCTCTCATGAAGGCGGTACGGGCTTCGGTAATGAGCTGAAAGGTTTTCTGCTCGTACTGCATGTAGCCTTTGCAGGTCTCGATCAGCTTGGGCAGTTCGTCGTGACGTTGCTTGAGCAGGACGTCAATGTTGGCCCACGCCTTGTCAATGTCATTCCGTAGGCGCACCAGGCTGTTGTAAACAGTGATGAAATAGACGAAGACTCCCACCCCCACCAGGACCACAACCAATCCAATCAAGATCGCAACTCCCATCCTACCGCTCCTCTCAAGTTATTTGCGGGCTTCTCCTTCACCTTGCAGTCAAACTAGGCGCGGCCTCCGATGAAGTGACGAGTGACAAGTGACGAGTGAAAAGCAAAACACGCAGTGGGAATATTGATTTGTAAACGTAACAAGGTTCGGCCGTTATGAACCAGGCGCAACCTGGGCATTTTCTAGTTTTTTCCGCGCTCGTCACTCGCCACTGGTCACTCGTCACTGCTCTACAGCCAGCCGAGCCTGAATAGCAAAATGGCCAAACACGCGACCGAGAGCGCTCCCCCGCCGAAAATATGAAGGGCTGCACGATTTCGCAACGCGCTCTCGATTTCCTTTTCACTTCGCCAAGAGATCAAGAACGTGGGTTCATTCTGCCCCTTCACGATCATGTTCCGGTCGTGTTCGTCCTGGGGATTGGGGTTCTCAACGCAAGTCCCGGTGACGTCGTACGATTGTTCAGGAACGATGCAATACTCGCTCAAGCGATAACGGTGTTCCGAACCCATCCCCAGACTTAGGGAGCCTCGTCCCAGGCCTGAGAGAAGACTCCCTCCGTCAACAGAGAAAGTGGTGTGGGCCGTCGAAACCACCGACTCTGCGTAATCGAGCAGGTCAGAGTCAGAAACCCCGGAGTCGGTTGTCGGGCTCAAGTCTCGAGTTCCGCCGAATAGGCGTCCCAACGAAGCCCCAACGCCCCGTCCTGTTTCGCGTTTCGTGGTCAGAATCAAATCGTATTCGGCTCCATGAGCATCGACCAAAACCTTACCCGTTGCGTCCTCGAGGTAGAACCGGACGCCTTCGGCGTCGGTCGCCGCATGGGACCAGTGCCCGCCACTCTTATCTCTCACCCACCTCTCAATATCAACCTTGTAGAAAAAGCATGGCGTGCCGGTGATGGGGCTGGTCACGCGTTGCTCACCCGTGGCCTTCCCGTGCACGTGGACAAGTCCCATGGGGATGCTACGAATCGGCATTTCGGGAGTATCCTCCACCACGCGGAACTCCCGATAGTCGTGAAACCCCTTGAAGAACCAGAACAGACCTGCGCCGAACCCCACCACAATCGCAACCTCGAGATTCGTGCTATGAGAAGACATAGGGCCCCGTTATTTTCTCGCCCATCCTACTCATGAGTTCGGAAGAAGTCTAGCAGGTTTTTGACGGACTACCCAAGGGGGCAAAGGTTGAGTATGATGAGAACCTATTTCCCGTCTGGTTTCAGCTTTGATCTGGAAAAGAGCCGCTCAGAATGATGGGCGGAAAGTTGACGGCTGAACGGTGAAGGACAAAAGATGCAGCCCTTTCGCGTGCTCGAGCACACGGCCGACATCGGCTTCGAGGCGTTTGGGGCCACGCGCAAGGAAGTGTTTGCGAATGCGGCCCGCGCCCTGATGCATTTGATGGTGGATCTGGAATCGATTGTGCCCCAGGAAAAATTGTCGCTGCGCGCAGAAGCTTCCGATATGCCCAACCTGCTGGTAAACTGGTTGAGCGAAATCCTGTATCTCTTCGACGCGGAGGGCTGGCTGTTCCGCGACTTCGAGGTTGAGGACCTCACGGATCACTCACTGGGGGCCATGGCGCGAGGTGAGAAGTTCGACCGGACGCGGCATCAAGCCAAATTGCTGGTGAAAGCCATAACTTACCATCAGCTTGATTTGGGAGAAACAGCGCAGGGCTGGCGTGCACAGGTGTATGTGGACATTTAGGAAGAGTCGAAAGTTGAGAGTCGAAGAGTCAAGAGTCGAAGAGTCGAGAGTTGGCAGTTCATACGCTGCTCTTTGTAATCTTTTGTCCAGCCCCCGCCTCCTGACGCTTCTCTGCACTTGCCTTCTGCTTACTACCTTCTGCCTACTGCCTTCGGCTTACTGTCCGGCTGCCGGTTGGCTCTATAAGGTCCAGGAAGTGAAGCCGAATGTCTTCGTATGGGTTGCGGATGATGTTCTAGACCTGGACGGAGACCCTCAGTTCGACCGCGCGGGGACGGCGGGATTCATCATCACCCCGGAGGGCGTGATCGTGGTGAATACAACCAATAGCCCTTTTCACGGCCGCGAATTGCTTTATGAGATCCGGCATCACTCCGAGTTGCCTGTGAGGTACGTTATCGACACCAATTCCAGCGGCGAGCAGATCCTGGGCAACGAAGTCTTCACGGAGCAGGAAGCCACCCTGATTTCATCGGCGAAAACGCGGGAAGAGATCCTCAACTACCGGCAGCTACTGGCACCGCGTCTGGCCGGCGAAGAAGACAAATGGAAACTGCAAATCCGCATGCGCGGCTTCCACATCACAGTTCCCACCGAAACTTTCGGCAGTGAAATGTCGCTGCGGCTGGGCGGACAGGAGATTAAGCTGCTATGCCTGCTCAAGAATGGGTCTGGAGATGACGCGGTTGTTTATCTGCCGGCGGCAAAGGTCTTGTTCCTCGGGGAGCTATTTCAGAACGACTACTTCCCCCGCATCGATTCAAGGACGCTCCATGAGTGGATCGACGTCCTGCGACAGGTCGAGGGGTGGGACGTGGAAGTTTACGTCCCCGGTCATGGCGCGCCTGGCGGGAAGAAGGAGCTTGCAGAGTTCCGGCAGTTTCTGGAATGGTTCGGAAAAGAAGTTGAGACGCGTTTCCAGGAAGGAAAATCCATAAGCGAAGTGAAGCGTGAAATAGGTCCCCTGTTGGAGAAATATAAGTGGCATGCACCGGAGCTGGTTTCGGACGACCTGGAGGCCGTTTACAAGCAAATGGTGAAAACACAGCCGTCTAAAGGGGCAGCCCCGCAACCGACCGCCCAAGGTCCCCTGCCCGTACAGCCCTCCGCTCAGCCATAGGAAGAACTGCCGGAGTCCGCAAAAGATTGTGCGCAGTCACCTGAGTTTTTCGTACTCTTCCTTAGCTTGTTTTAGGATGGGAATGTCGGGGTCGGCGTCTTTCCAGAGGGCGAGAAAATCCTGGTACGCGGTACGGGCCTTTGTCGTTTGGCCCTGAAGCGCGTAAGCGCGTCCCAACCCCAGCCGTGCCAGTGCGTAAACCGGACTCAAGGGCTCTATGCCGCGATGGTCCAGGATCTTCTGGTACTCGGCAGCGGCCTTTGCTCCCTCATGCGCGCGCCGGAAGGCTTCCCCGCGAACGTACATGGGCCCGTAATCGGTGAGGTCGTAGGGGCTGGCAGCCTCCAGCAGCGTAATAGCTCGCGTGGGGTTGTTTTGCTGGATCTCAATAATCGCCCGCACTACGGGAATGGAGAGATTGTTGAGCAGAGTGTCCAAGGGGGAATCTTTCGCCAACTCGTCGATGAGTTTCTGAGCCCGATTGGTGTCTCCGCATAGCGCCAGCGCGCTCGCTAATGTCACCCTCGTATCCCTGTCCACTGGGGAGGTGAGAGCTTCTGTCGCCTTTTGGTGAGCCTCTTGGATATTGCCAAGCGCGGCCTCCAAAACAATCTCCCCCGCTCGCGCATTAGCCGCCGCCTCTTTGAGGCCGTTGCGCTCGATTAGATTGACCGCGCGCGTGACGGTCTCGTGAGCCCTCTGCATTTTCCCCAACGCGTACTCAGCCTGCGCCGCGAGAAAGAGCCCATACCCTTCCTCCTGGTTTCCAGCCGCCCACGCTATCTCGCGCTGCATGCCGGCGGCGTCGCCCCGGATGAAGGCAATATCATAGAGCACCGAGTGGATACCCTCAGAGCCGACATTCTGCGCGATGGCCTGCTCCGCAATAGCCTTCGCCTCATCGTAGCGATCGAGCTTTTCGTAAGCGCCTGCAACATTCTGGTAGGCGAAGCGATCCTTCGCGTCCAGGCGCATCGCTTCGCTGGCGTTGGCTAAGGCCTTGTCATACTGCCCGATCACACCGTACCGGAGCGCCACGTTGTCGCGGGGAACAGTGTCGCGAGGGTAGGTTTCTTTCCACGACTCATAGACTTCAATGGCCTTGTCAATCTGCCCCGTTACCACCTCATAGTAATGCGCGGAGATGTATAACTTCTCCCGTTCGCTCGCCCTCTCTTTCAACTCAAACGCCTTCTTCAGGCAATCCGAAGCCTGCTCCCTTTCCGACAGGTTGCCATAGACCACGCCCAGCGTCGCATACGCCATGGCGAAATTGGGGTCCAGTTCGATGGAGCGTTTCAGATGCGGCATGGCTTTGTCTTCGGCGAGCTTCCGGTGTTCGGCTTGTCCAAGGCTGAAAGCTTCCAGCGCCTCGAGCGACGAGGTGGTGGCTTCCTCGAGAGGGGTTGTGAACCTCTGAACCGAGCCGAGGGACTCGCCGAGTTTGCGCCGCAGGCTGGAGGCGGCGCGGTCCAGCGCCTTCAGCACCTGCTCTTTGCTTTCAGCCTCGACCTGCTCGCGGGCCAGCGCGTCACCTGTCTGCGCGTTGACGGCTGTAAGGGTAATCACGTAGTGGCTGCCCAGGCTCGAGATGGAACCTGTGAGCATTGCCTTGACCCCCGCGCGCAGGCAAATCTCGCGGGCCACATCGTTTGAGACTCGTTCATCGGGAGAACGGCCCATGTAGCGCAAGGCCTCACGCAGCCGCGATTCCGGGAGGATGTTCAGATAAGGGGATTGCTCGAGTTGTACCGTGAGCGCCTCTTTCAGCGTTCCGTCGAAAACAGACTCGCCGGTGGTGTTAACGAAATCCGCCACCACGATGGAATCCCGCTCGGTCAGAGCCGGCGTTCGGCGGAAATGCAACAAGGCTCCGACCAAGGCGATCAGCGCTGCCACCGCTGCGGCGGCAATCACCCAGCTCCGGCGCGACTTGGCTCGGCTCGGCGTAACCGACTCAGCCGGACCCGATGGGGCCCGGGCAGCAACCGCAATCTGGCTGCTCACTTCTTGGGCGGGAGTCATGGCCGCCGCGGCAACCGAGGCCGAGCGGCCCGAATCCGTATCGCGTTTGAGGCGTTTCAGATCGCTTCGCATCTCGGAGGCGCTCTGATAGCGCATCTCCCGGTCCTTTTCCAGCGCCTTGCTGATGATTCGTTCCAGTTCATCCGGCAGGTCGGGATTCGAGCGCAGCGGGGAGGGTGGGGCTTTGTGGAGGATGTTGTCGAAAATGGCAGCCGAAGTGGTTCCCGAGAAAGCAGGACGGCCGGTGGCCATCTCGTAAAGGACCAACCCAAAGGAGAACAAGTCGGTGCGCGAGTCGAGTTCCTGGCCCAGGGCCTGCTCGGGTGACATGTAGGCCACCGTACCCATCGCTGTCCCAGGGCTGGTCAGATGTTCATCGCGAGTTCCCAGCGTGGGCATAGCTGTTGCGCCGACCGCTTCGGCCACCGGCTTCGGCTGCGATGCCAGCTTGGCTAAGCCGAAGTCCAGAATCTTCGCCTGCCCGCGCTCGGTGACGAAAATGTTTGCAGGCTTGATGTCCCGATGCACAATGCCCTTCGCGTGCGCCGCATCGAGCGCGTCGGCGAGCTGGATACCGAGGTCCAGGATTTCGTCCACCTTAAACGGCTTTGCCGCAATACGGTGCTTCAGCGTCTGTCCTTCCAGCAACTGCATCACAATGAAAGGCTGACCTTCGTGTTCGCCAATGTCATAAATCGTGCAAATGTGCGCATGGTCGAGAGCCGAGGCTGCTCGAGCTTCCCTTTGAAAGCGCTCCAGGGCTTGACGGTCTTTGGCAAGGTCTTGCGGCAGGAACTTGAGGGCCACGAAACGGCCGAGACGGGTATCTTCGGCCTTGTACACCACACCCATCCCGCCAACGCCCAGCTTCTCAATTATGCGGTAGTGCCCGAAAGTGCGGCCAATCATGGGAAGCAACCTAGTCTTGAAAGCGCATCTTAGCCCGCACGCGCGGGCAAGTCAATGAGATGAGAGTTCTTTGCATCGCAGACTGGCAGGTGCGTTCCCGTCCTCGCCCACGGGCTTCATCGTTGACTAGGCCGCGTCGAATTTGGGACAATATGTAGGGATGGGTGGTGAAGGAGAGACAGCGTGGCGCAGTTTTACATTCCGCTCGGCGAAGTTGTCAAGCTCGAGCCGAAGTCCGAAGGCATTGACACCCCGCGCAAGAAAAAGCCCAAGGAAATAGCCGTTATCACCGAGTGTTGCACCGGTTGCGCCGGTTCCCCGGTCTGCGTTCCTTACTGCCCGGTTCTGGATTGCATGTATTGGGTGGTTGACGAGGAGAACCCCCCCTTCGGTCGCATCGAGGTTGATCCTCAACTCTGTATCGGCTGCAAGAAGTGTACCAGCAAAGGCCCCGACGGATGTTTTCTGGATGGCTGCCCATGGGACGCCATCGAGATGGTGCCCACGGAAGAAGTGGAAGCCCGTTTGGGGGCGAAGTTCAAGTTTTAGCCTCTCTACTCCGCCTTCCTTTTTTGCCTAACCTTCTGGCGGATAGCCTGCGCGGTCAGGAGCGCCTGCTGCCGGACCCGCTCGGACATTCCCGGCACGCCAGCGGCGAAACGCTCCACATCGGCCAAGGTTTCAGGCTGGCCAGTCAACACGAGGGCTCGCAAGGCTTCAAACACTTGCGCTTCCCCGGGCTCAATGACGGCAATCGCATCGCGGGCGCCGATTTGCCCACCCTCTTTTGCAGCCAGCCGCGCAACTTTTCCGGCCAGTGGTGAGAGAACGTTCACGGAGTTCGCGCCGCCCACGGAACTGATGCGCGCCACGATGCCCCCGCTTTGAACCGCGTCCTGTTCTTTGAGGCAGAATTTGAGTGTCCCGGCCTGTGGGGCAGCCAGCGTAAAGGGTTGCAGCATTTCCCGCAACTGCGGCTCTCCCGCCGCATCGCCGAAGCGCGCCAGCGCCAGCGCCGCATTCCACCGCACCAGCGGCGCAGGGTCGTCAACAAGCCTGTGTAGTATTTGGTGAAATTCCTCGCAATGGTTGTCCTGGCCCATCACCCAAGCAGCCATGGACCGCAACTGCGGCGCCTTATTCTGCGCCAAGGCGATGATCTCGGGATACCAGCGCCGCGCCCTCCCATCGCCGCGCGCCATCCGGTCCGAAAGCTGCACCAGCGCGTGCTGGGTTTTGTGAGGTACTGAGGTGTCCGATAGATACTGGCTCATCTCCCGCTCGCTCAGTGGCCTCCCAAACCACGTCTGGTACCAGAAAAGAAACGTAATGAGGACCACTAGAATCGGGACAATGAAAATGAGCGTGCTGCGCGGTGAACCAAGCCCGCCCGCCTCAGCCACCCGGCGCGGCGCCTGGCCCTCCTGAAAGGAACGACCTTCGCGGGATGGGGATTCAAAAGACATGATTTGACTCAGTCTCACAGAGTAGCGCAAGGTCTTCGGGCCAGTCCACCGCTTTGCCATTTGCGTGTGTTCTGCGGCCGAGACACTATCTCTCCCATTGGACGATCGTCCGTCATAGACTGGCACTGCGGGCTAAACCGTCGGCGCTAGTTGCTTCTTCTCCCAGGGTTTGGGGCGACGGTTGGCGGCAAGGATTTTCTTCCGCAGCCGGATGGACTTAGGTGTGACCTCGACGTATTCATCGTCGGCGATGAAGTCGAGAGCTTGCTCGAGGCTGAGCGGGCGGTAAGGAATAAGGCGGATAGCCTCGTCGGCCACCGAGGCGCGCATGTTGGTTTGCTTCTTTTCCTTGGTGACGTTGACGTCGATATCGTCGGCGCGCGAATTCTCACCCACGATCATGCCCTCATAGACCTCCGTGCCAGGCCCATAGAAAAGCTCGCCGCGCGCCTGAAGGTTGTTGAGGGCATAGGCGGTGGTGATGCCGGCACGGTCAGCCACCAGAACTCCCGTGGGGCGAGTGGCCATTTCTCCCTGGTATTCCGTCCAGCCATCAAAAAGGGAGTGAAGCAGCGCCGTGCCGCGCGTCTCCGTGAGCAACTGGCTGCGCAATCCAATGAGCCCGCGCGAGGGAATGCGGAGTTCCAGGCGGACGCGGCCGGACCCGTGATTCACCATCTTGGTCATTTGCCCGCGGCGGCTTCCCAGGGTCTCAATCACCAGTCCGGTAAACGACTCCGGGCAATCCACCACAAGGAGCTCGACCGGTTCCAGGAGCTTGCCCTTCTCCCTGCGGACCACGATCTGCGGTTTGCCTGCGACCAGCTCGTAGCCCTCGCGGCGCAAGGTCTCGATCAGGATGGCAAGCTGAAGCTCGCCGCGCCCCAGCACCCGGAAGTTGTCCGTTGAGTCCTGCCAGTCCACGGCGATCGAGACGTTGGTGAGCAGCTCTTTTTCCAACCGCTCGCGCAAGTGGCGAGAGGTCACGTACTGGCCTTCGCGGCCTGCGAGCGGCGAGGTGTTCACCGTGAGGACGATGGCGATCGTCGGCTCATCGATCACGATGCGCTCGAGCGGAGCGGGCTGCTCGGGGTCGGTGATGGTTTCGCCAATCTGGATGCCCTCGACCCCGGCGAGGGCGACGATGTCGCCGGCGGGCACTTCCTGCACCTCTTCCCGTTCCAGGCCAAGAAAGGTGTAGAGCTTGGTGATTCGAGTCCGGACCAATTCCCCCGAGAGCTTGGCGATAGCCACCTCGTCGCCAAAGTGAACGGCGCCGTTGAACACCCGGCCGATAGCGATGCGGCCCAGGTAGTCGCTGTAGTCGAGGTTTGCCACCTGAAGCTGCAGGGTAGCCTCCGGATCGCCAGCGGGGGCGGGGATGGAGTTCACAATCGCTTCAAACAGTGGCAAAAGGTCTTGCGAGCCGTCGCCGATTTGACGGTGGGCGACACCTTTCTTGGCGTTGGTGTAAAGGACCGGGAATTCGAGTTGGTCCTCCGTGGCGTCGAGGTCGATAAAGAGGTCGTAGATCTCGTTCAGCACCTCGGCGGGCCGCGCATCCTGCCGGTCAATCTTGTTCAGCACGACAATTGGAGGCAGCTTGGCCGCGAGAGCTTTCTGGAGAACATAGCGGGTCTGGGGCAGTGGGCCTTCGCTCGCGTCCACCAGAAGAAGCACCCCATCCACCATCATGAGCGCCCGCTCAACTTCGCCCCCGAAGTCGCTGTGGCCCGGCGTATCCACAATGTTGATCTTGATGCCTTGGAAAAAGAGCGCCGTGTTCTTGGCAAGAATTGTAATGCCGCGCTCGCGCTCGAGATCGCCCGAGTCCATGACGCGCTCCACCACGGCCTGGTTGGCGCGGAAGATGCCGCTCTGGTGCAGCATGGCGTCGACGAGTGTGGTCTTCCCATGGTCAACGTGGGCAATGATGGCGATGTTGCGGATCTGTTGGGTCAAGAGTCTAAACCCCTCTCACATTCCCGTGCGCCCGCGTTCCTTTCCCGCTCGACGCCGCTTCAACCAGACTTGGTTTGGAATGGGTTGGTGGAAGCCGAAGGAATTCTTGAGGCGCACCGGCCAGAACGGGCAGCCTTAACAGGTTGCTGAAGAAAGCGACGGCGATTTTCCAGCAAGCGCCGAATCAGTATTATACCATGGCCTGTCCCTCGCCGGCTGATTGGAAGCCAGCGCGCACGGATCAGTTACTAATTCTTCCCGGCAATTACCGTGTGAGTCCGAAGACGGCCTAACTGGATTTATTCCAAATCAAGGAATCCAAGCTGAGGGGCCCGGCCCCAGCAATGCACAGGTAAAGGAAGACGAAGCAGTAGACCGCAGCCAACTCTCCGTGGTTAAGAAGGGGGATGAACCCGTGGGGAAAATGCACCTTGAAGTAGGCCACGGCCATTTCCCCGCACAGAATAAACGCCACCGGAGAGGTGAAGAGCCCCAAGATGATCAGCAGCCCGCCGATCAGTTCCAGGCCGCCGCCAAACCAAAAAAAGGAGCCGAATGGAACCGTCGCGCCTTTTCCATCCAAGCCGCCAAAGAAGCCGAGCAGTTTTTGCATTCCGTGCAGGGAGAAAGTGAATCCCACAACCACGCGGAGCACGGAGCGCGCATAAGGCTCGAGGGTACGAATCGTTGACATGTCTTCCTCCAATGTGACGAAGCGCTCTGGAGTGCGGCAGCTTGCTGCCGCTTTTGCTTGGGCCAGCTTGCTGGCCCTGCACAGGAGCGGGGTACTCAGACCGGTGAAGCGCGAGCAAGCTCGCAGGAGAAAAGCGGCAGCAAGCTGCCGCACTCCAAAGACCGCGACCCGTCAAGAGACAAGGCAACGCCCTGCCTCTACTTGATGTGGCATTGGGCGAGGCCGCGCTTTTCCAAATATTGCTGGTGATATTCCTCTGCTCGCCAGAAGGCAGCGGCGGGAACGATCTGCGTTACGATGGGTTCTTTAAATGCTCCGGCGCGCTCCAGACCTTCCTTAGATGCTCTGGCGACTGCCTCCTGCTCCGGAGTGTGATAGAAAATCACCGATCGGTATTGAGTCCCCACGTCGGGGCCTTGGCGGTTCAGCGTCGTCGGATCATGGTTCTGCCAAAAGACGCTCAAGAGGTTGTCGTAGGATGTCTTTGAGGGATCATAGATGACTTGCACTACTTCTGCGTGTCCGGTCTCATCAGTGCAGACATCCTGGTAAGTTGGGCTGTCGAGTGTTCCTCCCATATAGCCGACAGACGTTGAGACGACTCCCGGCACCTGCCGAAACATTGCCTCGACTCCCCAGAAGCACCCCGCGCCAAAGGTGGCTGTCTCCATGACCTGCTCTCCATGTCAGGATTTCAAATTTGATGCTGTCCCCAGCCGCAGAAATATTGTTGCGCGCCACCGACAAGAATGCAAGGCGCAAACGTCTGCATGCGCATCGCCTGTCCTTGGTCGCTAGGTTGAGAGCCGGGCGAGCAGGACGTCCATCATAGCATGCAGCCTCTCGTGGGTTCCGGCGCCCATTCTTTCGACCTCCAGCTTTTCGAACCCTTCTGCCAGGTCGGCTTGCTCCGCGGGCGTAAGGACTTTTTCCGCCATTGCGAACAGGATATTGTTTTCTTTATCGATGTGGGCGCGCAGCAGTGCGGCATAGCTTGCGCCTGCCCCCGCCCAGCGTATCCCGGCGCTCTTGTCGCCGGACTTGTAGGCCGCCGTTGCCTCCGCCATTTGCCGGATCAACGACCGGCCGCGCTCGTGCTCGAAAAGCATCACACCGATGGGTCCGCCATCGCGTGGAAAGCCCTTCTTTTCGAGGAGCGGGAATAGCAAGTCCTCCTCTTTGCCGTGATGACAACGGTCAGCAAAGAGCTGGAAGAATTCCAGCAGGCCGTCGAGCGTTTGCTGCTCCACTTGTTCACCCCGCTCCAGCCGGCGGGCTACCTCTTCACTTGCCCCAAGCATTTTTAGAATAGCTTCATGTTCGTGCCGCAATACTTTGGTTGCTATTGCCATGTGTCCTCCTCTGCAATTCACGCTCTCCATAGTGGCAGTCATTTCAGACCTTGCATGTGACCAAAGTCACAGGGCAAGAATGGCCGGCAAATACGAGTCGAGGTTCGCAGGCGCCCGAGCTTACCAGTTCGTAATGGACCCGTCGGGCCGTTCGAACATGGGGATGGGGCGCGCGCGTTCCGTGATCTCGGCCGCGAGTTGTAGCGGCTTAGTATCCAACGTTACACCGAGGCCTGGACGGCGGTTCGGCCACATCTTGCCATGGTGGAAATCGTACCACTCCGGCAAATGAGGGTAAGAAGCCTTTCCCTCGCCGAGCATTTCCATCAACACCGGTCCCGAGAAAACTCCGCAGGCATGGACCAATGCGGCTTCCGCAAGCGGCCCGGTGAAGTGTGGAATCAGGCCGACGTAGTGCGTCTCACAGAGGGCGGCGATCTTCACGTACTCGGTGATGCCTCCCACATTCGCCAAAGTGACGCGCGCGTAGTCAATGAGTTGCTGTTCGATCAACGGGTTGATGTCCCACCGGGTTCCGAACTGTTCGCCGACCGCAATGGGTACTTTGACGTGCGCGCGGAGTTCCTTATAGACCTCGGGATTTTCAGATCGGATCAGATCCTCCGCAAAGTAGGGCTCGAGCGGCTCAATCAGTGTGCTGAGCCGCACGGCATCCGGGAAGTCGAGGCGGGTGTGGTAATCCAGCGCCCAATCGCCGTCTTTTCCCACGCCGTCGCGTATCTCGACGCAGTCCTCGTATGTCTTCCGCACCATCTGATGTGAGTTGAAAGGCTGGCCGGCCGGGGGGTCCGCAGTGGCATAGCGGAAAGCGCGGAAACCAGCCTCAAGGCAGGCGCGGGCGGTTTCCTTCAGGCTTCCCTTGCTTGGAAACCCGGTGGAGTAACACTCCAGGTGGTCGCGTGAGAAACCTCCGAGTAATTCGTAGACGGGCACGCCCAGGGCCTTACCTTTGAGGTCCCAGAGCGCAAGGTCGATTGCACCCAGCGCGTCGAGTTTTTCGCGCCCGGCAGGATAAAAGTAACCGCGAAACATCATTTGCCACAGATGCTCGATGCGGAATGGGTCTTCGCCGATAATCATAGCGGCACACTGCGAGATGGTGTCGCGCGAACCGCCCTCGCCGATGCCCGTGATGCCCTGGTCCGTTTCGACGGTCACGATGTGGAAGCTCTGGTTGAAATGAGTGGGAGACTTCGGGTTGTGGTAGAAACGGATGCGTGTAATCTTCATGGGCGCAGGCGCGGCAGTCCCCGTCGCCTTCGAAGTCGCCACTAGAGCCGCTGCTCCTCCCAAACCGACCGATTGCAAGAAAAAACGCCTTTGCATATGACCTCCTGAGGACCGGTTCCAAAGTTTGGGTTGTAGCGGCGAGTTTACCTCGCCACGTGGCGGCGTAAAGCCGCCTCTACATTAAACTGACCCGCTACCGGAAGCTCTTCCTCCCAGCGCACCAAGTTATTCCCACACGAGAAGGTTTGCAAGCGGATCGTGCGGTCGTAGGAAGGTGCGACCCGGAAAAAGCCACGGCAGTCGTGTCCGCTAATGCGTCATAGTGTGGTGTCCCATCTTGAGTGTAGCGCCGACCTTTAGGTCGGCAGGTGCTGGCCTGAAGGCCAGCTCTACGAGAAAAGTTAGGACAGCACCCGTCATAGCGGCTGTTTGATTGGCTTTCTTTAGGAGTATAGAATGGCGTTGGCAGGGTCCAGCGGCGTGAATTCCTCTTCTGAACGCAGACAACGCCGATGGAAGCCCAACTCATCAATGAGCCCGAAAGATCGGTATGCGCCCACACCAGAAAACACCGAGTTATTCGCTTTGGTTGATGCCCACCGGGGAAGTTCGTCACCGCTTGGCAGCAACAATCCTCGATTTGAGCCGGGAATATGCAGCGCCGACTTTTGAGCCTCACGTCACCTTGGCCGGCGGCATTGTGGGGCCGGCGCGGGAGGTCGCGTCGAAGATGGCGGACTTGGCAAGGCGAATCCCACCTTTTACAGTTCGCCTTACCGAGGTCGATTTCCTTGACGAGTACTTTCGCTGCCTGTTCGTGAGGGTGGCGACGACTCACCCCATCATGAAGGCGAACAAGGTTGCGCGGGCAGTCTTCAGCCTCGAGAAGCAGCCCGCCTTCATGCCTCACCTCAGCCTTCTGTACGCCAATTTGCCCTCAGGCATGAAAGAAAGAATCGTCGCTTCCCTTGGCCGGCGGTTCGAGCTCGAGTTCAAGGTTAGTGGACTTCACCTGTATCTCATCAAGAGTGAGCCAGCGGCTTGGCGGCGCGTGGCAAGGGTTGGACTGGGGTTGTGAGAGTCAGTTTCACGAATTGACCCAGCTTGGTGTGGCTTCTTCCGGCTTGGCATCCTGCGCAGGCTGCGTGGAGCGGATGGTGAGCCAGTCGGCTTGAGCCTTGTCCCAATCCTGGATGACGAGCCCTTGCGCCTCGAAGAGACCGCGGATTTGAGACCGTCCCCAACCCACGATCTCCTCCAGGATGGGGACCAGGACGCTCAGCGCGTCGTCGCTGAGCACAGTACGCTTGGCGATTTGCGTAATATTTCGCGCCTCGGAAACCGCTACGGTGAAGCCCTCGCGCTGATTCAGATGCAACATCACGTGGATGTCAGAGCTGCCGTCACCAATGTACACGATCCGGTCCGCGCCGATCTGCAGCTTCGCCTGCAGGTCGTCCAACACGGCCACTTTGCCGTAACCGGCATTCACTCGAACGAGCCCCGCAATGCAACCCGCATCGTCATACTCCAACAGGGTACCGTGGATATGGTCTGGCGCAACGATGTCCTCAAGTGCCGACTCCACAACCTCCTGGGGAGCAGCCGAGATCACATGGAACTCGAACTGGTAGCCATCCACGGCGCCGGCCAGCATTTCGTGCAGCCGCTTAATATTCTTTTTCAGACGGATTTTCTTCCCTGCCTCCTTGAAATGATCTTTCCTCACTCGGGCCTGAAATTCGGGATCGTGAAGCAGCAGGTAAGCTAATTCCCCGCCCTGTTGCACCAGGTTTTGCACCGACAGGATTGCCGTCTTTCGCTCGAACTCTTCATTGGAGATTCCCACCAGCTCACTCAAAACTACGCCGGAATCGTGGAAGCTGAGCGTCTGGTCAAAGTCGCTCGCTACCAGGTATTGTTTAGCAATCTGAGTTGTCACTTGCATAGACATCTCCTCCTCAAGCCTGTAACCCCAACTCGCCTGTTTGATCGAGTTCCTTGGTCAGCTTATTTTAAATGGCCATTGTTACGGTAGAGTTTCTCGACTCTTGCGTGACTCGGCCATCAACACGATGGCGGAAAAAAACAGGCAGGTGAGTTCCCGAATTTGGCTAGTTTGTTGCATCTCATTTGCTATTATACTCCACCTGACCCGCCTTCATCCAATTCATTAAATTGATTCAACCTATAACTGCCGGTATATGGCCGTCAATCTACTTTCCAGTGGGATTGAAGGAAGCAAGGACGGTGGCGAAAACCTTCTTGTACTTCTCGTACTTTTCCTCCACGCGCCAACCGGTTGTAATAAAGACGATGTCGCCGCGTGGATTCCTCTCCCGCAAGGCGGGACGGGACGGGAATGACTGCGTTCCAAATGACACCAGTACCCGACAACGCATGGGGTTGTGGCGGGCGGGCGATTGGGGTACAGTGTCCCCGGAGTTTTCTGGCGCGGTTTGCGCACGCTGTCTTGACGCGGTTGTGGAGCTGTTCAGGACACGAGAGCCCTGAAAGGAATACCCATGGTTCCAATATCAAGGCGCGATTTGCTGGCTTCCTTGCTGGTTCTGCCTACGACGCTCCGCGCGGACCCCGACTGGATGCCGCTCTTTGACGGTCGCACGCTCCGCGGCTGGAAGGCCAGCGAGAACAGCCGCTCCTTCCGGGTCGTGGACGGGCAGATCGCAGCCGGTGGACCGCGTTCGCACTTGTTTTACACGGGACGGACGCGGAATGCGAGTTTCAAGAACTTCGAGTTAAGGGCGGAAGTGATGCCGCGCGCGGGGGCCGAGTCCGGCATATACTTTCACACCAAGTTCCAGCCGAAAGGCTGGCCGGAAAAGGGGTTCAAGGTTCAGATCAACAACACCTACCCGGGTGAGGGTGATTACCGCGAGCGCAGGAAGACCGGCTCGCTTTACGGCGTGCGCGACGTGTACAAGGCGTTCGCAAACGACAACGAATGGTCCCAGTTGTACATCCTGGTTCGGGGTAAGCAGGTGCAGGTCCGGCTGAACGACACGCTGCTGGTGGATTACCTCGAGCCTGCCCCGCCGGTGGTGGAGGCTGATTACGCAGGACGTGTTCTCGGGCGCGGTACATTCGCGCTCGAATGCCACGACCCGAACTCGAAGGTCTTGTTCCGGAATATCCAGGTGAAGCCGCTGCCGGACGATCTCCCCGCAAACACTGCCGAGCGGCCCGTCGTAGACGCCGTCTACCGAGAACTGCTGCGCATGAATGCCCAGAATTTCCCCGTAGTGGATTACCACGTTCACCTGAAAGGCGGGCTGACACTGGAAGAGGCGCTTAAGGAATCGCGACGGCTCGGCATCCAGTACGGAATCGCCATCAACGGCGGGCTCGGCTTTCCCGTCACCAACGATGCCGCAGCCGAGGAGTTCCTCCGCGCCATGAAGGGACAACCGATCTTCGTGGCGCTGCAAGGCGAAGGCCGAGAATGGGTGAAGCTATTCTCAAAGGAAACGGTGGCGAAATTCGATTACGTGTTTACTGACGCCATGACCTTCACCGACGACAGCGGCAAGCGAATGCGGATTTGGATCAAGGAAGAGGTGGGAGAGATCAAGGACAAGGAACGGTTCATGGACATGTACGTCAACCGCATCCTTGGAGTGCTCGATCACGAGCCGATCGACATCCACGCCAATCCGACGTTTCTACCGGATGTTATCGCGGCCGATTACGATCAACTCTGGACGCTCGAGCGAATGCAGACTGTGATCGACGCCGCGCAGAGGAACGACGTGGCCATCGAAATAAACAATCGGTACCGAGTGCCCAGCCCGGCTTTCATCAAGGCGGCCAAGAAGGCCGGCGTCAAGTTCTCTTTTGGCACGAACAACAGCGACAAGAATTTGGGCCGTATGGAGTACGCCGTGGAAATGGTGAAGGAGTGCGGGCTAACGTGGCAGGATATCTTCCTTCCAAAGCCCGATGGAGAGAAGCCCGTCCAGAAACGGGGACTTCCTAAGAGCAGTGACAAGTGCAGTGACGAGTGATGAGTGACAAGTGACGAGCGGAGGATAGAAGCCAACCTTGCTCGTCGTCACTCATTACCCATCCGTCGCTCGTCACTCTGCTTCTTTTTGGGTGGTTCCCAGAGTTCAATACGGTTGCCTTCGGGATCCATGATCCAGGCGAAGCGGCCGTAATCGTAGTCCTCGCGCTTTGGATCGACCTCCACGCCTTCTTCGCGGAGCGCGGCCAGTAACCCGTCCAAATCTTCCACAATAAAGTTCATCATGAAGCTGGACCGGCTGGGGTCGAAATACTTCGTATCCTTCGGGAAGATCGACCAGACGGTCATGCCGGATTTTTCTGGATCGTCAGCTTGACGCCAATTGAAAACGACTGCTTCCTGCGCCTGACGCTGCAAGCCAAGATGCTTCTCATACCACGCATAAAGCTTCTCGGGATGGTCAGCTTTGAAGAATATTCCGCCGAGCCCACTAACTCTTTTCATACCGATTATCCTCTTTGTTTTCTACAACATTCCCGCTTTCTGCGCTTATCTCCTTTGTAATCAACAACATTCCCGCTTCGTTCCCACTTTTTCCACAGCGGTCCTTTGTTTTCAATAACATTCCCGCATCGTTCCTGCAAAAAAAAAGAATTCTTTTTCCTGCTTCCAGTCCACCCTACGATGGACAGCCGACCCGCTGCGCCGAGGCAGTTTACAGTGAACGCCGACGAAAAGATTGTCTTTTCCGGCCAGCATGGACTTGTTGTCACCATGACAGGGAAGGGTGCGGAGGTGGCCAATGTTCCCTGGAATATCCGCTGCGGAAGCATACGCTACAATTGTAGCCGACGGAAGGAAGTTTGTCAAGCCTTGAATTGAATCCTATCGTAAGCACAAGATGCACTTCGCACCCAGGTGGTGGTGTCATTTGGGATGGGATCCCTTTCGAAACGCCGGTCATTCCCGTCCCGCCGGCCCCATCACGGTGATGTCAGATAGAATCAGTTCCCTCATGGCTGCTACGGGTTCGTTTTTTGCGACGCACGGGCTTGGGGGAGCCCAGGTGCTTGACTTCGATCTGGTGGCCTTGCGACCTCCAATGTTGTGCCAGCATTTCCGCCACCAAGCGACGATGACACCTGTCAGGTTCAGCCTCCGAGCAAAGAAGCGCCACTTTTCCTTCAAAGGAGGCCGAATCCACGTCATCCAGAACTCTCCTTTGCATCATCAGTTCCCGAAAAGACTTCTCGAATTGCGCCCAGTCGCGCGTCTTGCGGTAGGCAGTCCGAATCTCCGGGCTGGGAGCGAAGATGGGTTGATAGTCATAGGCGATTCCCAAGATTCGATCAAGGAAGAAGGCAAGGTCGGGATACTTCGCAAATCCGGCGAGTTGTCCGACGCGGTTCTCCCGGATGTCAATCAGCTTCTGCACTCGGGCCTCGCGAAGAAGCCGGAAGAATTCCTCCGCGGTCTTCTGGGTGAAGCCGATGGTGAAAATCGTTGAGGTCATTCGTCGCGCTACCCAGGGTCGAGCGCGAAAGGCTTGACGCGAAAGGCGAACCTTTCCGCTTGCAGTCGGTAGGCATCCTCCAAAGCATCTGTACGAGCCTGGGGGAAAAACGTGTTGGCGGCAACGGCGGCAAAGCCATTGGCAGCGAGCAGCCGGTTCTCAGCGGCTTCTTGCGTTTCAATTCTCGAGTCCTTACGGATGTGCAGCGTATGGACTCCAAGCTTGACGAGCTCAGGGCAGACCATGAGAAAGCGGTGACACTCGAGCGGGTCTTCCTCCGCGCACATCATCGCCACCGAGCGGCCCTCCAACTCCTTCAAAAGACGTTCCAGTCCCCTCTGGAACGCGTAGGATTTGCGGCGAACCTGATAGTCAACCAACCCATCGGGGCGATAGGCATCGACGTCGTCCGGGCGACCTCCCAGCTCCTCTCCAAGGAAGAGGTAGGAGATGTGTTCGGCGCCCAGCAGCTTCTCAAATGCCGGCTGGCTGAAATGCGGCAAGCGCGCGCTCTGCGGCAGGCTGCGCACATCGGCCACCAGCTCGACTCCGAAGTCCTTGAGCAGTTTGGCGAAATGCTCGAAGTCCAAGATCGAGTGACCTACCGTAAAAAGTGAGTTCAAGCCGCCGGAGTTAGTTGGGCAAGAGTTCTCAAGCTGCACCCCGACACCTCCTTGTAGCGCATCTTACCAAAAACCGGCTACGTGGGCACCCACTTTCCTGGCATCACTTTCGCGGGCAGCCCCGGACTTTGCGCGCCGCAGCGTGCTTGAAACCCGCGACCAACCGTCGCCATGATTTCCATTTTGGGCACGTCGGGCATCTGCGAGTGTACACCCCACAGCAAGCGTAGCGCGGACCTCCGCTGTGTCAGGTCCGCGGCTTTTCGCACGCGCCAGCGCTCGCCGGTTCGGTTCACTATCGCCTCGGCACCTCATCACGCGCAGATGGATCGCATGTCCAGGTTGCGGCGCCCGTTCTTAGAGGACCGCCGCATCTTCGTGACGAGCGAGGCATCCGTACTCATCCCGAGTACAGTCGTACTCAATGAGGGTACACCTCTCAAGCCCATACCTTCGTGCCGCGAGGATGCATCCTTCCGTCCAGACGACCGAATGCGAGCCCACAAACATAACCCGAATCTCTCACCAGGGGGGAAGGGCGGGGTTTTAACCCCAATTCGAAAGTTGGCAGCCGCCGTTCGAACCGAATCACTTGATTCGAGGCCCGTTCGACGCGGATACCGGAGGAACAAAATGGTGCGGGGCCGGGCGTAGGGGCACAGCGCGCTGTGCCCCTACAAGATACACATCGCACCCACGCTAACCTCCGAATTCGGGTTTAACCCCGCCGTTACATGACCTTCCTAATTGTCCCTGGTCTCGCGCCCCGCGCAGTTTGCAGAGCAAGCTGCGCGGGGCGCGAGACGAACAGAGGGTTGCAAGCCGCTTTTTCGGCGGTCCCGCCTTGCGGGACCGCCCTTCCGACCGCCGAACGAAAAATGGAAGAGGATGGTGAGAAATCCGGCCTAGCGCACATCTTGTTGAATCTGGGCTTCCCAATTGGAAGGAACGGGCGTCCAATCGCGGGTGAACACGTCGCTGAGGGTCAAGCCGATCAGGATGGCGAGCCAGAGGAGGGAGGAGGCGACCACGATCCGCAGGAGGTTAGAACTCCAGCGAAGATGCATGAAGAAAAGGACTACCAGCGAGGCCTTGCAGACGGCTATCACAAGCGCCGCGACGGTGTTCCATTTGCCCAGGTTAATGAACGCGACACCTGTGGTGAGGCCGGTAAACACGATCAGTGCAGCGAAAACCAGGACATAGAGCTTCTTGGGAACAACGTGGCGCGACATCAGTAGCGCCCTCCGATCAAATACAGCAAAGGAAAGAGGAAAATCCAGACGATGTCCACGAAGTGCCAGTAGAGGCCCGACATCTCAACGGTGTTGTAGCGCTGCGGTGAGAATTTCCCCCGCCAGGCCATGATGATGAGTGCCGTGAGGACTCCGACTCCAATCACCATGTGCAGGGCGTGGACGCCGGTCATGAAGAAGTAAAAACAGAAGAACAATTCCAGGTGTCGCGAGTCAGGCCCATCAAAAGTCCAGTTCACCCCAGGCACCAGCCCTTCGATGTAATCGTGCCTCCATTCCAAGGCGAGTTTGACACCGACGAACGTCAGTCCCAAAAGCAAGGTAAGCAGCAGAAAGGTTATGAGTGCCCCCTTTTTCCCCAGTTGGGCGGCGCGAACGGCCAGCGCCATGGTCAAGCTGCTGCACAGCAATACCGCTGTATTGAAGGCTCCAATGCGGACGTCCAGCAGACGGCTACCAGCTTCGAAGGCGGGCAAATAAAGGTTCCGGAAAATAACATAGGCGGTGAACAAGCCGCCAAAAAACATGACCTCCGTAGCCAGGAATACCCACATCCCAAGGCTGGAGGCTTCGTGCTGCTGTTCGAGATCGTCGAATTGTTCTGCCAGAGCGGTGTTGCCGCTATGCAACTTGAGTTTCCTCCGTTCCGTACGCGTAAGCTTCCTCCGTCACGATGGGTGTTTCCTCGAAGTTCTCGGTGGGAGGCGGAGAGGGCGTCTGCCATTCCAGGCCTTTGGCGCCCCAGGGGTTGGGCCCGGCCACAGGCCCGTAGCGCATCGACCAGACCAGGTAAACCAGCGGGATCAGGTAACCCACGCCCAGGACCGACGCGCCGGCAGAGGACATCACGTTCAGCACCTGGAATTCCGGCGCGTAGATGGCGTAGCGGCGCGGCATTCCAAGGTAGCCGAGCATGTACTGAGGGAAGAAAGTCAAGTTAAAGCCAACAAAAATGATTGCCGCCGCCAATCTTGCCCATCCGTCCGGATAAAGGCGTCCCGTGATCTTGGGCCACCAATAATGAATGCCGCCCAGGTAACCCATCACGGCGCCACCCACCATGATGTAGTGGAAATGAGCCACCACGAAATAAGTGGCGTGAACGTGCACGTCAACGGCCAGCGTAGCGAGGAACAGGCCGGTCAATCCACCCATGGTGAAGAGCCCGATGAAGCCAATAGCATAGAGCATCGGCGCCTGGTAGGAGACCGACCCTTTGTAAAGCGTGGCGGTCCAGTTGAAAACCTTGATGGCGGAGGGGATGGCAACCGCGAAGCTCAGCGCGGAGAATACAATCCCCGCGTAAACAGATTGTCCCGACACAAACATGTGGTGACCCCAAACCAGGAAGGAAATCGCGGCGATGGCCACGCTTGAAAAGGCGATGAACTTGTAACCGAAGATCCGTTTCTTGGAGAATGCGGTGACCAGCTCACTGATGACGCCCATCGAGGGCAGGATCATGATGTAGACCGCGGGGTGCGAGTAGAACCAGAACAAGTGCTGAAAGAGGATCGGATCCCCTCCCACGGCCGGATCGAAGACCCCCACATGGATGAGCCGCTCCAGGGCGACCAGTACGATACTGATCGCCAGGACCGGCGTCCCGAGGATCTGAATGACGCTGGTCGAGTAGATCGCCCATATAAACAGCGGCAGCCGGAACCAAGTCAGCCCGGGGGCGCGCATCTTGTGGATGGTGACGATGAAGTTAAGCCCGGTCAGGATGGAGGAGAAGCCGGCGATAAACACGCCGAGTGCCGCAGAAATTACGTTGGTATTTGAATACGTGGTGCTCAGCGGCGTGTAGAATGTCCAGCCCGTATCGACCCCCCCGGCAATCACGGCATAAAGCGTGAAACACCCGCCCACCATGAAGACGTACCAGCTCAGAAGATTGAGTCTGGGGAAAGCCAGGTCGCGGGCCCCGATCATCATGGGGACGAGAAAATTCCCCAGCACCGCCGGAATGGAGGGGATCATAAAGAGGAAGACCATGATGATTCCGTGCATACTGAACAGCTTGTTGTAGGTTGCCGGCTCGAGTAGGGCGCCCTGGGGCTCAATCAGGTTCAGTCGCATCAGCACGGCGGCTGACCCACCGACAAAGAAAAAGAAAGTGATCGAGACGAGATAGAGCAAGGCAATGCGCTTGTGGTCCGTGGTCAGCAGCCATGACTTGATGCCGTAGCTGGCGTTCAGATAATGGACGCGAGATTCGATCCCTGTTTCAACCGCTGCCGTTCCCATTACTTTGCTACCTTCCCCTCCACGGAGCTCAGAGACTTGATGTAAGCAATAAGCTGCAATAATTGCTCCTCAGAGACCTGGCCTTTGTAGGTGGGCATGAGGGGCTGATATCCGGCCACGATTTTCGCCGAGGGATAAAGGACCGACTCCCGGATGTAAGCCTCGTCAGCGATCACGGTCGTCCCGTCGCTGAGTTTGACCGGCTTCCCGAATAGGTCCACGAACGGCGGGCCCTTGCCGGTTCCATGGCAGGTGATACAAGCCAGTTGTTCGTAAAGCTTGGCGCCTGCGGAAACCATCGATTCCCCGCGGATGCCGCCACTGAGCCACTGCTCGTAGTCACCCGGCTTCATGACGGTCACGTACCCGCCCATGAGGGAATGATTCGTGCCACAGTATTGATTGCAGAAGAAATGGTATCGGCCCGTTACGGTCGCCTGAAACCAGATGCTGGTGTACATTCCCGGCACCACGTCTTTCTGAACCCGGAAGGCGGGGACGTAGAAATTGTGAATCACATCCTCGGAGGTCATGGTCAACTTGATGGGGCGGCCCACGGGCACGTGCAGCTCATTGATTTCCATCGGGCCTTCGGGATGCTGGAGCTTCCACATCCATTGCTTCCCGATGACAAAAATCTCCATGGACGCTTCGGGCGGGCGGGAGTTTCGGATGTAGAGATTCGTTCCCCAAAGGAAGATCACCACAACGAAGACCAGCGGGATGAAGGTCCATAGCACTTCGAGCGGGAGGCTCCCTTCGACCTGGGTGGCCTTTTCTTTTTCGGAGCGGCGCCGGTATCGGAGGGCGAAATAGAATACGGTCAGGAAGATGACGGCAGTGAAAAACAAATCGACCGCAGTCAGAAAATAGTAAAGATGATCCACTCCACGCGCGATGGTGGAGGCTTGCTCAGGCCGTATTGGGAACCCTTGCCACATTCTCCTCAGTCACCTTCCGTCCAACAAGTCAAAAGTCGAAGGTCAAAAGTCGACCAACTGCAAGTGGGTGCGAGACATCGAACAGAATCGAACGATCAGAGTCTCCGCTTTTGTAGGGACCCCGCTGTGGTGGGACTCCCCCTCATAAGCGCTAACTTAAGGGCCTCGGCATCGTCCCAAGCCGCGTTAGCGGTCCCGCAGAGCGGGATGGCCCACGGCCGCTTACGGGGCTCCCCCTACGTCCGAACGACAGCCGCCTCACCCTTTTCCGCATCCGGCAAGAATCATCACAAGCTGGCCGGCTTCCGGCTCCTGGAGAGCGCCAGTATCAGCCCTCCAATGCAAAGGACGGTTATCAGCCCTGCCATCTGCAAAAGGCGCGAAATAATCATGCCGTACTTGCCGGTAGCGGGATCGTACCGGCAGCAGAACAACAGCACTTCATCAACTGGCGAGCCAATCTTGTTCTCGGACGCCTCGACCAAGCCCAGGCGCAGGTCGCGCGAAGGATAGTAAATCCCGTAGAAGTAGCGGGCGATTTTGCCTTTGGGGGTAAGCACCATGATCCCCGTGGCATGAACGTACTGCTTGGCCTGCGCGTCGTATTTGTACCGGAACCCCACTGCCCTGGTGAGTTTCTGGATCGAGGCTTCATCTCCGGTAAGAAAGTGCCAGCCACGGTCGGCTCCCTTGCGCCCGTAAAGGCCGACGTAAACCGCCTTCTTGGCTGCGGCAAGTTCAGCGTTGTCGTGCGGGTCGAAGCTCACCGTTAAAACCTCAAACTGGTCTCCCACGCTGAACTTGACTTCCTGCAAGCTGTGCAGCAAGCCATTCTCAGCCATGGTGCAAAGCATGGGACAACCGAAATAAACCAGGGAGAGGATGACCGGCTTCTTGCCGAAGTAATCGCCCAGCGTCACCGTCTTGCCTGCCTCGTCCCGAAACTGCAAATCGAGAGGGACCTGTTCATTCAGCCTTTGGTCGATCCCGATTCCTTGAAGGAGGGGCGGAAAATCCTTGGAGTTGTCCGCGCGGGCGCCTGGCGCTCCACAAACGGCGAGAAACCCTAGAAATAAACCCATCCACCGCCGCCAAGCAAAGCCATGCCCCTCGCGTTGAACGCACAGCCGAAACCTTCTCCAGTGATTAGCGGTCGCCATCAAATTCATCCCCTCGCCTCTTCACCCCAGGACGGTGTTGCACCCTATTAATAAGATGTTAGCGGATGTCATCCGGTTCATTCCCTAGCCTCTTCTGGCCTGGAGCCCAACGCCGTTTGGTCCGGTGTAGCTTTTCCTGCCCCTCGGCCGGACATCGCCCCTCCAGAAACTCGATGAATTTCTCATTTCAGTTGAGGAATTTAGGTCCAGCGGACCGGCAGGCGTTTTACCTGCTTCTTGCGGTCCAGAACGCCCTCGGCACTGTCGACCCTTGATCCCCGGAGGGGATCGGTAGAGTAGCCGGGGGCAACGCCCCCGGAAAACGAGCCCCCAACCAGGTCCGACCCTGAAAGGGTCGAATCCGGTGGCGTCACACCGGTCTTGCGTCCCGCGGCTCAGGGTAATACGACCCCTTCAGGGTCGGGGAACGAGCGCGGCGCCTTCCGGGGGCGTTGCCCCCGGCTACTATCTTGTGCCCTTGCAGGGCACGAAAAACCCACCCTTCGGTCTCAGCCCGCGGCACCCCGTTTCTCACATCATGGATAGCGGCTTTCGGCTATCGATGCTCGGAAGTTTTCAGCACGCCTCGCTTTACGGGAGTCGCACCGCGAACCGGCAAACCCTCCTGAACCAGGATATCCATCGCCCGGTCAATCGGAATCCTCACAATACCAGCTTTCTGATCGACCCACCCGTAGTTATTCAGAATTTCTTCCTGCGCCGCCTTGTACTGCTCGAGGTGCTTCGGCGCAGAAACTTGCAAGCGCGGCTCGGGTGGCAGCATCCGAACATTCTCGAATGGTGACGCCGGAGGACCTAATCCCTGATGCCCGACAAAGTAATGGAACACACCTCCACTGACGAGGAGACCTGCGATGACCAGACAACACAAGAAGACACCAGAAATAATCAGGTTGCGGATATTGGCATCGCTTGTTTCGTGGCCGCGCCTGGGCTGGTCGCCAGGCCCACTGCTCCCATCCATGATGACCTATGCCCTCCCTTCACTGCTCACGGGCAGGATGCCCCTGCTACGCATGGTGACCTACTCCTTCCATTCCGGGATCGTGAAGTGGCAGCAGCGGCCTGCCTTTCAGACCTGCGGTGAATCGCCAAATCCAAACGCCGCCGATGCCCAGAATCGCCGCCCAGTCCATCCAATGAAACTGGGGACCTGACCGCTCGTAGGCAGGCACCGTGAGCCAGAAGATATCAATCACGCTCATGACGATTTGAATGGCAGCCACGATTCCCAGCCATAGCGTCCTGCGTGTTACAAAGCGGGATAAGAGCAGAAGAAAGGGTACGGCAAAGTGAAAGACGATGAGTGCCATCGCCACCCAGGCCCATCCACCCGAAGCGCGGCTCACGTACCAGGGAATCTCATCCTGCAGGTTCCCCGACCAGATGATGAGGTACTGTGAGAAAGAGAGATAGGCCCAGAGCATGGTGAAGGTCAGGAGCAGGTTCCCAAAGTCATTCAGGACCCGCCTGGAAACGAGGCCAGAGAGAGGCTTCTGGGTTGAAAGCAGGATGACGGCAATGGTCACGATGGACATCGCCGCCAACGCTTGCGTGACCATGAAGATCATGCCATAGATCGTCGAGAACCACCGGGGTTCGAGCGACATTACCCAGTCAACCGACGCGAAGGTGACGGTCAGCCCGTAAATGACCATACCGGGCCCGCTGAGGTTCTGGAGGCGCTTCGCCAGGTGGGGGTTCGCAGTCTCGTCCTGCTCCCGGGACCACTTGTTGAGGAAGTAGGCCAGCGCGATCCAAGCGATAAAGTAAATCACCGTCCGGAGAATGAAAAACGGAACGTTCAAGTAAGGCTGCTTGTATTGCAGAATAGGGTCCAGCCTGACTTTCTCCGGGTCCGCCCAACTATAAAGGAGGCGCAGGCCGAACAGTAGAGGCAGCGCCAAAACGGCCATCAAATAGAATGTTCGTGTCCCCGATTCGAGCAGGCGGCGCAGCAGAAAGCCCCACCTCCCACCCACCATGTGGTGCAACATCAAAATGGCGGTGCACCCAAGCGCCACTCCGACCCAGAACACAAACGCCAGCAGGTAAGAGCGGAAGAACTGCACAGGGCTGTGGGATGCCCCGGCGAAACAGAGCGTCAGGGCCAGCAGGCCGACGACCAGCGAACCCCTCTGGAAGCGGCCCAGACCGGTTTGGATGGATTCAGTCGAATTCATTTAGCCTGTTCCGTCAAATGCTCCCTTTCTTGTGGTGGCACATCTTCCAGCGTTGCATGCTGGCTCAACTGGAGGGCCCGAATGTAGGCGACGATGGCCCAACGATCCTCCGGAGTCACGCGCGACGCGTAACTGTACATGGCCCCATAACCGTTGCTCATGACCTCAAAGAAATGCCCCGCCGGGGCCTTCACCAATCGCTCAATGTGATAAGAAGGCGGAGGCGGGAAACCTCTTTGGACGACCATCCCCCGTCCACTGCCCGTGTAGTCGTGACAGGGTGAGCAGTAAATGTTGTATCGCTCGCGGCCGCGCTCCAGGACCTCACGCGTAACGGGGAATGGAAAGGCATCAGCCGGCTCCCCATTCACCTTCCCTGTATACAGGAATTCGTCGGTGCGTAAGTGCCCGCGCGCCACGGTGCCTGGAACTTCCGGCCGCGCGGACCTGCCGTCGTCAAAGAAGGTGCTCGGGTCGAGCGGCTTGTACTTTGGTTGGACGTGCATGTCCAGCCGGCACCCGAACAGGAATAGCCCGCACAGAGCGATACAAAGCCAACGTGTGCTCTGGAGCACTAGCGTTCTGTAACTGAAGTTTGTTGGATAAACGCCGTACTTTGAGAACGACTCCACAGCCCCGAAAGGGGCGGTAGAACTTAGCCCACGGCGTGAGCCGTGGGTAGGCGAACCCTCCCTCACTCCCGTCCCCTCTCCCGCCCGCGCGGGAGAGGGGTGCCGAAGGCGGGGAGTGGGTCGTCTTTCCCAGGGCTTGCGCCCTGGGCTACAGTCTTCCGCCCCTGCCGGGGCTGGGAAGCGCCCGCCGGACGCACTGTTCCACAAGTTCTTTAACAAGCCTTTAGGACTCAATCTCTGAAACCTCTTTGGCTTTCAGGGTCGCCAAAAATTCCTTGGTCTTTTGCAAATCGAACTTCGGATCCCACGCCTTGATGCACAGGAAGAACCGGTTCCGCGTGGCCAGCTCGAAACGGGGGACGTTAAAGACCGGATGATAGGGAGTGGGCAATCCATTGAGCGCCAACATTCCGAGTACAGTCGCCAGACCCGCGCAGAGAATCGTCAGCTCAAAAGTAATGGGGATGAAATTAGGCCAGCTATTGTAAGGCTTGCCACCGATGTCCAGGGGATAGCCGAAAACGTTCGGCCAGTATTGAAGGAAGAAGCCCCCAAAACATCCGATGAGTCCTCCCACCAGGCAGAGGAGCGGGATGCGCGTGCTGTGAAAACCCACCGCATCCGCCAATCCCTCGATGGGAAACGGTGAGAACGCATCCAACCCGCGGTATCCCGCTTCGTGCGCGCGCTGGGCAGCACTGAGCAGGTCTTCCGAGTTTTCGAATTCGGCCAACAGGCCGTATATTGCGTGTCGCTTCATGTCGTTCAATGAATCAGTGACCCGATGAATCAATGACTCAATCCCTCGTCTTGTGCACCAGTTCCCGCATCTCGAAGATCGAAATCATCGGCAGGTAGCGGATGAAAAGCAGGAACAAGGTGAAGAACAGGCCGATCGTTCCAATGAAAGTCGCCCAGTCCCAAATCGTCGGGTAGTACATCCCCCAGGCAGAGGGCATGAAATCGCGATGCAAACTGGTTACGACAATGACAAAGCGCTCCAGCCACATCCCGGTTTGGATCACCAGCGAAATCAAGAAAAGCGCCAGCACGTTTCTCCGGATCCGAGAGGACCAGAGAAGTGTCAGGGGGATGGCAATATTGCAGGCGATGAGCAACCAAAAAACAGGTGCGTATGGACCAGTCATGCGATTCATAATCATGAACTTCTCGTACTGGTTCCCACTGTAAAAGGCCGAAAACGTCTCCATCACGTAGCCGTAGGCCACGATCAAGCCCGTCGCCAGCAGCATTTTACCCATGTTGTCCAGATGGCGTTCGGTGACGAAGTCCTCGAGCTTGTAGAAATATCGGAGCGGGATTGCCAGCGTTAACACCATGGCGAAGCCCGAATAAATGGCCCCTGCAACAAAATAGGGCGGGAAAATGGTGCTGTGCCAGCCGGGAACTATGGCAATAGCGAAATCAAAGCTCACTACCGTGTGGACAGAGACAACCAGCGGCGTGGCCAGCCCTGCGAGCAACAAGGAAGCCATTTCATAATTGCGCCAGTGTACAGCCGAGCCGCGCCACCCCATGGCTAACACGCCGTAGGCGACTTTAGCCAAGCGCTGCTTGGCGCGATCGCGCAAGGTGGCCAGATCGGGAATCAACCCCACAAACCAGAAGAGGAGCGAAATAGTTGCGTACGTGGATACCGCGAAGACGTCCCAAACCAGCGGGCTGCGGAATTGCGGCCAGGTTCCCATCGTGTCGGGGTAGGGTACCAGCCAGTAAAACAGCCATGGGCGGCCCATATGCAGGAGCGGGAACATCCCCGCGCAGGCAACGGCGAACAGCGTCATCGCCTCGGCAAAGCGGTTGATCGACTGCCGCCAGGCTTGGCGCATCAACAGCAGGAAGGCTGAGATCAGCGTCCCTGCGTGACCGATTCCGATCCACCAAACAAAATTGACAATGGCAAATCCCCAGGCAATGGGGATGTTGATTCCCCAGATGCCAACGCCGATGTAAAGCAGGTAAGCCACCGCCATGTTGAAGAGCATGAAGAGTGCAAAGGCGATGGCAAACCCCGCCAACCAGCCCTTCCTCGTGCCTTCCACCAAGACAATGGAGCTGATCTTGTCGGTGACCGACGCGTAGGAATGGCCGGGCCCAAGAAAGGGACTAGCCGGCTGAGCGGCGGCTGTCTTGTCTGGTGCGTCGGGGCTCAACGATTACTCCTTGATCTCCGGGTTGGGGTTTCGCAGCCTGGCCAAATAAGTGGTCCGTGGTCGCGTGTTCAAATCCGTCAACAGCGCGTAATTTCTGGATTGCGCTCTCAGCTTGGATACGCGGCTGTTTGGATCCTTGATGTTTCCGAAAACAATGGCCTGCGTGGGGCAGGTTTGCTGGCACGCCGTGAGGATTTCTACATCGCGCACTTCGCGGTTCTGCTCTTCCGCCTCGATCTTTTTTGCGTTGATGCGCTGGACGCAGTAGGTGCACTTCTCCATCACACCCCGGCTCCGGACCGTCACGTTTGGATTCCGCATAGGGACCAAGCTGGGTGTTGTCCAATCCTGAAAGAGTTTGAAGTTGAAGCGCCTTACCTTATAGGGGCAGTTGTTGGAGCAATACCGCGTGCCCACGCAGCGGTTGTAAACCATTTCATTAAGGCCCTCGGGGCTGTGGACCGTGGCGCCCACTGGACAGACGGATTCGCAGGGAGCATTCTCGCACTGCATGCACAGTACAATTTGGTGGTAAGTCTCCGGATTCTCCAGAGCCCCGCGGAAGTAGGTATCCACCCGGATCCAGTGCATCTCGCGGCCCCGCGCCACCTGGTCCTTGCCGACCACCGGGATGTTGTTTTCAGACTGGCATGCCACCACACAGGCGTTGCAGCCTGTGCAGCTATTCAGATCGATCGCCATGCCCCAGGAGTATCCCTCGTCCTTAAAGCCGGGATAAAGCGAGGGGGCATGCGTGGTCTGTTCCTCCGGGTCCTTGGCAAAATCCGGGTTCTTCCGATACTCCTCGATTGCGGCAACCCTGGCAAGGTCTCGCCGGGCCGCCGCAACGCTTTCCTCTTCTTCTTTCTTCTGGTTCTGACCGGTGATGATGTGGTGATGCTGCGTGGTCGCCAGACTGTACATGTCGCCGGTCTTCGCGATTTCAAGCCCGGAGCCAAACCACGGCGCGCTCGCGGGGCGAATCGCGTACGCGTTGAACCCGATCCCCGAGCCCACCTTGCCCGCCCGCCTTCGCCCGTAGCCCAGGTGCGCCGTGACAGACTCATCCGCGTGACCCGGCATGACCCAGACAGGGGCTTGGACTTCGCGACCTTCGACGCGGAGTTTCACCACCTCCCCGTTCTTCACCCCAAGGCGCTCGGCGGTGGCCAGGCTGAGCATGGCCGCGTTATCCCAGGTGAGCTTGCTCAGCGGCTTCGGCAATTCCTGGAGCCAGCCATTGTTAGCAAACCGCCCGTCCCAAATTGCGGGGTCTGGTCGGAAGATGATTTCAAGGCCGCGGCTCTGAGTGTGGCCGGCGGCCGCGTTCTGAGAGAGCCGTGCGCGGAAATCGGGCACGAGCTTCACTGGCTTGGGAGGCAAAGCCGTCCCGGCAACCACTCCGTCGTTGAGCCAGGATTTCCAGGTCGCTTCAAAATTCGCACCAGGCGTCTGGCGTTTCCAATAGTCCTGGAGAACGGCGTGGGCTTGCCCGCCTGCCTGGCCCAGGAGCACCGAAAGCAGCTCGTGCGGGGACTTGCCCTCGTAAAGCGGGGCAATGAGCGGCTGGATGATACTTACGGTCCCGTCGAAGGCCCGGACATCGCCCCACGACTCGAGATAATGTGCCTCGGGGATGTGCCAATGGCAGAGTTCAGCGGTCTCGTCTTCGTGCTGCCCGAGATGGATTCGCAGGCCAACCTGGAGAAGCTTCTCTCGAAATTGCATGTCCGCAGGGGCAGTGAAAACCGGGTTGCCGCCCAGCATCACCAGCACATCGACTTGGCCGGCTTCGATCTCTGAAACCAGCTCGCGCAGGGATTGGAGTTGATTGACCGGGTTTGCCTCGATGGGCGCCGTGTAGTAAACGGTCTTGCCCACGTTCCCCAGCGCTTCATTTATGGCGTGCGCCAGCGCGTGCACGACGGGCGGCTGCTGATCGCCTGCGACCACCAAACTCGCCCCGCGGTGATTCTGAAGATCACGGACGAGCGCGCCGACCCAATCGGAAGGAAGACCCGGAAAGCTTGCTTGTGCTCCCACCGGCACTTTAACTCCCAGCCCTTCCGCAACCACGCAGGCAAAAGCTTCCACGTCTGAAGCCCGCAGGGGCAGCCGATGGTCTGCCATGGCTCCGGTAGCCGACGGGGTGCTCTCCACAACGTACAGCCGGTTCATCGTAGATTGGCGGTCGGAAATCCGTCGCTTGCCGGCAAAGTCATGCGCGTAACGCAGACTGCCGGGCCCTGAGGAGAGGAAGTCGGAATCGAGAGAAAGGACTACGTCTGCCCGGTCAAATCTATAGACCGTGCTGACGTACTCACCGAAAGCCAGGCGCGAGCCCTCGCGCGCGGCGTCGCGTCCGCAGGGCTCAAATTGATGCCATTTGGCGGATGGGAACTGAGTCAGAAGAGCATGAATCTGGTCCGCGAGCGCCGGCGAAGTGACAGTCTCCGTCAACAGCCGGAACCCTGCTCCCTTGTCGCTTGCGAGTTGCAGCCGAAGCTCATCCATTGCCGTGAGGAAGGCGCTCCAACTCCCAATCCGGCCGTTGCGGATGGCCACCTGCGAGCGATCCGGGTCGTAGAGGCCGAGCACAGAAGCTTGCGCGAAGATATCGGCGGCCCCAAGGCTGGCCGGGTGGCCGGGATTCCCCTCGACCTTCGTGGGGCGGCCCATGTGGCTTTCCACCAGCAGTCCCGTGCCCACACCACTGAAAGGCATGGCGGTAGCGTAGAAGAGCGGTTTGCCCGGAATGAATTCCTCAGGCGCCTGTCGAGCGTATGGGACGATTTTTTCGGTGGGGAGCTTCGTGCATGCGGTAAGGCCCGCAAAACCAGCGGACGCGGCCATCAGCTTGAGAACATCGCGGCGTCCGAGGGTGTTGACTTCGTGGTCAGCTCCGCCCTGCAATCCGTCAGCCGACGGATGCGGGGCCCCGTACGGATATTCGTGACGAAGGAAGTCCTTGTACTCCTGAGTCTCCGCCAGCTCGTCCAGGCCGCGCCAAAACCGCTTCTTGGCGTCATTCGCGACTGATGTAGCGCCGACCTTCAGGTCGGCACTCGGGTGTGTAGCGTCGCCCTTTAGAGCCTGCCCTGATCCCGCAGTCGCGGGAGAAGGGGCGGCAGCTGCCGGTCCCGCCGCGCGCGGGACCGGCGCTACGTGCTTGACCAGATCGTGAGCCCGCATTGTGTTCTCTCTATCGGCCATTAACTTTTTCCGCCATTGCAGCTTACCTGTGGCATGTGTAACAGTCGGTCAGTTGCCTCGCATCCTTAATCTTGTATTCCTTCACCAGTTGTCGCCCCAGGGCGAGCTGGTCTTTGGGTGGTTTGTAATCGGCCTTGAAAACATCCTCGCGTCGCCTGACGTAACGCTCCGGGTGTTTATGGCAATCAATACACCAGCGCATGTAAAGCGTGTTGGCTCGCCAAGTGAGAGGCATGTCCCCAACCGGGCCATGGCACGTGGTACACCCAACGCCCTTATGGATGTGAATACTGTGGTCAAAATACGCAAAGTCGGGAAGCGCGTTGACTCGCGTCCACTCCAGTGACTTGTCGGTCTGATAACTCATGCGTACGGGTTCCAGCATCGGGCTGTTAACCCATAGCTTCGAATGACAGCTCATGCAGATATGGGTTGAGGGAATGCCGGCGAAGGATGATTTTTCAACGGAGGTGTGACAGTAGCGGCAATCAATCCCGTCATCGGTCACGTGATGTTTGTGGCTGAAAGGGACCGGTTGTTGCCGGGCAACGTTGACGTCGGTGAAGTAGGGTGATTGGGTGATGGCCCACCCAAGGTAGCAGAGAGCGGCGACGATAAATACCGCCCCATAGATACTCACGCGCGAGATGGTATTGGTGCTGCGATGAAAAATCTGGGCCATGGAGGAAGCCCCAACAGAGTTTCCAGAAGCGAGTTGCTCTCAGATCGCGCTGTTTGTTACCGTGGTCCCGCTCTGGTGCCTCGCCTGCTGCCTGAAGAGCTTTCGACCACCGGACTCTGCCGAGCCGTATCGGAAGCTGTGAATAAGACGACGCGTTGCACCCAACAGTCGTCTCTTCAGTTGATGTCTCGAAATCCCCTTAAGATACTAATTTTATTTCTCCAACGTTCCTGTTGTCAAAAAAATCAGCCAGCCCTGTAGTCCCTCAATCTCGGTTGGTGTAGCGCCGACCCCGCATCGCGGGGTCGGCATTTTCACGGTGCTGACCCCGCGATGCGGGGTCAGTGCTACGGCTTCGGTCTGAGGCGAAGCCGCGTTAACCAATTTTGAACGGACCGAGACCTGTGAGACAGCCCCAAGCTACCTGTCGACGGTCAACTCCAATGCGGGCAGCCAGCGGGAAAGGTGATTGAGGCTGGGGTAATGTGTGCGGTCAACGTGCAGGGGGGTAACGGAAACCTCGTGGGCGAGAATGGCGGCATAGTCGGAATCCGGCTCGACCTCACTAAGTTCCACTGTTTCATCAAGCCAATAATAGGGGCGGCCGCGCGGGTCCTTCTTTTCCAGCACCAGGTTCTGCGAAATCTTCTGGCTTTGCCGTGTCAGACGTACGCCGGACACTTCGCCGCGCGGGACGTTCACGTTAAGCATCACGCCTTCGGGCAAGCCTTCCTCCAGGACCTTTGCAGCCAGTTGGGCGGCGAATGTGGCGGCGCTGGAAAAATCCAGGTGCTTGCGCGTGGCCAGGGATATTGCGATCGCCGGCACACCGTGCAGGACCGCCTCCATGGCTGCCGCCACGGTGCCCGAGTAAACCACGCTTTCCCCCAGGTTGCCGCCCGGGTTGATGCCGGAAATTACCAGATTGGGCTTCTGCGGGAGGAGGTGGTAGAGAGCGATAATGACGGTGTCAGCGGGCGTGCCTGAAACAGCGTAATGCCGCTCATCAAGCTGACGAACGCGCAGCGGCGCGTGCACGCTGATGGACTGGCTGGCGCCGCTCATCTCCCTGTCCGGCGCTACCACGGTGACTTCACCTATCGACGCCATGCTCTCTTCCAAAGACTTCAGCCCCGGGGCCTGAATCCCGTCGTCATTGGTCAAAAGGATTTGCTTCATCTCAAGCAGTCTTCCCGGAGAAAAAATATCGGGGCGGCGGGCCTCGAGCCTTCGACCTCGCTCCCCGAATCCGTATCGTAATTGTAGCATGGGTAACATATCGATTGGGTTTCAAGTGGTGGGTGGCGCAGGCCCGCCGCGGCGGGTCTGCGACATGCTGATGCCGCTTGAGGCTGAGGTAGAATCTTCTCATGCCTCGGCTGCGGCAGCGATGGTTCTATGATATGAACATCTGGGGCCCCGAGGAGCGGGACGAGAAATTGAGCTACATGCACAACGATCCCGTCAAGCGCGGCCTGGTGAAGCAGCCAGGAGACTGGCCGTGGTCGTGACCCATAGGTCGCATACATCACAAAGAAGCTGTGAAATAATCCCTGGGTGACCAAAAGCATTTCACGCGAAGGCGCAAAGTCGTAGAAGGCGCAAAGAAAACAAAGCGGTTGTTCTTTGCGAGTCTTTGCGCCTTGGCGTCTTTGCGAGAGACTGTTGATTTTTTCACAGCTTCAAACCGATGTCTGCGCCACCCGCGGATGACCGCTTCAAGCCTTTCTGCAGCCGTCTGTAATTTTCACGCCGTGGACTTCGCTCAAGAGCTTTACCGTGCGCTCGATTTCCTGCCGGGTTCTTTCCTGCGACCATGCCAACACCAGCGCCAGCACGACAGCCAGCTCCTCTAACAGATCAAGGCTTAACTGGCCCAAGAGAGCCACGATGGTCCGTCTCAAGATGAGGTCATCCAGGTGCACGATGCTCTCCTGCGACGCCATGAATTGAATTTCGCGCCGGCTATATTCGGGCAACGAATGCAGCGGCTGGTCAGGCGCAGCACTGATGAATTGTGCCAGGCCTTCCGCGCGAGTCCCATACCGGTCCAGCAAGGCCGTCAAACGCCCGATTGATAGCCCAGTCTTGCGCTCCAGGGAAGCCAGCCATGCACTCTTTTCCACCGGTGTTTGCGGGTAGCCCTTGCCGCCGCCAATGGGCAAATCGGCGGAACTGGTCAGGCGTGGCCTTGCCAAGTGGTTGAGAATCTTGTCCGCCACCTGCTCGGCAAAGGCACGGAAGGTGGTCCACTTCCCACCGATCAGCGAATAAACCGGAAAGTCAATTCCATTCCCCGCCGGGATAACCGCACAGCTATGATCTCGGCTGATCTCTCCCGGAGTGGAGGAATCACTGCGGGGCAGTGGGCGGACTCCACAGAATCGGTAAACAATATTGGACCGGTCCCGCAGGTGCGGAAGGGCGGGGAAAACCTGGCGCAGGGACTCCAGGATGTAGTCCACCTCATCTTCCTCACAAAACGCCGTTTCGGGATTCGTAACAGGTATGTCCGTGGAACCCGCAATCACTTTCCCATAAAAGGGATAAAAGATGCAGATACGGCCGTCCGCATTGGCAAAATAGAGCATCTGTCCTTGGGTCGCGGCCAGCAGTTCGGGATGCTCAAGCACGATGTGCGAGCCTTTGGTGCCGCCGATATATTGAGTCTGCCGCCCGAGGGCGCCATTGGTGAAATCGATCCAGGCCCCACTGGCATTCACCACGATCCTGGGCTTGATTTCGACTCTGCGACCGGAAATCTCATCTTCCAGGACAACCGTATCTCCCTTCGCGCCTTTGGGGCGTGCATAATTCAAAGCGTACGCGCCTGAACCTTGGCTCTCTGCATCTAGAACGAGTTCCAGGCAGAGCCGTTCGGGATAGCTGATCCAGGCATCGTAGTAGATTGCCGTGCAAACGATCTCCGGGTGGAGCTGAGGGCGCGCGGCCAGGGAAACATGACGAGACTTGAACTGGTGAGCGGGTAAAACCGCTTGATTTCCTGCGAGGAGGTCGTACAAAGACAATCCAATTTTGAACAGCAAGGCTCCTCGATCGCTGGGCCGCACCCTGAAGCCCAGGAACTTTCCCAGGGCCGAAAACAGGCCGTCTGCCCAACTGAAGATTGGAATGGTGGTGGGGAGAGGCCTTACATAATGCGGAGCGTTTTTGAGCAGCCGGTTGCGCTCCCGCAAGGCTTCTTTGACCAGGCGAAATTCGCCGTTTTCGAGGTATCGTAGCCCACCGTGAATGATGCGCGTGGAAGCAGAACTGGCGCCGGAGCAGAAATCGGATTTTTCCACCAGAAGCGCGTCCACCCCCTGCAAAGCCAATTCACGAAGCAGGCCAACGCCATTAATCCCGCCTCCCACAATGAGCACCGAAACCCCCGGCCGATGTCGGATGGCCTCGAGCCGCTCCTCTCTCGTCATTCAGTTGACCTCTCCCCGACTCGGTTTTCTTGACCTGCCATTAGACAACCTTCCCAGGGCGAGCGTCCGAGAGGCGGATTCATTGGGGCTTTCTGACTTCACGGCCATGCGCGCGCAGGAGCTGCCCACACTTCCGACACTGGCTTCGCCGCCGGGCGTTTAGCATCTGGCACAATGGACAAACTAGGTACATGGCGCGAGCGAACAAATTGGTAAGCACCCAGGCGCCCCCCAGGATAGCGGCGGCAAGCGCGAAATTGAGCAGCGCGGACCTCATGCCTTGCTATTGGCCGAGCGATGCCCTGGCGGAGCGGACAGCCTCGATGAACTTTCGGGCATTGGCAACCACCACATCCAGTTTGCCTTCTTTCAGGACTTTCACGTTCACCAGTTCTCCGCCCACCGCCACTGCCGCTGCCCCAGCCTTGATGAACTCCGGTGTGGTTTCAAGATTGACTCCGCCCGTGGGGACGAAATCGATCTGCGGGAATGGACCTTTTAGTGCCTTAATGTAACTGGGACCGCCCACGGGTCCACAAGGGAATATTTTCACCATGTCCGCGCCTGACTGCCATGCCGAAACGACTTCGGTGGGCGTGAGGGCGCCAGGGAAACACGCCTTGCTATACCGGCGCGCCACTTCGATGACCTGGGGATTGAGGGAGGGTGTGACGATGAACTCCGCGCCTGCCAGCAGAGCTGCCCGGCAGCTTTCAGGATCGAGGATCGTTCCCGCGCCGAGCAGCACCTTATCCCCGAACTTCTCCACCACGCGTTCCATCACGTGAATGGCATTGGGAACTGTCATGGTGATCTCGGCAATTCCTATCCCTCCTTCTATAATGGCTTCCGCGGCACGCAGGGCGTCGTCAGGTGAGGGCGCGCGAACGATGGGAATAAGTCCAACCTCACGAATAAGTGCCAGAGCCTTTTCTCTTGTCCAGGACATTGCTTTCTCCTTCCACGGTAGACGAGGTGTGACAAGTAACAAGTGACGAGTGACAAGTGACGAGAAAGGTGCCGGAGGTCAACACTCACTCACAGGCAACCTTGTGGTTTGCTGAAAGCTGACTGCTGATAGCTGATGACTTGTCCGGCTCGTCACTTGTCACTCGTCCCGCCACGGCGGGTCACTGCTCTCACCTTGCTACTCTCAGGCTGGCGCCCTTGAGCAGATTCTCCACTTCCTGGAGCGTTGCCCAATTGAAGTCGCCGGGTACAGAATGCTTCAGGGCGCTGAACGCATTTCCGTAACGGACGGCGTCCGCATAAGACTTCTTCGTTAAATAGCCGTAGATGAACCCGGCGCTGAAGGAATCGCCTCCACCCAGGCGGTCCACGATTTCGAGTTCGTACTTCACATCGTCAAAGTATTGCCCATCGTGGTAGGCAATGGCCGTCCAGGTGTTCCGCCAAACCAGCGGGTTCTCTCGCAAGGTGATGGCCACGGCCTGAAATTTGAACTTCTCCTGAAGCTGGCGTGCCACCTCCTTGTAAGTCTCGGCAGAGACTTCCGCAAAACCCTTATCCTCGGTCTTGCCGGAGGCTTTGATCTTGAAGACAACCTTCGTGTCCTCCTCAGTGGTTATCAGGACGTCCACAAACTCCATCATCGGTTCCTGAACTGCCTGTGCTTTATCAGGCGGCCAGAGCTTGCCGCGGTAATTCAGATCGAAACTCACGGTAACCCCAGCCTGCTTTGCAGCCCTCAAGGCCTCGAAGGTAACGGCGGCAGCGGAATCACTGAGCGCCGGCGTGATGCCACTGGTGTGGAACCACTTCGCGCCCTGGAACACTTCTTTCCAGTCGATCTCGCCAAGTTGCACGGCGCTGATGGCGGACTGCGACCGATCGTAGAGCACTGAACTGGCTCTTGGCGCAGCACCGAACTCGAGGAAGTAAAGCCCCACTCTTCCCTCCTCGGTCCAAACCAGGTTGGAGGTGTCCACGCCAGCTTGGCGGACCCTGTTTTCCAACAGCTTTCCCAGCGCGTTTTTCGGGAGGCGCGAGACCCAGGTGCTTCGCAGGCCCAAACGGCTTACACCCACGGCGACGTTCAACTCGCCGCCGCCAATGCGCAAGTCCAGCGAGTTGGCTTGCTCCAGTCTTTCGAAATGCGGTGGAGAGAGGCGAATCATGGCTTCGCCAAAGGTCACAACATCGAACATCGTTTACCTCCATGAAACGTGGCAATGAAGGACGACTGCCCAATATAGGCTTTCCCGCCCAAAAAATCAGCCCCTTTTCCTGCCTCCTGCCTTCTGCGCCTTGACCCCGCGTGAATCCCTCCCACATAATGACCGGTTCGGTACTTGCCGACATCCTTGGGGGCAAACCGTGCGTGACATTCGCAAAGTGGCCGTGCTGGGCGCGGGAACGATGGGAGCTCGTATTGCTGCTCATCTTGCCAACGCTTCAATTCCGTCTGTTCTGCTCGATATCGTCCCTCCCGAGCTGACACCTGAGGAGCAAGCCAAAGGCTTGACGCTCGGCGACGCCAAGGTTCGCAACCGCTTTGCGCAAGCCGGGCTCGAGGCAGCGCTGAAGTCACGGCCGGCAGCGTTCTTCGTCCCGGAGGCCGCTCGGATGATCGCCCTGGGCAACTTCGAGGACAACTTAACCTGGCTTAAAGATTGTGACTGGATCATCGAGGCCGTGACGGAAGACCGCAGCATCAAGCGGACATTGCTCGAAAAGGTCATGGCAGTGCGCGCGCCCGGGGCGGTGGTGAGTTCCAACACCTCGGGCATCAGCATCGCCAGCATCCTCGAAGGCTTCAGCGCGGAATTGCGGCGGCATTTTCTGGGCACGCACTTTTTCAATCCTCCTCGCTACCTGAAGTTGCTGGAGATTATTCCCGTCGCCGAGACGCTGCCGGAGGTTGTCGAGGCGGTCTCGCGCTTCGGCGAGGTAGTGCTGGGCAAGGGGATCGTCATCGCCAAGGACACGCCCAATTTCATCGCCAACCGCATCGGGACGTTCACAACCCTGAACGTCCTCCGCGCCATGCAGGAGGATGGCTACACGATTGAGGAAATCGACGCGCTAACTGGCCCTGCCATGGGCTTGCCGAAGTCCGCAACCTTCCGAACGCTCGATATCGTCGGCCTCGATGTCCTGGCGCACGTTGTCAAGAACCTTGCGGAGTCGCTGCCCCATGATGAACGGCACGACCTCTTCCAGCTTCCCGGTTTTATCCAGCAGATGATGCAGCGCCGGCTGCTGGGAGATAAAACCGGACAAGGCTTTTACAAGAAAGTGCCGGTCCCGCGCACTGCGGGACCGGCACGTGCCCCGACGAGTCGGGGCGCTACACCACCCGAGACTGAGGGATCACGTAGGGAAGAGAGCGAAATTCTCACGCTGGATTTCAAGACCTTCGATTATCGCGAGCGCCAGAAACCGAAGTTCCCCTTGCTTGAGATGGCCCGCAATATCGAGGATGCGCGGGAGCGGGTGAGGACGCTCTGCCAGTCACCTGAGCGCGCCGGGCAGTTCTACCAGAAGGTTCTCTTCGATACGTTCCACTACACCGCGATGCGCGTGCCGGAGATTTCGGACGACATCGTCTCCATTGATGATTCCATGAAGTGGGGTTTCAACTGGGAGTGCGGCGTCTTCGAGCTTTGGGATGCGGTGGGGATTGAGAAGGTCGTCGAGGCCTGGAAGAAGGCAGGCCGATCAACACCCCCCCTGGTCGAAAAACTCCTCGCCACCGGGAAGAAGAGCTTCTACGCGTCAGGCGACGGCGCTCGTAGCTACTTTGATTTCGGGAGCGGCGCGTTCCGCGATATCAAAGATAAGCCGGGCGTCCTGCTGCTGCCGTCGCTCAAAGCCCGCAAAAAGGAAATCAGGAAGAATGCCGGCGCAAGCCTCATCGACCTTGGCGATGGCGTGGTCTGCCTCGAGTTCCATTCCAAGATGAACACCGTTGGGGCTGACACGGTGCAGATGATTCACTCCGGGCTGAAAACCTTGAACGAGGGCTTTGACGCCATGGTCATTGGGAACCAGGCGGCGAACTTCTGCGTGGGCGCGAACCTGATGATGGTCCTGATGACGATTCAGGAAGGCGAGTGGGACGACCTTCACAGGGCGGTGCGCGCCTTCCAGAACGCCAACATGGCGCTCAAGTATGCGCCCAAGCCTGTTGTGGCCGCTCCCTTTGGCCTGACGCTGGGAGGGGGAACGGAGATGATTCTACACGCCACGCGCGTTCGCGCGGCGGCGGAGACTTACCTGGGTCTGGTGGAATTCGGGGTGGGCCTGATTCCGGCGGGGGGCGGGACGAAGGAAATGTTAGTGCGCGCCATGGACGCCGTCCCTGCCGATCCGGAGGCCGACCCATTTACATTCGTCAAGGAAGTCTTTTCGAATATCGGCATGGCCAAGGTCTCCTCCAGCGCTGAGGAAGCGCGCAAGCTCGGCTACCTTTCCGCGAAGGACTCCATCAGCATGAACCGCGACCGGCAACTCGCAGACGCCAAGCAGTTGGCGCTCGACTTGGCCCGCTTGGGGTACCGTCCGGGCAGCCCGCGCGAGGACGTTCGAGTCCTCGGGCAGGCGGCTTTCGTCAAAATGAAACTGGGATTGCACTTGATGCGCCGCGCCGAGTACATCTCCGACTATGACGTGGTGGTCGGAACTCAATTGGCGAAGATCCTCTCCGGCGGGGGCGAGTTCACTTCACCGCAGCTTGTTTCCGAACAGTACCTGCTGGATTTGGAACGGGAGGCCTTCATAAGCCTCTGCGGCCAGAAGAAGACCAGCGAGCGCATCCAATACATGCTGAAGAAGGGAAAGCCCTTAAGGAACTAGAAGAGCAGTGACGAGTGACAAGTGACGAGTGACGAGCAGGATTCAGGAGTCAGGAGGAAGGGCGGAACCGGAGAGTGGGTGCTCAGCATGCGCCTTTCCCTAGCCCCCAGTCCCCAGCACCCAGCCCCTGGCACCTGCCAGCCTGAACTTGTTTTTGGCTCGTCACTCGTCACTCGTCACTTGTCACGTGTCACTGTCTTTGGGAGGTTCGCATGCGCGAGGCAGTAATAGTATCCATCGCGCGGACTGCGGTGGGCAAGGCGCCGCGGGGAACGCTGCGCAACACGCGACCGGATGACATGGCCGCCGCCGCCATTCAGGAGGTCCTGAGGCGGGCCCCGGCGATTGACCCTAACGAGGTTGAAGACGTGATCCTCGGCTGCGCGATGCCCGAGGCTGAACAGGGAAACAACGTGGCGCGCGTCGCCTCGCTCAGGGCCGGCCTGCCGGTAAGCTGTTCGGCGATGACGATCAATCGCTTCTGCTCCTCGGGCCTTCAGGCCATCACCATCGCTTCCGAACGCATCATGGCGGGGTTCGCCGAGGTGGTCATTGCCGGCGGCACGGAAACCATGAGCATGATTCCCATGGGCGGACATCATTTCGCGCCTAACCCTTACCTGATGGAGCATTATCCTGATGCGTACCTCAGCATGGGGTTGACGGCTGAAAACCTGGCACAAAAATACCACCTCACGCGCCCGCAACAGGATGAGTTTGCGCTGCGCAGCCATCAGCGGGCGCTGGCAGCGATTGCGGAGGGCAAATTCAAAGAGGAGATCGTTCCGCTCGAGGTGGTGGAGGTCAGCCTGAACGGGAAGGATAAGCCGCAGAGGCGCAAGATCCGGTTCGACACCGACGAGGGACCGCGGGCTGATACTTCCCTGGATGCGCTGGCCAATTTGAAGCCTGCCTTCCACGCCCACGGTACCGTTACGGCGGGGAACGCCTCGCAGATGAGTGACGGGGCGGCTGCGGCCGTGGTGATGTCGGCGGAGAAGGCGAAGGCGCTAGGACTGAAACCGCTGGCCAGGTTCGTGAGCTTCGCGGCGGCGGGATGCCTGCCGGAGGAGATGGGCATCGGCCCGGTTTACGCCATCCCCAAGGCGCTGAAGTTGGCGGGCCTGAAGCTCGCGGATATCGCAGTAATCGAATTGAATGAGGCGTTCGCGGCCCAGGCGCTTGCGGTGATCAAGCTGGCAGAGTTGGACCTCGAACGAGTGAACGTCAACGGCGGGGCCATCGCCCTGGGGCATCCCTTGGGCTGCACCGGCGCCAAACTCACGGCTGCCCTGCTCGCTGAGTTGAAGCGGCGAAGCGCCAAGTACGGCATGGTCACGATGTGCGTGGGCGGTGGCATGGGAGCAGCAGGGATATTTGAAAACCTGCAATAAGAAATTCAGAAACTAGAAAATGGTTACCAGCGCAGCGTCCAGTAAAGTTGCACCCAAGGGCGGGAGCTTTCTGATCGAGACCCGTTCTCCCGGGGACGTGTTCACGCCGGAAGACACTACCGACCAGCACAAGTTGATCGCCCAAACCGCACAGGAGTTCATCGATCTGGAAATTGTCCCTCGCCTTCAGGAGATTGAGGACAAGAAGCCAGGCGTGCTGAGGGAGCTATTGAGGAAAGCCGCGGAGGTTGGCCTTTCCTCTACGGACCTCCCCCAGAGATTCGGCGGGCTGGCGCTGGACAAGATTTCTTCCATCATCGTTTCGGAGAAGATGGCGCGCAATGGCTCGTGGGCGGCGACGGTGGGGGCGCAAGCGGGCATCGGGGTTCTGCCTATTGTCTTCTTTGGGACCGACGCCCAAAAAGAGAAATACCTGCCGAAGCTGGCCAGCGCCGAATGGGTGGGCGCGTATTCCTTGAGTGAAGCAAGTTCGGCCTCGGACGCCTTGAATGTCAAGACCAGGGCGGTCCTCAGCCCCGACGGGAAACACTACATCTTGAACGGGACTAAGATGTGGGTGACCAACGGCGGCATCGCCGACGTGTACGTGGTGTTCGCGAAAGTGGACGGGGAAAAGTTCACCGCCTTCATCGTGGAGCGGGGATTCGCGGGTGTCTCGGCAGGCGCCGAAGAGCACAAGATGGGTATTCGCGGTTCTTCGACCACGCCCCTGAATCTCGAAAACGTGCCAGTTCCCGTGGAGAACCTTTTGGGTGAGATCGGCAAGGGCCACTTGATCGCCTTCAACATCCTGAACGTGGGGCGGCTGAAACTCGGGGCGGGTTGCGTGGGAGCCTGCAAGTACCTATTGCTCGAAGCCCTGAAGTGGGCCAAGGAGCGCGAGGCTTTCGGCCGCAAGATCGCGGACTTCGGCCTGATCAAGGAAAAACTGGGCGAGATGATCGTACGCACCTTCGCCATCGAGAGCGTTTCCTATCGGACGACGGGCATGATCGATTCTCTGCTCGAGGGAATTGACCAAGGAGCGCCCGCAGCGCCCAAGCAGATCATGGAAGCCCTGCAAGAGTACGCGGTGGAATGCTCCATCCTGAAGGTGATGGGAACCGAAGCCCTGCACTACGTCACAGATGAAACTGTCCAGATCTTCGGCGGCTACGGCTTTTCCAGCGATTATGAAGTGGAGCGCACCTACCGTGACCAGCGCGTGAACCGCATCTTCGAGGGTACGAACGAAATCAACCGGCTGCTGATTACCGATATGCTCATGAAGCGGTCGATGAAGGGCCAGCTTGCGCTGATTCCCGCTGCCCGGAAACTGCTCGACGAGATTCTGGGCATGGGGCCGGGGGAAGAACTGCTGGACGATCAGCCGCTCGGGGAAGAAACCAAGCTAGTTGAAGGGGCCAAGAAGGTGGCGCTGCTGGTGGCCGGAAGCGCCGTCGAGCGCTTCCTGATGGGGCTCGAAAAAGAGCAGGAAGTGATCGGCGTGCTCAGCAACCTGGTGATGGATGTTTACGCCATGGAGAGCCTGCTGCTTCGCACCTTGAAGAAGCTCTCCGCCCGCGGAACCGAATCGAGCGCCGCTGAGGTCGCGGCCACGCGAGTGTTCATCTACGATGCCTGCGACCGCACGGATGTCGAGGCGCACCGCGCACTGGCGCGGATCGCCGAGGGTGACACACTCCGCGCCCAACTCGCCATGCTAAGGCGCTTCTTGCGGCGCACGCCACCGGATACGATCGAACTGCGGCGGCGAGTGGCGGACCGCGCGCTAGACCTGAATCGGTACCCGTTCGTGTGAAGGGCGAACGCGCACCGGGTGCGCAAACGCGCAGCCGTTTGCATCTTGGTGTAGGGGCGGGCCTACTGCCCACCCACGAGGGACGCCCCTACGCTGATCACAAACCGCGCAAGGCCTTTGCGGCGCCCGCGAGATCAGAGACGGCCAGCACGATCTCGGCCTTCTTACCGCCTTCAGCGACGCTTCCATAACCATAGTCCACATTAATGTTGGCCGCGCCGAGCCGCACCCCGGCCTCCCCGAGCTTTCCAGGCTGGTCAGAAAGCGTAATGCGCCAGACCTCCTCTTCGGTGCAGCGGATGCCGAGGCCCTCCAACACCTTTTTTGCCTTCGCCGGGCTGCTGACCAGGAGGTGAACCGGACTCTCACCGGTTGTGCTGCACCCGGAGAATGCTGTGATGTTCAGCTTCGCCTTGCCCAGTGCTTCAGCGATTCGGCCGAGTTCTCCAGGCTTGTTTTCTACCCAAGCTGTGATTTGTTTCGCTTTTGGCATGATGAAATCCCCTCTGTGAAGTGTGAGTCAAAGGAAACGTGACCCACTTACTCCAGCGATCAATGTGAGTCGAACTCGATTTGTTATATGCGTCTCGGCGACGGCAAGGAACAACAGACCAAGGTTGTCTGCGGTTTCACGCAGCGCCATTTCATCCGTCGCAGTTACCTCCGGAAGACCATTCTTGCCAGTAATGATAAAATACTCCTCCCGCTTCAGTATGTAAAGGGGGTCAGCGCCACCCCCGGATGGAAGCAGTTTCTTCCGGGGTCGAGCACCCCAAGGGAGTCCTATGATACGTCGCGCAGAAGATCTTCAGGTTGTGGTTGTGGGCAGCACGAATTTCGATTTGGTTGTCAAGGCGGAGCGGCTGCCGAGAGAAGGCGAGACCATGTTGGTTTCAAATCTCAAATTCTTTCCTGGCGGCAAGGGAGCGAACCAGGCGGTGGCCGTGGCGCGAATGGGCGCCAAGACCTCGCTTGTTGGTGCAGTGGGCAACGACATAATCGGAGACTTCCTGCTTCAGGGGTTGGTGGCGAACGGGATTGACACTACCTGCGTCCGGCGAGACCCGGTGCGCACCACCGGGAGCGCTTTCATCATGCTTTTCCCCAACGGGAACAACTGCATCACGGTTGACCCAGCCGCAAACTTCAGCCTGACACCCGCCGACATCGAGCGGGCAAGGGATGTCATTGAGCGCGCGGATGCACTTTCAACCGTGCTGGAAATCCCATTAGAAGTTGTGGAAGCAGCATTGCGCCTGGGTCGGAAGGCCGGCAAATTGACGGTGCTTGACGCGGGTCCGCCCCGGTACTGCCCGATGGAGATATTGACATTGGCCGACGTTGTCTCGCCCAATGAGACAGAACTCGCGCACCTGACCGGCGAGGAAGTTCGCGGACGAGTTTCGGCGCGCGAGGCGGCTGAAAAACTCCTCGCTCTGGGTGTAAAGACAGTGGTTCTGAAGCTGGGCAGCGACGGCTCAATGCTGGTGACCGCAAAGAAGTCAAAACACTTTCCCGCCTGCAAGGTTGACCCTGTTGATCCCACGGGAGCAGGCGATGCATTTACAGCAGCTCTGACGGTTGAACTGGCTGCCGGCCACGACCTCGAACATGCCATTCGCTTCGCCAATTGTGCCGGTGCTTTGGCGGCGAGCAAATTGGGCGCTCAGCCTTCCCTGCCCACGCGCGTGGAGGTCGAGGCCCTGATGGCACAAGCGAAAAAAGCGTGATCGCGGGAGGCTATCGCAAAGCCTTTCGTAGAGGCGCGCTTCAGCGCGGCACCTCTATCGCAAAGCCTTTCGTAGCAAAGCCTTTCGTAGAGGCGCGCTTCAGCGCGGCACCTCGCGATGCGCAACAGGTGCCCGGCTAAAGCCGAATTCGAAAGTTGGGAGCCGCCGGTCGGGCCGAATCACTTGATTAGAGGCCCGTTTGACGCAGATACCGCAGGAACAAAGTGGTGCGGGATCGGGCGTAGGGGCACAGCGCGCTGTGCCCCTACAAGATGTACGTCGCACCCACGCTAACTTCCGAACTCGGGCTAAAGCCGGCCTCTACGCGAGTTCGACCGGGAGCGAAGGATGGAATTCGTTTCCATGCTGCAATTGTTGCGGCGGGCCGCGCCTGGAAGGATGCTGAAAAAACCGCCTAGTCCGTCAGCTGACGGATCATTCCGAGGAGTCCCGATCTGATCGGGACGACGAGCAATCTCGCAAGTCCTTTGTTTCCAGAGCGAGATTCCTCGCTGCGCTCGGAATGACACGGAGACGGTGTCTGATTGGAGGCTCGTAACGGGTGAAAGCATGAAGAGAATCCACTGTGTAGGAGCCGTGGTGGTGGACCTGTTGAACGGGCCCATCCCGCAGTACCCCGTGCCGCGCGTCCAGCCCCAGGTCACCGCCCAATGGATTCGCATCATGCCAGGTGGTGGCGCCGCCAACATGCCCTCGGCGGTGGCTCGCATGGGCTTGCCGGTCAGTTCCTTCGCCAAGGTGGGCGATGATTTTAATGGCGAGTTCATTCCACGCGAACTCGCGAAGTTAGGCGTGGACACGACCGGCATTCGTGTTTCGGCGCGCGACACGACCCCGTTCACGTTTGTGGGAGTGCGCGCCGACGGGGACCGGACGTTCATCCATACCCCCGGCGCCAACCTGACTTTCAATCTCAGCGACCTGGACCTCGACCGGGTGCTGGCCACCGATCTTCTCCTCTATCATGATTTGTATGTTCTGCCGGAACTGGACGGCAAGCCCGCGGCAACCTTGCTGGCGGAGGCGCAACGGCGGGGCGTGCTGACCTTCTTGGACGAGGATTTTGGTTATGGGCCGA
>Ga0208039_1000169_pt1 | contig 62545 bp, 75 predicted proteins | sample June2015DPH_20_1_2_FD_184722 | JGI IMG/M metagenome (GOLD analysis project Ga0208039, IMG submission 184722) | Peatland microbial communities from SPRUCE experiment site at the Marcell Experimental Forest, Minnesota, USA - June2015DPH_20_150... | ecosystem: Environmental > Terrestrial > Soil >... | reverse complement strand
CTGAAGAGCAACATCACGGACAATGAGAGTGCAAAGATGAAGACCTCACACGGGGTGATCCAGGGCTACGATGGGGTAGCGGTGGTAGACGGAAAGCACCAGGTGGTTGTGCATGCGGAAGCCTTTGGGGCGGCGCAGGAACATGATCTGCTTATTCCTATGATCGAGGGGGCGAGGGAGAACTTCGAGGCCATTGGCAATAAAAAGGATGTCTTCAAGCAGGCGAAGCTTACAGCCGACAGCGGGTTTCATACTGAAGCGAATATGAAGGAGGTCATGGAGCAGGGTATTGATGCCTATATTGCGGACACACAGTTTCGGAAACGGGACCCCCGGTTTTCGGGCGTTGACAAGTATAAAGAGCGATTCAGAAAAGAGAGGGCCGAGTACTACGGAGTGGCCGACTTATACAGGCCTCACAGGGATTTTACGATCAGCGAAGACAAGACGCACTGCATCTGCCCTGCGGGGAAACGTCTGTATCGCAACGGTGCTAACGTAATCGTCAATGGGAACAAAGCTGTTAAGTTTCGGGGTCGGAAGACCGACTGTCGGATCTGCGAACTACGGGAGAGATGCCTGAGACATCCAGACAGAACTGAGGCAAGACAGGTGTACTTCTTTCAGGGTAGTGCGGAGTCGAAGCCGGAGACGTTCACACAGAAGATGAAACGCAAAATAGATTTGATAAAGGGCAGACTCATCTACAACAGGAGACTTGGAACGGCAGAACCTGTATTTGGCAATATTTGCTCCACATTGGGGCTGGATAGATTCACTCTACGTGGGAAACGGAAGGTAAATATACAATGGGTTCTCTACTGTACGGTTCATAATCTCCTGAAGGTACACAGATATGGTCCGGGGTTTGCGTGAAGGGGTCAATGGATTGGTATTGGGGTGGGAACGATATCATGGCAATAAGAACATTGCATCAAGGAGTGCAAAAGTTTCAGCGAGAGAAGAAGATGATGATAATTTCTTATTTTCGAGCTGCCAGAAGGAACGCTTTTTAAAAAACTGACTTTTTCTACAGGCTCGTTATATGCTATTAGGAATTGTGAAACAAGGAGGTATCAGTTGCCACTTCTTTCTACTGTTTTCCCTTTCTGGCTGACTGAGTGGATGGATGCACAGAAGATTGTCCTCTGGGGTGTGGCGGACCTTCGGGATTTTCCCACGCCTCAGGATGAAACAGGACATGGTTTTCCTTTCGCCCTTTCATGGGCTATTCCCATGAACCCTCAAATTATGGTTAGTATCCAGAATGGCCCTAACCACAGATACGCTGATGAGTATGCCAGAGTGAACAACCGCATCAACGAAATATCAGGAGCGTTAGCAGCCGAAATCAGAAGCAGAGGATATCGCGCTAAACCGCTCGCGGCTTCTGAGCGTACCGATACAGTTAATATTAAAGGTGACTTTCCTCACAAAACTGCGGCTACCCGAGCAGGTTTAGGTTGGATAGGCCGCCACTGCCAGCTTATTACCCGGAAGTTTGGGTCGTGGGTTCGTTTGGGAACCGTTTTTACAGACATGGAACTTCCCTGTGGGCCACCAATAGAGCGTAATTTTTGCGGTCGTTGTACGCGGTGCATCGATGCTTGTCCTGCAAAGGCATTGAAAGGCAATGCATGGTATCCAGGAACACCCCGTGAGGAAATTCTGGATGTCCACGCATGCGATCAATGGAAAAAGGAGCACTATTTTCAGTACCACAAGGGGCACAACTGCGGAATTTGCTCAGCAGTCTGTCCCTATGGATTAAAAGTGCTGAAGAGAGCGCATGACAAACAATGACACCGGAGGTACGCTAATAAACTTGCATATAACACTCAAATCCAGCGGACTCACGTGATGCGTTCACTGCTGAGCCGTTGGGCCTCGGATGGACTTGACAGGATGCAGGCCTTCGGCTATACTTTGTATAACTTATGGAGGTATGAATATGGTTACTAAAGTTCAGAAATGGGGTAACAGTCAGGGGCTCCGCCTCGCTAGGCAGGTTCTTGAGGAAGCTCGCATTTCGGTTGGTGATCCCGTCGATGTGTCCACAAGAGACGGTGTGATCGTCATCGCCCCCGTGAGGCGCGTACGAGGCAAACAGAGCCTGCAAGAGCTGGTGTCCCGTATTCCAAAGAATTACAAGACCAGGGAAGTTGACTGGGGAAAACCTGTTGGCAGAGAGGACTGGTAAATGACAACGTATATTCCCCAAAAAGGCGACTTCGTTGCAGTCACTTTCAACCCGCAGTCCGGCCATGAGCAGAGGGGCCGCCGGCCTGCCCTGGTTGTGAGCAACACCCTGTTTAACAAACATACAGGTCTCGCTATCGTCTGTCCCCTCACCAACACAGATCGGAGCTTCCCCTTCCATGTGGCCGTTGTGAACGACCCAAATGTCACTGGATTCGTCATGGTTGAGCAGGTCAAATCAATTGATTTTCGCGCACGTAAGGCCAATCGCATCGGGAAGGCTTCGGATAGCGTGCTTGAAGAAGTTCTGTCCATACTTGATGCATGCATCTATTAAAAGCCCAACATCCGTATGCACCGGACTCACAACAGTCCGGTAGAGTGATTATTTATGTTTGGCATTGCCCGCCGGTAATGCCTGGTGTTGAGTCTGTAGGAAAAGTCATTTTCGTAAATTTGCTATCAATAAAATCAAATACTTATCAGTCGGGAAATGGCCCAAATAGGTCTTTTTGTACAGACTCGGTAGACGATAAATCCTCATAGAAAAAAGTGAGCCATGCCATTCATTAACATTCGTGACCTCAAGATGTATTACGAGATCCGGGGCACAGGCCCACGCTTGCTCGTCATCAGTGGTACAGGGGGTGATTTACGCCGCTCACCCAGTATTTTCGAGATGGCCATTGCCCAACACTTTAAGATTCTCGCCTATGATCAACGCGGTCTCGGCCAAACCTCGCGGCCGGATATCCCCTATACCATGGTCGACTATGCCGAAGATGCCAATGCGTTGCTCGACGCAGTGGGGTGGGATCGTTGTTTGGTCATGGGCATTTCGTTCGGAGGAATGGTGGCACAAGAGTTCGCCCTGCGCTATCCGGACCGGGTGGAACGCTTGGGCTTAGCCTGCACAAGTAGTGGTGGTGCGGGCGGGGCCTCATATCCATTACATGAGCTCGCCCTGCTTTCGGTGGAGGACTATGCTCGCCGCGTCCTCTACCTCAGTGACACGCGCCTGGACGCCGTATGGCAGGCCGCCAACCCTGCCCAATTTCAGGTTTTGTTTGAACAGACCCTGGGGAGGCTGCGAGTGGGAGCAGACGAACCGGGGCGCCAAATCGGTGCCAGGCGGCAGTTGGAAGCCCGAGCACGCCACGATACGTATGAACGGCTCCCTAACCTCCGGATGTCTGTCTACATTTGCGGGGGTCGGTATGACGGCATTGCCACGTCCGCCAATCTCGAAGCAATGCAGAAACAGATTCTGGGAGCACGCCTGGAACTGTTTGAAGGGGGCCATTTGTTTTTCATTCAGGACCCTCGAGCATTCGAGCGCATTGTGGCGTTTCTGAAAGGGGATCTCAACGGTTAATCCCTGAACGGGCATCAGCGTTATCGCACTGTCCCAGCTAAAGAAAGAGTAATTAAGGATTAAGTCTTGAAATATCAGATTATTGCGGCATTGGTTATTGGCAATTTTATTAAGTAATAATTGGAGACCCCATTTACCCCGTTAGAAATAATGCCCCGCTGCTCCCTCCGGGCCAGAGGCCCTCTGGGCCAACGGCTGCGCGGGGTTACATTTTAGAATAATTCCGGCGGGGTCTAATGCCCCGCTGGAATTTCTAACGGGGTTTACTTTAGCCCCCTTGAACCCCAGAACCCTTGCCCCCTATAACTCGCAGAGAACAAAGCGTATAGGGATAATTATCTTAAACGCTATGCTCTATGCCCTACGCCGAGATCTTTTTTACTCCCCATAAAAAGTAAAAAAAGCAACCCGCTGCTGATTTTGAGCATCGCCATGATGAAACAGGTTTCCTTTAAACCAACCACTGGCAACAAAAGAATACCTCCAGACAACCCTCCGAAGAAACCTCCCAATAGGTCCGCCCCATAGAGTAAACCTGCTGTTTGGGCGAGTCCCCCTTTTTCAGGATGGGACCTTAAATAAATTTTGTTGGCTAAAGGAAATTGGAATCCGATGAACATTCCAGAAAGAAAAGACATGATCAAAACGGCTCCATAGAGAATGAAATAGACAACCCTATTTTCAAGATGATGAGATGGAGCGAGGAATACAAAGGGGAACAGGATGGAGAAGAGGATGATCGCTACTTCTGTTTTTAGAAAAAGGAGAGAATCATTTGTAATCCGATCGAAACGTTTCGTGATAAAGAAACTACCTGAGGCAATCCCGAGCATCAAGATCGCTATGAGAAGGCCAATCTGGTGATAGAGATAGCCGTAAAGGGTTTGAAAAGCAAAGATAATGGCTAAACTGAATACCATCCCTGTTAACCCGGTAGTGAAGATGGAATAAGTGATGGAATGCCTGGAGAGACGAGGCATTCTTATAAAAAGCGTTGCAAGGATAATGGTGATGAGAATGATTTTGGCAATGGATAAGGTCAGACTGTATTTTTCATACCATTTAAAGATTCCTGTTAGGTAGGGGGAGAAGAGGGCATTCCAGTAAGAAAGGCTAAGGAAAACAGCCATGGGACGAAAATCAGAATTGATCTGAATCCCTTTTCTCTCCATGGATTGTAAAAACCATTTTAACCATCTTTCGTGTAGTCGAAATTCCAGGTAGTTTTTGGTGAAGACGCTTGTTTGGATTTTCCTTACCTCAAACCTTTTGATTATTTCCCCAGTTGTGACCTTTTCAAATTGACTGGAATTTGAGGCCAGATAGAGATTGGTATCACCGGGGATGATTCTCACAGACCGAAAAACACTTTTTAAGGTATCCAAGATGCACCCGTTTAGATCTCTTAGCTCCGGGCTAATATAAGTGAGGGAACCGGGAAGGGTAAGCGCAAAAATGCTATTCGGGTTCATCTTTTCTTTGGTCAGAGAGAAGAATTCCGAGGAGAACAATCGGTTTGTCTGTAAAGACTGAGGTGCAGAGAGGCCGATAAAAATGATGTCGAATCGGTCTTGGGTTCTTTGGACAAACAGCCGGCCATCCATATAATGAATTTTTACTCTTTTGTCTGAGAGCTCGGATTGAGTTAAGGGTGTCGGGAATTCCTGGACCAGTTTCAAGAGAAGGGGATCCAGCTCCACATAATCCAAACGGGTTACGGGATATTTCAAGATTTCATGAATCATCCCTCCAACTCCGCCGTTCAGAATCAGAATCGATTCAGGTTTTTCATGAAAGAGCATCGGGAAGTGAACAAAATCCTCGATAGAGGCAATATCTGGGACAGGGGTAGTGATGGATGGGACCCCATCGGCGAAGAAGGTGTACTGTTCCCCTCTTTTTGTGACCGTGATGTTTCCGTAGATAGAGTTTTCATTATGAATGACGGTCAATCCTGCCCACTGGGATCGGATAGAAGATTGATTAATCGAGCTTGAGGTTTGAGGCAGGAGGCCATAGGCAAAGAGAAAGGAAAGAAGAATCGATAGAATCATGAGACCCTTTTGAAAGGCGGCTTTTGAGGATCCTGGTTTTAGCCAGAGGAGAAATATTGACATGAGTGAATTCAAGAAAGAGATCAGGAGGGCAATCGTGAAAGAATTGAAATATTGAATGAGGAGGAAGGTAAGGAGCAGGCCCCCGATCATGGATCCCACTGTTTCAAAAAGATAAACCTGCCCAACAGAAGAAGCATCCTCACCATCATACTGGGCATAAAGTTTACATCCGTAAGTGAAAAGGGCTCCATAGGGAAGGGTCACGGGGAAGAGTATCAACAAGGATGAGTAGAAGATAGGGGCAAACCCAAGTGCTTCTCCTGGTGTAACGAGAAGAATATTTTTAAACATCCGGCATAGAAAGATGGTAAGGGGGAAAGCGACAGATAAGGCCATTTGGAACACGACAAAGACTTCCAATTTTCTTTCAACTCTTTCGACAGATTTACCAATAATAAAAGAGCCGACTGCCACCAGAATGAGCCAATTGGCGAGAATGATTCCAAGAGTGAGTTCATTGCCAAGGAAGGAAACGAGCAGTTCTCTGAGGAGGACGATCTGAGCCGTGATACCACTCAGCCCCATCAAGAGTAAAGAAATTTTGAGGGGTGACTTTCCCATGTCTTAATTCATTATCAATATATTGATTCTTTGTAAAGAGTGCGCAATGAAACGAGAAATAAGGAGATGGGGTGATAGGGAGATAGGGTGAAAAAGCTGGAGAGTCGGATCTTCAGACAACAAGATATTTGCGAACGATCTCTTCGTTCTGCCAGATTTCTTCCATGACTCCTTGATACTGAATCATTCCTTTTTCCAGGATGTAGCCTCGGTCAGAAGTCTTGCGGCAGAATTTGAGATTCTGGTCTGCGAGAAGGATGGTCACTCCTTCGCTTCGAATCCGGCCAGTGACCTCAACCAGATTTTGAACAACGAGGGGCGCCAGGCCTTCAGAAGGTTCATCGAGAAGAAGAAGATCTGGATTTTTCATCAAGGCTCGGCCGATCGCCAGCATTTTCTGTTCACCGCCGCTCAGTTGAATTCCCTTCCGCTCCTTCAATTCCACAAAGACAGGGAAGAGTTCATAAATCTTTTCAAAGGTCCATTGGACTTTGCCTTTCTTTGATAAGCGACGGGCCAACTCCAGATTTTCAAAAAGGGTAAGGTCGGGAAAAATCCTGCGATCATCCGGTACATAGCCAATACCCATCTGAGCGATCTGAAAAGGATGCTTCCCTGCGACGTCAATGCCTTTGAGGAGAATCCGACCTGATCGCGGAGGGGTGAGACCCATGATGGAACGAAGTGTGGTCGTCTTACCCACTCCATTTCTTCCCAAAAGAGAAACAACTTCCCCTTTATGAATAGATAGAGAAACTCCCTGAAGAACATGGCTCTGGCCATAGAAGGTGTTGATCTGATCGATGTTGAGAATAAAATCCAGAGACTCAGGAGTCATATCTTTTCCCACAAAAGCTCTTCGCCCAAGTAGACCTTTCTCACATCCTCATTTTGTTTGATCTGTTCTGGTTTCCCGTCGGCTAGGATCTGGCCTCTATGTAAGACGATGATCCGATCCGAAAGGGAGAAGACGATGTCCATGTCGTGTTCGACGATTACAAAGGTCGATTGCTTTTCATGGGACAATCTTCGTATATTTTCTAAGACCTTGACCCGCTCCACAGGGTTCATCCCTGCGGTGGGTTCGTCGAGGAAGAGAAGTTTGGGTTCGGAGGCCATGGCTAATGCCATCTCAAGCAATCGTTGATCACCATGAGAAAGTGTTCCGGCTGGGAGATCTTTTTTATCTACCAGCCCGATCTCCTTCAGCAAATTTTCAACACGCATATTCGCATCGGCATGACGATGAACAGGCGTGAAGAAGTTCAGATTCCTGTTCAAGAGGGAGAGGATTGGAATCTGGAGATTTTCATAGACGGAAAGTTTGGGAAAGATGTTCATGATCTGGAAAGAACGGCAAATTCCTTTCTTCACTCTTTTATGAATGGGGAGATGCGTGATGTCTTCATCATTAAAAAAGACCTTTCCCGAGTCGGGCAGAATATTTCCGGTGAGGAGGTTGATAAGGGTTGTTTTACCCGCTCCATTGGGGCCGATGATCGAAGTCAGTACTCCTTCTTCGATCTGAAGATCAATATCATCTGCAGCACTGACCACGCCGAAATATTTTCTAAGTTTCTCCGTCCTAAGAAGTTCTGCCATTCGGAGTACCTTAATTCCTAAAGTCTCCTCTCCCCGAGTGGGAGAGGATTGAGGTGAGGGGGAAACAGACCTTTTACTTACCCCCACCCTCACCCTCCCCCATCAAGGGGGAGGGGAACGATGAGATAATAGAGGCCAGATTCGTTCAGTAAAGAAAATCACGACCCCACCACGAAAGACTAAAACTAAAAAGACGACGATAGAACCAAACCATATCAGCCAGTATTGAGTATATCTTACGATAATATCCTTGATGAGATAGAAGAGAATCGATCCCACAATCGGACCTGAAAAGGTATGGATGCCTCCGAGAAGAGTGACCATTACAGGCTCGGCTGATTGTGTCCAATGGGCGAGGGGTGGAGTGACGGTGTTCTCCAGGGGTGGTACGAGTGACCCTGCCAGACCCGCATATAGACCAGCAAGAGTAAAGGAGAGGAGCCGGTAATTTCTGATCGAAATTCCTGCAAAGGCAACTCTATTTTCGCTATCTCGGATTCCTTTCAAAGTGAGACCAAATGGGGAATTGACGATACGGTAGAGAACATAAATGGCAATTAATGAAATTATAAGGACGAAATAGTAATAGTTTCCCATCGACTCCATGTTGATGCTGAAAACCCCTGGGATTTGGAAGGGGGCCCTTGGGATTCCAACCAATCCATCATCACCACCCGTGACATCCCGCCATTTCCACGCTATGGAATAGATCATCATTCCGAAACAGAGTGTCAGCATCGAAAAATAGATTCGCGTGTGACGAACACAGAGATAACCAAGGATGAGAGCCGAGATACCTCCGGCTACCATCCCCGCGATCGCTCCCAACAAGAGGGATGGGATAACGAGAAGAATTTTGGCTGAAGCATAAGCTCCCATTGCAAAAAATCCTGCCTGACCAAAAGAGAGTAAGCCGGTGTAACCTAAGAGAAGGTTGAAGCCCAGAGCAAACACAGAGAGAATAAGAATATGAATGGTCATATAGAGGAGATATTTCCCCGCAAATGTGGGAAGGAGAAGAAGAAATAGGATTAATGCTGCAAGGAGTATGGCTTTTAGCTTTATCATTCCAGTAATTATTGATTATTTTCCAAAGAGTCCTTCCGGTTTAACCATCAATACAATCGCCATCACGACAAAGATGATGAAGAGTTCAAAGACGGGGAAGAGCAAAATTCCGAAAGAAGTCAAGATGCCGACAATCAAAGCCCCGACAAAGGCGCCTTTTAAGTTACCTAAACCACCAATGACAGTGATGACAAAGGCTTGAATGATCATGGCTGTTCCGATTCCAGGTGCCACTACACGAACAGGCGTACCCAGGGCTCCTCCCAGAGCAGCGAGCATGGCTGCAAAAACAAATACGGTGGTGAAAAGGATAGGAATGTTGATTCCAATGGCACTCGCCATCTCTCGGTCAGAGGCAGAGGCTCGAATCATCCTCCCCCACCAGGTTTTTTCCAGAGTGAGCCATAGGACTATGGCGACAAGCAACCCAGCAAAAATGATGAAAAGATTATAGATAGGGAAAGGCCTTCCGAGGACAGAAAAGTTACCCTCAAAGATCCGAGGCATAGGGGGAATCATCGCCACCCCTCCCCAGACCATTTTTACCAGATCATCGAAAATCAAAATGAAGCCGAAGGTTAAGATCAATTGATAGGCCAGGTCGATATCATAGATGCGACGGATAAAGAGGCGCTCAAAGATTGCTCCAATGATACCTACGCTGATGAGGCTAAGTCCGATGGAAAGCCAGAAATTAAGACCGAGTTTCCCATAGAATGTAAAGGTGGCATAGGCACCCAGCATAAAAAGACTGCCGTGGGCAAAGTTGAGTACCCCTAGAACTCCGAAGACAAGGGTGAGTCCAGCGGCAAGAAGCCAGAGGTACATTGAAAAACTTAAACCGATGAGGGCTTGAAAAGCTAATTTTTCGAGCATCTCTTTAAATAAAGGCTAAAGGGTGGAGGTTATAGATTAAAGGTTTAAATCCTAAAGCCTAAAACCCAAAACCTCAAACTTAAAAGGGGAGGGGGCCTTCCCAAAAATGAAAGGGCAGGCAATCCCCTCCCTGACCATTTGCACTTCTTATTTTGTTGCAGCAATGGGCGTAAAAGGTGGATAACGATAATAATCTTTAGCCGGTATAACTCTCAGGTCACCAAGAATAGGAAGTGGATAATTCTTGTCATAAATGACCCTTCCTCCGGGAACAGTATAGACAGCCTGATGGTCTTCTGGTCTAAAGAACCTCTTACCTGCAGGAGTCATAATCTCCATTCCTTCCAAGGCACCAACCAGTTTGGCCGTTTCGAAGGATTTTGCTTTCTCAACGGCTGCTTTGATGACATAAATTGTGGAGTAACTCGTTTCAGCAGAATAATTTGGATATCGATTCCATCTCTTTTTAAATGCTTCAACGAAGGTCTTATTTTCTGGTGTGTCAGGGTAGTTGTGTATATAACGGGCCGATGCCCATAACTTCCCCTTGAACTTATCCGCCTCAACTTCCCTTGCTATTCCTTGAAGGACATCGACTGAGCCTCCCATACATTGCCACCATGCTTTGATATTGTCAAAGACACCGAGGGTGAGTGCCTGCCTGATAAGCATGACCCCCTCTCCAGCCCATTTTGTCGTATGAATAGCGTCAGGTTTCTCAGCCATAACGGCTGAAATATGCGATGAAAAGTCCATTGTCCAGAAAGGAGCCCATGCGATTGAAACGAACTCCACATCAGGGCGATATTTTTTCATGGTTTCTTTAAAGAGGTTCCACGACACATACCCGTATTCATAATCTTCGTGAATGCCTGCCCATCTTTTTATCTCGGGGAAATCTTTCATAATTAAAGCCGGCAGGATTCCATCCTGATAGGTGGGAGCAGATATACGGAAAATCTGTTTTATTTTTTTCTCGTAAACAAGATCTTCTGTAAGTCGATGTGTTGATGCGTGGCAAAACATGCATAGGCGGCCGAGTTCAGGTAATACCGGGCCTATAGCCATCGCACACCCACTGGAGTCTACACCGAAAAGGAAATCAGCTCCCCAATCCGTGACCAGATATCTCGCATTTTTGACGGCAGTAGCCGGCTTTAACTCTTCATCCATGAATTTCAGTTCGAGTTTTCTACGCAAGATCCCACCCTTGGCATTGATTTCTTCAATGGCCATCGTAGACCCAGCCATCATCATCCAGCCATAATCGGCATGAGCTCCAGAGAGAGCACCCTGTCCACCAATCTTAATCGGACCTGCTGGCTTCTTGGCCTGGCCATAGGTCACCCGATAACCTCCCAATCCAGTTCCCAGGGCAACGCCACCAACAACTGCATTCTTCAAAAAATTTCTTCTACTAATTTTTTTAGCCATAATCCTCCACCTCCTTATGAATTTAACCCCTTTATATTTTTATGACTTTCCTTAGGTTCTCTCCTTTTACCGCAATCATCTTCTTCCTGTCAACACTATTTTATAGAGCATTAGAAATGGTGCCTTTTAAGATGTTTTTTTCTTAATAACTTTCTCAGAAGCCGCATTTTTTCCAGCTATTCTGCCAAGTACAACACATCTTGCCAACGAGCCTCCACTTATATAGTCATCATAAAAGATACCTCCGACGCACTCCCCTGCTGAGTAAAGCCCGGGTATAATCCTACCATCAGGTTCAAGGACTTGGGCATTGGTGTTTACCTTAACCCCACCAAATGTCAGGGTGATCCCTGGAACCAGAGGATAGAAGGCATAAAATTTAGGTGTTATTATTTTGTTTGCAAGGGCTTCCTTTGGAGGTTTTATCCCTAAGGCCTTTCCATCTTTTACCGCATTGTTGAATTCATCTACAGTAAGCTTCAACGCGGCAGGAGGAGCGCCTATTTTTGAAGCAAGCCCCTCGATTGTTTCAGCATCGATCACCTCTATACCTAAGCCCTGGAAGAGCTTTACAGTGGCCGTTCCTGCAGGTGTCTTCTTTATCTCCTCATCAAAAACCAAAGCCACCTTTTGCCCAGGTTGTTTCATCACTGCCTTACCATGTGCAACGTATCCCTTTGATTCGTCCATATAACGCTTGCCCTCTCTGTTTACAGCAATACAAAATGGCAAAACTATGAAAGGATTTCCAGCAGCGGTGTTCTTTGGGCTTACTGCTGCTATATGTAAGCCTGTCATGCCTCCCATATTTACTAATAATGCTCCTGCCTTGTGAGCCATCTTTATCCCATCTCCGGTTGACCAGGGTACTCCTCTTGCCATCATTGCATCCGCATCAGGATCTACCCAGAGTTGGAGCATTTCTTTATTGGCAGAAAATCCTCCACTGGCAATGATAACGGCTTTAGATATATAATCCTTCACTCCAGCATTATCGATAGCCTTAACTCCCACTACCTTTCCCCTTGAGTCCATAATCAATTCTTTTGCCTTTGTCTCATAGGTTATCTTCCCACCCTGTTTTTCCAAAACCTCCCGCAATCGCTCAAGTGCTTTAGGCATTCCTTTAAAAAGGCTAGGAACAGCTACAATTGCTTTAACCCGAAAACCCGGTATTGGTATTGGAGGCATGAATTCGATCCCCTGTGTCTTCAGCCAATCCACTCCATCAAAGACCTGATCCGCTAAAACCCTTGTTAGGTCTGGGTCTGCCTTTCCCATGCTTTTCTTTATAAAATCTTCGTAATAATCGTCCTTTGCCTGTTTCGTATTATCGCTGGGGATGGCAATCATTCCTGCAGCAAGCTTTGAGCTACCCCCCGAATGATTCATGTTGGTCTTCTCTAAAATGACGACGTCCGCACCGTTCATCCTTGCTTCGAGAGCCGCTAATAGACCAGAAAGTCCTGTACCTATAACGACGACGTCATGCTTTTCTTTGCTAATGCCTTTTGGCAATTGAGCAGATTCTGCAAGGCCAACCTGACCCAATGCCATAATTCCCGCTCCAACGCCTGTGTTCTTGAGAAATTGCCTCCTCGTGATCCCGTCTCTTCTCTTTCTTTTCATATTCAATTCCTCCTTTTCTCGTTAAATTAGTTTCCTATTTTAAGGAACCTTATAATACCCGGAATCATGACATGTGATACAGTAATCTTCTGATTGTTTGTGTGCGTGATGACAGAGTTCACATTTTACATTTCCTAAGTGTGATTCGTGAGGGTTGGGTATGACCTTCTGAGTTCGTTCAGCAACTTTAAGCTGATCTCCGTGACATTTGGTACACACCGCTGTCGAAACCTGCTCCTTGGGTGGATTCTCCTTATGACAACCGTCGCAACCGATGCCAGCAACTTTATGTTTATCTACTAAGAATGATGGTGCTGCCTCAACAAAAGAGAAAGGAGAATAAAAAGAGTTAAATAGGGAGATACAAATAACTAAAATTCTAAAATACTTTATCATATTTGACTCTCAACAACCTTTTCCAAAACAAATCATTTGGCCAACTTTAATTATTGCCCTGATATGACAACGGCACACCACCTCCTTGTTTAAAAGAATGAAAGGGATTAAGTAATCAGAAGGGAATTAAACAGGGAAAAGATAACTTCCATTTTTCTCCCACCCACGTTTAACTTAACAAAACTTAATAATTTGTCAATACTTTTTACCCCCTTTGGGAAAAGAGAGTTTATGGAAAGAGGTCATCCTACATCAACGAAGGAAGTTTAGTTGGAAGGAAGGAGGTGTCTCTGAACGTCATCTCTTCTTTGGGGCCCATCGAAGAGGGGGTAAATAGGTGGCTCGGCTTCCAAGCTCCTCTTCAATTCGCAGAAGTTGATTGTATTTGGCTACCCGATCTGTTCTGGAGGGGGCGCCAGTCTTGATCTGCCCAGACTTGGTGCCCACGGCCAAATCTGAAATGGTCGTATCCTCCGTCTCGCCAGAGCGATGAGAGATGATGGTCCGATAGTTAGCTTTTTTAGCTATCTCAATCACTTCAAGGGTTTCGGTCAACGTCCCGATCTGGTTGAGTTTGATGAGGATGGCATTTCCCACCCCTTCTCGAATCCCTCTCAAGAGCCGGTTCGGATTGGTGACGAAAATATCGTCTCCAATTAATTGGATCTTTTTTCCTAAACAGGCTGTCATGGCCTTCCATCCCTTCCAGTCATCCTCGGCAAGGCCATCTTCAATGGAGACGATAGGAAGCTTCTTAATCAACGTTTCGTAGAAATCAATCATCTCAGAAGAAGTCTTTTTCGACTTCTTTTCAGCTTTGAGAAAATAAGCTCCGTTCCGATAGAACTCGGTCGCAGCGGCATCGATGCCAAGGGCCACCTCTTTTCCAGGTTGATAACCTGATTTTCTGATGGCGTCCAGGATCAAAGAGAAGGCCTCCTCATTAGAACGAAGGTCCGGTGCAAATCCTCCCTCATCGCCCACAGAGGTTTTGTAACCTTTTGCTTTCAGAATAGCCTTGAGATAATGAAAAACCTCCACCCCCATTCTGAGTGCTTCTTTAAAACTTTTGGCTCCCACAGGGATGATCATGCATTCCTGTAAGTCTAAATTATTATCAGCATGGACCCCACCATTGAGAATGTTCATCATGGGGAGGGGAAGTTGGGTGGCTGAAAGGCCTCCAAGATGTTGGTATAGAGGAAGTCCCAAGTGATTGGCAGCTGCCTTGGCACAGGCCAGGGAGACCCCCAGGATGGCATTGGCGCCCAGCCGGATTTTATTAGGAGTTCCATCCCATTGAAGCATGGCGGTGTCGATGGCTTTCTGATCGAGGACATTCATTCCCAAGAGTTTTGGCTCCATCACCCGATGGATGTTTTGAACTGCTTTCTGGACTCCTTTGCCCAGATAGCGTTTGGGATCCTTATCCCTTAATTCCAGGGCTTCATGCTTTCCTGTGGAGGCTCCGGAAGGAACAGAGGCTCTCCCACTAAAACCGCTTTCCAAGAAGACCTCTACTTCAACGGTCGGGTTTCCTCGGGAATCGAGAATCTCTCTTCCAATGACCTCAGCGATGATCGCCATATCGAATCCTCCCTTTAGTGACGGGTGCTTATTTTTTTTCATTTAAAATTCGAGTGCCTATATAAATGTAATGAGATCCTGATAAGATAGTCATCACAGCCGTTCCATAGACAGCCATAACAGAAAGCTGCTTGAAGGCTGGGTAGTATCCTGTCAAGAGAACCAGAACAATGGTGATGATTTGAAATGTGGTGGTCATCTTACTCAAGAAACTCGGGTTGATCTTTGGATGATAATTGGTGAGTATCATTACAAGAAAACCTACCAGGATGATGACATCACGGGTAATGACGATGACCACCAACCAACTAGGAATAATTTCAATGATGGCGAGGGTAATAAATGCAGCGAAGAGAAGAAGTTTGTCAGCGATGGGATCGAGATAAGCCCCCAATTCGGTTCGTTGTTGAGTTAGGCGGGCAATCAGGCCATCAATTCCGTCTGTAATTCCTGCGATCGCAAAAGTAATCAGAGCCCATCCGAAGTGTTTATCGATAATGAAGATGACGAAGAACGGGATCATCAGGACTCTTGTCAAGGTCAGGATATTAGGCAGATTCATTGGGAGCTCACCCTCAATGCAAAATACAAAATGAAAAATTTGAAATGTAAAAATTTTTTCTAATTTAAAAGGTGAAACAGGAATTAGGATGACTCGTAAATATTTTCAGTCTCTCCCTTGTAGAGGTCTTTAAAGGTCGTGAATTTATCTAAAAAAGCGAGGTCGATCTTACCGATGGGGCCGTTCCGTTGTTTTCCGATGATGACCTCTGCTTTGCCACGATTCGGGTTATCTTCTGACCTGTTATAAACTTCGTCGCGATAAATGAAAATGATCAAGTCGGCATCTTGCTCAATCGCACCGGATTCCCGGAGGTCTGACAGTTGAGGCCTGTTCCCCGTTCGTTCCTCAGTCTTCCGGCTGAGCTGAGAGACAGCGATCACAGGGATACTGAGTTCCTTGGAAAGAGCTTTTAAGGAGCGGGAGATTTCTGAGATCTCCTGCTGTCGGTTTTCGACTCTTGCCCTTCCTTTCATCAGTTGAAGGTAGTCAACGATGAGCATCCCCAAACCATGCTCGGATTTAAGACGACGGGCCTTGGCTCTCAATTCCAGGGCCGAGAGGGCTGCCGTATCGTCAATATAGATAGGTGCTTCAGATAGATTCCCCGCCGCAATGGTCAGCTTTGGCCAATCGCTCTCGTTGAGATAGCCTGTCCTGAGTCGGGTCCCTTCCACATGGGCTTGGGAACAGAGCATACGGATGACCAGTTGTTCCTTTGACATCTCCAGCGAAAAAATGGCCACAGGAATTTTATTCTCAATGGCTGCATATTCAGCGATATTGAGGCAAAAGGCTGTTTTACCCATGCTGGGCCTTCCTGCAATGATGATCAGGTCAGAGGGCTGGAAACCCGCCGTCATTCGATCCAGTTCTTTAAACCCCGAGGGAACGCCGGTGACGAGTTCCTTCTTTTGAAAGAGCCTTTCGATGGTTGTAAAGCTATCTTTAACGATTTCCCGGATGGAGTAAAAAGAGGGTCTCACCCTTTTTTCAGAAATCTCAAAGATTGCCCGCTCCGCCTCATCCAGAAACACTTCCACATCCCCTCGATCCTCATAACTTTGGGTGATGATCTCAGTGGAGGTTTGAATCAACTTTCGAAGGATGGCCTTTTCCTTGACAATCTTGGCGTAATATTCAATGTTGGCAGCCGTAGGAACCGAATCAATGAGAGAAGTGAGGTAGGAAGCGCCTCCGATGGAATCGAGCTGGTCAATTTTTCGAAGTTCATTGGTCAGGGTGATCAGATCAGCGGGTTCATCACGTTCCGAGAGGTTGATCAAGGCATTAAAGATTTTGCGATGGGCATCTCGATAAAAGTCATCGGGGTCAAGGATTTCTGTCACCCGATTGATCGCTTCATTTTCAATGAGAATACCTCCCAGTATGGATTCCTCCGCCTCGATATTCTGAGGAGGAAGTTTGTGGGAGGAGAGGTCCGCATCGTTCATGAAACGTTACTCCTGCACCACCCAAACCTTAAGATGGGTGGTCACCTCGGGATGGAGTTTGATCGGTACGGTAAACACCCCCAAATTTTTAATGGGTTCTTCCAGGGAGATCTTTTTACGATCCACCTCAATTTCATTTTCCTTCAAATAATTCTCAATATCCATGGAAGTCACGGAACCAAAAAGTTTTCCACTTTCTCCAACCGGTTTTACAAAGGTGCAGGATAACTTTTCGATCCGTTGACCCAACTTTTCCGCATCCTTTTTTGCCTTTTCTATACGTTGTTGAACTTGGCGCTTTTGATGTTCTATCACCTTAAGGCTTTTTTCTGTGGCGAGAATGGCCTTCTTCTGAGGGATGAGATAATTTCTCCCGTATCCATCAGAGACCTTCACCAGGTCTCCCGCTTTTCCCAAAGAAAGGATATTCTCTAACAAAATAATCTGCATGGATCACCTCCCAATGGTTTCTTATCCCCCCATCCAATCATTTACCGGACGCTGTCGTAAAGGGAAGAATCGCAATATTACGCGCCCTTTTAAGGGCGACCGTCACTTGTCTTTGATGCTTTGCACAGTTCCCGGAGATCCTTCGGGGAATGATCTTCCCTCGTTCCGTGATAAAATATCGAAGGATCTTTGGATTTTTATAATCAATATCTATTTTTTTATCTGTACAGAATCGACAGACCTTTCGCCTCATGAAAGGTTTTTTCCTTCTGTCGGGAGTTGTTTTTTCTGTGGGTCTCTTCATTCTATTCTCCTTGTTTCTTTGACTTTTGTTGTATTTGATTCTTCTCTTCGATCGTCCGGAGGTCTGTGGCGATCACCTCTGTGCGGGTTCGATTTTTCCCTTCCGGCGTTTGCCAGCGTCGTTGATTGAGTTTACCGATAACCATCAGGAGTTGGCCACTTTGGAGGAGATCGAGTTTGAACTCAGCCAATTTTCCAATGACCACGATGTTGATCCGATTTCGGCTTCCCTGACCCGGTAGATCCTCTGAGTCGTTTAATTCCAGAGGGAATTGGATCACAGGTGAACCGTCCGGACGATAATGACGACGAGGAGGGGTGATCACCTTTCCTGTGAGGATCACACGGTTTAAGAAGGTCATGTCTTTTCTACAGCCTCGGATTCCTCCTCTGGAGTTTCATCCAGTATCGGACCTTCTGAAGAGGATGCTTGCCGTTCGCTCAATCGAACGGATTGGTACTTGATAACGGCATCCATGACTCGAAAATTTCTCTCCAATTCAGAGAGCAAAGCGGGTGATCCCAAGAAGTGGATCAGGATATAATGACCTTTAGGTTTCTTTTTGACTTCGTAGGCGAGTTTTCGTTTTCCCCAATCTTCAACCTTTAAGATTTCTCCATTGGTTTGGGTAATAATTCCTTTGACTTTTTGGATAACCGATAGGGCCTGTTCTTCTTCAAGATCAGGATCCAAAATGAAAATGGTTTCATATTTCCTCATGTTTCACCTCCTCGTGGATTATAGCCCTAAAACAAAGTTTAGAGCAAGGGGGTTAAAAACCTTGAATTAAGAGATAAGAAGGATGAATTAAAAATTATAAATTAAATCTATAATTCACAATTCATAACTCATAACTCTAAATTGTTCAGTCGGCTTTCAATACATCCTGTTTGACCACTCCTGCAATATGACCTCTATTGACCTTCACTCTTACCTTGTCCGAGATTTCAACGGTAACTTTGTCATCTTTGAGGCCAGTCACTCGGCCATAGATTCCTCCAGAGGTTAAAACGTTATCTCCCACCTTGAGGCTTGACAACAGATTCTGATGTTCTTTTTTCTGCTTCTGTTGAGGTCGAATGAGCAGGAAGTAGAAGATGACGAAGATGAAAATAATGGGCAAAAAACTCCAGATTTGAGACCCTGAACCTCCACCCCCTCCCGGTAGTGTTCCCATTGCATGAGCTAGATCCATTCCCATAAAATCCTCCTTTTAAATTTTTACCTCGTCCTCAGTTTGATTGAAAATGGGCCGAAAATTCTTTTTCAAATCCATGGTGTGAGGTGCGGGATCGATAAAAATCGAGAAGACGCCCCTCATGGATGGCTTCCCTGATCTTTACTAAAAGGTTTATATAATAAAACAAATTATGAATGGTATTCAACCTCGAAGACAAAATTTCTTTTGAAAGGTAAAGGTGGCGGAGGTAGGCCCTGGAATAATGGCGGCAGGTGTAACAAGCACATGTTTCATCCACAGGCCTTCGGTCCTCAGCATATTGGGCCTGTTTGATCGATAGCTTTCCTGAAGAGGTAAAAAGTGTTCCGTTTCGTGCATTCCTTGTCGGAAGGACACAATCGAAGAAGTCCACTCCAAGCATCACCGCATCGATAATATCCTCTGGGGTTCCAACGCCCATTAAATACCGAGGGGTTTTCTCCGGCAAAAGGGAAGTGGTCCATTCCAGAACATCCAACATCATTGATTTCGGTTCACCCACACTTAGACCACCCATCGCATATCCTTGGAATCCCATCTCCACCAATGTTTGAGCGCTCTTTTCCCTTAAATCTCGATGCACCCCTCCCTGGACAATGGCGAAGAGAGCAGGATCGCTTTCTTGCCTCACCTGCAAGCATCTTTTTGCCCAACGGTTCGTTCGCTCCATCGAGGCCTTCACATATTCGTAGGGAGAAGGGTAGGGGACACATTCATCTAAAACCATAGCAATATCGGAACCGAGGACCCTCTGAATTTCCAGCACCTTTTCCGGTGTGAGGAAGTGGGAAGAACCATCTAGGTGAGATTGAAAAGTAACCCCTTCTTCTGAAACTTTTCGGAGACTTTCGAGGCTGAATATCTGGAAGCCACCGCTATCCGTTAAAATAGGCCTTTCCCAATGGATGAAATTATGAAGTCCTCCTAATCTACCAATCGTCTCATGCCCTGGTCTGAGGTAGAGATGGTATGTGTTACCCAAAATCGCCTCGACCCCTATCTCCACTAATTCTTCAGGGGTGAGGGATTTGACCGCACCTTGTGTTCCCACAGGGAGAAAACCAGGGGTATTGAAAGACCCATGGTCTGTTTCAACCCTCCCTATTCTTGCCCGGGAAAAGCTATCCTTTTTGATTATCTCGAAACGAAAAGCCATATCTCTTTAAAGCATTATCCGTGCTCTTGATTCGTTTCCGCAAGTCATTTTTTACTCTTTCCAAATTCTTATTACGGACACGCGACACGGACAACAGTCACGTCAGTTCCTATAAAATAAGCATCGAATCGCCATAACTATAAAATCGGTATTTTCTACGAATGGCTTCTTGATAGGCCATCATTAACAAGTCTTTTCCTGCGAAGGCTGATACCAACATGATCAACGTCGATTTAGGCAGATGAAAATTGGTGACCAACCCATCTATGACATGAAAGCGATAAGGAGGATAGATGAATAAAGATGTCATCCCTTTGCCAGGTCTCACCCCTCCATTTCGATTGGAAAAGGATTCAAGGGCGCGCGTTGTGGTCGTACCCACAGCAATGACCTTTCCACCCCGGGCTTTCGTATCCTCAATTTCTCTCGCCGTTTCCTCTGATATCTCTATCCATTCTGCTTCTATAGTATGGTCTTCAATGTCACAGGTTTTTACCGGGGCGAAGGTTCCAATTCCAATATGGAGAGTGATCGTTGTGGTACGTACTCTGTTTTCTTTAAGCGATTGAAGCAAAGCATGGGTGAAATGGAGACCTGCTGTCGGTGCGGCAATCGATCCATCTCTTTCTGCTAAAACGGTCTGATAGCGCTCCCTGTCCAATGGTTCATCCCCTCGCTTGATGTAAGGGGGGAGAGGGATGTGGCCGATCTTTTGAAGTATTTCCATCACCTCCCCTTGATAGGAGAAGTTCACCTTTGTTTTTCCATTCCTTATCTCTTCTACTTCTCCCTCAAGTCCCTGCTCAAATCGGATTCGGGCCCCTCGTTTTACCTTCCCTGAGCCCTTTATCAAGGCTTTCCATTCTCCTTTTATTCCGTTCCATGAAGGGATGAGGAGCATCTCGATCCTTCCTCCTGTCTCTTTTTTCCCAATGAGTCGGGCCGGAAGAACACGTGTATTATTCATGACCAGGAGGTCGGAAGAATTCAGGTAGCGAGTAATATCTTGAAAGGCTCGGTGCTCGATCACGCCTGTCTGACGGTGAAGGATCATTAAAGAAGTCTCTCCCCTTTGGGGAGATGGGTATTGAGCGATCAAGGATGTAGGAAGGTGGTAATCGAACTCTTCAATTCTCATATTCAGTCACCTGAAATACAAATAAAACTTAATAAAATTAACAAAGTCTATCAAAATCTGCAAGTAAAATATTGACTCGTTCGGCGGTGCAAGTTCCGCCCTTCAGGGCGGTCTGTAAAGCGCCGCTCAGGGCCATTCCTGAGCCCTCGGTCTGGGCTCGGGCCGAAGGCAAGCCCCAGCTTTTAGGCCGGGGAGTCGAAGAGTGTCGAAGGATTGACATTTTAGTGGGTATCGATTAATCTAAAACATATTTAAGTTTTGAAAGAGGAAGAGAGTGAAAAAGTTCTCTTACAAAAATGCAGGGGTTGATATTGAAAAGGGGGACGGTTTTGTTCAGGCGATCAAACCAATGGTGGAATCTACGTTCCGACCTGAGGTATTAACAAAAATTGGTGGTTTTGCAGGGTGTGTCTCTCTCAATCTGGAACGTTATAAGAAACCGATTCTCGTCTCCTCAACCGATGGGGTAGGGACAAAGCTGAAGATCGCCTTCTTGATGGATCGTCATGATACAGTTGGGATTGATCTGGTAGCGATGTGTGTCAATGATATCGTAGTCAGTGGGGCGAAACCTCTTTTCCTCTTGGATTACTTGGCTACTTCTAAATTGGACACCGAAAAATCAATGAAAGTAGTCTCAGGTATTGTCAAGGGGTGTATCGAAGCCGAATGTTCTCTCATTGGAGGGGAGACGGCTGAAATGCCAGGATTTTATAAAAAAGGGGAATACGATCTGGCTGGTTTCGCAGTAGGCATTGTGGAGGATTCCCAATTGATTGATGGTTCTGGTGTGACCGTTGGGGACAAATTGATTGGGATCGCCTCCAGCGGTCTCCACAGCAATGGATACTCTTTGGTAAGAAAGGTAATTCTCGATCAACATAAAATGGACTTGGAAAAGCGGGTCGAAGAGATTGGGGAGTTATTGGGTGAAGAGCTACTCCGGCCGACCCGCATTTATGTCAAGACTATCCTCAACCTCACGCGAGACTTCAGTATTGGTGGAATTGCTCATATCACAGGGGGGGGTATTACGGGAAACCTTCCGAGAATTATCCCAAAGGGCTGTAAAGCGATTGTCCACAGGGGAGCATGGGACATCCCTCCTATCTTCTCCTTTGTGAAAGAGAAAGGGAAGATTTCCGAAGAGGAGATGCTACGGACTTTCAATAACGGGATCGGAGTGATCCTCATCGTCAGACCTAAGGAGGTCGAGGACATCTTAGGCAGGCTTCGTTCTCTAAGTGAGAAAGCCTTTATCATCGGCGAGGTGGGAAAAACAGAAAGGGAGCAAGAGACAATCGAATTTGTCTGATCCTTTATTTTCCCATCATCGTATCCTCTACCCTATTTGATTAATCCAGTATCATCATGAGATGAAACAATCAGGAAATGACCAAGAGGTGATTGTATTAGGTTCTGGCCTGGGAGGTCTGGTGGCTGGGACCTTGTTGTCAAAAAATAACCACCCCGTCTTGCTACTAAGAGAAAAAGGATACCAACCCTCCTATGCTATAAAAGGATACCATTTTGTCCCCTTTTCAAACTTTTCAGAAAAACGGCTATGCCCTAGCCTTTTAAAAAAAATCTCTCAGGCATTGAACCTTCCTTTTCTGATGGGGACCCGAGAAGAGGTTAGACAGGCTAAGGTCCGTTCGGACAAATCAAAGCGGAGTGCCGCCTTTCAAGTGGTCCTTCCCAAGGCAAGAATTGATATTTTCCCTCAGCGTTTCCTATCCCAGAAGGAATGGAAGAGAGAATTTCCCAAAGAGGTAGCTCAGATTGAAGAATTTTATAATGAGCTGGATCAAACTCAGCATCTTTTACAAAGGCTGAATGGAAAGAAAAATGCTTGGCCATTTTTCCCTCTTCTAAAACGTTCTTTAATCAAAAAAATATTTTCATTCGATCCCTTTCAAAAAGAAAGAATGGACGAGAAGCTCTCTCCATTTTCGAGAGAGTTTAGAGAATTTATTCAACTTCAACTGATCTCTTGGGGGAACCTTTATTCAAATCAATTTCCACTCTCTTTAGCCGCTCACATTTTATTCGAAAAGACGAACGAATTGAATCCAGATCTTGATTTAGAAAAATTGGAAAAGGAAATTTTAAATCAATTTTTACGGTCTGGGGGAAGGATCGAAGAGATTGATAGAGTAAAAAAGATAAATCTGGGGTGGCGAAAGGGGCTAACCCTATCCTTGGAAGGGGACTCAAGGGTATTTCAGTCTCAATTTCTCATTTTTAATTCTCCTCTCCATCGCATTTCATTCCTTCTGGGTAAAAAAGGGAAGGAATTATTAAAGTGGGGGAAGAAGATCAAACCTTTATATGTGATGGTTCCTTTATTTTTAGGGATCCGTGAAAAAGTTATTCCAGTAGGGATGAAAGATCTTCTTCTCTCCATTTTGGATCTTGAAAAGCCCTATCATGATGGAAATGTCCTTTTCCTTTCCCTTAGTCCAAAAGGAGACGAAACCAAGGCACCGGAAGGGAGGAGGGCCCTCACCGTTGAGAGCATGATGGATGTAGGAAAATGGGAACAAACTCTTCTGGTTGATTACCAGCAAGGCGTTATGAAGCATTTATATCATCTCTTCCCTTTTCTTGAGAATTATATCGAATTTGTTGATTTCCAGTGGACCAGTGATCATGTTCCCAAGTGGTCCTATTCGCACTTTCTTTATGAGGCCACCTCTGATTTTTATTGGAGGGAAGGGGTGGTTCCCATGAGCATATCAAAAAACATTGACTTCGTTGGGAAAGAGAATTCCCCCTACTTGGGCTTGGAAGGAGAGATCTTTAGTGGATTAACAGTGGCCCAACAGATTTTGAAGAAATATTCATGACCCTATCTCATCACTCATTTCATCAAAATCTCACCCTCCGTCACCACTTCTCTGGCTTTCGGGATAAACGATCCTTTCCTTTTCACCGGTTTAACGAAAATGATAGGGCTTATTCCATCATTCCCTTATTTCAAATTCATTAGGCACCACGAAGATCGCGTGCCTATCCTTTACCAGTCCGGTAAAAAAGAACCTTGCCCATCTCAATCCAGATTCAAACTGGGTCTTTCCCCTCAAGTCCTTCCTTCTCTCTGCCAACACACCGATGAGATCATCTTTTTTGAGTTCCCCATCTTTACAAAATACTTTGTAGACTATCATCTCATCACCTCCTGAAAGAAATGACTTGCTATCTATTTCCACAAACCCCGATGGTTCTCTCTCGCCTCCCTGTAAGCCTTTAAAAACCTCTCTTGATATTTCACGTTAGGGGGTATGGTCATGAGTTGAGCATAACCTGCCTTAACGATCTCCTCATTTAACATCTTCCCGCTGGGTAGGTAGAGATAGGCCAAGAGTCTTCCGTATGGATCCCTCCTCCGGACATCGAACTCTAACCATAAAAAATCCCCTGGTTTCATTAATGTCATTACAAACTCCTTGGCCTCTTTTCCATGGGAGATAATGGTTTCTATATCCGATTTTGTCCTCTGAGCATCTTTCATCGCCTTCTTGGTAGGTCTACTTTCAGGCTTGTCGATCCCGATGAGTCGGATACTTTCTCCTTTCTGATGGTAAATCACTTTTACAGTGTCTCCATCCACAATCGATAAAACCTTTCCCTCCTCATAAGCTTGTAAAGGAAAAGGGAGAGTTAATAAAATAAAAAAGGTCAAAATGAAACTTAGCTTAAATTTTAAGTGTTCCTTTTCCATCCCCTCTTTATCTCCTTGGTTCCATTCTCTTCGAACGCATTGGTTTTTTTGCCTTCCTTTTTGTCTTGACCACTTGGAGTTGATAACCCAGGTTATTTAAAAATTTCATAATCGTATCAATCCTGGGATTCGTTCCCTTTTTCAAGGATCGGTAGAGGCTTGCACGATCCATCCCCAATTCTATCGATACCCTCCTGACCGAAGACTTCTCTTTAATCAATCTCCATACCGTGACAATGATATCTTCCATGATGATAAATTTACCACATGTGAATTAAGAATAACATGAGATTATTTAATTACATGAGGCTTATTTATCACATATCTATTCTTTTGTCAAGAAAAATATTTTTCTTTCTTTAGAAATGGAATATCGAATCCAAAATGGCCATTTTGCGAATGGGCAAGAAATAGAAGATAGGAAAGAGAAATGAGAAGTAAATAGATTGAAAAAAGCGAAGCAAGAATCAAATGGGTCTAAGATAGGGGATTTTTAACGACCTGGACCAGTTCTTGGAGGTTTTTTAATAGGCGCCTTGGTTTTCCTTGAGAAAGTTCCTTTTTGGAGTGGAATCCAGTGGGAAGGGCATAAACATCAACCTCTGCTTGTTTTCCTGTCTCAATATCTGTAAGGGTGTCTCCGACGAAGATCGCCTCCTCTGAGGGAAGATTCATCTCCTTTAAGGCAGTATGAATCATATCAGGGAAGGGTTTGTTTCGTGGGACATCCCCAGCACCGATCACAGATTTAAAATAGCCTGACACCCCCAAATGCAGGATGGCCCCTCTTGAAAAGCGACCAAATTTATTTGAGGCAATCCCCAGGATGACCCCATCGGAATGGAGCGCTTTGAGAACTTCTGGGGCCCCATCTAAAAAGTGGGTTTTATTGAGATAGACCTCCTCATATTTCTTTCTCATGATGGGGATACCCTTAAACACCTCCTCCGGTGGGAAGAACTGGGAAAGTGTTGCCTCCAAATCTACCTTGAGATATTTTTTGAGATCAGGGAAAGGAAAGATCTCCTTCCCGAAATATTGCAAACATTCTTTCAGACCTAGATAGATCGCCTCATAGGATTCGATCAGTGTTCCATCGAGGTCGAAGATAATTCCACGGATCTGTTTCTTCAGATCATCGAGAATCTCCCCAAAATCCTTAAAAAAATGGCAGGGGATATCCTGTTCGATACAATAAGTGTAGAGGGATTGTTTGGCAAAAACGAAATCTGCTTCCTGAGCCGCACACCTGTCGGAAAAGCCATTTCCGACAAAAAAGATGGAATCATATTCTTTTCGGTAGATTTGAATGAGTTTCTTTTTGCAGGTCCCGCAAAGACCGCACTCTTCCTCGGAGTGAGGGAAAGAAATGTCTATTCCTTCCCCATCCCGGAAATGGGTACCGTTGGCATAGAAAGGGATTTCCGAGAGGTGGTGGATTTCCAGAATCTTCTTGATATAGAAATCAAGACCATCGCTGACGATTTTGACATCGATGTCCTTCTCATGACAGTATTGGTAGAAAACAGGGAAAGACGGGTCGATGTTGGAATGCTTTTCAACAAAACGGAGGATGGTTGACTCATCCCCCTTAAGGATTTTTGCAATTCGGGAGTAGGCCTCTTTTGAACCAATCTTCCCCTCGCGGAAATCCCGGTCGATCGGTTCCCAATCTCCTAAGGTAAATTGATTGACCAGGACATACCCCATATCCCGAACGCTGATCGTTCCATCGAAATCACAGAGGATCAATCTCTTCATACAAAATTTAATGGGGTTTCAGGATTCGAGGATTCGAGTGTTTTATTTCAAATCTTCAAGAATTTTTATAATTCCAACACCCTTTGCTCTTTCAATCATCCCACCCAATTTGTTTCTTTTTTGTGACAGGAAATTTGAACTTTTCTTTCAATCGCCTGACGACGAGGTCTGGAACCAATCCCTCAACTCCACCCCCTAATCGGGCAACTTCTTTGATCGTTCTGGAGGAGACGAAAAAATAGTCCTTACTCGTCATCATGAAGAGGGTATCCAGATGGGTGTTGAGGCTTCGATTCATGGACGCCATGTGAAATTCATATTCGAAGTCGGAGGTGGCACGGAGGCCTCTTAAAATCACTATGGCATTGGTCTTCGCTACATAGTCGACGAGAAGTCCCTTGAAACTGTCCACGATGACATTGGGGGCATCTTTAAAGAAAGCTTTCACCATTTGAAGGCGTTCTTCAACAGAGAAGAGGGGACGTTTTTCTTCATTTTCTGCAATGGCAATGATCATTTTGTCGAAGATCTCAAGAGCCCTTTCGACGATATCGATATGACCATAAGTAATGGGGTCAAAGGAACCTGGATAGATGGCCACTTTTCCCATATTTTTATCCTCTCCTTTCTTCTTTTTTGTCATTCTAAGCCTCTTTTAGGTAATGACCTGTTATGGGTCGGGAGAAACGGGTTTAGGATTCTATTTTAACCTCGTTTGTTTGATCTTCTCCCTGAGGGGTTAAAAACGAGATCATAGTGTCTCCGATCCGCCGTTGGTGAATAAGATTCCAACCATTGATGATAGGGGGAAGGGGTTCCCGCCGGTTATGTTCGATGACCAGGATAGAGTCCTTGTAATAAATCTGATGGGAGTTCAATTTCATTAAGGTTTTTTGGATCAAACCCTTCTCATAAGGAGGATCCATCAAGATCAGACCAAAGCATTCCCCTCTCTGTTTAAGAATTCCAATCGCTCGGTTTGCATCTTTTGGAAGAATTTCAGATCGTTCCTCTAACCCAAATTGAGTGAGATTTCTTTGAATGAGTCGTAAGGCCTGTCTTCCCTTTTCAACAAAGATGGTTTTCTTAGCCCCTCGGCTCAGGGCTTCAATCCCTAAATTCCCTGTGCCTGCGAAGAGATCGAGAACTACTTTTCCTTCTATTTCGTCCTGGAGGATGTTAAAGATAGATTCCTTCACACGATCAGAGGTGGGGCGAAGGGAATAGTTCCTGGGTGCTACTAATTTTCGCCCCTTCGATGTTCCACTGATGATGCGCATTTATTAAATACCTCTTAGAGTCTTAGTGCCATAGCGTCATAGAGTCATTGGGCCATGATTCGAAGATTCAAAAACGCTTAGACCCAAAGACATAATTTTGACTCAATGACCAAAAAGCTCATACACCTTCTTTTGCATATGATCCTGATGGGATCCTTGCCAATAGATTCTCAGACACATTGAGCACTGGAAAAATTTTTTCTGTTGATAAAAGATAAAGTCCGGGACTTTCCCTTCAACCTCCTCCCGTGAGATTTCATCGAGGAGAATGTTACAGAGGAGGCACCGGGAAAAAAGGTTCTCCTCGTTCAATGAAATGACTTTCTTTTGAATGAGCTCTCTCAACTGAAGAGGAGGTTTGTCCTCCATGATCCTGATGATGCGATCCTCTGGTCTCTTGGGAATGAGTTTGGTATTTCGGGTCAGGATCACTTTACCTTCCTCACGAGCCAGTTTTATCAATGGATAAGCATTCTCTCCCTGGTAATAAACGGCATCATACCCCAACATCCTCAATTCCTTAGCCAATTTCCCCAACATACGATCGGCAAGAAACTTCATCATAACATTATATATATTTCCCGATGATCGGTTCTAAATCTTTTTTCGTTTTTTCGGGGATAAACTTTTTGCCGGTAATCAGGGCATATTTTAAAGCATTGGCACAAAAGCATTCTCTTTTTTCTGGAAGATGTTTGATCGCATGTCGAATCGCACTTTTTGCTATTTTTGTGCTCTGGGCCAGAATTCTCAGGACCTCGCCAATGGAAACGTCTCCTGCCTCCTCATGCCAACAATCGTAATCCGTTGCAAAGGCGATGGTGGAATAACAAATCTCAGCTTCCCGAGCCAGTTTTGCCTCAGGGAGGTTGGTCATTCCAATGATATCGACACCCCATGTTCGATAAAGCCTTGATTCGGCACGTGTTGAAAATTGAGGTCCTTCAATGCAAAGGTAGGTTCCATCCTGATGAACTGTCGCACCAACCTCTTTTCCAGCCTCGAAAAGGATCTGGCTTAAAACAGGACAAACCGGATCTGCAAAGCTGATGTGACCCACGATCCCATCACTAAAGAAGGTGTTCTGACGGCCTTTTGTCTGATCAATGAATTGGTTTGGGATCACCATATCCCCGGGGTGGATCGATTCTTTCATAGATCCCACTGCACTGACACCAATGATCCATTGGACCCCCAGCATCTTCATCCCATAGATATTTGCCCTGAAGTTAAGAGAAGAGGGCTGAATGCGATGGCCCTTCCCATGTCGGGGCAAGAAGGCGACTTTCACCCCTTCGAGACGCCCCAGGATGAACGAATCTGAAGGGTCTCCAAAGGGCGTCTTCAAGGAAACGGTTTGAACCTCTTCAAGGCCTTCCATTTCATAGAGACCTGACCCGCCAATCACCCCAACGATCTTTTCTGACATCCTTATCCTCCTCCGATCTATTCCAATACAGCCTCTATATTTAAATGGATGTTAATTGATTTCCTCAATACTGTCAAACTATTGAACTGGTTCTTTCGCTTGAAGTTGACCGCAGGCAGCTGAAATCTCTCTCCCTTTGCTAGTTCGAACGATTGCAGTGAGCCCGCCCTCCAGTAAAATTTCTTGAAACCGTTTGATCTTCTCTTCCGAAGTCTTTTTAAAAGGGATCTCGGGGGCTTCATTGAGGGGGATGAGATTGACCTTGGAGGGGATGCCTCTCAATATTTTTAATAATCTTTTGGCATCCTGGGAAGAATCATTAATCCCTTCCACCATCACATATTCAAAGGTAATTCGAGTCCTTGGCCGAAGGGGAAATTTTTTGCATAACGCCAAGATTTTATTTAATGGGTAACGGCGATTGACAGGCATTAAATCACTTCGAGTCTCTTCCTCTGAGGCATTGAGGGAGATGGCCAGACGAAATGAGATTTTTTCTTCTGCCAGCTGCTCCAACTCGGGAAGAAGACCTACTGTTGAGAGGGTGATTTTCCTTGACGAAAATTTGAAGGCATCGGGGTGAGCCATCAACTCAATCGCCTTCAGTGTATTTTTGTAATTGGCGAGGGGTTCCCCCATTCCCATCAAGACGATGTTAGTAATGGATGTTTTTTCGGGAAGCATTTTTCTGACTGCCAGAATCTGATTGAGGATCTCTGAGACCATTAGATCCCGTTTCCATCCTATTTTCCCTGTCAGGCAGAATCGACATCCTAAGGCACACCCCACCTGGGTGGAAAGGCAGAGGGTGAGGCGTGTCTTATCAGGGATCAGGACGCTTTCAATTCGGTTCCCATCTTTGAGTTGAAATAAAAACTTTTTTGTTCCATCCCTGGCCTGTTCCATGTTCAGGGTGGAGAGGGTGGAGATGAAGCCGATTTGGCTCAATTCTTGGCGGAATCTTTTGGAGAGGTTGGTCATCTCATCGAAGGATTCGACACCCTTCTGGTAAAGCCATCTTAGAATCTGGATACTTCGATAGCGTTCTTTTCCGAATGACCCGAGGAATTCAACGAGTTCAGAAGGCCTTAAATTCTTAAGGTCGATCTTTTCTGAAGAACTTTTCAATATTCAAATGTCTCCAGAGAGTTAAAGAAATATTTGATTTCAAAGGCGGCTGTTTCAGGTGCATCAGAACCGTGCACAACGTTTTTTTCGATATTGGTAGCAAACTGGTGACGCAAGGTCCCTTCTTTTGCCTGTTTGGGGTCGGTGGCGCCCATCAACTCCCGTGTCTTTGAAATCGTTCCCTCTCCTTCAAGAACCATGACGACGGAAGGTCCAGAAGACATGAAGGTGGTCAGGCTTTCGAAAAAAGGTTTTCCTCGATGGACAGCATAAAATCCCTCCGCCTCTTTTTTATCCATCGAAATCATCTTCAGACCGATCACCTTTAAACCATGGTCTTCAAAACGTTTAATAACCTTACCGATCAGGTGCTTCTGAACGCCATCCGGTTTCACAATTGACAATGTCCTTTCCATTTCTTCCTCCTTTATACCTAAATTATAGTTGTTTAATCTATCTTTCACAATTCCTAATTGTCAAGTCATGGATCCCTTCCTAATACATTGACAAAGTGGGCATCTATGTCCTATTCTGAAATTATCTTGTAAACAAGGAGGGGTGGATGGAAGGGGGAGAAAAAAAGATTTACAAGGTGATTATTGTTGGAGGAGGACCTGCAGGCTTGACGGCAGGTCTTTATACATCCAGGTCAAGACTCAATACCCTCCTTATCGAGATCGGTCTTTTGGGAGGACAGATGACCATCACAGAGCTCATCGAAAATTATCCTGGCTTTCCGCAGGGGATTAACGGAGATGAGTTAAGTCGTTTGATGGAAGAGCAGGCAAAGCGATTTGAGCTAGAAGTGGTTTCTCAAGATGTCGTGGAGGTGAAGCTGGAAGGCGATAAGAAGGTTGTTAAAACCGAAGAGGGGAGCTATCTTTGTGAAGCCCTTATTATTTGTACAGGGACGGAATATCGGAAATTAGGAGTTCCTGGTGAGAAGGAATTCGCTGGCAAAGGGGTCTCCTATTGTGCCACTTGTGACGGGGTTTTTTTTAAAGACAGTCAAATCGTTGTGGTGGGAGGGGGAGACTCTGCACTGACCGAAGCCCTCTACCTCACAAAGTTTGTTAAAGAGTTGACCATCGTCCATCGGAGGGATGCCCTTCGAGGAACGAAAATCTATCAGGAGAGGGTTTTTGCAAATCCAAAAATCAAATTGCTCTGGAATTCGGTCATCCAAGAGATTAAAGGAGATTCAGTAGTCCGGTCGGTGATCGTAAAAAATGTAAAAACCGGGGAGGTGAACGAGCACCCTATAGAAGGTGCCTTCCTTTTTGTGGGACTTTTACCCAGGACCCAATTCTTAAAGGGTTTGGTTAACGTTGATGAGGCAGGATATATTATCACCGACGAAAATTGTGAGACTTCAGTGAAAGGTATCTTTGCTGCTGGAGATTGCAGGAAAAAGTTATTGCGCCAAGTGGCCACTGCCGTCGGGGATGGAGCGACGGCTGCCTTTGCTGTGGAGAAATATTTGGAGGGGAAAGAATAAAGTTCAAAGTTTAAGATTTGAAGTTGAAAGTTAAAAATCCAAAAGGCAAATGGAAGCAGAATGAAGAGTGTTTGGTCTATTTTGTGTATCGGAGTTTTAATCATACCCATTGTTTCTATGGGTCAAGAAGTAAATCAAGAGGGCTGGCCCATCCCTAATTTAAAAGGTCTCATCCCTTATTCTATTCAAGTTAAACAGGTGGATGGGGTGGAGAAGATCGTTGAAAAATTTTATACCCCTGATGGAGGGCATGTCGCCAGGATAAGTGGAAATGGCAAAATCTTTGCCTATGCCGTAGATAGTGACAGAGAACCCCCCATTGACTATCTTTTACTCGATCCTGATGGGTTAGGAAAATTTAGACAAAAATTTAGATCTGAGGATTCCTACAAAATTCCAGAATGGGTTTCCCATTAATCCTACCGAAATAAATAGCTTGGCACCATTAAATTTTTATTATTCCATAACAAAAAAGGGCGCTTTATATCTTTTTCAAAAAATCCAAGATTTAATGAATCCTTTTGAAATCAATTGGTTTCATGAATTTACTTTCCTTGGCATTGAAAATGCACCAAAGATAATTAGGGAAATATTTTTAAAACAACATTGCCGATAAAGCCAAACCACGAGTAATCGTGGGACGCCTGCCCGTCATAATTGGCGGTTGAGGCCCACTGTTCCAAAATGGAGCAGGCGGGGAAAGCCACGGGTCCCGAATACCCGGGATAGCCGGGTTGCCAAAGCAAAAGAAATTTTGCCAAGCCCGTGGTCTATGTTGACACGGGCTTTTTTTGAAGTTTTTAGTTTTGCCTGAAGGAGGTGGTTTGGATGTCAATTTTAAGACCCTGTTCATTTTACCGAGATTCCGGAACTCCTAACATGGGCCGGGGCATCGGGTATTGCGATCTCGGTTGTGACCAAACGACTTGTGATGCTGATATTCATTTTTGCGAGATACCCGATATCCTTAAGAAATATCTTTTGGCTGAAAGGAGGAGAGAAGAATGGGAGAAAAAAAGAGATGCCCCCTTTTCAGGAAACCAGAAAGTCTGAGCATTGGGAAGGGAATCGGTTACTGTGATATCGATAGCAGTAGTACAACTTGTGAAGGAGATGTTAATTTTTGCGAGAGGCCTGATGCCCTGAGGGTATATCTCCATAAGAGATTGGAAGAATTGGAGAAGAAAAAGGATTAATCTTTTTCTCCATGACCTTTCGATCCATTCATCACATCAGGCCCTCCCCACCAAAACAAATAATACCTCTATCTTCTAGACCATTTTTCTCGATTACAAAAGCTAATAAAATCAATAATATTTTTTGTTAATAAGAATAGATATGTGTTATTATTAATAAAAAGATCGGTTCTGAAAAGAAGAAAAGGATAGAGGAGGTGAAAACGGAATGAGAGAGAATGTGGAAAAGGCGTTGCAGAAGATTCGGCCTGCCCTTCAAGCCGATGGAGGGGATATTGAATTGATCGATGTGGTGGATGGAATCGTGAAGGTCAGATTAACCGGGGCTTGTGGTGGCTGCCCCATGTCGCAGATGACTTTAAAGATGGGGGTGGAGAAAGTCCTCAAGCAACAAGTTCCAGAGGTAAAGAGCGTTGAGGCCGTTTAAGTCTGTTCGAGGGAGGTTTGTCCATGTCAAACCTCCCTCAGGGAGTGTAAGATGGAAATCTCTCGTCTTACTTCTCAAGCCGTTACGATTTTAGAAAAAAGGTATCTAAGAAAAGATCTCAGGGGTCAAGTCGTTGAATCTCCTGAAGAGATGTTCTGGCGTGTGGCCAAAAATATTGCTGAGGCAGAACGTTTTTATGGGAATCAGACCTCTTCTGAAGAACTCTCCGAGATTTTCTTTCGGATGATGGCATCCTTAGATTTTCTTCCTAACTCTCCCTGTCTGATGAATGCAGGAAGAGACCTCCAGCAATTAGCTGCTTGTTTTGTCCTCCCCGTTGAAGATTCCCTCGATTCAATCTTTGAAACAGTGAAACAGACGGCCCTCATCCATCAAAGTGGTGGGGGAACAGGTTTCTCCTTTAGCCATTTGAGACCGAAAGACGATAGGGTTCAGTCCACAGGAGGCATGGCGAGCGGTCCTGTTTCCTTCATGAAGGTCTTCAATATGGCGACAGAGGTCATTAAACAAGGAGGGACAAGACGAGGGGCCAACATGGGGGTCCTGAGAGTCGATCATCCTGATATCATGGAATTTATTACCATCAAAAAGAACTTAAAGGAAATGGAGAATTTCAACTTATCTGTTGGGATCACAAAAGCTTTTATGGAGGCCCTTTCGAAAGATGATGAATATGATCTGATCAGCCCAAGGACGAAGCAGCCTTTCAGACGCCTGAAGGCAAGGGAAGTATTGGAAGCGATCGTGAGTGCGGCTTGGGAGACCGGGGACCCGGGGATACTCTTTTTAGATCGAATTAATGAGGCCAACCCCACTCCTGAATTGGGTGAGATTGAGAGCACGAATCCCTGTGGTGAAGTGCCTCTCCTTCCTTACGAACCCTGTGTCTTAGGGTCCATCAACCTCTTAAGGATGTTAAAGGAGAAGAATGGGAATTGGGAGGTCGATTTTGATAAGCTAAGAATGACCATCAGGCATGCGGTCCATTTTTTAGATAATGTGATTGATATGAACCAGTATCCATTACCACAAATCTCTCAGATGGCAAAAGGAAATCGAAAGATTGGTCTTGGGGTAATGGGATTAGCTCATTTCTTTATCCGACTGGGCATTCCCTATAATTCTCAGAAGGCTTTAGAGGTGGTTAAAGGGATCATGAGTTTTATTCAATATCAGGCTCGGGAACGATCTATAGAACTGGCTGAGAAAAGAGGGGTTTTCTCAAATTTTAAAAGTTCCGTTTATGATAAACCTGAAGGCATGAGGCTGAGAAATGCCACCCTTACCACGATCGCCCCTACCGGGACGCTCAGCCTATTGGCCAATTGTTCAAGTGGCATCGAACCTCTCTTTGCCATCCAATATACCCGAAGAGCTTTAGAAGATATGGAATTTCAAATCACGGATTCTCTCTTTATCGAATTGGGAGAAAAAAAGGGATTTCTAAATCCTGAATTAATCAAATCTCTCTCTGAAGGGGCGAGCCTTCAGGAGCTGCCCCAGGTTCCAAAAGAGGTGAAAAAGGTTTTTATCACCACTTTTGAAATTCCCCCAGTCTGGCACATCAAGATCCAAGCAGTTTTTCAAGAGTATACGGATAATGCCGTATCGAAAACGATCAACTTTCCACGAGATGCAACAAAGAATGAGGTGAGGGAAGCCTTTCTGATGGCTTACCAAGAGCGATGCAAAGGCATTACCATCTATCGAAGCGGGAGTAAACCCAGCCAGGTTTTAGCCTGTGGAACGAAACAAATATGTTAGGCAAAGCACCCAATACCAAATAACAAATAAATTCCAATGAACAAAATTCCAAATTTTAAAGAAATCGTTTTGGTCATTTGAAATTGGAGTTTGGGAATGATTTGGGATTTAGAAATTGGGATTTAAGTTATGTATCCAGTTGTTGACCAAGAAAAATGCAATGGCTGTGGAAACTGTGCTGAGATTTGTCCGAGTGAGGTCTATCAAATTGAAGAAGATAGATCCAATCCTATCCACCCTGAGGATTGCATCGAATGCTGGGCTTGCATAAACCAATGTCCGACAGAATCAATTCAACTTCATGAAGATTGAGATCCCGCATTCTCCTTTCAAGTTAATCCTTAAAAATCACTTGAAAAAAAAGACTGGCTTTCCTATGATGAGATGAAGATTTTTCTTCCTCAAAAGATCATTTATATTTGCCTTAAACAAAATTGATCAATATGATGGAAGTACTCCATTTAGAATCTCCTGCAAAGGTAAACCTTAGACTAGAGATTTTGAAGAGACGGGAGGACGGATACCATGAGTTGAGGACCGTCCTTCAAAAGATCAGTCTTCACGATACACTCCATTTCTCTTTAAAAAAGGAAAAAGGAGTTTCTATCGTGACAGACCATCCCAACCTTCCCATTGGAAAGATCAATCTGGTTTACCAAGCTGTTCAATCCATGTTGAAGATTTCGGGTTATAAGGGGGGTGTTCATATTGAAATCGAGAAAAGAATTCCTCTCGGGGCTGGCTTGGGAGGGGGGAGCAGTAATGCTGCCACTACCCTGAAGGCATTGAATCAACTTTTAGAAATGAACCTATCCAAAAGGGAGTTGATGGGAATGGGATTAGAGATCGGGGCAGATGTTCCTTTCTTCTTTTTGAGGGGCGCTGCCATTGGTTCGGGGATTGGTGAACGATTAAAAAAGGAAGAACTTCCGAGCCTATGGTATGTGCTCATTTATCCCAATTTTGAGGTTTCAACGCGTTGGGCTTACCAAAAATTCGTGTTGACAAATCAGCAATTTCATTTTAATCTTCATAAGTTTCTGAAATCTCCCGAGGGGATTTCCCGCATTCTTTTGAATCATTTAGAAGAAGTGGTTTCGAAAAAATATCCCCAGATCGGCCTCATGGAAAAAATACTTTTTTCTGCTGGGGCTTTGGGCGCCTTGATGACAGGGAGTGGCCCTACGGTTTTCGGTCTATTCCAAGATGATAAAAGTGCAACGGGGGCTTATGCAAAGATAAAGAAATCGGTCGGAAGGAGAGGATGGGTCGTTTTTAAAGCACATAGCATCACTGCCTGACGCCTGCCTGCGAAAGGCAGGATAGGCAGGGGGAACAAGTAAGGGGGCGTTATGGAAGTGACAGAAGTGAGGGTTTTCCCCGTTAGGGAGGAAAGGCTTAAGGCATATGTTGCGATCACCTTCGACCATTGTTTTGTCGTGAGAGATTTGAAGGTCATTAATGGAAATAATGGATTATTCGTTGCGATGCCAAGCAAGAAAAGGAAGGACGGAACTTACAGGGATACTGCCCACCCCCTTAATAGCCAAACCCGACAGATGATCGAATCCATCGTTTTGGAAGAATATAATAAAGAAATTCAGAAGAGCAAGTAAATAGATACCATAAACTTTAAATTCGAAGCATTTGCCTACCGGCAGGTAGGTGTTTCGAATTTCGATATCCGGATTTCGAATTTACAAACCATGTTGGGGTGTCGTCAAGCGGTAAGACACAGGTCTTTGGAACCTGGACTCGGAGGTTCGAATCCTCCCACCCCAGCCAAAATTCTGGATAATGGAAGTCGAAAGTGGGGAGTAGAGATAGGAATGAGTGTCACCACTCACCGCCTTACACTTTCTGCCTTCCAGATTGGGGGGATGAGGTTCTTATGAGTAAAAAAAGGGTAGTGGTCAAACCAGGGGAGGATTTAAGTTGGTTAAGAATATTTACTGGAAATTCAAACACCGAATTAGTGCAAAAGATTTGTGACCAGTTGGGGACCTCTCTTGGCAAATCTGTGGTGAGCACCTTTAGTGATGGAGAGATTCATGTTGAGATTGATGAAAGCGTGCGAGGGATGGATGTTTTCGTGATCCAGTCCATTTCTTCTCCTGTCAATGACAATCTGATGGAACTCCTCATTTTGATCGACGCCCTGAAAAGGGCTTCTGCGGAAAGGATCACCGCTGTAATGCCTTATTATGGTTATGCAAGGCAGGACCGCAAAGTTCTTCCTCGAGCACCCATCTCTGCAAAGCTGGTTGCAGACCTGATCACGACCGCGGGGGCTTCTCGAATTCTTACTGTTGACCTGCATGCGGGTCAGATTCAGGGCTTTTTCAATATTCCAGTGGACCACTTATTTGCTTCCCCGGTGTTGTTAGAGCACCTGAGGCAATTGAAGAACGATCTCGTTATTGTCTCCCCAGATGCAGGAGGGGTGGAGAGGGCTCGAGCCTATGCAAAACGATTAGAAGCTTCCTTGGCTTTTATCGATAAGCGAAGAGAATCTCCCAATGTCTCACAGGTCATGAACATCATAGGGGATGTCAGTGGGATGTTGGCGATCTTAGTTGACGATATGGTCGATACAGGAGGAACATTAGTGCGGGCAGCTTATGCGTTGATTGAGAATGGGGCGAAGGGTGTCTATGCCTCTTGCACTCACCCTGTCCTTTCTGGAAAAGCTGTGAAGATTATCTCAGAATCACCCATTCAGGAAATGATTGTGACAGATACCATCCCCCTCAAAGAAGAGGCCAAGGCATGCCCAAAGATCAAAGTCGTCTCCATATCCGGTCTCTTGGCTGACGCCATCCGAAGGATTTATGAGGATGATTCGGTGAGTTGCCTATTTATTTGAATTTGCAAATCCCCCTCAATCCACCTTCACTAAAGGGAGACGAAGGGGGATTATTTTAACACAAACCACTAGAAGGAGTGACCCATGCAAAGACCCATATTGACAGCAGAGATTCGAGAAGGGGTTGGAAAGGAAAAGGCAAAGAAACTACGGACGAAAGGCTTGATCCCTGCCATTTTTTATGGACCAAGGTCCCAAACCATCCCTTTGGTGATTGATTCTAAGGAATTAGCGAAAGTCCTTCAAACGGAAGCTGGGGAGAATGTTCTGATTGACCTCGACATTCGAAAGGGCAATCAATCAGACCGTAAGGTAGTGATGGTGAAAGATATCCAAATTGACCCTCTCCAAAGGATAACCCTACACACTGATTTTTTTGAGGTGACTATGGATGAGATGGTCATCGTGGAAGTTCCCGTTCATTTGGTCGGGAAACCTGAGGGGACCAAGATGGGAGGAATCCTTGACCAGATCCGGAGGGTGATCCAAATCCAGTGCTTCCCTGGAGATATTCCAAAGAGCATTGATATTGATGTTAGTCCTTTGAAGATCGGTGATTCGATTCATGTCCAAGATATTATAGTTGAGAAGGTAAAAATTTTATCAGACACTAACTATACCATCGCCACGGTCGTGCCCCCTGTGGTGGAGGAGAAGGTTGTTGAAGCAGTGGCTCCAGAGGCTGTTGAAGGGGCTGAGGTAAAGGAAAAGGAGGGGGAGGAGGAAAAAGAATAACCGAATGTGAAGATCATCGTGGGACTGGGTAATCCTGGAATCCCATATCGAATGACCAGGCATAATATTGGATTTCAGGTAGTGGATCGTCTTGCCAGAATAAATCATATTCCTATCCGCACCAAACGCTTTAAATCCCTATACGGAACAGGATGGATCGATTCTCAGCAGGTCATCTTGACTAAGCCGATGACCTTCATGAATCGTAGTGGAGAAGCGGTCAAAAAGGCGGCCGATTTCTTTCACCTGAGAATGGAAGATGTAGTCGTCGTTCATGACGATTTGGACCTTCCCTTTGGAAGGCTTCGTTTTAAACAAAGAGGAGGGGATGGAGGACATCAGGGGGTTTGTTCCATCATTGATAGGATGGGTGGAAATAGCTTTTTAAGACTAAAGGTTGGCATTGGAAGACCTCCCCAGGAGATGGATCCAGCCGAGTATGTCTTGGACGTTTTTGATAAAATCGAGCAACTCCATTTAGATCAAATCCTTTCCCGGGCAGCAGAATCTCTGAAGGTCTTGCTTTTGGAAGGACTTGAAAAAGCGATGAATCAGTTTCTGAAGAGGGGTTGAACATCTTTTTAAAATTGATAACGGTCGTCTCATTGGTTTTCGGTCCGATGATCCTCGTTCTTCACAAATGGCTCGCCTCACTCTTTTAATTGATTTGTGATTTAGGGATTAGGGGATTGAGGAATTAGGAATTAAATTCTTAATTCGCAATCTCCTAATTCCGCAATTCCTCAATTCTCATTTTCTATTCACCTTTTTCAATCTCCATGAGGGTGATAGTAATTGGAAGTAAATACAATGAATGAAGAGAATCAACTATTTACTTTAATTTTATGGCAAAAGTAAATATAATGAATTGTAGGTAAAACAGGGGATATTTTGACGCAAGTGTTGACCAAGTGTTGACCAAAAGGAGGCGGTAGATATGAAAAAGGGTTCGAATGAATCAGTTATCACAATTACAGAGGCCTCCACGGATGAGATTGACAAATTTATAAAGAGGGATATGTGGAGGGAAGAAAAAAGTGAAAAGCGATGGGACAAAAGAACCAGACCAATCGATGCAGAGAAATTAATGGCCGATGTTATTAATCCTTCGGTCAATGGCCCTTACAGAGTTTTCTTCGAAAAGACTGAAGGAAAGAAATCAAATTGGAGAGAGTTCGATGTTGGGGTCAACCCAATGGCTGAGATTGATGATATTTTGAGCGAACCCTTCAATGATCCAGATAGGGCTAAGTGCGTAATGGTAATATGCGGGACTTCAACTATAGACGTTTATATGATCCATCCCGCAAATAAAGAGGGAACCTTAGATGACTATAAACGTCGAGTATGGGAATTGACAAAAGAGAAAACCTTGGAAAGTAATAGAGAAGGTTTAGTCAAGACATTCGGGAAAGGTTTCGACGACCTTTTAGAGATGACATTTGAAAATGAAGGTAAGATTCCGACTCCGGGAGAGTTGGCGCGGTCTTGTAACATTTCCTTTCCCACGGCACAGAAGCGGATCGAAAATTATAAAAAGCAAGTTAAAAAGGTCGGGAAGTCATTAAAAAAAAATTAGGCCAAAACCTTAATTAAATCATAGCACTATAAAATATTTTTAAAAAATTGACTTGTTCGTGTCCTTAATAGGTGAGGGGTTATCCTCTCACCTATTTTTTTTTGGCTTTCAAAAGGAGGTGTAAGTGATGGCTAAGATCAGATGTGATATTGAACTGGATGGTCTGAAGGGCATCAAACTTATCACGGATAAACGAGAGGATGACAAGATTGAACCTTTTAAGTTCTATCTTCGGGTTCGTCCTGTCATTGAAAAATTCAAAAAGGATCTTGATAAGGTCCTTCAAATGGGAGCAAGAGCGGAAGAGAAATGAGTCCTAAGAGTCTGTTGGCAGTCCAGGATTGTGCAAAAAAGAGACTCCTATCAGTTCGGGAAGCTGCTCTGTACTTGGGGCTCTCACCGCGAACGATCTACAATCAGATCGCGCCCGGGTCTAAGGATCCCTTTCCGATTCGACCAAAATGCTACGGCAAAAGAAAGCTTTTTGATGTTCGGGATCTCGATGCATTCATCGACGGGTTACCGAGGGAAGTTTAAATGATAAATCTTCACCCGGACCACCTACGGGATTTAGAAAAGAGTGGTTTGACCGATGACACAATCACGAAGGCAAATATTCACTCTGTCCCGCCACGTGAAATTCCAAAGATTTTAGGGAAAACCTTTGCTGATAAGACAGATTCTCTTTTGGCTTTCCCATACCAGCAGAACGGATTTTGTCGATACAAACTCTTCCCGCCGATCAAAGATAAAGACGGACATAAAATAAAATACTTTCAGCCTCTAAACTCAGGAGTCCATCTTTACTACCCGCCTGGTATCGAAGACAAAATAATCGATACGTCTATCCCTCTTTCTCTTGTCGAAGGCGAGAAAAAAAGTCTGAAAGGTTGGCAGGAGGGCATCGTTTCACTCGGAATGGGAGGTATCTGGAATTGGAAAGAAAAAGGCAGCGACGAACTGGTCCCAGATTTCAACAATATCCCTTTTAGTGGCCGGATTGTGAATCTGATCCCCGATGGGGATTACCATAAAAACAAAGACATTCAAAAAGCTGTCCTTTTACTTGCACAAAAATTGAAGCAAAAAGGTGCGACACCCTACCTTGTTTCTCTACCCGATGGAGAGGAGAAAATAGGGTTGGATAATTTCTTGGTTCAGTATGGGATAAGTGAGTTTTGGGATCTTCCCCGAGAGGAGATCAAAACAGATCCATACGAACGCCTCAACCTTCCCTCTTCTCTTGAAATTTCCCAACTTGATGTGACGGTTGAATACATCATTTATCCTTCAATTCCTAAAGGTGCGATTATCACATTCCATGCGATAGGCGGGGTAGGTAAATCCCATCTTGCTTATCACCTTGGAACATCAGTATCGAAGGGAATACCTTTTTTCGGTTTGCCCGTGATACAGATGCCGGTTTATTACATAGATTACGAAAACCCCATTTCTGAAATAGTTGACCGAGTTAAGAAGATAGGAGGTTCAAAGAATTTAATGATTTGGCATCTTGGAATCGATCCAATGCCAATTAGAATTGATGCTCCTGAGTGGGAAATTTACAAGAGTTTCCCTCCTGGATTATTCATCATTGATTCTTTGCGAAGCTCGCACACACTTGAAGAAAATTCTTCCAAAGATGCCTCTTTTGTAATGGCACGTCATAAGGAAATCCGGGCGAGGGGAAATACCATCATTTTGATTCACCATGAAAATAAAACTGGAGGTTACAGAGGAAGCACGGCCTGGTTTGATTTGAGTGACCACATCTTGAAATTTAGCCGAGTGAAAAGAGTTGGAAGTGATGAGGATGCGGGTGAAGACGACCTTGACCTTCCTATCAGGTTAGGACTTGGAGGGAAAAGCCGGTTCTCTTCTGCTTTGGAATTGAGACCAATGTTTTTTAAATTTGAGAATCACCAACTTTGCTTGGCCGATGACCCGGATAATGAGGTTCTAAATAAAATGGCCGAACTTTTAAATGCTGCCTATCCACCAAATCAGACCGAATTCCAGAAACTCGTTAAAGATAACTTGGGGATGGGGAAAGAAGCATTTAGAAAATTTCTGAAGAAAGGCGAAGCCAAAAACCTTTGGTATGCCAGGCGCACAAAGAAGGATAATCGCTTTGAATATGTCCGAGGTTAAAAAGAAGTGTACCGGAAAACCGGAAATAGGCAAAAACCTTACTTTGGTTTTCCATAATAATTATAACGGTTATCTGCGGTTTTCTGGTGGTTTTCTGGGAATAACAAAAAACCGATTACAAAGGCGGTTATCGGGTTTTCCCCTACTACTTATAGTAGGGAAAACCAGAAAACCAGTAATAACAAACCAGAAACAGTTACCCAAAACAAACAGAACGCGGACGCGAAGCCGCAACCAATTCGAAACCGGCTTGAACCCGGAGAAGGCAGGTAAAGGACATGAAAGTAGGTAAGATGTTTCCAAGCAAGTTTCTATCGAAAGACGACCTGGTCGAACCAATCGTATTCACGGTTGATACAGTAGTAATGGAAGAGGTCCAGAACGAGGACGGTAAAGAAGAGAAACCTATTCTCTACTTTTTCGGTAATGATGTGAAGCCTTTGATTCTGAATAAAACGAATGCAGAGACCTTGGAAAAGGAATTTGGGTCAGATAGTGATGACTGGGAAGGAAAGAATATTGAGGTTTATGTGGATCCAAGCATTCGTTTTGGGAAGAAACTGATTGGAGGCATCCGGGTCCGTATCCCGGACACCTCCAAGGCACCAGAAGTGTTTTAACAATTTAACCGGCTTCGCACCGTGTTCTATTATCAGGGGGATTTTATGAGAAGTCAAGAATTCTTAGAGAATACGTTTTTATTTCAAAACCTTTTCAGTTTAAAACCAGAGAATAAACGACAGATATTCGAACGCAAACTTGAACTCTATCGGCAAGCGTTTCAACTGTTACGCGAGGAGAACTTGAAGCTCAAGCAAGAGTTGGTGTTCATGGCCTCGTCGTCATAGAGGAAGGGTGAAATGAGGAGACCCCCCTATATGCCCCAAAAATCGCTTAGGATTGGCTTCACGTTACCGCAGGGTGAGAGCCACGCAAGTTTTCGCAGATGAGAAGTTAAAATTTTGGGCATAATTAAAAAAGGTGCAAAAGGTGCAATATGAAGGAAATTAAAAAGATTGTTACAGAAGATCCTCTCCCTCTTCCAGTTCCGGAAGGATTGACCGATTCTAAAGCAATTTTAATCTGGAATGAAGCGACTATTAAAAAGTTTAGATCCTTGGGGCATCGGACAAGCCTCGAAGTTTGCCTTTTTACTTTACAGAGGGTCAATAAGACGTCAGCGGTTATAGATCGCGATGGACTTATGATCAAAGGCGAAAAGATGGACCACTCTCACCCACTTCTAAGAATTTTACAGAAAGACCTCGCATTGTTAAATAAACAATGGGTCACTTTGGGTTTAAATAATGAGCCAATACAGTTTGAGAAATTTGAATGAGGATAAAACATGGAAGATTTAACTGAGGAAAGCAAGGCCATTATTGCGAGGTTTGAGATTCACCGTGACCGCTGTATCTTAATAAGGGAAACTCTTGGAGCAATGGCTGCCTATAATTTTCACATGAGATGGAAAGCGGACCCGAACTCACCTGTGGCAGACAAAGAGTTTGAAACGATGATGAGGGGAAATTGAGTTTGAAAAAAAGAATTAATAGCCTATTAAATCTATTGGGCTTGACAATTTTTTTGATTTGTATTACATTGTCTTACATCTATATTCGGGTTGTCACAAATGTCGGCATCCCGATTTTCCCAGCCCATCAGCCGAATCCGGCATGGTGGAATAAAACGGTTCCCGCCCAAATGCGAGGCGAGAATCCTGCAAGGCAAAAAGATCGGCGAATACGCTCTCTACAAATGCCTTCTGGAATTAAAGGAGGCATTATGTCTATTCAGGAACAAATCAACAATCTTCGAAATTCCATTACTTTCAAATATGATTCGATAAACGCCATCCTTGCAGGTCGTTCGATCGATCAGCTTGATGGCGATGAAGCGTCAAAAGCAAGCCGCTTAATGAGCGAAATAGAGGTTCTCGATTTGAGGACTTCTAATCTTGAACTAAACCAACCGACTTCAAGGCCGATCTTCGATCTCGGTCTTGATGATGGGGTTCGTTCGGGAGGGAAAGTTTTCAAATCGTTTGCAGATCAGATCGATGCTATCGTTCGGGCAGGAAAAGGATTAGGCGTTGATTCACGGCTTTCAAAGGTTGCAACAGAATATCGCGCTGCCTCGGGCCTCTCAGAACTGGTTCCCGCGGATGGTGGTTTTCTACTCGAGCCTACTTTTTCCAAAGATATTCTCATGTCCGCTTTCACAACGGGACAAATCATCAGGTTGGTCAGACAAATCCCTATCGCCACTCAAACGCTGATGATCAATGCTTTGGCTGAAACGGCGAGAACTACTGGGTCCCGTTGGGGTGGCATTACTGGATTCTGGGCGGCTGAAGGTGGAACAAAAACCCCGTCGGCTCCCAAATTCCGTCGCATGGAATTGTCTTTAAAAAAAATGATCGGTCTTTGCTATAGCACGGATGAACTCCTTGCCGATGCAGGCACACTTCAGAATATTCTTTCTCAAGGGTTCGCCAGCGAAGTTCAGTTTATGGTAGAGGATGCCGTCATTAACGGTACGGGTGTTGGTCAACCACTCGGCATCATGAACTCTGGGGCTCTCATCGTCGTTACCCGTGTAGGTGCGAATGCGATCGCCATCGGCGATATTGTCAACATGTGGTCACGGATGATCAATGCACAGAATGCGGTTTGGTTAACTCACTCCACAGTCCTACCTCAAATTTACCAATTACAGATGACATTGGGGGGGGCAGTATCTACTCCTGTATTTCTGCCACCGGGTGGGTTAAGTCAAACACCGTATTCAACCTTATTCGGAAGACCGATTCTCACTATCGAACATTGTCAATCTCTCGGCACAAAGGGCGACCTCATTTTGGCGGACATGTCTCAATATGTTTTAGCCGTTCATAGTTCGGGCTTGAAAACTGATTCATCGATGCACGTAAGATTCGTTAATGACGAAACTGCATTCAGATTTGTTTTCAGATGCGACGGGCAACCGATGTTTAATGTGCCTATCACACCTTTTAAAGGAACGACGACATTGAGCCCGTTTGTGACGTTAAGCGTTTAAACTCATGATGAGGGGCGTCATTCCCCTCTCCGCCGCCCTGATCCGAGGCGGTTAATACAGTATCGGATAACTGGTATTGGGGCGGCCCGGGTATTCGGATTCCTGGACCGTCCCTCTCCTTAAAAATTATTGACCTTGAGATTGCGCCTTGCCGGGGAGGCGCGAATAATCCCCGGTTTGTGATCTCCTTTCACCCCCCCCAGAGAGGCTGGCTGGTCCCTCTGGGGGGACTTTGAAATTATGATAGTTTCGGAAAACATAGACAGGGCTATTATTCGGTTCCGGCACGAAGTTAGAAAATCTGGGATTGTCTCACAACTCAAGCTTCGGGAAATTCCCAAAAAGAGTTTGAGGAAAAAAGCCAAGGCTGCGATCGCCGAAAGGAGACGGAGGCAAGCGGAAAAGAGGCGGAGGGTTTATACCGAGGGTAAGAGGTAGGGTTAAGGTTTTAAATGCCTCCCAGGACGTGCAGCAAGGGATTACAGGGGTTTAAATGGGGATAAATGAGAGGGTCAAAGGTTTTTTGGATAGCTGGCCTATATTGAAGGAAAGGCTTGGGGAGATTGAGGATGAAGGACTATTTCACAGTGATGGAATTGGCAGATCACTTCGGGGTGAATCCAAAGACGATATACCGTCGCCTTTGGGCCAAGGGAATTCCGGCTTTTAAGGTGGGACAGCAATGGCGAATTGCCAAGAGGGACATTATTTGGTTGAAGAGATAAGATTTTTATTACCCTTTTGTGTCCAATGGAGTCCAAAGAAAAAACTTGACAAAAATATTGAGTTATGTATAATTGGTATAACCGTTTAAAGGGAGGTGATGAAAGTGGGACAGCGAGTCGGATTCTATTTGACGGATTTACAGATTAAGAATTTGAAGAAGGTGTCAAAGAAAACAGGACTTACAGTGTCAGAGATTATCAGAAGGGCAATCGATGGGCATTTAGAGCAATACAGAGAGATAGTAGTTAAGTATAGAGAGGAGAAATCGACTAAACCCAAAACTGTCAAAGTTAAAATACAAGAGAGGTGAAAGGGCATGGTAGTTGATCGACCCTATAAGCGTGATGCTAAAGAGGTCATGCAAGATTTTCCAGAATTAGACATTGAAGAAGAACATTCAAACAAGAGGAAAGAAGCGCTGCTTGAATTGCTTGCATGTATCCCCGAGGAGGATTATCAAAAATTAAAAAAAATGCAGACAAGTGACTATAGATTATTCATACCATTTGAAGGTACATTGGGAAAAGTTCATCCGTTCGTATCTCCATTGAGATTCCCGTCCAAGCAAGCAATAGTGTATTTAAGTCCAATATTGGAAGGCCCAGAAATAGAAACCAACAGGGTAATAGCGGTAGCAGCACACGAACTGGCCCATATTTTTTTGGGACATCATTTTAAGTTTGAGGGGTATAGAGACCCTGACCAAGAAAAGGCAGCATGGAGTCAAGTCTGTAGATGGGGATTTCAAAAAGAAGCAGAGGGTCATTTGAAAAGACGAAAACAAAAAGAAGTTATACATATGGTTCTTGAACCAAGCATTGAGGAATATCTATACTCCGAAGTGAAAGGAAGTGAGTTGAATGACTGATTGGAATGAAGTTTATACCGAGTTAAAGAGGTTGTTTCCTGATTTGGAAGCCGGTACCACAAAAGGGAGGGTTATTCGTGCCTGTTTGAACGATGCGGCCGCCAAGATCATCATTATGCGTCATGGTGCAGAGGGTGAACGATTGGCAACAGAATATGTCAATGCCGTTCGGGAAAATCCATTAGAAGGTCTGCGAGCATTTCCTAAGATTGCCGAAGAGGTCTTAGGTATTATTCAAGCCTATAACATTCATTTGAAGAAAACACCGACGATCGGACTCAGAGAGTTTAAAAAGTGGTTCTTGGATCACAAGGTCACAGCATAGAAAGGAGATGGATTAAATGTCAGTTTTAGTTGAATGTCTATGTCACAAAAAGCAATCTATAAGAAATAAAGTCTGTCCGTGTGGTGTGGACCTGGTAAAATTGAAGCGGGCCAATAAGGTGAATTATTGGATCACATACCGGCTGCCAGGAGGGAAACAGCGCCGCGAACTCATCGGAGAATCGATCGAGGAGGCCCGGGACGCGGATGGAAAGCGAAGGGTACAGAAGAGGGAACACCGAGTCTTTGAAATCTTGCCGGAAGCGAAAATGACATTTAATGAACTTAGGGACTGGTATCTGAGTTTGGAAAAGACGAAGACCTTGGGCAATTATCTAACTCTAAAGTCCTTGCTCAAGAAATTCTGTTCTGAATTTGGGATCCGGGTTGTGAATACCATCAAACGATCCGAACTGGAGAACTTGCAGATAAAAAGGCAAAGAGAAGGTATGGCCCTGGCAACGGTCGATTATGAATTTAATGCGGTCAAGATCATGGTGAACAAAGCTTTTAACGATGATCTTCTCGGAGGGGACACCCTGAAAGTTTTCAAGGGAGTCAAATGCTTGCTCAAGAAGAATGCCAATGCCCGAAACCGGGTACTCTCTCCACAAGAGTTTTATCAGATTCTTGAAAAGATGCCACAGCCGGGGAAAGGGCCTCTCTTTGCAGCATTCAGGACGGGCATGAGAGAAGGAGAGGTTTTGAATCTGGTATGGTCAAGAGTCGATCTTGAGAATCTTCTCATCAAACTCGAAGCAGGTGACACAAAGGACAAGGAGCCAAGAGTTATCCCTATCCCTGCGGACCTTCTGGAAATATTAAAACGCACGCCAAGGGCTTTACACAATCCTCATGTCTTCCTATGGAATGGAAGGAAGATCAGGGGAGAGCAACTAAGAGTATGGGTAAAAAAGGCTTGCGAAGATGCGAATATTCTTTATGGTCGAACGGTCAACGATGGGTTTGTCCCTCACGATCTTAGACATGGGTTTGTAACCTACATGAGGAAGGCCGGGGTCGATAGATCGGTCATCATGGAACTGACGGGCCATTCCACGGATGCCATGTTTCATCGTTACAATGAGATTGATAGCGATGATCGAAGGAAAGCCACGCGGTTGCTTGAGGGCTTTTTGCGCAATGAGTCTGCAAGTGTTGACCAAACCGTTGACCAAAAAAGATGAAAGATTAATAATTTCAAGGTGGTTATGTCATTCTCCTTTTTCAATCTCCATGAAGATCTTTCCATGGTGAAAAATTCGCACTCCTCCTGTCTCCTCGGAAATGACGATGGCGAGGGCATCGGTCAGACTGGTAATCCCAGCGGCGGCTCGATGGCGACTTCCAAGACCCAAGGGAATTTCGATATTCTCTCCTGATGCATCCAGGTGGCGGCCCGCTGCTAAGATGACCCCATCCTCACGGAAAATGAATGCCCCGTCAATGGAGGAAAATTCTTTAATTGTTTCTTTCAGCCGGTGATCCAAAATATTTCGTTCCTCTTCAGGATATCCCTGAAAGGGATTGATGACCATAGGGTGTGAAAATTTGAGAACCTCTTCATGCTTTCCGAGGACGAAGATGGTTCCAACAGGTTTTCTTCCTTCTTTCCCCTCGATAGAGATTTCTAAAGCGAGGCTTAGAACGGTTTCGAAAACTTCCGGTCTGACAATTTCTGAAATCACTGGGAGATCAGAAGAAGAGATGATTTCAAACTCTTTTCCAAATTCGAGGATGAGGAGGTTATCCAGGACTTTTGTTTGGGGGATGCCGGAGAGGCAGATCCATTTATCGCCTTTTTTAACCAGGCCCTTTGAGAGGGCTTGGATGATTGCCATCTTCATTTGATTAATACGTCCCAGAGGGACATCAGGGATTCGAAGGATTTTCTTAAAGACTGAGGTGGCATCTTGGAAGGAGGCTTCGTCCTTGATGGCAAGGATCAGATCAACATGTTTTTCCTGACCGATTTTGTCTAAGGCTTCGTAGTCTTCGATGATATCTGCATAAAGCAAAACTCCCTTCGAACGGGTTTTTTTTGCGATGGCACAGGCTGTCTCCAACATGATACGATTCTGCTGCTTCACTCTGACCTCCCTGCCTATCCGTTGACAGGCCCCCCTGCCGCCTGCCTGTGATAGGTAGGGCAAGCAGGCTCAAAATATTAAAGTCTTTATTTTCTCTTCGTTTTATTATACAAATATTATAATAGAAATCCATAAAAAACTTGTTTCTCAGTTGAATGCATTTCGGCTTGTTCTTTAGACGCTATGCTCTATGCCCTTTGTGCTATGCTTGAATAGGGGGGATGAATGGGTTTTCGATGTGGGATTGTCGGTCTTCCGAATGTGGGGAAGTCCACGATATTCAATGCCCTGACTGCAGCCGGGGCAGAGGTGGCGAGTTACCGATTCTGTACGATCGACCCGAATATAGGCATTGTCCCCGTTCCGGATAAGAGACTGGAAAGTATTGCCAAGCTGATCCATCCCAAAAAAATGATTCCAACCACCCTCGAATTTTTCGATATTGCCGGATTGGTCAAAGGAGCAAGCAAGGGGGAAGGGCTGGGGAATCAGTTTCTGGATCACATAAGAAATGTGGATGCGATAGCCCATACGGTCCGTTGCTTCAATAATGAAAACGTGGCACATGACTTCGGTTCGATTGATCCGGTAAGGGATATTGAAGTCATCAATACCGAACTCATTTTAGCAGACCTTCAGACCTTAGAAAGAAGGATGGCGAAGACAGAGAAAATGCATCGTGTTGGTGCCAAGGAAGCTGCCTTGGAGTTGGAGGTCTACCGAGAAGTCCAATCCGTTTTGAACCAGGGCCGTAGGGCAGAGAACCTCCACATGACTGGAGAAAAAGAAACAATCTTTTTGGATCTCCATTTTCTCACGGCAAAACCTGTTTTTTATGCCGCCAATGTTGATCAGAAAGAAATAAGAGGAGAGGGATCCTGTTTGAAAGCCATCACGGGGTGGGCAAAAAAAGAAGGGAATAAAGTGGTCGTCATCTGTGGCGATCTGGAGGCAGAGCTCGCGGAATTGAAAGAGGAGGAGAGGGAAGAGTTCAGAAGAGAGTTGGGCCTGGAGGGCTCAAGCTTAGAGCGATTAGTTCAAGTTGGATATGAGATCCTGTCGCTTGTCACGTTTTACACGACGGTGAGTTCTGAACTCAGAGCTTGGACTGTTTCAAGCGGAACCCCTGCGCCTAAGGCCGCAGGGAAAATTCATAGCGATATGGAAAGAGGATTCATTCGCGCAGAGGTCATTTCCTTTTCTGATTTTATAACCTGTGGCTCTGAGCATAGTGCGAGAGAGAAAGGACTTCTTCGTTCTGAGGGGAAAGATTATTTAATCCGAGACGGGGATATCATCCATTTCCGCTTTAATGTATAGAGGAGAATAGCATGCCCTGGAGAGCACTCCAATTTATTTTTTATATCATTCCTATCCTTTGGATTTTTCTCAAAGATCTGGTTTGGGAAGACCTTTCCTTAGGGGAGATTAGGACCAATTATCTTTTTGGGAAGGCCAATGCCTATGACCGGGCCAATTTTTTAAGGAGGGCGGTCAGGGTCTACAAAGAAATATTAAGAAGGGATCCGAAAAGCATTCCCGTTTTTTTAAATCTAGGGGGGCTTTATTATCGCAGAGGCATGTTTGAGACCGCCATCCCCTATTATGAAAAGGTGATTCATGTGAACCCAAAGCACTACCAAGGTCACTATTGGTTGGCCATGTGCTTTTGGAAATTGCAACGATATCATGCAGCCATCAACACCCTGGAAGAGGTTATTCAATTTTTGCCGACGTTTAAAGATGCCCTCAACTTGATGGGGGAGTGCTACGAACAAATTGGAGAAGCGGCGAAAGCAGAACATTGTTATCTCAAAGCGATTAGTACTGATCCCAATGGAATTATTATTCATGGAGGCGTTTTAGATAGTTGGGCCCAAGAGAAAAAGAAGGAGGAGAGGATAAAACATTAAAGGGAGATCTCAAAAGGTCTCTTGTGGAGGAGAGGGAACCTTGGAACGAAAGATAGAGAGAGAATGGAAATCGATCCACTGCCCTGCAGGGAAAGATAAAACATTAGTCATGGCAGAATGGGATATTATTTCAGAGAAGGGTCGAATCCTTAAAAAAAGTTTACGGCAGATCGATTGTCACCACCCCCAATTGACTACGTTTGGGGAAGCAGATTGCAAGTGGGGATGCGAGGGGATAATTGGAAAAAGAGAAAGGTAGGACTTTTGGACATTAACCTTTTTCTTTTTCCAACTTCTTCTTGGCAACAATGAATTTCTCTTCATCCATGATTCGGGGGGAGATGCCCCGAAATCCTCCTAGGCTGGTGTCAGGAGGAAGCAGAATCCAGGCAATTCCTAATTCTTCGTCGATCTTGACGATCTGATCACCGGGTTGCAATTTTTTCATGTGACGATAACGAATGACATAAATGATAACGAAAGGCGGATTTGATATGTTTTTTCAAATCCGCCTTTCTCGTCCGGGTCGAATTCGATGATCTATTTCTGTTCGGGAATCGTCTTTTCCTCCTTGCTTATCTCCAATTTCGATTTAATCTCGCTGATAAAATAAATGAGGGCACCCGCGCCAATTAAGATTAACAGAATCGGAAAAATTCCCTTAAACATAACGACAAAACTAGACCACCAAGTGCACAAAAGGACGAGACCGATAATGATGACCACCACTCCAATAATGATCCCCAATACATTCGACACTATCCTCACCCCCTTTGAAAAGTTCTCTTAAATTTATGAACTATCAAATGATGGAAGAGAAGTCAAGACTAATTTCAATGGAATATTTTTGATTTCTGATCAAATTGGTTGTTGAAATGAGGATGAAATCGTCCCCCTTTTTTTCTGTGAGCGGGGAAATGATTCATTATAGACAGGGAAAAGGCATTGAGGTAATATAGATTAGAACTTTACGTTAGCTCAGAGAAAAGGGAATTACCAGGGAGGAGGTTGTGGGAGGGCTTTAACATGACTGTTAATCTAAAAGGGAGATCATTAGATAGTCTTTTTCATTTGACCAAAGAGGAGATTGAACAGGTTTTAAAGATATCGGAATTATTGAAATCTCAACTCCTCCGTGGAGAGGAACACCCTTTGTTAAAGGGGAAGACCCTGGCGATGATTTTTGAGAAGCCATCCACGCGGACAAGGGTCTCATTTGAAGTGGGAATGTGGCAACTCGGAGGTTATGCACTTTATTTGAGCGCAAGTGATCTGCAACTGGGCCGAGGGGAGACCATCGCTGACACGGCCCAGGTTCTCTCCCGTTATGTGGATGGAATAATGGCAAGAGTCTTTGTCCATCAGACCATCCTCGACCTGGTAAAATATTCGAGAGTGCCAGTGGTCAACGGTCTTTCAGACTTTACCCATCCCTGTCAAGGTCTGGCCGATCTTTTCACCGTCTATGAGAAGAAAGGACGACTTTCAGGATTGAAACTTGCCTATGTAGGGGATGGCAATAACGTGGCCCACTCTCTTCTCTATGGCTGTTCGAAAGTTGGTATGGACATCACTCTCGCATGCCCAAAAGGGTATGAGCCTAATCCAAAAGTTGTCTCGAAGGCGAAGGAAGAAGGGAGAAGAAGTGGTGGTAAGGTGAAAGTGACGAACGATCCAAAAGAAGCAGTCAGAGAAGCTGATATTGTTTATACTGATGTATGGGCCAGCATGGGTAAAGAGAAGGAGCATGAGAAAAGGGTGAAGGTTTTTAAACCCTATCAAGTAAATGGAAAGTTAATCAAGGAAGCCAAGGTGGATTATCTCTTCATGCATTGTTTGCCAGCCCATCGGGGAGAAGAGGTGACCGATGAAGTGGCCGATTCGAAAAATAGCGTCATCTTCGATCAAGCAGAGAACAGGCTTCATACGCAAAAGGCGCTTCTGGCACTGATCATGTGATTGAAAGTTATTCATGCAGACGCAATAAATGAAATGACATTGCATTTGAAAAGAAAAGATGCTGAAACAAGTTCAGCATGACAAAAGGAACCTAAATGTCATTCCGAACTCGTTTCGGAATCTCAATATAAAGCCAATAAATCCGTTTGTATTAGTTCGGAGTTAGTAATGAAGCTCTTGGTCAAGAAAGCAAGCTTAATAAAGAAGGGACCAGTGGGCCTTGAGGTCTTTGATGTCTTGATTAGCGGAGGAGAAATCAAAGAAATTGGTCAGGACATCCTAGCCCCAGAAGCCTCTGTCATTGATGCGCAGGGCAAAATACTCGTGCCGGGTCTAGTTGATGCTCACGTGCATTTTAGGGAACCTGGCCAGCAGTATAAAGAGGATCTTCGTACTGGCTCATTGGCTGCCGCAGCCGGAGGATTCACTACAGTCATAGCAGAACCCAATACGGTTCCTCCAATAGACACACCTAACCGGCTTCGGAATTTGCTGGATACCGCACGGAAGAAAAGTATCATTAACTTCTATTCTAAGGCCGCAATAAGCAAGGGAACAGTAGGAATAAGTTTGGCTGATATCGCGAAGCTGAAAGAAGCGGGCGCCAGGGCCATTTCTGACGATGGGAACCCTGTTCCCGGCCGTAGACTAATGCGAAACGCCCTTATTAAAGGAAAGGAATGCCGAATCCTCGTGAATCCGCATTGTGAAGAATCAGCACTCTATCGAGAAAGAATACTCTCGAATCAAGAGAAACTTGGGCCGCAGTCATTTTCCTTCCAGATGCCATTTTCTTCACTTGGTATTCCTTACACATCTGAGTCTGGATTTATCAAACGCGACGTTGAATTAGCGGAAAGAACAGGAGCGAGCCTTCACATCTCACATGTGAGCCTTGCAAAATCAGTGGAGATCATTGCAGAAGCGAAAAGGAGAGGCGTTAGGGTGACTGCGGAGGCCACCCCACATCACCTCTTATTGACGGAGAAAATAGCAAAAGAAATTGGACCGAATGCAAAAGTGAATCCACCTTTGAGGTCGGCGGAGGATGTTGCGGCTGTCAGAGAGGGGTTGGCCAATGGTACGATTGATATTATTGCGAGTGACCATGCTCCACATTCACCCGAGGAAAAGAATCGACATTGGGATCAAGCTCCCTTTGGTGCCATCGGCTTGGAGACAACGCTGGGTTTGGTCTTAACTTTCTTGGTGCGTCCAGGCATTTTGACATTAAGTCAAGCGATCGAGAAGATGACAATTGTTCCGGCGAGGATTTTTGGACTCGATGTACTGGGAGTTGGCAGCCTCACGCCAGGCGTTAAAGCAGATCTAACCCTGATTGATCTGGACAGGAAATGGAAAGTGGACGTTGATCGCTTTTACTCCAAAGGCAGAAATTGCCCTTTTAACGACTGGGAGCTTTATGGAAAAGCAATATTCACAATAGTCGCAGGACGAATTGTGGCAAAAGAGGGGATAGTCACACTCGAGAATCAATGATCTATACATGAACGATCCGGTTTATCGCTGGCCTCTGTAAATAATTTTAAGCCCAAGGGAGGTTGAAAGAATGGGAAACCTTAAAGGAAAGGATATTCTTCATGGGAATCAGTTTTCAAAAAAGGATATCGATGCAATTATCAAGATTGCATCCAATTTTGAGAAGGAGCTTAAGAAAAAGGATTCTTTAACTCTGTTGAAGGGGAAGATTTTAGCAACTCTTTTCTATGAGCCAAGCACGCGGACCCGCCTCTCCTTTGAGACAGCCATGCAGCGTTTAGGAGGAGGGGTGATCAGCATGGGTTCGGTAGAGAGCTCCTCGGTTGCAAAAGGCGAGACTTTGACGGATACCGTGAGGACAGTCTCCCAATATGCGGATGTGATCGTGATTCGCCACCCACGTACCGGATCGGCCAGAGAGGCAGCCGATGCAGTTCCCATCCCTATCATCAATGCAGGGGATGGAACAGGACAGCACCCCACTCAGGCACTCCTCGATATCTATACGATTAAGAAGGAGTTGGGTTCTCTTAAAAATTTGACGATCTCCATGGTTGGTGATTTGAAATATGGGCGAACCGTGCATGCCCTGGTCGAACTCTTATCTCTCTATGAGACCCGGCTCTATTTTGTCTCTCCTCATACCCTCCGAATACCTGAAGAGATAACCTCCAATCTGAAACAGAAAGGCATTGAGATTGAAGAGACAGAGGATATGATGAAAGCAGCCAGTGCAAGCGACCTCATCTATATGACTCGGATTCAGAAGGAGAGATTCACTGACCTGTCCGAGTACGAAAAACTAAAGGGCAGCTATATCATTAATGAAGAGTTTCTCAAGAAATTGAAAAAGAAGATTACTATTCTTCACCCCCTTCCAAGGGTCGATGAGATTAGCACGGATGTGGATGATTATCCCGGAGCGGCCTATTTCAGGCAGATGCGAAATGGAGTTTTTGTCCGAATGGCCTTGCTTTCGATGGTTTTGGGAAAGCGATAAACCATCCGCCCTTTCCATATTTAGTATACTGCCTCATGAATGTCTTACACAGTTTGTCATTCCGGACTTGATCCGGAATCCAGTCTTTTGAATCTGGATTCCCGCTTTCTCGGGAATGACAATTCTCAGATATGCTAAAGCCCTTATTTAAACACCACATCAGGTGGAATTGTTTTGGGTCATGGAGCTTGAAAGATGGATCCAAGGCTGGCTGTTCTGGCCATCGGGGGAACTCTTTAATAAAAGATAAAACCCACATCGCGCTGTCTTCACAGTACGAAGCAGTGCAGGAAACATCGAAGTATATTGCCGAATTGATTGCCGGGGGGGCTGAGCATGGTGATCACTCACGGCAATGGCCCCCAGGTAGTATCTGTTTGTCAAAATCTATCGGTATGAACTTCCCCTGGGGATAATCAAACTTTTTGTATCTCGCCATATATCTCCTCTTCTTACCAAGCGGTCTCTTGGTTCCCCACCATCAAGTATATGGCGATATTATCATGCTTTCAGGACTTTTCTACAGCCTCAACGACCGGCTTCAGCGGGAGCGCGCCGTTTGCGTGATCCGCTAGCGCCTGGTTAGGCAACACCTTCCAATGAGACTCACGGATCAATAAAGGTCTCTTTCTCAACTGGAGTTAATTTATCAAACTCGGTTGATTCTATATAGATAAGTTCTTCGTTACCAAGTCCACGTAAATCTACCTTTTTAAGAATAAGTAGTTTTCTGATGGGATGAGTTATGTTCTTTGACAGGTCAAACCCTCTTCTTGATAACGCAAAAGATAGACTACTTAATTTTTGAAGCCTTGAAGCAACGTTTATGGAAGAGCCAACATAATCGCTTCCATCGCCAATCGAAATGATCTGTCCTCTGGCAATCCCACAACGAAGCATCTTTGGAGGTTTTGCAACATGTGTCTGTATGTCTTCAAGAAAATCAGTCATATACGCGTCTTTGATGGCCATCAGGTTTCCAACAATATTACATATTCCAGAGAAACCACCACTATATCTTGTATTCCAAAGGAACAATATTCCGTCACCAAGAAATTTCGCAAAGAATGGAAGACTGCCAAAAATACGGACTTTTCCCTCTGATTTGCCTTCTCTAAATTGAGTTTTCAGTGTGCTAAATAACCACTGGAAATATCTATTTAGGAATTCCGGAATCACAAGGTGAGAACCAATTTGATTACAAAAATCAGTAAAACCTTCTAAGTCAAAAAAATGCAGCAAGGGACTGTATATATTCACCATCTATCGATGGATCACCAAGGCCTAGAATTTTATAATTGAATGAATCAAATTGTTCCTCACTTAATGAATTCAACGAAAAACCTTTTCCGTACTTTTCTTCATCAGCTGGTACTCGCACGTATGGTAGTTTGATTGTTGGCATATCTTATCCTTTATTTTCTGTTGCCTAACGGATGGCAACTATCTGAGACCGGGGACGTTGCTTCAAATGCAACATAAATCTTTGTCCATTTGTCAGCCACTTCTCTCGACGACACCGTTAACTCCAGGACCCTCCGCCTCAACCTCAACTCACTCTTATAGCATCAACTCATCTATCATTCATTATCTCATAAACCTCTTGGTTATCTTAGCATCTAGGTGTATCCTACTCCTCCCATTCGGCAATGTCAATTTCTGTTTGAACCGGTATCCGCGTTAGCGAGCAGCAGCTAAGATCTTTTCTTTTGGCATGGAGAGTTGTATTTGACCGAACGTCCCTAAGTAGGGAGCCCTGTGGGAAGAATAAGGGGCGAGTATCAATCCTGACGTTGTCTGGAGTTGAGACTCGACTCTTACTGTTCGCCCTAAGTTAGCGGAGTTTTTGATGCAAGGCTTTGCCAATAATGGAAAGAGGATTTTCTTTTACCTCGAAAGATTCATTGTACAAGAAAAACATATCCTTAAATTCTTTTGCAAAATAAGGAAGTCTGGAGTTCGATGGATATTCGTCTATCCGGGCGGGATTAAAACATTGAACGAACAAAGCATTTTTCTTAGCCTGCCTTCTCCTTAGTGCATTTTCTAGCATAAAATTAATGTACTGGTCCCTAAAAGCAAACCCTATGAATATCGCCGCATAGGCTTTGTCAAGATCAGCTGCAAGATGATCGTGAAATGCCTTAAATGGCTCATCTTCAATAAAGCCTTTAAACCCAGGGTAAATTAATGGCATTGTGTTTGGATCATCAGGAGTTGTGACGCCCCCTGATTTTGTGATGTTTTTCCCACTGTCATAATGCCAGTTCAACGAACCATGTATTTTGACAAATGTCATATCGTCATCATTATCTTTCCTGAAGCCCGTTTTTAAAATAAATCTGCCACGATCTTCTACGAAGAAATCATTTATTTTTTTAATACCGATATCATCCCATTTGGCGGTATCGCTTTGAAATGCATCATCAAATGTGAGATCGTAATTCGTGGTAGAGAAGGATAGTTTATATCCTGGAACTGCAGTCGTTATTTCTTTAAATAAATTGTAGTAAAGAGAGAAAGCTTTTATTCTGTTAAAATTATTGAGCTTATTGAAAATTTCCTTTTTTATAGAGTCTATCGCATTCTTGACCTGAGAATTGAAGGAAGAAATGTTCTCCATAATCTTTACGGTTTCTGGTAGGTTTCCTTCAGTTACTACATTCTTGATTATTTTAAACGTTGAGTTATCTTCTCTATTAAGTTCCTCAAGGGTAAAGAGCAGTTTTTCTATATCATTACTTGATTTACCAAGATACTCAAATACGTATTTTAATATTGGATTATTGTCCCTTATTTTTGTAATTGTCGAGACAAAGTCTGTAGTAGTTGGAAGACCTACCGGCACTCCTATTCCACCCCCAGTAAATAGAATTATTTTTGACATCTTACCTCCTTTCAATATATCCAACGTTTAAGTCGTAACCGCAATGTATCGCTGCATGCCGTAGAATATGTCGTCTTTCTAGTTGATTTCGTTTCCTATCGAACGGCCGAGCAGAACCCGTAGGGACCGCCAACTCGGTCGTTAGCCCCGCGCGCAGCGCCGCGCTAACGACCCTGTCTGAAAAGTCCTTTTGACGAGTGAGACCGGTGTTTTCGGGGGTCACTTTGACCCGTCCCAGGCATGAGATCGTTGATTGTGGCGCATTCTATGAGGTCACTTTTTTCTGCATCTCGCCCGAGAATCTGCTTGGGGACTTTTTCTACAGCCTCAACGACCGAAGTCAGCGGTGGCTATAAGCCATCCGCTGATTTGTTTGGCGACACTATTATGACTCAGGCAGATGGATTTCACCGAGAGTAACATCAAAAGCAGACGCAAGTTCCCCATGCGTTGCAATGAAGTAGGCCCACACCTCCGCATTCGCTGTCCTGTGGAACCATGATGTAGGCGCGGCAACGATTACCGCGCGCCTGATATCTTTGGAGTTGCTTACTGGGTAGCGTTGTGTCGTTGCCAGCAAGTGGAGCAAGTATCGAAGGACTTGGGAGTCTGCTCTTCCGTACCCGAGCCGTCTTTTTTTCTTGACCTCGATGTAAATGCGATTCTGGCCTGAGATTTTGGAACGAAGGACAATATCGGGGGTAACACCGGCGGTAAGGTCGATCATTAGTTTAGGGAAGGGGTTCCACCGACTATCGTCTTCGATAACCTCGTAAGGAATATCCTGGATCAAGTCATAGAGGCTTTCAGCCGTGGTTGAAGCCTTAGAAAAACGGACTTCGGACAAAACCGATGGTGTGCTTGCTGCGGTACGAAGATGCTTACAAAGTTTAATCTCAAAGTCTTTCTCAGTCATAGCTTTTTATATAATAATTGCATAATGAAAAGCTTAGGGGCCGGGCGACGAGAACCTATAACGACCGCTGAAACCAATGGATTATGGTTCAAAATGCCGTTCTGAAGTGGCGCGGCTTTGCCCGGTCCCTCTACAGCGCTAGGTTCGGAAAAACTGATATCTTTAACAATGACGTTTATTTTTGCTTTTTATCGAATATCTTAACCCTGCCATTCAGTTTATGGCATTTAACATCATACCCTGCATCTGCTGCTCTTTGCCTAATCGAGTATTCAGGATCACTTAGAAAATCTATATTATATGGTCTTGTATTATCACTGCTACCGACTATTTGTTGGATTTCTTCATCCGTTAAAACAATTGTCTCTTCACTCTTTTTTGTCAAATAATCTGCTAAATGCTGCCACTTTCCTGATATGCTCATTTTAGATCTCCTATGTTACAAATTTCGAATTCCGAACAGATATTAGACGAAAAAATTATATCATGATATAATAATTCTGCCTATTATTATATACTTGATTCTTGTCTAACTTGTTAAAATAAAAAAGGGTTCTATGGTGAAAACCATGGATGTCCATAATTCCTCCATAGAGTCCGGCGAATATCTGAAGAAGGGAAAGAGCAATGATATGGTGCAGGCTCTCCGGGGGAACCAGCCTCGGCTTCCCTTGGATGATAGAACATTATCAAAAAAGGATAGAAGCGTCAAGATATTTAGATAGCCTGTTTTTAATACCCATCCCCTGAAACAAGTCATGTTATCCTGATTTACATAGAAAATAACCCGGTTATCCCCCTCTCCCCTGGCGCCTGCCTGCGCGAAGTCCCGCCTTGCGGGACGAAGGCAGGGGAGAGGGTGGGGATGAAGGGAAATGGGTAAGATGGTCATGGTCTGCAAGATTTTAGATTAAGAACCTTAATTTTTCTTGACTTTCATGAAAATTTTTAATAAAAGGTGAATCATGATATTGAGACTTGATGAGATTGAGAAGAAGGTTTGGGAAGAGGAAAAGCTCTTCCTCATGAAACAGGTTGGGATTCTGCTGATCAAGAACAATGCGATCAAATTTGGAGATTATATCTTAGCTTCTGGGAAGAAGAGCCCTTACTATATTGACCTAAGGCAAACGATCTCCAGTCCGATCACCATGGACTGGATCGCCAATTCTTTGACTCGAATCATCCTCAATGAGATAGGGAGAGATAAGATCGACAAGATTTTGGGAGTTCCCACAGCAGGGGTCCCTTTTGCAACGGTGGTGAGTCAGAAATTGGGCATTCCTCTCATTTATTACCGACAGGCCAGGAAGGAGCATGGTGTAAGAAAGAAGATTGAAGGAATTCTGGAACGTAACGATCGTGTTCTGATTATCGATGATCTCATCACAACGGGCGAGAGTGTCATTGAGACAGCAGAAGTGATCAGAGATCAAGGGGGGGTGGTTAACGAACTGGTAGTACTGTTGGACCGGGAGCAAGGGGGCCAGCAGAGACTCCGATCATCCCGGATTGAGCCCCATGTCCTGTTTAAAATTTCAGATGCCATGACTTGGCTTAATAAAGTTGGCTTGATTGAGGACAAGATCTTTGACGCTTTGATAAAGTATATTGAGGAGGAGAGTCAGACGACTGCAGTCAGTTCTTCCTGACCTGTTCAGCATAATAGTAAATTGCCCATCCATTCTGATATCACTTGAAGATTTTAAACCTAACTTATGATAATACTTGACATTTTTTAAAGATTGGAGTATGAAATTAATATGAAATCGAAATGGTTTCTGCCAATTCTTTTCACTTTTTTATGTTTTGGTCTCACTGCCTCTTTGAGCTTTGCCAAGGAGGCTACGATGCCAGCCAGGGTCACCGCCTATGACGGAAAATCCTTTGCAGGGTTTCAAGATCCAGAATACCTATCCTATGATCAGGCCTTACGAGAATATCTTGTAAAACGTATTGATCAACGATTTGGGATAGCCCTTGATCCGAAAAAGTATTCGGGTTTTAATCTCCTTGAAATTGAAGCTCTCCTCAAATGCAAAAAAACAAACGAACCTTATGATATCTTTTTAAAGATGTTCCCCAAACGCCGGTAAGGTTATTTAAGCTGAAGAATTGATTGTTTAAAAGAGATAGGAATATGAAGGAAAGGGGCCCCTTCTGTTTTAGGTTGTTTTTCTCTGGGCCTCAGCTTTGGCTTTGGCGATGGTTTCATCCTCTTTTTTGACATCCTCTAAGGTTTTGGGCTTCACCTTTTCCGGCACGGGCTCCAATCCATACTTCCACTTCAAAAACTGAGTTCCCGTTTGAGGAAAAAGGGCATAAATCAGAGTATCGCATACGTTTTTGGCCAGATCTTTCGACTCCTCCTTGGCCTTCTCCATCTCCGGCCCGATGAGATCGGCTGGCCGACACGTAATGGGCTCCTTGCCTTTTTTATACCCTTTCAACACCAACTTCTTGATCTCATCCGAAATGGGTACCGGTGGCCTCCCATAAAGACCATACACATAATCCTGCGTCTCCATCGATACCATCTTATAACGACCAAATAAAACATTGAGAACCGCCTGAACCCCCACAATCTGTGAGGTAGGCGTCACCAGCGGAGGATAG
>Ga0208039_1000154_pt1 | contig 67195 bp, 87 predicted proteins | sample June2015DPH_20_1_2_FD_184722 | JGI IMG/M metagenome (GOLD analysis project Ga0208039, IMG submission 184722) | Peatland microbial communities from SPRUCE experiment site at the Marcell Experimental Forest, Minnesota, USA - June2015DPH_20_150... | ecosystem: Environmental > Terrestrial > Soil >... | reverse complement strand
GGCGGTCCGCTGGATGCCTCCCACAGTTCCCCCTGGTTTCTTGGGCGTCGAGTGAGGACTTCCTACGGTCCCAAATCGAAAGGCGTTCCCCATTTGCTATCCCCTCCAGCAGCGACCTCGTCCAACCAGGAAGCCGGATTAGAGACCCAAGCGGCGCAGCATCGGGGGGCCGAGGACTGCCAAGCCCAACAACACTGAAGCGACCGATGCGATGAGCACCGCCCCAGCCCCGGCGTCCTTGGCTTGTGCGGCCAAAGGGCTCTTCTCTGGCGACACTAGGTCCACAAGTGCCTCGATGGCTGTGTTCACCAGTTCTGCGCCAAAAACCAGTCCCATGGCCAGGAAGAGGAGCCCCCAGCCTACCGCAGGAACCCCGACCCATATGGCCGACAGGACAACCAGGGCTGCTATTCCTACCTGGATTCGGGCATTTCGCTGCGACCTCAGGGTAGATCGCCATCCATCAAATGCATGCCCAAAAGCTCCCCAAAGGCTTCTCGAACGCTCTGTGTACGGATCTGGGATTCCCGATTGGTGTCTCATTGTCTCGCCTTACCTTGTCCTGGCTGGATGCGCCCTTTGCGAAGGATCTCGTTCTGAATCTGCCACATTCTTGTCTTGCGGGATCGGGTGTCGTGGTCAAATCCAAGGAGATGAAGCACCCCGTGAACGACGAGCAGCTCAAGTTCTTGAGATAGCTCGTGGCCAGCATGGTCGGCTTGGCTTTTCGCTGTAGGGACCGATATGACCACGTCTCCCAGGTACCGAATTCCGCTTTCGGGATCGAACGTCTTCGAGGAGAAGGAAAGGACGTCGGTGGTCCGATGGACGGAACGAAACTCTCGGTTGAGATCTCGCAGTTCCTCATCTCCGACAAATGCAAGGGTGAGTGAACAAGGGATCAGCGCGCCCGCAAGACTCAGGGTTTCCCGTGCCAGGAATCGCAGGTGAGTCCGGGGAACAACCCTGGAGTAGCGCGGCGCGCAGTAGATTCCAATCCTCGCGCGAGAACGGCAGACGTTAGTCCAGATCGTCATCGGAGGGCAGCGGCGCCAAGTGAGCTCCCTCGTCCTCAGGATACTTCAGGCGCGCGTGGAGGCTGCTTCGCAACGTCTCGGTGAGGGCTAGCCGAACCTGCTCCAGGTCTTTCAAGGTCAGGTCGGTGTCGTCAAACTGATGTTGGGCCAGGCGGTCTTCGATAAGGGTTCTTACGAGGGTCTCGATTTCCCCGGCGGTTTTGGGGGCAAGTGCCCTGAATTTCGCCTCGACCCCGTCCGCCAGCATTAGAAGTGCAGCCTCCTTGGATCGCGGACGTGGCCCTGGGTAATGGTAGAGGGATTCGTCCACTTGCGAAGCCTCTCCGCCGGCAGCTTTCAGCGCCAGGTTGTATTGGAAGCTGGCGCGCAGCGTTCCATGATGTTCAGGAATCAGATCTCGCACCCGGCTCGGCAGGTGGTTTCTCCGAGCTAGGTCGAGACCATCAATTACGTGTTGCATGATAAGCCTGGCGCTAGTCGAAGGATCGAGTTGATCGTGGGGGTTCCCCTCCGGCCCCTGATTCTCCACGAAGTACTTCGGCTTAGCTGCTTTCCCGGCGTCATGGTAAAGAGCTCCGACCCGCAAGAGAAGGGTGTTCGCGTTGATGGCCTCCCCCGCATGCTCGGCCAGATTGGCCACCTGCAGGCTGTGCTGGTAAGTGCCTGGTGCGTTCCGCAGAATCATTCGAAGAAGTGGTTGATCCGGGCGGGAGAGTTCAAGAAGCTGCATGTTCGTCGTGGTGTCAAAGAGGCTGCCAGCAAGGAGCAGAAGGCCGATAGCCAGGCTGCCCGACAGGAGCCCATTTCCGAGACTCGCTGCAGTCAACGTGAGTATTCCCGCCAGATCAGCTGAAGGTTCGGTGAGCCAGGTCATGAGCACGACAGCGACGCCCGCGAGCGAGCCGGCCAGCCCTGCCAGAAAGAAATTGAGTGGCCTTTCCGCGCGGCCCAGTGTGAGCACGGCCATCGATGAGCCAAGGGCCGCATACAGGGCCAGATCCAACCGACCTCCCGCAATCATCCCGGACAGGACGCCAATCAGGATACCGCTGAACAAACCTAGACCAGGGCCAAATAGCGCTGCCAGGCATAGCGACAGAGAAGCCGCCGGATAGAGAAAAGGCAAGACAGTGTGGCTTGGAATCATTACTTGCGCGCCAGCGATGAACAAGAGAAAGAAGAGCGAGAGCAGCAGGGCATGCCGAAACCGCAGGGGAGGGCGCATGCGTAGGGTTCGCATGTAGAGCATCAGCAGAGTTGTCACCAGGACCACAGCAAGCACATCGCTCAGGGTTGTGCGGGCGTCCAATCCACCCGAGTTGAGCCCGAGAGCCGTGATCGCTTCCAGGTCGGCCGCGGTGATGACTTTTCCCCGGGAGATCACCACCTGGCCCGAGACAAAGGATCGGGTGACCGGCGCGACCTTGCTGGCTACCTCTTGCTGCAGGGCCTCCGTGCTGGCCTTGTTGAAGAGACTGTTAGGTACAACCAAGTTGTGGACGAGATCTGCAACCAGGACTGCCTCGCTTTCCGGAAGGCTGAGGCTAACGTACGCTGGCAGGGAGTCGCGCGCGTCCGCAAGGCGATCGGGGCGGATCTCCTGGCGCATTACCTGCTCGAGGACGGAGGCGCACTGGGCCTGTACGAGTTGCCAGTCCACGTCGCTTAACTGAAGGACCTGAGAGGCCGTGCTCTCGTCCAGATGAACAACCGCCATGGACAGGAGATCCTGTACCTTCTGACTCGGGGTTGAGTAAGCATCCGCGCGGACGGCGGTGATGTAGGCCAGTGAGCTCACCAAGGATTGGGCCTGTTGGCGGGCGATATTTGGATCGGCCGGGTCGTAAACGGGGAGAACTTGGCTGACCGCTTCTTGCCGCGCCTGATCAGTGAGAACTTGGCTTACGAAGGCCACGGACCGAGGGGCAAGCACATCTTGGGGCGCCACTTGGCCGAGGCTTAGCGACACAGAGCGCTCTCCAGGCATGATGGGCAGGGCGAGGAGGAGGGTCGAAGCAAGGGCTGTAGCTACCACCAGCGACCCCATGGGCAGGCCCTGAAGCAGGGGGCGAAGCCAGGAGAAAGAAGGGGTTCCGGATTGGGTGGTCATGGGCGGGGGGAAGGTTCCCGAGCGCGCGGAAAGTCATTCACTGAGGAGCTTGCGGACAGCATCGCTTGCCTCCCGACCATCTGCACGGCCCTGTAGCAAGGGAAGCAACACTTTCATCACCTTGCCCATGTCGGCCGGTCCCTTGGCATCCGTTTGCTGCATAGCCTGCTTAGCAAGCGCTTCCAGCTCCGCGCGCGAGATAGAAGGGGGGAGAAGTTGCTTGAGGAAATCAAGTTCCGCACGAGATTCGCTAGCGATGTCAGGGCGCCCAGCCCGTTCCGCGTCCGCAATCGTCTCCTGACGAACCTTTAGCTCGCGCTGAAGAACGGACCGGAAACCCGCCTCATCCAGCGGCATACGCTTTTCGACCTCGGCCAGTTTGATGGCGGAAAGAAGCATCCGCAAAGTTCGTTTGCGAACCTCGTCGCCCGCCCGCAGCGCGTCCTTGAGCGATTGTTCCAGATCCTGTTTGGTCACCATGTCTGAGATTATAAAGGTCACTGGACTCAATGGTCAAATCCAGTGCGAAGGATGGAGCCAGCGACCACGATGCCGCCCAAACGAGGTCCCGACCGCCAGTAGCCCCAAGATACGGTTGAGGCCCGACGGTTACCCAGGCAGACGGGATCGACGGGAGAAACGCAAGCCCTGAACCAGAAGTCGTGCAGCAACCGCCGAAGAATCCCGCTGAAAACGACATGTGGACACTCAGAGAGAACTAAGAGGGTTCCTGGTAGGATGCGCATGAAAGGAGGGCCCTCATGAAGCCAGTTCCTTCCCTGCTGGGATCGGCGACCCGGGGCGGGCAGCTCCGGATTTCCGGAACGAAGCTGGGACAAGAGCTTGTTGGATTGGCTGGATAAGGCGGATTCTGGCGCTGGAGGCCGCAGCAGAGTGGGATCCATCTGAGAAGCTATCCCAGTTTGAGGCGCAAGGGCAAGTGAGAGTGGTCGTCCCGATGAACTGAACCATCTCAATCAAGACCTCAAGCTTGGTTGTGGTAGGAAGGTCCTTGGATCACAGGGGGATAGATCTGAGGGCCTTTCTTCTGTCATGCCCAAGGAAGCAACGCAGCGCACACTTTGTGCTTGGACGAATGGACGGCCGGAACGCTCGTCACAATGCTTGCAGTAGCAGTGTCTATAATTGACATGACTGCAGAAAGGGAAGAATTGGATCTCTGATCAAGGTTCTCCCGCCAAGGGTTGGCAGCACGCATGAATAAAAGAATCCACTGATTTCACGATCCCGTCAGATCGACCCAGAGTGGCGGGCGTAGCCCGGCTGGCAAAAGGGCGCCATCTTTGAGGTGGGGGGAGGCAACCCATGAAGGGGGAAGAAGACCCGGAATCCGAATCCGGTGTTCGTCACGCAATCAGCCCCCCTGTTTTCGGACGGGATAAGGTCCACCGTGAACGGCTTGTGGATCTGATCCGCGCATATCTGCCTCGCAAACTGATCGTAATTGCCGCGCCGGCTGGCTACGGAAAGACAACCCTACTGGCCGATTTCTCAGCGCACTCGGAATTCCCGGTTTGCTGGGTGCGGCTCTCTGATCTGGACGCTGACCCGATGCGACTGGCCACCTTGCTGATCGCCTCCCTTTCTCGGCGCTTTCGCACCCTCGGCCGCCATCTTGGCGCAGAAGGGCTCGTCGGGCTTTCTGCGGAAGGAATGGCTCATGCCCTCACCCACACAATTAACATAAAGGTGACGCGTCCATTCATCCTTGGGCTTGATGATGTCCAATGCCTCAACAGCTCGAAGTCGGCACTATCTCTTCTCGACGAATTCATTCGCAATCAACCGGATCAAGTAACGCTCCTTGTCGCAGGACGAGCTGTGCCCGAGATCCCAATGACGCGACTGGTTGCAGAAGGAGAGGTGGCCGCGATCGGTCCTGCCGATCTTGCACTGACCAGGGAGGAATTGATCGCCGTGGAGCACTCGCGCATGGGAGTGGATCTGGATGCCAAAACGGCCGATAGGATTCTGGATGAGACCGGTGGGTGGGTAATGGGGGTGATTCTATCGGGGAATGCCTCTGTTCGGGGGATGCAGATTCTAGCCGAATCGACGCAACCTGCGGTCTATGATTACCTGGCCTCAGTCGTGCTGGGAAAGCAGCCAGAAAAGTTGCGTCGTTTTATGCTGGAAGCCTGCGCCCTTCCGGTCATGACCGCAGAGGCGTGCAATGCCGTGCTCGATATGGCGCACAGTCACCATTATCTCGAGCAGCTCGTCCGACGCGGATTGTTTGTCGTGGCAGCCGAGGAACACCCGAGAACCTATGAGTTTCACTCCCAATTCCGCCGATTCCTCATTGAGGCTCTCCGCTCGACAGACGGAAACAGACTTCGGAGGCTTCAAGCCCGGTCCGCGTCTTATCTTGCCAAACATGGGGAACCGGAAGAGGCAGTCGAGCTGTATATCGAAGCGGGCGACCCGAGGAGGGCCGGGCGCCTGGCGGGGAGGAATGCGACGCGACTTGAGCGAGAGGGCAGATACGGATTGCTGGAGGCGTGGAGTGAAAACCTCCGCAGGCGCGGCGTGTTTGATCCCCATGTTGATCTGTCGCTCGCCTTTGCGTTAGTGATGCAAGGAAGAGGGCCGGAAGCGCGGGCCCTGATCAAGAAATGGAGAAGGGCCGCCGGCAGCAGCAATGCAGAATTGCGTCGGAAGTACCACCTGGCCCTGGTGCACCAACTGGTATTCGCAAGCAGATTTGAGAAGGCCATCAAGACCATCAGACGTTTCACTTGGCGGGCAAGGGCTCGAGGGGACCGGGAAGGTCGCGCAGACTGCCTGCTGCTGGAGGCTTTCTGCGACGTGGAGAGGCGAGCCGATCTGACACGGGCGGCTGATCTGGCCCTTGACGGGGTCCGGATTGGGGAAAGGCTCTCAGATGCGGTGCGACTTGCTGGTGCCCTGTCCAATGCGTCGGCTGCCGTCTGGGCCGCTTGCGGGCCTCTCGAAGCAATGCCTCTCGCGAGACGCGGAAACAAGCTAGCTTCGGTTGGCTCGTCACCCACCAGGAAAGCCGCGCTCTTGAATAATCTGGGCTCTCTTGAGCACTCGATGGGCAGGTACGAAGCTGGATTTCAGCACCTTAACGAGGGGCTGGTTCAGGCGCGCAGGGCAGACGCACGCATGTGGGAATCGCAGCTCTCCCTCAGTCTGGCGGACCTGCTTGCCGACCTTGGGCTCGTGAACCAAGCGAGTTCCTACTACCGTTCTGCTGCTTCAGTGGGAGAACGGGCGTGGGGCATTCGTCAAAGGGTGGTTTCCTGCATCCAGGAGGCAAATTGCTACAGAAGGAACGGGGACCCGGAGCGAGCCAGGCGAGTCATGGCGTCTGTTCGCCCGGGCTCCGGTCGCCAGTGGAAGCCGCAATTGCAACTGGCCAAGGCCGCATTGGAAGTCTCCGAGCATCCCTCCGGCGCGCGCAGGATCGTTAGAAGACTCTTCACGGCAGGCCAACCTTCTCTTTATGCGGAGGAGGAAGTCTTCGCACACTATCTCCTCTCGCGAGCGGCCTGGGGTCTTTCCGAAGGAGCCTCCGCGAAGAAATACATGAGCGAGGCGCTCTCCAGAGCCAAGCAAATCGGTGCGGAGCAGGTCATTGCCCGAGAACTTCAGGGAGACGAAGCCTTCCGCAGCTTCGCGGAAGAGCAGTTCGCCGAGTCGGACTTCTTCGCCGTCGTTATCACTCGAATGGCGGACATGAAGGCATTCGCCAAGAAACTCAGGGCAAATGGCATGGCACCTGGCCGCGCGGCTAGGATCCGAGTCTCAGCCATGGGCGGGAATGAAGTCGCCTTGAATGAACGGGCGCTCCGCGCGCTGCCTCCACTTGCCCGCCAACTGGCGGCCTATCTGGCTGATACTGGTCAAGTTCAACGGGATCGGCTCTTGGAGGACTTCTGGCCGGCATCTTCGAAGGGTCGCCAAACAGCCAACTTCCATAGCACCCTTTACAGCCTTCGTCGCGCTCTCGGAAAGAGCGCCGTCCTTCAGGAGGCGGGCACGTACCTGTTCAATCCAAAGGCGAGCATCCAATTCGATGTTGACATGTTTGAACAGGCCGCAGTGCAGGCTCAATCCAGCAGCACGCCGTCCGAGGATCGGCTGGCGGAACTCAACGGTGCTCTCGAAATGTACAGGGGGGAATTCCTTCCTGGATGTGGCCAGGAGTGGGCGGCCCGCAGGCGCGAGATTCTGACCGAGAAGTATCTGGCCCTCACGCGAGCCTTCGCTGAGGCCGCCCTTCAAGCTGGCCGTCCCCGCGAAGCGGCCGAGAGATTGCGTTCGGCCTTGGCGGTTGATCCCTATGACGACGATCTGAATCTGCTCTACCTCGAAGCGCTCGGCCAAATGGGGCGGCGCGGGCAGTTGGTCACCCACTATCATCGGTATTGCAAGCTCCTGGCCACCGAGCTGGGGCTCGACCCTCCGGACCAAGTCCGATCCCGGTATACAGACCTCATTGGGTAGGGCGGCCAGGCGGAAACCTACGGGTCTGACTGTGCGAACCAGCCCGTTTGTTGTTCGAAAGGCCTCATCGGTGGCTTGGCATGGCAGAACGCCTCTCGAAGGTCGGCCCCTTTGATCCCGCAAGGGACAGTCCGTGCGCCCGAGGAGGGGGACCGACGTGGCGAAGGTTCTTGGTGACTCTCCTGCAAACCGTGTCCTGTCTGGCAAGTGTCGTCTTCTGGTGTCACCAGGGAAGGGGAGGGGTGGACAAGCGCCGCAGCAGGAGGGGGCTCCCGTCAGATCGGCGGTGATCTGGTCGCGCGAGGCGGGAGAACTCAACGGACTGTAAGGGAGCTCCTCGAGCGACCTCAAGATGGGACCGACTTGATTGCACAATCCTCCGGGATGAGACTTGGACGGTGTCGGCAGCCTGCGCCGGGCTGGATTGATCTCGTTATGAAAGGATGTCGCCACTTGGATTCTGCGCGTAATCGTGGAAACCAGCCCTGTTCGCGACTCAGCCACGAGGAGAGGAACGAACTCATCTCCATTTTCCCTTGGAAGGTACCTTGCTTGGGAGGTGGAATGAGCTGTGGGGCTATCCTCTCGGCCCTTGGGCTTGGGACATCAGGTCGATTCCAAGGACTCCGAGAAAAAGGACAACGATTCGTGCCGTAACTCCCCAGATGACATGCTCCTCGAAGGGCTGGTAAATCGGAACCCATTCCGGCCTTTCCTGTGCCGGCTTGGGCCGGGGCTGCCAGTGGAGATTCGAAGCATGTGCTAGCCACCGGAGGGGGACGTGGAAGATCTCGCGGACCTCAATTGGAGACGGCCGTAGCAGCGCCGGCCAGGAAAAGGCGCCTACAATTGGAGTGACCAAGAAACCCGTCACGGTCCCAAGAGGATCAAGCTGTCCCAGAACTCTCACTTGGTCCGAGGCGAGGCCTATTTCTTCCTCGGTCTCACGCAGCGCGGTCTCAATGGCTGCTTCCGTCGGACCGTGCGACTGCCCGCCCGGGAAGGAGACCTGACCCGGGTGTTCCTCCACAGACTGGCTGCGCTCCGTGAACAGGAGCCGCCAGCCCTCGTCGGCCCGAAACATCGGGACCAGCACAGCCGCCTTGCGTCCCGAGGGATGATCTTCAGTTTCACTTGATAGCCCCGCGGCGCCTTTGGCCTGGCTCAGCTGGCGTGCAATTTCGGCCTCAGTCAGGGAGGGCGGGTAGTCCAAGGTCACCTTGAGGTTTTACCTTTCAATGCCGATCGGACTCACGCAGCAGCTGCGCTCTGCAGTTCCTTCGTCAATCCACTCGACTTCGTCTGGCGGGACGCTGCCTCCGCAATGCAGGCATTTAGTGGACAACCTGCGAATCGCACTCGGCTCGGCCCCCCCAAGAAGTGGTCTCGTGGCCCTTAAGCATTGTGCTGAGCCACGCAGCCAGTTCATCTGCCTCCGTCTGCCTGGCCTAGCCCGCGCAATTCGGCCACGAAACCGTTTCCTGCGCGATCCAGGATTCTCCAGCGCTGCATCTGAGACAGGATCGAAAGCCCTTCCTGCGCAAGGGATACCACCCCTCGGGAGCCTCAGTGGCAAGCGATCTGGCTCTGGCTGCCAGAGGGAGGAGCAGCGGGGCCCCGGGCAAACCGGCCTGGAGTGCGCCTTGGGCGAGGTTCCCAAGAATCTTGGCGGCGTCTTTATACTTTCCCTGATCCATCAGGCGATGCGCTGTTGCCAGCCTCCGTCTTGGCCCTTCCCCGAGGGGAACTCCCACAACCCAGGGATCGGGACCCCCATGCCTCTCCGAGCCACATCGGGGGGCCTCCTCAGCCTTCCAGCTCCGCCGCGGACTCTCCATCATCCGGCGTTGAAGCCTCTTCCGCTGCGGCCGCCTCCATCTGTCCTCCGTTTTCAGGTTCAATCACGGGGCGAGCAAAGATGAGAAATCCGGTGTGGGCGACCATGCGGTCCGTTGGGCGTAATCGCTCGGCTATGGGCTTATAGTAACGCAGCGAGATCTCGCACACCTCCACAAAGGCAAACTGATTCCGCTCGAGGGCGGAGAGCAAGAGGCTGACCTGGTTCGTCGTCGGCAGGATGGCCCCGAAAAATCCGCCTGGGGCCAAAGCCGCCCGAACTTGAGGCAGGTAGTCGTAAGGGTTGGGCAAATCCAGGAACAGCGAGGGGACACCTTTCTCTTCGAAGCCGGAGCCGACGTCCCGCAGTCTCAAGACAACGCGGTCCGCCAGCCCCAGCGGTTGGAGGTTGCGCAACGCCACGTCCTGCATATCGGATCGGACGTCGTAAGAGATCACACGTCCTGCAGGACCAACCGCGGTCGCCAGGGCGACCGTCATCGCACCGGAACCCGTTCCCGCCTCGATCACCGTCTGACCGGGCGTGACCGAGAGTTTGAGAAGGATATAGCCGATGTCTTTGGGGAAAACGATCTGGCTTCTGCGCCGGATGTCGCGCAGGATGTCGCTGAGCGAGGGAGGCAGCAGGTAAAAAGGGCGGCCCAGATGGCTTGTGACGAGAGTCCCCCACGGCTTCCCAATCATGTCATCGTGTTGAATTACCCCACGATGGGTTTGCACTTGAGCGCCTGCTTGCAGCTTGACCAATCGGTACTTGTGATCGCGCCCGACGAGCTGCACTAGATCCCCGGCCTGTGTGCGGTCCACCGCTCCACGCCTCCTCCTGCAATCTGCTCCTGCATTGTAACTTTCTGGAATGGCGGACGCAATCTCAAGCCGGGGAGGCCAAGGGAACAGGCTCCGGTTTGCGCTCCTCAAGGGCGCAGGATACACTGCCCCGTCTCAGGAGGTTCAAGGTGATTGATTGGCGCAGCGCCGAGGACGAAGCTCTCCGCCACCTTCAGGCTCTAATCCGTATCAATACGGTCAATCCTCCAGGCAACGAACTCGAGGCAGCCCGCTACCTCGCTTCCGTTTTGGATCGAGAGCACCTGCCGCCGGTTGTGATCGAATTTGAACCCGGCCGAGGGAATGTCGTCGCCCGCCTGCAAGGCACCGGATCCGAGGATCCGCTCCTGCTCTACGGGCACACGGACGTTGTCCCCGTCGAGCGAGATCACTGGACGCACGACCCCTTTGGGGGGGAGCTCGTGGATGGGTGCATCTGGGGAAGAGGGGCCCTGGACATGAAGGCCATGGTGGTTCAGAGCCTGATGACGATCATCCTGCTGAAGCGCTCAGGAGTTCAATTGCGGCGCGATTTGATCTTTGCGGCCACTGGAGATGAAGAGGTTGACGGGAGCGGGATTCGCTTCCTCGTCGACCGCCACCCGGCTCTGATCCAGGCGGGTTGGGGCCTAACAGAAATGGGTGGCTTCACCCAGCACCTGCACGGCAAGCGCATCTACCCAATCAAGACGGCGGAGAAAGGCGCACTCTGGCTGCGTCTATCTTTCGAGGGGAGCCCGGGCCACGGTTCCATCCCCCACGAGGACAACGTGGTTGGGAAAATGGCTGAAGCCGTTCGCCGCCTGGGCCGCACGAACCTAGGCTATCGCGTCACGCCTCACGCCAGGGCGTATCTGCGGGCAATTGGTCGGACCTTAGGTGGGTGGCAAGGCCTCGTACTGGAGCATATTCCGACCCGCCGGCTGGTGCATCAAGTTCTCAAAGGGCTGGAGGATTCTGAACTCCGCGATTACTTGGGCGCGGTCCTGCAAGACACGGTCACCCCGACGATACTTCGGGCCGGGGAAAAGACCAATGTGATCCCCTCCACAGGGCTGGTTTCCCTGGATTGCAGAACTCTTCCCGGGAGTTCGTCCTCCGAACTGCTCAAAAGGGTCCAAAGGGCTCTGGGGACGCCCGTGTCCGTAGAAATCGAAACAGACTCTCCGCCACTGGAGATGTCGCCCAACACGGAGCTCTTTCGCGTACTCGAATCGGCGCTCGTTCAGGGGGATCCCGAAGCAATCGTCGCTCCGTACATGGCCAGTGGCGCAACCGACGCCAAGTTCACCCTGCCTTTGGGAATCCGCACATACGGCTTCTCTCCCATTCGACTCCTGCCGGGTCAGCCGTACACAGGTCTGATCCATGCCAACGACGAGCGGATCCCAGTGGAAGGCTTCCTTTGGGGGCTGCACGTGCTTCACTCCGCCGTGGAGCGATTCTGCAGGGTGTGACGGATTTCAGGAGAAGGTCGAGCTTGCGGGACTGGAGGCCTCGCATCGTTGCGCGAGTTTCCGCCCGACCCAATCGGGCAAGGACAATCTCTAGCCTGGGCTCATCGGCTCCGGCCGGGGGCGGTCCAACTGAGCCTGCCAGCCCGAAGGTGAGCGGGAGTTGCACGTGCCTCCGCCTACAGCATCAGGCCATAGCGCTCAAGGGCCAGGTTGAGGATCTCGTTGATCAGCACGTCGTAGGCCAATCCTTCGGCCCTGGCGATTATGCACATGTCGCTGACCTGCGGGTTCAGGCCGGGCAGAGTATTGATCTCGACCAGGTTGGGTTCCCCCTCGGCATTCAGGCGGAAATCCACGCGGCTGCAATCGGCCGCCCCAATCGAGAGAAACGCGGAGCGGGTGAGCCGATACATTTCCTTCTGGAGCGCGGGAGGAATGTCAGCGGGGCAGAGATAGAGCGGGGCGCCGTCCTCCCCTGGGATGATCAGCTTGGCCTGCGCCCCGTAAACTCCCCGGCCCGCGCCCACATTCGGGTCGATCTCCAGAACCGGGAAGTAGTGGAAGCCGTCGTTTCCATAAAGATCCGGGTTCGCCCTGCGCTTGGCGTTGCTGTGATTCCCAATGACGCCCACCGTGAACTCGCGCCCGGGCAGAAAACTCTCAACCAGCGCGGGCTGGCGGTAGTCCTGAAGGATGCGTTGAACCTGGTCGCGCAGATCTTGGGGGGTCTGCACAATGGAGCTGGGCCCCACGCCTTTTCCCGATCCCTCCCGCAACGGTTTCACGAAAAGAGGAAACCTCAGCGTCGAGCGCAATGTCGACTCGATGTCGCTGAACACCTGGAAGGGCACCGTGGGGAGCCCCCGATCGCGCCATAGCCTCTTGGTGATGGTCTTGTCCAGTGAGATGGCGTTGGCCAGGACGCGCGAGCCCGTGTAGGGGATGCCCAGCATCTCGAGCAGTGCAGGCACCTGAGCCTCGCGGGAATCGCCATGCAGGCCCTCGCAAATGTTGAAGCAGATGTCCGGGCGCGTCTGGCGAATGGTGTCAATCAGGGTCACGTCGCCGTTTAGGAAGGTGGCGCGGTGACCAGCCGTGCGCAAGGCCGCAAGCATGGCCTCCACGGTCTCTTCGCGATCGTATTCGACAGTCTCATCCGGCGGCGCCTCGTCGGGGTGCGGAACGTCTTTCTTTAGGTTAGCGAGCACCGCGACATGGAGGGGCGGAACGAGGCTGCGCGGCTCCGCCCGACTTGCGGGGATGGTACCTGATCCAGGGGGCTCCTTTTTTCGCTTTTCGTCTTGCATCATGCCTCCGCAAACGCTTGAGGGCTTTCCGCAGGGTCAGGCTTCAGAATTGAGCCATCAGCTCACCCGGCGGGGAGTCTATGTCCCTTCACCTCGCGTGCACCCCGGAATTATAGCGTCCTTTTGCGGTGGAATGCACCATCCCGGCCGTCTAGCCTGCTTTCGCCGGGTGCCGGTTCCATTGGCGAAGGTATTCCAGAACCTGCTGAACGACCTGGCGGGGTGTCATCTGATCCGTCGCGATCAGGAGGTCGCAATGCTGGCGAGCATGCTCGAGGCGGCGACATTGCTCCTGGTAGTCTTCCAGGCTCCACCGGAATCGCTTGCGTTCGGTGCAAGTCTCGTAGCTGGCATCCAGGAAGACGAGTGCCCTTGGAGTCCGCCGGTATCTCCAGAGATCCGGGACGCAGGAATGCTCCTGGGCGATCTCGGCGATCAGCAGGTTGTGCGCCTCCAGCAGCAGGGCGATCGTGGTCTTGCCAGCCCCGCAAGGGCCGACCAGGGCGATCCATAGGGAATCGGGGGTATGACTCGAACTCAGAGAGGCATCCGGACCCAAAGCCGCCGCACCTCATCGCCGGTCTCAGGTTGGACCGTGAGCACCAGGACGCTGATATCGTCGCCGGGACGACCCTCATCCAGATCGACCGCACACCGAAGCAGTTCGTCCGCCCAGCGGTCGACCGGCAATTCGCCTTCGATCATGGAGGTCAGCGCAGCGCGGATGGCCAGGGGAGATCCCTTGCGTTCCCCGGCGTGAGTTAGCCCGTCGGTGTAGGCCAACAGGACCAACCCCGGCTCCAGGAGGATCTCGTTGATCACAGGGCGAATGTCTCGCCTGGTTCCGACTGGAATTGAGGGTTGGTCGATCGCCGCGATCTGGCCCTGCTGGACCACGTACACCGGATCGGGATTGTTGCGGGTGACCACGACGCTTCGGGAGGCCAAGTCGACGGAGAGGATATTGAGCGTGGCAACGACCTGCCCGGAGCGCTGCGTGAACAGGTAGTCTGAAGCGGCTCTCGCGGCAGCCCCGTCACGCACCCCCTCAGCAAGCAGGCTGATGGCTTTGCGTGCCACCAGGTTCGAAATGGTTTTCGCAGATCGGCCCGACCGCTGGCCATCGACAAGCACGAAGGACAGTCCGCCCCCTGGGCGCTCGATCATTTCGAGCGTGTCACCACTTTCAGGGGTCGCGTACTTGGCGGCCTTGGCAACAGCGACGCGCAGGTCCATCTTGGCTCAACCAGGATTCTCCGCGGACAGGAGGCCCCGCCCCCGATTCGGCCTCTTGCGACACTTCAAGAATTCTAGCACACCCGCTTGCCCCCCTCATATTCCTATGGTATCATCCGCGCGTTCTCTTGAGGGCCGTCCTCTCACGCAGCTCGAGGTAGCCGATGGCACCCAAATCCCGCGTCGACCTGATGGTCTCCCGCCTTCGGGACTTGCAAGGCAGCACAACGGACGTGGAGGCCTCCGCGGTCGTAAGCGTGGATGGTCTGATCATTGCCTCCTCTCTGCCCGCGGGGATTGAGGAGGACCGGGTTTCCGCCATGTCGGCCGCAATGCTCAGCCTGGGGGAACGAATCTCCAGTGAGTTGGGGAGAGGCACGCTGGATCAGGTCTATATCCATGGCAATCACGGCTACGTCCTGCTCATGTCGGTCGGTGTGGACGCTGTGTTGACGGTTCTAGCAAGGGAAGGGGCAAAGCTGGGCCTGGTCTTTCTGGAGATGAGACGTGCGGCCGAGGATCTCACGAAGCTTGTGGCCTAGAAATGTGCTTACGATTTCCGGTCCGGGCTCCACCCGGGCGGAGCAGACGCCAGATGGGGAGGTGGTGAATACCAGCCTCCCCATCTCCATTATTGTCGGGAGGGAGGGCGGATGACCCAGTACGTTTTCTTCACGGGCGGGGTGGTCAGCTCGGTCGGCAAGGGGGTAACAGCCGCGGCCCTCGGCCGGCTCCTGAAAGAGCGCGGGTTTCGGGTCGCTGTCCAGAAGCTTGATCCCTACATCAATGTCGATCCGGGCACGATGAGCCCCTACCAACATGGCGAGGTCTACGTGTTGGACGACGGGGCGGAGACTGATCTCGATCTGGGACATTACGAGCGCTTCATCGACATCAGCCTCAGTCGGGTATGCAATGTCACCAGCGGGCAGGTCTACGCGGAGGTGATCTCCAAGGAGAGACGCGGGGACTTCCTGGGAGGCACGATCCAGGTCATCCCCCACGTGACCAACGAAATCAAGCAACGGATCGGCCTGGTGGGAAAGAGCTTGGATGCCGAAATCGTATTGGTTGAGGTGGGGGGAACGGTCGGCGACATCGAGTCACTTCCCTTTCTGGAGGCCTTGCGCCAGATGCGCTCCGATGTCGGCCGCAACAACACGTTCTACGTTCATGTAACCTGGCTTCCGTACATCGGGGCGACCCGCGAGCTCAAGACCAAGCCGACACAGCACTCGGTTCGGGAGCTGCGCTCGATTGGAATCTCGCCCGACATGATTGTGGCTCGCTCGGACTATCCGGTCGACGGAGACCTGCGCTCCAAGATCGCACTCTTCTGCGACGTGGAGATGCGGGCCGTGGTGCCTTTGGTGACGTCGCCGACTGTCTATCAGGTGGTGCTGGAGTTGGAGCACGCCGGTGTGGCCGACTTTGTCCTGGAGAGACTCGGGCTAACACCCCGGAAGCAACCAAACTGGGAGGATTGGCAGGATCTTGTCGCCCGCGCTCTGGTGTCCAAACCCAAAGTGCGCATCGCGCTGGTCGGGAAATACGTTGAGCTGCGCGATGCCTACATGAGTGTCCGGGAAGCCCTGAATCATGCGGGACTGGCTCTCGGCCGCGAGATCGAGATGCTTTGGGTCCACTCCGCCGAACTGGAAAAGGGAAAGGGCTGGGAGGCGCTGCGCGAGGCGGATGGGATTGTAGTCCCGGGGGGATTCGGCTCGCGGGGCATTGAGGGAAAAATCCTAGCCGCCAAGTATGCGCGAGAGAACAAGGTTCCTTACCTGGGACTCTGCCTGGGGATGCAGGTGATGGTTATCGAGTTTGCTCGACACGCGCTGGGAAGTGAGGAAGCCAACTCGACGGAGTTTGATCGAGGGACTCCTCATCCGGTGATTGACCTGATGCCGGAACAACGTGCGATCGCAGACATGGGCGGGACCATGCGGCTGGGACTGTATCCCTGCGTGCTGCAGCCGGGGACCAGAGCGGCCGAAGCCTATGGGCTGGAGCGCACCGAGGAACGGCACCGCCATCGCTTTGAGTTCAACAATGCTTACCGTGAAATCCTGGGCAAGCAAGGAATGATCTACTCCGGGATCTCCCCGGACGGGCGTCTGGTTGAGATCGCCGAGATCGCGAACCACCCCTTCATGCTGGGCAGCCAGTTTCACCCCGAGTTCCTCTCGCGGCCCAACCGCCCTCATCCCCTGTTCCGGGCCTTTATTTCAGCAGCGGTCCAGTACAGCGGCGGCAGGAACGGGAAAGGAGAGTTTCCGAAGCGAGAGGAATCGTCTTCGATCCAAACTCGGCCTTGACCTCGCGGGCAGGGGCGAGAGGGAGTCGGCTCTCGCTTTGTTCGTCCGAGGGGCCCGCAGACTGGCCTCGCCTCAATGTTTTCCTCTGGTCGATCAATTCTCTCATGAACCTTGGGCGTGTCGGATCTCGGCCGAATCCAGACCCCATGCGATCCAGGAGAAGCGTGGCAGCACAACGGCCAAAGACCTCCTCGGGGATCCAAGTCGTCGTGACTCCGGCGCAGCCGGCCAGGACCACGTCGTTGTAGCCAATTCCCGGTAGCTGAACGGACACATGGATTCCACGAACCTGCGACCCGGAGCCCAGGAGTACCAGCGTTGGACCTTGCTGCTCTTGAAGGACCATTCCCACAATGACGCGGCCCCACTCTCGCCTGTGCTTTTCCCATTTCATCAGGGCGGAGGATGGCTCGATTCAGAAGGCAGGAGATAAGCGGGAAGGTAAAATTGACATAAATAATCCAAAATGATTACAATGCTGCGCAGGCCAGTTTGGGAACGTTTCCACACAACCTTTGCTGTTCCATTGCCAAGAAGTCTTTGGAGGACGACATGGCTGATTTCAAATACCTGATCGTTGGCGGAGGAATGACGGCCGATGCCGCCGTGCGGGGAATCCGGGAGCTGGATCGGTCCGGGACAATCGGGTTGCTGGGCGCCGAGCCCGATCCCCCCTACGACCGTCCCCCGCTTTCGAAGGGCCTTTGGAAGGGAAAGCCAGTTGAGAAGATCTGGCGCCGCACTTCGGACCAGGGGGTTTCTCTTTGCCTCGACCGCCGGGCGGTTTCGATTGAGCGCAGGAACCATGAGGTGATTGACGGTAAAGGGGAAACCTATCGCTACGAGAAGTTGCTGCTGGCCACGGGGGGAACACCCCGCCGAATTTCTTCGGCCGCAGAGGGCGTCATCTATTTTCGCAGCCTGCAGGACTACTATGCCCTGCGCCAGATTGTGAGCCCGGGTCGCCACTTGGCCGTGATCGGAGGAGGGTTCATCGGCTCCGAGTTGGCCGCGGCCATAACCCTGGCCGGAGGGAAGGCCCTGATGATCTTCCCGGAGGCGCACATCGGCGCCAGGGTATTTCCGGGCGATCTGGGTGCCCACATCGACGAGTATTACCAGGGAAAGGGTGTGGAGCTGAGACGGGAGACCTCTCTGACGAGGATCGAGAAGAAGGGGGACCGTTTTCGAGTGTGGGCCCAGCCGCAGGCCGGGGGAGGCAAGGAAGAAGTACATGAAGTAGATGGCGTCGTAGCGGGGATCGGGATCCAACCCAACGTTGAGCTGGCAAAGCAAGCCGGGCTCGAAGCCGAGGATGGGATCGTGGTTGATCCTCATTTGAGGACCGCCGATCCTTCCATTTTCGCCGCGGGGGATGTGGCCGCCTTTTGGAACCCTGCGCTCTCCAAACGCATGCGGGTGGAACACGAGGACAACGCCAACACGATGGGTATGGCAGCCGGTAAGGCCATGGCCGGACAGCTGGAGGAATACACCCACTTGCCCTTCTTCTATTCGGATCTTTTTGATCTCGGCTATGAGGCGGTCGGAGAACTGGACCCGCGGCTGACGGTCGTCGCGGATTGGAAGAAGCCGGGGCAAGAGGGGGTCCTGTATTACCTCAAGGGTGGGAGGGTGCGAGGAGTCCTCCTTTGGAACGTATGGAATCAAGTTGCGGCAGCTCGCCAGCTGATTGCCGACCCGGGCCCCTTCGGGAGGGAGAATCTGATCGGCCGGTTGCCAGAGGCCCATAAGTGAGATCGGGGTAAGAGGACCTGAGTGGAGAACCAACCGCGAAGAATCAAAGAGATGGCCCCGTCCCACCCTCAAGGACCCCAAAGGGTCGCATACACAATTGGGCACTCGACGCGGTCCCTCGAGGAGTACCTTGGGCTGCTCCGAGCCCAAGGCATCGAGCTTCTGGTCGACGTGAGGACCGTGCCCCGCTCCAGGCACAACCCGCAGTTCAACTCCGATACTCTCGCGCAGGCGCTGCAAAGCGCGGGGATCGAGTACCGTCATCTTGCGGAGCTGGGAGGACTGAGGAAACCAAGACCCGACTCGGCCAACCTGGGGTGGCGCAACTCTTCCTTTCGGGGATTTGCCGACTACATGCAATCCGAAGAGTTCAGGGCGGCCCTCGAGTCGCTCCGGCAAGGGGCCGAGCGGCGGGTGATCTGCTTGATGTGCGCGGAGACGTTGCCCTGGCGCTGCCATCGCTCGCTGATCGCAGATGCGCTGATGGTGCAGGGGATCTCGGTCGAAAACATCTTTGGGCCAGGGAAAGTGGTTTCGCACAGGATGACACCCTTTGCAAAGGTCGATGGGTCAACCGTGACCTATCCGGCGCAGCCGAGCGGAGGCACGCCAACCTGCTGAGATCGGGAATCCGCGATACTGGGCGTCCAAGCCAACAGCTCCAGAAGGAATCCACCGGCGCAGGTAGAAGGGCATGGCTGCGGTGATGGAGGGCAAAGGGTTATCTCCTGGAGGAAGAGAACAGGCCAAGGGGAATGCGGAAAGCCTACCAAGGGAGGCCGCGTCCCTGTGGGCGGGCTGCAGGGTGCAAGGCCAACCAAGTTCTGGCCTCATCACGGTGCGAAACGGCATGTTGCGACAAACGGCGCTCAGCGGTTGGGACCGCGCCTAGATTGTCGGCAGGACAAGCTCCAAGCTGCGCAGAGTCGACCTGGGACGAGGCTGCACAGTGCGCGAAGCGTGGGATTTGTCCTTCCACGGTTCTGAAGCCGCAAGGTGGGCTCCAGCTTGAATGGCGTGGGAGGGCGCCATCTAGTCGCAACGGGCCGTCGCAGTCGCAGAAAGGAAGCACCCTGGCAGGCGACCGGGGAGGTTGAATTCGTTGTAAGATTGAAGCAACAATTCCTAACCAAGGGAGGGCGCCCGCGATGGTCAAGATCGCTGCCTCCATTCTTTCCGCGGATTTCTCTCGGCTGGCCGCTCAAATCCAAGAGGCCGAGGCCGGGGGCGCAGACTACATTCACGTGGACGTGATGGACGGTCACTTCGTTCCCAACCTGACGCTGGGGGCACCGGTCCTGTCCACCATTCGCTCTGTCTCGCGCTTGCCCTACGATGTCCACCTTATGATTGAATCCCCCGAAAGGTATGTCGACGACTTCGCCCGCGCCGGAGCGGATATCATCACCGTGCACCAGGAAGCCTGCATCCACCTGCACCGGGTGATCGAACAGATCAAGGAACTGGGCAAGCGCGCGGGAGTGGCTCTCAATCCTGCTACTCCGGCCGGAAGCCTCGAGGAAATTCTCCCCTTTGTGGACCTCGTCCTGGTGATGACGGTCAACCCAGGATACGGAGGTCAGTCATTCATACCCACCATGCCCGAAAAGATCGCGGCAATTCGAAGTCAGATTCTTGATCGCCGCCTGGAGGTGGAGCTGGAGGTGGACGGGGGAATTGCGGCGGAGACGGCCGGAATCGTTGTGGGGGCCGGCGCTTCTGTGCTGGTCGCGGGCTCGGCCATTTTTCACGATCCGGGCGGCATCCGGACAGCAATCCACCAGTTACGCCAGGCAGCGGCAGCAAGGGCCTCCGTCGGCTCGTAGCAGCCTGTGTTGCCTCCCATTCCTTTGGGCGCCTCTGGAAGCCCACGGCCATCTCTTGGTTGATGCCCCCCTCGGGTGATGCGACCCTATTCATGCGTGCCGACCCGGTGAAGTTCGCCCGGGCGGTCATGACGGCTGTTCTTAGGGGCTGGCAGTCAACATCGCAGCCTCCGCTAGCCCGCGAAGCAGCCGCGAGTTGTGGACCCGCGGAGGCTGATGACCTGTTGGCCCGAGAGGCCAAGAAGTGGAGGACACCCGTCTTCCACGCAGTGGGTTAGATGATTCAGATCTTCCATGATCTGCCCGAAGTGCAGAAGGCTGCAGCCGACCTGTTCTTGACGTTGAGCGGGCGTTCCATCCGGGAATCCGGCACGTTCTCGGTTGCTTTGTCGGGGGGCAGCACCCCAGAAGGCATGTACCGGCTCCTGGCCTCGCCGAGTTACCGCGATCGCATCGACTGGCGGAGAATCTACTTCTTCTGGGGGGACGAGCGCTGCGTTCCCGTTTTCGACGCTCGCAGCAATGTGCGCATGGCCCGCGAGGCATTCCTCGATCGGGTTCCGGTTTCTCCGGCCGGGGTTTTTCCCATGCGGTGCGACCAGGATCCGGCGGCGGGGGCCGCCGCCTACGAGGCGGAGCTTCGAGGCCACTTTGGCCCATCCGGTCCCCGCTTCGACCTGGTGCTCCTGGGCCTGGGCGAGAACGGCCACACAGCTTCACTCTTCCCCTACACGCCGGTGCTGGGCGAAACGCAGAGATGGGTTGCGGAGGTTTACGTGCCGGACCAGAAGTTGTATCGCCTCACGCTGACCCCGGCGTCGATCAATCAGGCGCGCGAGGTTGTCTTCCTCGTTTCGGGCCAATCCAAAGCGGAGGCGGCGCGGGCGGTCCTCGAAGGCGAACCGGACCCCGAGCGATTCCCGGCTCAGCTCATTCGGCCGCAAGACGGGGAGGTGCATTGGCTTCTGGACGAGGCCGCGGCGGCTCGCCTCTCGATCGCTCGGTGAGGAGAAAAGAGGCCATCCTTGCACGATCCGGGTCAGGGTCCAAGCCCTCACCTTGTGGGCGGAGTTTCAATCCCAGGGGGCCGGTGGTTGCTCTCCCGTAGTGGCCTGGGTTCTCTTTGGGGTCCGCCTCCGACACCCCTTGTCCGCCCGCGGGCGATGCCAACTCCCCCACAAAAGGTTCCACTCCCCCGGATTTGCTGTTCCTCCCGGAGCAAGCACAGGCTTCGATCCACCCGGCAGTTGCGAGACTTGCTCCCAGGCCCGGCGGCGGAACTCCTGCCGGATGCCAGGGCTGAGTATTGATATGATCGGCGGGTGAGGCGGTTGGGGAGGCACATCCATTGGAGCGGATGCAATGCATGAGTTGGCAGTGAGCGAGAATCTCCTTGAGATCGCGGTGCGGCACGGTGAGGCCGCGCAGGCCAGCCGGGTGACCGACCTTTACTTGCGCATCGGGCAACTATCCTCCTTTGTGGACGATTCCGTTCAGTTCTACTGGGACATCATCAGCAAGGGAACGATCTGTGAGGGAGCCATCCTGCACTTCGAGCGAATCCCGGCCCAACTTCAGTGCCTTGATTGTGCGACGACATACAATCTGGAGGGCGAGATCCAGCCTTGTCCCCAATGCGGAAGCCTTCGCGTGAAGGTCCTGCGCGGAGATGAGCTGAAGCTCGACAGCATCGCGGTCGACAGTTGAGGCGACGCGAACCTTCTCGGCCCTGCCTGGGTCCGCCGGGCGACCTCGTCCAAGTCCCTCGATCTTTCTCTGGAGGACCAACTTCAATTCGATCGGACGGCCCGGCGTCGCCAGAATGATTCTCTCCCAGCCACTTGCGCCTTCTTCGGCAAGCGCGGTTTCCCAGGCTTTCCCGTACAGGGCCGGGGTTTCGGGAGAGGCCAGGGCGGGGGCCTTCGACTTCTGGGCGCACCGGAATTGGCCCGTTCCATTATGTTCCTCGACCGATCCAGCCGGGCTCTTGGACCCGCTCCTCCTGCAAATGGCGCACTCTGGCCTCCCTGATCCCGGAACTACCCCAATAGCCAATCACTTGTTCAGGGTTTGGCGACTCACAATGGGCAGACGACTCATCCCGTGGGGAGCATGCGCTCACGGGCGGCGGCCACCGTCTCATCCCCTTTGGACGCACGGGCCAGGGGCGGGCTGGCATTCCGCGATGGGATCAAACCGAGACTAATCCCAGGGCCGCTCCACGCCCTCCTCGACCCGTTCATGGCTCTTCCCTGTGGCTCGGCCGAAGCCAACCAGGACGTCTGGCGCACCCTGTTTGAACAAGCCCGTCCGAAGAAAGGAGAGGGTGTCCCGGTGCCATGATCTCGTGATGGAACCATCGTTTCTCGCCAACATGGTCAATTGCCTTGAAACGAAGGGGAGGAAGAGCAAGGAGGCATGGGCTAGGCACTTGGTCGTGCGTAGTAACAATTCCAATGACCAAAAGCGACCACGCCCTCCGAATTGCGGTGTGTCATCTGTCGGTTCTTTCCGAGGGAAAACGAGTGAAACAGGCCAGCGGATTTCGAGAAAACGCCTGACTTGATGCTATCAGAACTTACTCCGAGGTAAGTGGTGACAAAAGTCCTAATTTGGCTCGAGGCAACATGCTAATATGAGATTTGGTGAATTGGTTCCCGCGAGCTGCGGAGCTCGCCTTTCCTCGCAGGGGCTGGGCCGGGTTGGATGGGCAGGGTGGTGCCACCGGAACGCTCGCTTGGGGCGCAGGAGGGATTAGCTCCCCAAGGTTCCCTGGTGCCGAACGGTTGGGGCCAATACCATCTCGGCGGTGGGCAGCGATGGAGAGGGGTTCGAAAGGGACTGACATGGCGCGTCGTGTGGAAGTGGTAGAAAACATCCTAGGTGCGAATGAACGGATTGCGGGGGAGAATCGGCGGCTCCTGGATGATGCGCACCTTCTTGCAGTCAACCTGATGGCTTCGCCAGGCGCGGGGAAAACCTCGCTGATCGAGAAGACGCTTGAGACCCTCTCCCCACGCTTGCGCATACTGGTCATCGATGGCGACCTGGCCACAGACCTGGACGCTGAACGTGCCCGTGCGGCGGGCGCCGATGCGCTTCAGATCAACACAGGCGGAGAGTGCCACCTGGATGCAAACATGGTGGGCCGGGCTCTCCATCAGTTTGACCTGCAGCGGTACGACCTGCTGATCATCGAGAACGTCGGCAACCTGATATGTCCGGCCGCTTTTGCTCTGGGCTCGCACAAGAGCATTCTGATCGCCTCGGTTCCAGAGGGGGATGACAAGCCTTACAAGTACCCGACCACCTACCGGGGGGTCGATGTGCTGGTGATCAACAAGGTGGACCTGTTGCCGTACGTCCCCTTCCGAATGGACCGGTTCCAGAAGGGGGTGGAACTGCTCAATCCGGGGGTCGTGACCTTCCCGCTCTCGTGTCGAAGCGGGGAAGGCGTGAGTGCCTGGACCGATTGGTTGGTCAGGGAGATTCGCGAGCGAAGGCCTGGGGAATGACTGAGGTAAATAAGATCCGGGGCGCAAGCATACGCGTGCGGGGGGTCGTGCAGGGGGTCGGTTTTCGACCCTTTGTCTACGCCCTGGCCAGGCGCCTGGATCTCAACGGCTGGGTGCGCAACACCTCCGCGGGAGTGGAGATTGAAATCGATGGCTCGTCCCGCCATCTTGAGGAGTTCGTTCGCGACCTTCGTTTGCTTGCCCCTCCTCTCGCGCGGATCGACCAAGTCCAGGTGGAGCAGCGACCGGCCAACGGCTACAGGGAGTTTGCCATCCTGGCTTCGGAGCCGATCCCACAGGCCTTCCAGCCGGTGTCCCCGGACATGGGCCTGTGCACCGATTGCCTTCGCGAGCTATTTGATCCTCAGAACCGCCGGTATCGATATCCTTTCATCAACTGCACCAACTGCGGCCCTCGGTTCACCATCATTGAGGACGTGCCCTATGACCGGGCCAACACGACCATGGCCGCCTTTGCCATGTGCGCTTCCTGCGCCTCCGAGTACGAGGACCCAGGCGATCGACGCTTCCACGCCCAACCGGTTGCCTGCCTGAGCTGTGGGCCTCAGATCTGGTTGGAGGAGGGGGGCCAAACTCTGGCGAAACGCGAGGAGGCTCTGCGCATGGCCCGCTCGTATTTGGCCGATGGCAGAATCCTGGCGGTGCGGGGACTGGGGGGATTCCATCTAGCCTGCGACGCAACCAATTCACAGGCTGTGGCCGAACTCCGGCGCAGGAAGTTGCGGGTCGACAAGCCCTTCGCCCTAATGGTCTGGAATCTGGCGGCGGCCCGATTGATCTGTGATCTGGACCCCGAGGAGGACAACTGGATTCAATCGCAGCAGCGGCCGATTCTCCTGCTGCGGCGAAAAGGGAATACCTCCGTTGCGAGCGAGGTGGCTCCTGGGCAGAGAACTCTTGGGGTCATGCTGCCGTACACCCCGCTGCACTTCCTCCTTCTTGAGCCGAGCGACGGATACCCGCGCGCCCTGGTCATGACCAGCGGAAACCTGAGCGAGGAACCCATCGCCACGAACCTCGGGGAGGCCCGGCAGCGGCTGGCCGCGGTGGCGGATGCTTTCCTTATGCATGACCGGGAGATCCGCACCCGGTGCGACGACTCGGTCGTCCGCGTGTTCTCAGGCTGGCGGATGTCAAATGGGGTGATGGATTCCCAGTCCGTCCTGCTTCCGCTTCGTCGCTCCAGAGGCTACGCTCCTTTCCCTGTCAAGTTGCCCTGGGACTCCCCAAGCGTTCTGGCCGTAGGGGGTGAGCTCAAGAACACTTTTTGCCTCACCCGTGCAGACTATGCTTTCATGAGCCAGCACATCGGGGACCTTGAGAACTACGAAACGCTTCGTTCCTTCGCTCAGGGGATCGAACATTATGAGCGTCTTTTTCATGTCCGGCCCGAGGCCCTAGCTTGCGACCTCCACCCAGACTACCTCGCCACCCGGTATGCGGAGGAGCGGGCGGCGCAAGCGAATCTCCCCCTGACTCGCGTACAGCATCACCACGCCCACATTGCAGCGTGCATGGCTGAGCACGGGGAAGATGGGAGCTCCCCAGTCATTGGGGTCGCCTTTGACGGCACGGGTTATGGCTCCGATGGGACGATCTGGGGCGGGGAGGTCCTGATCGCTGACTACGAAGGATTCGAGCGAGCCATCCATTTGGAGACAATCCCTCTGCTTGGTGGCGAGGCGGCTGTGCGCGAACCCTACCGCCTGTCACTGGCTTGGTTGTGGCGCTCCGGGCTGGAGTGGGACGCTGACCTTCCCCCGGTGCGGCACGCCGTCGTGGCATCCAGGCAGGCCCTGAAGAGAATCCTCGAAGGAGGAACCGGAACCTCCCAGTCGGGAGGCCTGAATGCGCCTCTTACCTCCAGCATGGGCCGTCTTTTCGATGCGTTCGCGGCGCTGGTCGGATTGCGGGAGGAGGTGAACTACGAGGCGCAGGCGGCGATGGAACTGGAAGCGGTCTGCGACCCCGAGGAGCGCGGGTCCTATCCCTTTGAGTGCCATGGTCAAGTCATCAGCCCGATTCCCCTTTTCATTCAAGCCGCTGCGGAGCTTCGTTCTGGCACCCCCTTGGCCCGCATGGCAAGCCGCTTCCACAACGCGGTGGCACGGATGGTCGCGGAGACTTGCGCCCAGCTATCGCGCGAGCGAGGACTGAAGAAAGTAGCACTCAGTGGAGGGGTCTGGCAAAACCAGTTCTTGCTCAGCCGGACCGTGCCGCTCCTGGAAGCGCAAGGTCTCGGGGTGCTCCTGCACAACAAGGTTCCGAGCAATGATGGGGGGATCGCCTTGGGCCAGGCGGCTGTTGCTGCCCATCAGCTGGTCCGATCCGCAGGGATCGGGAGTGTCTAGGGGAGGCGGCGGTCGGCCCCGACGCTGATCCTCCGGTTGTCCGAAGGCGTGCAAGCAGGTCGGTTGCGGAGTGGAATAGGGAGGTGAGCTGTGTGCCTAGCGGTTCCCGGGAAGATTCTTGAGATCCATCAGACCGATGGGGTTGACATGGCCCAGGTCGACTTCGAAGGAGTGCGGCGGGAAGCCTGCCTGATGTATCTTCCGGAAGCGAAGGTGGGAGACTACGTCCTGGTCCATGTCGGCTTTGCGATGAGCCTCGTGAGTCAGGAGGAAGCTCTGGCCTCCCTGGATCTTCTCCGGCAGGTTGCCAGCGCGGGAGCGGAAGACGACACAGTCGCCGGAGATGCCCTCTCATGAAATACCTGACCGAGTTCCGTGACGGGCAGTTGGCTCAGCGCCTGCTGGGTGAGATCCGCCAGGTGGTCACGCGGCCCTGGGTCCTGATGGAGATTTGCGGGGGGCAAACCCACGCGATCGTGCGCCACGGGCTCGATCAGGTTCTCCCGCCGGAAGTCGAATTGGTGCACGGTCCGGGCTGTCCCGTGTGTGTCACCCCGGTCGAACTGATTGACAAGGCGATTGCCATCGCCTCTTTCCCGGATGTGATCCTCTGCTCCTACGGTGACATGCTGCGCGTTCCTGGGTCCGACCGCGATCTGTTCTCCGTGCGGGCAGCGGGCGGCGATGTGCGCGTGGTCTATTCTCCTCTGGACGCCCTGAAGCTGGCCCAGCAGAATGTCCACAAGCAAGTTGTATTCTTTGCGGTCGGCTTCGAAACGACGGCTCCCGCCAATGTGGCCAGCGTGGTTCAGGCGCGGGCCCTGGGTATCCGGAACTATTCGGTGCTGGTTTCCCACTTCTGCGTGCCGCCCGCGATCGAGGCCATCCTCAGTTCGCCTGGCAATCGCGTTCAGGCCTTCCTTGCCGCGGGACATGTTTGCGCAGTGATGGGCTATTGGGAGTACCCGCCGCTGGCGTCACGCTACGGAGTTCCCATCGTGGTAACCGGGTTTGAGCCCGTCGATCTTCTTCAAGGGATCCTGGCCGCGGTAAAGCAGTTGGAGCAGGGGAGGGCCGAGGCTGAAAATGCCTATGGCCGCGTGGTGACCCGGCAGGGGAATCGCCCGGCCCAGGAGGTGATCCGCCAGGTATTCATGCCTTGCGATCGCAAATGGCGTGGCGTGGGCATGATCCCACTCAGCGGTTGGCGCCTGCGCCCCGAGTTTTCCGAATTCGATGCGGAACATCGCTTCCCGGTTGAATCGATCCAGCCTCACGAATCCCCCCTATGCATTGCAGGCCAGATTCTGCGCGGTTTGAAGAAACCGGAGCAATGTCCCGCGTTCGGTGTCCAGTGCACACCCGAGAATCCACTGGGGGCGCCCATGGTTTCCTCCGAGGGTGCCTGCGCGGCATACTTCCGCTACCGGCCCAGCGTGAGGTCGGAGGTCCATGCCGAGTCACTTTGACCTCTTGGCGCCTTTCTACGATCGGGTGATAGGCGCCCCAGCCATTGACCGCCTGACGCAGCTCCTGTGTCTGCCGATCGCGGGGAGGGTTTTGGAGGCTGGCGGAGGGACCGGACGCAAGGCCTCGCTTTTCCAGGGCCAAGCCGGGAAGGTGGTGGTCGGCGATCTTTCGTTCCCGATGCTCCGGGCAGCGCAGCGGCGCAGAGGGCTGGGCCTGGTCCAGTGCCGCACCGAGAGGCTTCCTTTTGTCACAGGGTGTTTCGAAAGAATTCTGCTGGCGGACGCCCTGCATCATTTTCAGAATCAAATGGAGGCCCTGGGCGAGGCCGTACGCGTCCTGCACCCAGGCGGTCGACTGGTGATCGAGGAACCCGACATCACGAAATTGTCGGGCAAGGTGCTTGCGCTGGCGGAGAGGCTGTTTCTAATGCATAGCCGGTTTCTTTCGGCAGATGAGATCACGACCTGGATCTCTCGGCAGGGACTCCGGCCCTTGGTTGACCGGGATGATGGTTTCTCGGTACGAATCGCGGTGGACAAATGAGCGAACCTCCAAGCATGGAAGGCGCCTATTGCCCCCTGCCCATAACCCAGAGAAGCCAGATCGTCATGGGACATGGAAGCGGCGGCAAGATGACCCATGATCTGATCGCCCAGGCTTTCCTGCCGGCGTTCAATAACCCGGCCCTGATGGCTGGAGATGACGGCGCGGTCGTCGATTGTGGTGGGGGGGTGCGTCTCGCGATTAGCACCGATTCACACGTGGTGTGGCCGCTCTTCTTCCCGGGAGGAGACATAGGGCGCCTGGCCGTGTGCGGCACCGTGAATGATGTTTCCATGATGGGGGCCGAACCGCGCTATCTCACAGCCGGATTTGTGCTCGAGGAAGGACTGAGCCTCGAGTTGTTGGGGAAGGTTATCGACTCGATGCGGCTCGCGTCGGTTGAGGCGGGGATTCAAATCGTGGCCGGAGATACCAAGGTCGTGCAGAAGGGCAAGGCGGACGGCCTGTACATCAACACCAGCGGTGTGGGGATCCTTGCGGCGGGTCGGGAGCTGAGTGGTCGGAATGGCAGGGTCGGGGACGTGATCATCCTTTCGGGGCCCGTGGGCGATCACGGCATCGCCGTTCTTTGCGCTCGCGGCGAGCTGGGCCTGCAATCTGAGGTGAAGAGCGATATCGCGCCCCTTAACCATTTAACAAGAGCCATGCTGGACACGGGCGCCGAGATCCATGTCCTGCGCGATCCGACTCGAGGTGGGCTGGCGACCTCGCTGAACGAAATTGCCGTTCAATCTCAGATCGGCATCCTGATCCGCGAAAGCGCCGTGCCTGTTCGGCCCGCGGTGGCGGCCGCGTGCGAGCTGCTGGGATTTGACCCGCTGTACGTCGCCAACGAGGGCAAGCTGATCGGGCTGGTGGCGGCAAAAGATGCCCAGGCCGTACTGGCCGCCATGCGCAAGGCGCGCTACGGCGAAGAGGCCGTGGTGATCGGCGAGGTTGTTCGCGAGCCAATTGCCCGCGTCCTGATGGAAACGGAGATTGGCAGCCATCGGATCCTCGATGTCTTGAGCGGGGAAATGCTCCCTCGTATTTGCTAGCCAGGAGCTTTGCCGTGTCGTTGGGGGTGGCAGGAGATAAGGGCCCGCAGGGATGCGGGCCCTCGCATTGGGGGTGGCGTGCCGGGAACATTCGGCAGGGTCTTGGGCGAACGGGCAGACCGATCGTCCGCCCCGGCCGATTGACAGGTGGCTGCAAACTGCGTGGATTTGAACCCCCGAGCGAAGAATTCAACGGTCAAGACCCGCCTCGAGCGTCCGCAGTCATTTCGGCGGTTGAAGCTGCTCTCGGAGCCCCGCCGCTTGACTGTTCTCCCGGTGCTGACGTCGGCGCCCGCCTCGCCGACCCAGAGAGGGCAGGCGCTGGGAAAGCATCCCGCCTGGGTTTGGCACCACCTCAAACAAAGGGAGTCCGCCGGGCGGGTCGAACTCCTTGAAACGCATTCCAGGGCGGGCACCTTGGAAAGGATCTATCGCGCGCGCAGGTTCTGGTTTCAGGAACTCATCCTGCCTGAGGACCCGCGGCGCCCAGCCATCGTGCCGTACGGCGGCCACGACTTGGCCCTGGGACTACCCCAATTCCACTTCCGGGAAAAGGACCTGAAGTTGGCTATTCCTCCCAGCGGTCCGTATGCGTGCTGGACCTTGGGACCCTTTCCCCTTAAGCGGAAGCGCACCGGTGGTCTTTGGCTCCCTCCGGTCTGGCCAAACGACAGGTTCCCATGGATCACGCCCACAATCCATCCGAAGCGCCTGTCCCCGGGGAGGAGGATGCTATACTCGCCCTATGAGCATCCAGGCACCTTTATTACGTTTCATCATTCGCATCGGGGCGAGGGGTGAGGTCTCGAAGCGGACCCTGGCGAAGCGACGGCAGTCTGCGTCTTTCGGAGCGGGGCTGATTCGCCCTCCGCGGGGAACGGTCATCGTGCCCGAATCGGCCGCCCAAGTTCCCGCCCGTTGGATCACCTCTTCGCAGGCGGGATCTGAGCGAGTGCTTCTGTATTTTCACGGGGGCGGCTGGGTCTACGGCTGGACGCAATTCCACGCTCTTTTTGTCGGTCAGCTCACACGGGCCAGCAAAGCCCGGGCTATGGCAGTTGATTATCGGTTGGCCCCAGAGCATCCCTACCCCGCGGCCCTGGAGGACTGCGTACGGGCCTACCGTTCATTGATCGATCGCGGTGTGCCGCCCGGGAGAATCGTGCTGATCGGAGATTCGGCGGGTGGCAACCTCACCCTGGTCACACTGCTCGCCCTCAAAGGCGCCGGCCTTCCGCTTCCCGCCGCCGGCATTTGCCTGTCCCCCGTGACGGATCTCGCCGCAAAGCGGGATGCGTCCGTCCGGAATGTCCGTAAGGACGTGGTCCTGAATCCTGCCTCCATGAAATTCTTCCACGAGTCCTACTTGGACGGGCAGGACCCTCACGATCCGCTCATTTCCCCAGTCTACGCAGACCTGATCGGTCTTCCCCCGCTTCTGATCCAGGTCGGCGGGGACGAAATCCTGCTGGACGACGCCGAGAAGCTTGCTGCCCAGGCTGTTCAAGCCGGGGTGGACGCAACTCTGCATGTGTACCCAGGCATGTGGCATGTCTGGCAGCTCTTCGCCCCCTTCTTACCGGAGGCGGAGAAGGCTGTTGAGGAAATCGGACAGTTTGTTCAATCGCACACCTAGGAGGGTTGGGTCGCGGTCCGTTGCACTCGCTCTCTTGCATTCAACCTGTTGCCCAAGGAGGGTAAAGCCATGCCCCGGATTCTTGCCAATGCCATCCAACTGTACTATGAGGAGAACGGCGCTGGTCAGCCCCTGATGTTCATCCACGGGCTGGGATCCAGCACGCGAGACTGGGAGTTTCAGGTTCCAGAGTTTTCAGGTGCCCATCGAGTAGTCGCCTTTGATCTTCGCGGCCACGGGCGATCCGACAAGCCCGCGGGGCCCTACAGCATGCGCATGTTTTCCGCCGACACGTCCAGCCTCATGAAAGCACTGGGCCTGAAATCTGCCTCCGTAGTGGGGATATCGCTGGGCGGGGGAATCGCACTTCAACTCGCCCTGGACGCACCCGAGATGGTCAAGACCGTGGTGGTAGTCAACAGCGGCCCCGCGATGGTGGGTCCTTCCGCCGATGCCAAGAAGGAAATCGAGACCCGGATCGGGATCGTGCGGCAGAAGGGCATGCGTGCTATGGGCGAGGCGCTCGGCAGGCAGCTGTTTCCCAAAGCGGAGCAAGAGTCCCTGCGCAGGACTTTCATCGAACGCTGGGCTGAGAACGATCCGCAGGCGTACATCGAGACCCTGCTGGCCATGGCGGATTGGAATGTGACGAACCAGCTGGGCTCGATTCGATGCCCGGCGCTTATTATTTCAGCGGACCAGGACTATTCGCCGGTGGCTGCGAAGGAAGCCTATGTCAAGCTGATGCCAGATGCCGAGCTGGTCGTGATCACGGATGCTCATCATGCAACCCCCCTCGACCAGCCGAAGAAGTTTAACGCGGCTTTGGCAGCATTCCTGGCTAAGCACCCATGAAAAAGACGGCATTCTAGTCATCAAGGGACCGCGAAAGGGGAGCCACGGTCTCAAGGGTCTGATTTCTAACGGCGGGCCAGATCTGACTTGGCTTCCTGCACGGCAGGAAGGGGGAAAGCAGGGTGATTTCGGCGGACTTCAGATCGGCTCGGCAACGGGCCCTTCCAGAGGACCATCGGCTTGCGAATGAGGGATTCCTGCTTTGCAAGAGGCCAGGGAATGCCTTGGACGTGGGGCGGAGCAGGGGGCGCCGCTCCAGCAGGTTCATCCTGGGATGGGTGTTTCTTTTTGCCACCTCAGGCTCTGGACTGACGGGTGGCAGCGGGCTGGGGGAGCAGGTGACGGGGCTTTCTCGGGGGTGCTCGATGAGACGCGCCATGACCCCTTTCCGATCGCCTCAACGCGACCCCAGACAGGAACCGGAGAGGAGCTCGAGGTACGGCGAATGGCAATAGCTGCTGGCTTCACTCGGATTGTGATCGTCCGAAATGGACCCTATCTGGTCAAGGGCGAGGTGCCGCTGGTCCGCAAAACCCAGGTCGTTTCCGAATATGGCGAGCCCTTGACATGGAAGAAGGAAGATACGATCGAGACGCCCCTCGGCGAATACGCCCTTTGCCGTTGTGGGCAGTCCGGTCACAGGCCATTCTGTGATGGAACCCACCTCCAGATCGACTTTGACGGGACCGAGTCATCTGACACGCGAATGACGACCGTGCGCCAGGTGGTTCTCCAGAACGACCCGAGGTTGGTGGTGAAGAAGGATCCGACCCTGTGTATGGACTCGGGCTTCTGTGAAATGCGCAAGACAACTCTGGAGAAATGCCTGACAGATTGCGACGACACGCAAGCCCGTTCATTGGCCATGTCCATGGTCGAACGCTGTCCGTCCGGCGCGCTGACTTACCATGTTGGGGTGGGCGAAGCGGACATCGAGCCCGACCTGCCTCAAGAGGTTGCCGACACGACCGAGATCACCTCCGCCGGAGCCATTGCGGGTCCGCTTTGGGTGGCGGGGGGGATTCCGGTTGAACGGTCCGATGCCCAACCGTTCGAGACGCGCAACCGAGTAACCCTGTGCAATTGCGGCCATTCCTCCAACAAGCCCCTTTGCGATGGTACTCACCGGCGTAAAGCAGAAGCTCTGGCCAGGCAGCGACCTCCAGGAACCAAGAAGCCTGGTTTTTCTCGGGAGCGGGCGCCATAAGCGAAGGCAAGACGGCAGAGGCTTGGCGCCTCACCGAAGCCAGTCCTCATCAATTGCAGATTGCCGAGTTCCAGGCGCATACCCATTTTCCCATCCCAAGGTTGGCCCGAGCCCTTTGATCTGATCAAGAACAAGCCACGTCACCCCGTGAATGGGCGCCACTCCCTGGTGGCCTCCTCGCCGTTTTCGTCTTCCGCGCAATCAAGAGAAACAAGAACCGCCCTATCGGGCGGATTCGAGTGGCGAGAGTGGGAATCGAACCCACAACCAAGGGCTTATGAGTCCCCTGCTCTGCCGTTGAGCTACCTCGCCTCAGGAGAGGGGCTCATTCTATCTTGGGGGGCTGGCAGGGTCAAGAAGCCTGAAGCGCTACCAGCCGAGAGGGGCGGTTGATTTCGTCTGCATCTGAGGCAAAGACTGAAGGTATCGGGCATGGCCCTCGCGTGGCTGGGGCCCCCTTCCGGCCCGGAGCCGGTCAAGGCCCACCATGGGCACAGCCAGGTCAAGCGAGGTCTTTGCTGTTGCCCATCACGCGGCCCAAGAAATCGCGCACCACGTGGCTGGGGATGGCCACGCCTACGTCCGGACCGGTGATCATTGTGTTCAAGCCAACAAGATTCCCCCCTGCGTCAATTAGCGGGCCTCCCGAATACCCGGGTCGCATGCGAATGGCAGCCACCAGGTACTCATGCTCCTTCCGCCCTCCGTCTGGCAAACTGTTCTCCAAGCCGATCAACGAGCCGCAAGTTACGGCTGCCTGGCCTCCCCAGGGATGGCCTAAGGCGATGACCCAATCCCCCGCACGAAGCGACCACGAATCACCGAGCGGGAGGGGGACAAGGGCTGCGTGGGCATCGGTCCTGAGCAGTGCAAGATCCTCTTTCTCGTCCTGGGCCACAACGCTGGCCTCGATCGCCTCCTCGCCCTCGCTTCCGATTCGGACCTTGGTCGAGCCCGACACAACGTGAGCGCTAGTCAAAAGCCAACCCTGAGCCGAGATCGCCACTGCAGTGCCCAGCCCGCGCTTCCCGTTCTGGACCCAGCGCAGACTCTTCCGGGCAGCCCGGACTACCTCTGCAGATTCAACGTTTATTTCGCGAAGCACAGCTACTCTCTCCCATCAAGGCGGGGAAAGACCTATTTTCTCTCCCCGATAGTGACCTCGAGCTCCCGCTCCTGTCCGCCTCGGATCAAGCGGGCTCGGACTCTCTGGCCGACGGTCTCCGGGCCAAGGGCGGTCATCAGGTCGTCCAAGTGGCGCACGCGCAGGCTGCCTACCCCCACGAGCGTGTCTCCCAGCATGAGCCCCGCCTGTTCGGCGGGCCCGCCTGGCTCGACCGAGATCAGGAGCAGGCCAATGTCTTGGCCAAGCTTCTCGGCCAGGGGGCGGGGCAGGTGAGCCGGCTGGGCTGTCAGCCCTAGGAAGCCTCTGCGAACCCGACCGTGCTGAAGTAGTATCTCCATGACCTGCCTGATCGTGTCGGCAGGGAGGGTGAGGCTTGCACCGCGCAGGATTCCTGAAGTGTTCATGCCCACAAAGTTGCCCTCGGCGTCCACCAAGGCCCCACCGGAGAACCCCGGGTACATGACCACATCGGTTTGCAGGTAGGCGCTCATGCGGCCTCCGGCCGGTGTCCTCCAGCTCTCTTCCAGTGAGCTCACAACTCCGAGCGTGGCAAACACGGACCTACCTGGCCGCCCAAGGGCAAGGACGAGGTGGCCGACACGCAGGCTGGACAGGGCCGCCCATGTTCCTGCAGCAACAGCCCCACCCTCCAGGCGCAGTGCCGCCAGGTCAATGGCTGGATCTCGTCCGATCAATTTCGCAGCGACCACCCTTCCGTCGGCCAGACCGACCTGAATATCCTCCTCTCGCTCAAGGACGTGGTGGGCAGTGACAACCACCCCATCATTGGAGAAGATAATTCCACTGGCTGACAGCCGCGGTCGCCCGTCCACCCGGACAATGCTGGGCGCAGCTCGTTCGACCAATCCGGCCAGTTCATCGGCGAAGCCTCTCAGGTTCGTCCCCATGTTCCGCCTCCCATCCATCGGTCTCCAATTCCGTCTGACGTCGAGCATACCCCTCGGATCGGGTCGAGGACATCCTCCACCCGATCAGTTGAGACCTAGACTTTCAGTTAGGTCAGACGGGGATCAGCCCGGATCGAGCCGCAACGACGACTGCTTCTGTGCGGCTCTGCGCTCCGAGTTTGCGCAGGATGGCATTTACGTGGAACTTCACCGTGTGCTCGCTGATCGAGAGCTGGCTGGCGATGGCCTTGTTGGAAAGCCCTCCGGCCAGGAGCAGGAGAACCTCTCGTTCACGCGGGGAGAGGGGATCGAGAGGAGAGGATCCGTCCGGTAGAACGCGGGAAGTTATCTGGTCGGCCAACCCGGGGTCCAGGACGAGGTTGCCGCTGGCTGCGGCAAGGAGTGCCGAAGTCACAGCCTGAGGGCTCACGTCCCGAAGCAGATGTCCCCGAGCGCCGGCCTCCCAGCTGGCAGCGAAGCTGTCCGGCCCGGAAAGGAGGGCCACGACCGGGGCTACCTCCTGCAACGCGCTGATGAGTTCGTGCGGCTCGGAAGTCTCGGGACCCATCTCGAGCAGAATAGCATCGGGATGAAACAGGGCGGCTTGCTCGGCCGGATTGTCTCCGGGCGGCAGTTGGGCCACGACCTCGATTCCAGGAGCCCCTCCCAGGAGCGCAGCCAGGGCGGCTCTCGAAAGCGTGTCCTTGCTCAGAATGAGAATGCGCAGATCCGGCATCGCCCTCTCGACTTAGGGACCTGATCCGATTCTCTCACAGGTCAGCGGCGGGCCGATGCTCGTCGCCTGAGCGGCCGAGTAACGTGCGAGATTGTCGCGCCGCCCCCCTCGGCAGGGCGAGCGGAATGAAACGACCCCGCCGATTGCGGATCAGCGCAGCCGGCGGGGTCTACACGCGACTCACCTTGCGGCAGAGCCCGATGGGGATTCTCCTTCAGACGTGTTTCTTCAGCCAGGTTTCAACGTCCGCGAAAACCCTCTCACGCTCAATGTCATTGTGCGGCTCGTGGTAGCCCTGTTCATAGATGTGCAGCTCTTTGTCGGCAATGGGCAGGGCATCGAAGAAGAGCTGGCTGCCGCGGGGGGAAACGATCCGATCCCCGCCCCCGTGCAGGATGATGACCGGAACCCGCCAATCCTGCAGGTGAGCTTTGATCCATTCGATGGTGTTCAGGAATTCCGTGCCCCAGCGGGGGGACGACTTCCCGTGGACCAAGGGGTCTTCCTGATAGGCCTTGACCACCGCCGGATCGCGTGAGATGGCTTCGACCTCCAAGCCCGTAGTCAGGCTGAACGTTGGCCAGAGGCGCGAGAGCACCTTGGCAACCGCGATGAGGGCGGGGCTAGCCACCGGTTCGAGCGCCGAGCCACTGATCACGGCCCCGCGCAAGCCCTCCGGATAGTGCAGGGCGTAGTCCATGGAAATCAGTGAGCCCATGCTGTGTCCCCACTGGAACAGGCTTGCCTTGGGCTCTCGCCCTCTCACCAATTCCATGAATGCATGCGTATCCTCTCGGTACTCGGCCCAGGAATTGATGTGCCCGCGCTGGCCTGGGGATCGGCCGTGTCCGCGCAAATCGAAGCCATAGACCGCATAGCCACGCGGCACGAAGTAACTGACCACATTCCCGTAGCGGGCGCTGTGCTCCCCAACGCCGTGAACAATGCACAGGACGGCCCGAAAGGGCCCGTCGGGGAGCCAGTTCTGGTAGTAGAGCTCTAGTCCACCCATGCCCTTGAACGAACCTTCTGTGTGCTTCATTGGGCGGCCCTCCTGAAGGGGTTTGGATCCACGGACCTTGCGAAGAATCGACCTTCGATCGCAGATGCGGAAACGCTCAGTGTTATCCTTGACCCCCGCAACTCAAGCCCGCCCAGGGGAGGCAACATGCCGGGGGCACGGGCGGAGGCCCTAATTTCAGCGAGGAGACTGCCACGGAGAGGAAAGGGACGGCTTCGGCATCGGCCGGGCGGCAGACCCCCGAAGCAAGTCGCGGGAAGCCCCGTCAAGCCGAGCGCGTCTTCCCTGGGCTGTGCCTCTGAGGGAGAAAACCGCACTTGGGAATGGAGGAAGAGTATCGCGGAGCAAGGGTTCCAGTGGTCCGATCCGTTGAGCCGTTGGCGATTCCAGGGAGCTGAATTGGGACCGTTGGGTTGGATAGCCCCTCCCTCGCTGTGATCCCGAGTTCCGCCTGGTCTTGAGCGTTTCGGCGATTTGATCGGGATTCCCCACGGGTGGGTCAACTCGTCCAGCCGCTGAGCCCGTTGTTGGGGTCGCACGCACTAGACTCTGGCGCCCTTGGGCCAGCGTTCCGCGAGCCAGCCGCCCAGGGCACCCGCGAATCCTGAGCAGGGAATGGCCGCAATCAGAATCCAACTGGGCCCCAGAACGTAGACGAAATCCACGATCCCCAGGACTAGCCCAAGCGCCAGCCCATAGCGGACGCGATCTCGCCCTGCGAGCCGGCCGCTCACGTATCCGCCGGCGACGAAGGACAGCAGCGTCACGGCGACCAGAGTGACGAGCTTGTAGACGCCACTTTGGCTCAGGGGCAGAAGCCAAGCCAAAGCGAGGAGGAGCCCGAGGGCGATCAAGGCCCCCAGGCAGCCCATACCGAAAGAGAGGGCAGTCGATCCTCGGCGTTCGGCGGGTGGCATGGGAATACCTCCGCAAGAGACCAATTCTAAGGATTGAGTCCTGATCGAGTTGCGCAGAGCACTTCTGCAGAGGTATTCGAGTTGCCCGACCTGGCGATTCCCTATCGCCATTGTCATTCTACATTCTCCCAGGGATCCAGGCAACTTGCGAAATCTGAACAAGTCGGCTGTTTCCACCGCTCAATCGTCCCACTTCTTCATGGAGATGCGAGTGGTTTTCGAGAAGAAGGCCGGGCGGGCCTGCGTGAGATTGGGACTCTCCATGGAATCAGACAATGACATTGGTCTACTCTGCCCGGGAACGGCACCTGAGGTCGGAGTGAACCCACCGCGACATCGCGCCGGCCCTTAGCAAGGAAGTCCCACCCCGAAGGAGAGGCGATAACATGGCAGAGGTACGTGAGAGGATGATTGAGTTCCGGAGCAATTCACACACCACGCCGGCTTACCTGACCGAGCCGACTGACGTGGGGGAGCACCCCGGTGTGGTGATCATTCAGGAATGGTGGGGCTTAGTCCCTCATATCAAGGATGTTGCCGAGCGTCTCGCTCGCGAGGGGTTCATTGTCCTCGCCCCCGACCTGTATCACGGGAAGGCCTCCACGGAGCCCGATGAGGCGCGCAAGCTCGCGATGGGCCTGGATCGAGATCGGGCAGTGGCCGAAATCGACGCCGCTGCGCGATTCCTGACCGAAATGGGTCGGGTCAGGCCGAAGAGGGCCGGAACGGTGGGCTGGTGCATGGGCGGGGGGCTTGCTCTCTCCACGGCGGCGAGCTCGAAACTGTTGGGTGCAACCGTGTCCTTTTATGGTCGACCGGTTTCGGAGGAGGACACGGCCCGGATCGCCTCGCCCGTCCTGGGTCTCTATGGGGAGGAGGATCATGGGATCGCGCTCAGCGCACTCCGGGATTTTGAGGCAGCCCTCCAGAAGGCTCGGGTGGTGCACGAGATGCATGTTTATCCCAGAGCCGGCCACGCCTTCTTCAATGATACTCGTCCGGAGGCATACAACCCCAGTGCCGCGGCAGACGCCCGGAAGAGGATGCTCTCCTGGTTGCGGGCGAATTTGGTCTGAGGGGCCGACGGGGAGACGGCGGGAGTTGGGGCCTTGAAATCCGCGCAGGCGAACGACTCCAAAGTCGCGCCGTTGCGGATCCCCGCCAACGGACCGAAGGGGTCCGGAGGGCAGGCGCACCAGTCCTATGCCCGACGGACGACCAATCCGATAGTCCCTGGCCCGCCGTGCACCGCTAGGGACTGGGCAAGGTCTGCCGTGAGAGCTTCCTTGACGCTGAAGTGAGCTTTTGCCCGAGCAAGCAGGCCCTCGGCCTCATCGGGGACAAGGGCGTGGATCACGGCCAGTTGCACGGGATTCTCGCGTCCCACGGACTCCTCTGCCAAGCTGAGGAGTCTGTCGATGGCTTTGGCCCGCGTGCGAACATTCTCAACCGCCTCGAGTGTCCCGTTCTTCACCGCAATGATCGGCTTGACGTTCAAGAGTGACGCGATCGCACCTTGGAGCTTTCCCACCCGGCCGCTCAGCTGGAGGTATTTGAGGGTGGAGGGGGTCAGGTAGATGAAGGTTCCGGCGCGGATTGTCTCCAGCCTGCGCAGGATGGAGGAACGATCCTCGCCGGCCTCGGCCGACCGAACGGCCTCGAGGATCTGCATGCCGGTTCCCAGGGAGATGCTGGCCGAATCGAACACCTCCACGTCGGCGCCGGGAACAAGGGACTTGGCCAAGACGGCCGACTGGTAGGTGCCGCTGTGCTTGGAGGTGATCGTCACCACCAGAACAGGGTTCCCCTCGCTGGCCGCCTCCTGGTAGTACCGAGTGAACCAGCCCGGGGCAGGCTGCGATGTAGTCGGAATGATCCCGAGTTCCTCGATCTTTCGATAGAAGGTGTCCCGGTCGATGGTCAAGCCTTCGTCGAAGGATTCGTTGCCGAACTGAATGCTGATTGGCGCCACGCGAACACCGTGAAGCTTGAGCCACTCCGGGGGAAGATTGCACGTGCTGTCCGTGATGATCCGCAGCATGCCCAATTCCTCCTCTACCTGCAGGGTGTTGCTACCTCATCCTTAAGGTCGTGGGCCCGTCTCTGATGGAGTGCCGGCTGGGGTTTCCGGCGCGGCCGGGATCAGAGGTTGCCCAAGCCCGTCCGGCTCAAGAGAGACGACCACATTGTCTCAGAAAGTGGACATCCTGGGCGGGGCTCTCCGCGCAAGGGGCAGCAACTAGACGTATTCTAGTCTTCTCCGGGAATCGCGCCTGTCCCCTGGGGGCCAAAGATCTCATCAGATCGAACTCTAGCCAACACCAAGGCTTTTCCCCGGCCAGGGGAATCTGGATTCGGTTCGCTTTTTGCCGCGAAGGACAGGCAACATTGTGCGGGGGTAGGAAAACCGGGTCCGGGTTGGAACATCTTCGTGCTCAAGGGCGGGCCCGAGGGGCGGTGCAGCCAAAGAAGGGAGGACCTCTCACGGCCAGGGGCGCGCCCACGCATCCTTCCTCCTGCGGCCGGTTGCGAGGACCCAGCATTGGCCGAGGCCTTCCATAACTCCTTGGGATTCCCTGGGTAGACGGCCGAAATGGCGGGAACGCGACCCGGCAGGTCGAGCACACCAGTCTGCCATCGCGGATACTGGGGTGAGGCTACGCGGCCTGGACGGAATTATGTCTGTGGGAGGATCGCGCAGGGTGGGTGAGAGGAGCGCACCTGGTCAGGCCATGGTCCTTCTTCCGGTCGCAATGGTAGAATTGCGCCGAATTGGCCGCTGGGATGGACTCTTGATTCGACGATCCGTATTCGTTATTGTGGTTTCTCTCCTCCTCTTTCTCAGCGCCTGCGCTGCGTCAAAGGACCCGTCCGCTCGTGCTGTTGAGGAGCTTCTCCAGGCTCTTGTGCGGAGAGACGAGGCGCGCTACTCGGCCCTGACCTGTCCTTCCTACGAGCAGAGCGCCCTGGTGGAATATGATTCGTTCGGCCTCGTCACCGCGGATCTCAAGGATGTTTCCTGCAGGCAGACAGGCGTCGACGGGAGCACCGCGCTGGTCCATTGCACAGGCAGCATTGAAGCCACCTATGGAAATGAGGTCCAGAGCTTCGACTTGAGCCTGCGCACCTATCATGTGAGCTTGCTAGGCGGAGACTGGCTCGTCTGTGGGTACAGCAAATAGGCTTTCCCTGCTTCTGGGGCTCGTCACCTTGGCCCTGGGTTCTTGCCAAGGGGTCGAAAGCCCTGCGAGCCCACCCGGCCTGGTGGCCATTGTGCCCACAGTGGCGTCCGCCGCCACGTCCGTTTCGACCTCCGCTCCCGGACCGGCCACTCCTCTTTCACCGGCCCAGGCTGTGCAAGATCCAGCTCAGACCGCGGTGCCTTTGAATGCGGATGATTGGGAGACCTGGCCAATTGTGCCAGCGGTGCCCGACGCCATGAAGGAGCTGTTCCAGCAGGGCCAAGCGCTTGGCAATGATCCGCATGCCTTCTCGGTTTTTGGGGATTGCCAGAGTACCCCGGATGTCTTCATGGGGGTCTATGACACGGACCCGACCCAGGTTTCTCAGCTACCGCCCGCGCTGCAGGATACGGTTAGCTATTTTGCCGGTTCATTCAATCGTGAGAGCCCCACCTCCAGGAGTGGGACGACGGCGGGCGCGTTGCTGTGGGATCAGTGGACCGAAGGCAAATACGGCTGCGCTCCGAACGAAACCCCGGTGGACTGCGAGCTGCGAGTCCAGCGACCCTCCTTTGTTCTCATCATGGTGGGAACACACTACGAGTCGCGAAACATCGACTACCTGCGCACGATCCTCAATGACCTCCTGGGTCACGGGGTGGTGCCCATCGTCGCCACCAAAGCCGACGATCGCGAGCTTGACGATCACCTCAACCGGGACATGGCGGTCCTGGCCCTCCAGGACAGCGTTCCCCTTTGGAATTTCTGGGCTTCGGTCAAGGATCAGCCGAACCACGATCTGTACACCAAGCCAATTGATAAACACCTCGGCGACATCTATCTGAATGATGACGGCCTGGAGCGGCATCGCTTCACGAGTCTGGAGGCGCTCGATGCAGTTCGACGGGCTGTCGGTGATTCCCTGTCCCCCTGAGCGCCCTAGCGGCGGATTCCTCCCGCTTGAGGGGCCAAGGGGGAGGCTCTTGTCTCTGCCGGCTGAGAGGTCGGCGAAGAGAAGGGCTCGGAGGGAGGAGAGGTTGCAGGGGCACAGGCCCGGTCTCGAGAGCTGGGAGTGCAGGCCGAGACAGGCTGAGCAGGTTCCACAAGCCTGGATGGCCTGCTGCTCTTTTCGGGTTTGAAGCCCTCCCGGACCCGACCCAGATCTTGATTGCCTCGCTGGGCCGGGGGAGAGGGTCCCAATCGTCCGGCCTCAAGGGATCTTGAGGGGCTCGAAGGCCTCGGCCTGTCTCCCTCAACCCCCTTCGGCGAGAAGTTTGTCCCGATTGGCTCCCCGCGCGATCTTGCCGCTGCTGGTTTTCACCAGCCAGCGCTCATCGACCAGCTTGAGGGGTCCCAGGGTCACCTCTGAGCCTGTGGCAACCGCTTCGCGGATGGACAGAGAGAGACGGGCCGGATCGGCGCGCGATCGAGGATCGGTTTCCACAACGGCGGCAACTTCTTCGGTACCGAGTTCCGGGTTGAAGATCCCAAACACGACTACCCTGCCGGGATGAACGCCAGGGACCTGGTTGACGAGGGACTCGATATCCTGCGGGTAAATGTTCTTCCCTCCCACGATCATCAGGTCCTTCTTCCGCCCGGTGATGAAAACCTCGCCCTCCGCCAGATAGCCTAAGTCCCCGGTCCGGTACCAGCCATCGCGCAGGGCTTCGGCGGTGGCATCCGGTCGGTTGAAATACCTTTCCAGCATGCAGTCGCTTTGCAGCACGAGTTCGCCCACCTCGCGGTCCGGCCGGGGAGATCCATCCGAGTCGAGTACTCTCACCTCGCAATTGCGAAGCGGGGGGCCGGCCGAGACGACTTCAACCACGCGTGCCGAACCGGGTTCGGCCGGCCGCGCCAGAGCCTGACGTGCGAGGACATCGCCATCCACGCGATCGATCCGAACGGCCGCCCCAATTCCGCCCTGGCTGACGGCAAACACATTCTCGGCCATGGCGTAGCAGGTGGCCAGGGCGTCTTCGCTCAGTCCGCAAGCTCGAAAACGATTTGCGAACATGCGGTGGCTTTCCGCAGCCATCGGCTCGCTGCAATTGATGACGGCTCTCCAAGATGAGAGATTGACCCCAGACAGCTCGCGGTCCGGGATCCGCGCGGCGCTGAAGTTGTATGCAAAGTTGGGGAGCCACGAGAGCGTACCATGGTAGGTGCTCACCGCCTGAAGGAGCATCCAGGGTGCGCGCACCCATTCGAAGGGCGAAAGCATAACAAGTTTCGCGCCCGCCAGTATGGGAAGCAGGAATCCGGCAATCAGCCCCATATCGTGGTAGAGGGGGAGCCAGCTCACGATCACGTCCTGGGTGGAGAAGTCGAGGGCTGGAAGGTACGCCGCAAGCTGGCGCAGCACGGCTTGATGCGAGAGGGCCACCCCCTTTTGTAGCCCAGTGGTCCCCGACGAATGCTGCAAAAGGGCGAGCGAGCTCCCCTCCACCTTGAGGCCCTCCCATGAGCTGGGTTCGGGGATTCCCGCGCCGTCGAGGTGGTTGCCCGGGTCGAGAACCGCCTTCACTCCTTCCGCGTGGCCGAATCGGGCTCGCAAGACCGCGGCGAAATCCGATTCCGCGATCAGGGCCGCTGGACGGGTGATCGCGACCAGGGAGTCCAGGCTCTCTCTGTAGCGGTTGGGGTCGAGCTTCTCGGTCAGGAAGGGTAGGATGCTTGGAATCGCCCCGATCAGTGCAGCTCCGAAAAAGGAGTAAAGGAGATCTTCTCCGGGGGACAGGAGATCGACCACTACCTCCCCGGGTTGGATCCCGGCTGCGTGGTACCTGAGGGCGTACCCAGCCGCACCCTCAAAGAGGTGTCTGACCGTAATCAAGGTGTCGCCCCTGCGAAAATGGAGAATTGCAGCGATCTCTTCCGGCTCCTCCCGGTAGCGGCGGAAAAGGATCTGGGCGATGTTGCTCTCTGTGCGGATCATCATCGGCGCAAGCGAATGAGCTGGGCGAGCTGGTTCAAGGTATCGAAGGTGCCTGGATTGAGCTCCGTGTCGTCGATCCGCACTCCGAATTCGGATTCGACGAAAAGTGCGAGGTCGACAAGATGGAAAGAATCCACCAGGCCGCTGGTGAGCAGCGCTTGTTCCGTGGGGATCTGCGCGGGAGGCAGGTGAAGGCAGTTGTCGGCCAAATAGGTACGCAACCGGTCCTCAATATCGTCCATGGATCTCTCCTGGATACCGGGCCAGAGTCTATCATGGGGGCCCGCGACCTCCACATCACGATCCAAGGCGGCTCCAGAGTATCAGAGCCCAAGAAGCCAGGCGGAAGGCCACGCGCCGAGTTGGCGCTCTTCAGCCACATTTGCCGCATCGGGCGGCCGATCCCTCTTGTCGACAGGTTGGCGACTGATTGTTTCCCAACTCGACCCTAGCGGGTTGTCAGTCGCAACCCCCGAGGAGGGCTTGGTTTTCGTGCCTCCGGGGGCCGAACCCACAGGCTGGTTTGCCCTGGGAAGAGTTTCAAAAGGAGCGAGCCTTGTCCGCCGGAGAGAGCCGCACATGAAGTCAGAGGGCGAGGCTGTTCCGGGTCGCGCGACTCGCGGCTCGTTAGCTGCAGGGCTGCGAGTGGATGGCCTCTGAGACTTCCTCGGCCAGGATGGATTCGCCTTGGACGGTCAAGTGAATGGGGCTGTTCGTGAATTCGCTGGCCGGAACGGTATCCCACACGTCCAGGTACGGCCAGCCAATCTGTTTCGCAAACTGACTCAGCATGAGACGGTACTGGTCGTAGGCCCAGCGAGGGTAGAAGAGGTTGTAGCGGATATCGCTGTTCTTGCCAGAGCTCATGAGGATGGGTTCGTTGACGAGTAAGATGGGCACTTTCCCGGCCGCAAGCTGGCCGGCGGCTAGCACTCCGAAGGCAAGTTGGGATGGCTGAAGCGTGGGGCCGGAGGAACCGTTGAAGGAAGCATCCGGCTCAAAGTCCCGCTGGGCAGGCGTGAACGAGGCTGGGTAGACCTGATCCACCCCGGTCGCGGCCCACATCACCCCGTACAATTGAAGACGGACAAGATCGGCCAGATCTCGCCGGCGGCCGATGATGGTCTGACTCCAGAAGCTCTCTGGAGGGAAGGCCGGATTATTGGGATCGAGCCCCAGATGATATCGGGCGATCAGATCGCGCACCCGGGGAGCATTGTTGGCCACTACGGGGGAGGCGAGCTGGGTCGAGAGAGGGAATGCCTGCAGCGTGGTGAACCAGAGGATGAGATCCGGTTGATAATCCGCAGCTTGGTCAAGGATCATCAAGTCCTTGACCAGGGAGATGGTCGGATACCCCAAGTTGTAGAAGCGGGCCGGCTTGCCGCAGACAGCCAGGTGGTCCGTATTGAGAAGACCTGCAACGGTGTCCTCAGGCTTGAGGAGCAGACCCCAGACGGACGAGTCCCCCAGGATCAGGACCCGATACTGATCGGCAGGCTTGCTCCCGGCGGAAAGGACATGCGAGGCGAACATCGCATCGACGTCGTAGAGGCTGAGGTTGTAGAATTGCCCCGAATTCTCGCCAAACGGAAAGCGTTCGCGGCCGGGCACAAGAAGGTTGTAGGCCGAAATGCGACCAAGTCCTGAAGGATTGGCCGTGGCAAACCCCAAGTTGGCGAGGACAAATAGGATGAGTGTCTTGGCCAGGAGACGAAATGGGCGGATCGGCCGTCCAGGACCGTGGGGATTCCCAGGGGCCGTCATCAAGGCACTCCTGCCAGCCGGCGGAGGAAGGCGAGAGTGAGCGAGGGTGTTGGCAACGCGAAGAATGCCCAGCCAAGGGCCACGTAGTGAAAGGTCACCAGCACGCCGATCACCTCCAGGAAGGTTCGACGGGGAGAAGATCGCGCCCAGGCGCTGATCGGTCTGCGCGTCAATTCACTCCAGCGATTCTGGAGAAACAGTCCGATGCCGTGCCACAGTCCCCAGAGCACAAAGTTGGTTGAGATCCCGTGCCAGAGACCGATGAGCAGCATCGTGCTGATCTGCGAAACGAAGACGATGGCACCGACCGGAATAGCATTCTTGCGGCTTCGTAGCGCGCGGGTCAGCGGATTGAAGAAGTAGGAACGGAACCACTGCGTCAAGCTCATGTGCCAGCTGTTCCAAAACAGCGCCAGATTGGACTTGAGGTACGGTGCGTTGAAGTTCTCGGGTAGCTGGATGCCCATCAGTCGTCCAACCCCGATGGCAATATCGGTGTACCCGCTGAAATCAAGATAGATCTGGAATGCGTAGGCATAGAGGAGCACCCAGGCCCAGCCGGCGCTTCGAACCTGGGTGGCGTTCGTCCCGTTGAGTGCGATGAGGGCCAGCGAGTCGGCGAGGACGAACTTCTTGAACATTCCTGTGACCAGACGCCGTCCTGCGGCCAACCACCCTTCCTGACCCAGGGCGACGGGGTGGCGCAGGTCTTGGATGAAGCGCTCAATTCGATCGATGGGCCCGGCCGTCAGCGAGGGGAAGAAAATCACATAGGTAACATATTCGGCAAGGCTTACATCGGGAAGACGCCCGCTCTGCCGGTCGCGAAAAGTGTGGATCATCCGGAAGGCGATGTAGGAGAATCCGAGCCACTGTAGATCGGATACCGCAGCCAGGTTGGTCGGCTGCCCGGTCACAGCTCGGACTCCGGCGCTCGCTGCAATGCCCAGGGCGGGGGTCTTTAGGACGACGAAAACCGCCAGGAGGGCCGCGGTGAGCAGCCATAGGCCCGCGAAGGATTTGCCTCGGGATCGGGTGAGGCTGAAAAATGCAACCCCGACGGCCGCCACCAAACCGAGGATCGGTTCGAATTGCGGAGGGCGACTGGCCGTAAGAATGGGTTCAAGGTTGAGGTAGCGAGTCAGACCCAGCAGCAGGATGAGGCCCAGCACGATCGCGGCTGCCACCCAGTTCTGCGCTTCGCGACGGGAGGAAACCGGCACGGTGAACAGCCAGCCGAAGATCGAGAGCGTCAACGTCGCGACAGGAAGCCAGAAATCGAGGCCGCGCAGAGGCAGGGCCGGTTGAAACCAGAACACGGCCAGCACACTCGCTGCCAGGAAGGAATAGACCCTGGACCGCGGGGGGAGAAGCGTGCCGCACGCGAGCGCAACCGCACCTCCAATCAGGATCTGCGACAGGGTCATCTAGAACCCTTGATAGATCCAGCGCGGACCGCTGCCTGAGGTGAGGATCACCAGCGCGATTAGGATCAGGCAAAAGACAATTGCCAGAAGGTTCTCGAGGGTAAAGATGGTCGCTATCAGGCGTCTCATCTCCCCCTCACACTAACCTCTCTTGCGAAGCTGGGGCGCCCAGTGTTTCCCGTTTTCAGGTTCCGTGCCGAGAGCACATCACGAATGAAGATTCGCGAGATGGGCGCTTGAGCCATAGGTGCCCTCGAATTCCGCGGATATTCTCGAGCGCGCAAAAGGAGGATGGCCAGGGAGATGGGAATGGTCTGCCTCGCCAATCTGTTCCGGCTTCTCCGAAACCGCAAGCGATATCGGACCAACTGCCATCGGGGCGGCGGTCTCACGCCTCAAAGCGGCCATAGCGTTTTCATCGTCGTTTGCACCACCAGCGCACCCGGTTCAGCCTCCGCGCTCCCGTTTGAAAACCCTGTGATTATATGCCACCCGCTGATCTCTGCGATCTCGACGGTTGCAGATGGCCGGAGCCGCAATCAGGGGGTACTGGGATTGGCTGGTGGAGCCATCCGTTGCCCGCTCCCGAGCTCGTAAAGCTCTGATCTTCCCTCCTGGGTTGCGGCGAGTCGCGATGGCAACCTTTCAAGAACAGTCGGTCTGCAGTCGCCTGAGGCCTGTTTCGCGAGGCTGGCATGGCGCGGTCAGACCTTTCACGGAGCAGGGGACAAGCTCGGGGACCTGGTTCCGAATTTGACGGAAAGCCTGAAGCCACGTGCGATCGTCGCCCTGCACCGCGAAGAGGTCATCAAGCGGCCAGTGAATTTCATAGCTCCACCAATAATCGCTCTTTGGATTCGGCTTTCTTGGAATAGCTAGTCGCCGAACCCAAAGGTCGAGATCATGGCCTTTGACGCCAGAACGCAACGTTCACGGGACAGACCGTCAGAGGCTCCTCGCCCAGCAGGCGGATGACGGCGGCGAACGCCTCATCGGAAGAGAGCGCGAGGATCACGACGGCCGCCAGAACGGCCAGCTCGAAGATGATTCTGGCGATGGCAAGGGAGAACCCTGCGGCTTGGCCCACAGGGTGACCGATGCCTGGTTGGCACCGGATTGCAAAGGAGGGCGGGTCCGCATTGGCGGGCATGGGTGCAAGGGCAGAATTGCCCAGTACAACCGGGACCAGGCAACCAAGCTGATCAGGGCACTCGCGACTCCAGGATCAGGAGCCGGCTGTGGAAGGATGCCCTTGTTCTCCGTCACTCCTGCCTGCAACGCAAAAGGCCGGCAGTCGAACTGCCGGCCTCCTCTGGGTCGGGTGTGTCACAGCACGGGAAGCCGTCTCTGGGCCGCCCGGGCCAGGCATTGTCGACGGGGATCGATATCCTCCAGCTACATTCCGTGGCTCAGCTGCGCGGCTCGAACGACATTGCGCATCAGCATGGCAATCGTCATCGGGCCCACTCCACCGGGGACAGGGGTGATGGCGCCCGCAACCTCCTTAGCTGCATCGAAATCCACGTCCCCAACCATTCGGTGACCACTCTTCTTGGTGGGGTCGTCAATGCTGTTTTGCCCGACGTCGATCACATAGGCCCCAGGCTTGACCCAGCTCCCTTTGACATAGTTCGCCCTGCCGATCGCCGCAATCAAGATATCGGCTTGACGAACAACATCAGCGATGTTCTCAGTCTTGGAATGGCAGATTGTGACGGTGGCATTGGCGCGGACGAGCAACAGCGCGGCGGGCATGCCAACGATATTTGACCGACCGAGTACGACGGCTCGCTTGCCCTCAATCTTGCACCCGGAGCGCTCCAGCAGGACGATGCAACCGGCTGGTGTGCAGGGAACAAAGAGGGGATCGCGCCGTTTCATGGCCAGTCGGCCGATGTTAATAGGATGGAATCCGTCAACATCCTTCTCAATGCTGATGAGCGAAAGGGTCCGTTCCTCATCCAGGCCGGCCGGAAGCGGAAGTTGAACGAGGATTCCGTTGACCTTGGGGTCCGCATTGAGTTTCGCCACCAGGGTATCGAGTTCCTCCTGGGGTGTGGTGGCCGGGAGCTCGTGGCCGAAGGAAACGATTCCCAGGTCTTCACAGGACTTGCGCTTGTTTTTCACATACATGTGCGAGGCGGGGTTGTCCCCGACCAATACGGTCGCTAGGCCAGGGCGGGGCATCCCAGCTGCAACCATCTTGGCCACCTCCGCCGCTGCCTCGCTACGGACCTGCTCGGCGATCGCCTTCCCGTCAATAAGATTGGCTGACACGTTGTCCTCCTGAAGTCAATAGGTTCAGATCGAACGGGTCACGGGTCGTAGGACCCGCATATCTCGACATTCCTCTTCGCGAACCTCATGCGTGGTTCGCCCCGGGCCGGGGCTTGCCTGCGAAAGTCGCCCTACCTCCTTCGGCAAGCCACGAGACAAATCTAGCACGTCGCTTGGGGTCTTGGGGAGTGAGATTTGTCGCTCTCGAGCCGCCGGTTATCAGCGGAACCGTTCCCCTTCTCTACTGAGGGGCCACTCCGGCCCCCTGCAGGGCCTGGTCGGGCCAGAGCCCATCGATCCGAACTGGACGTTCCACCTTCCGGAGGGCCGGGAAGGGCCCTGAAAGGAGGCTTCCTGAACCTCACCGACCTCTGACAAAGGAGAGCGGAAGTCACCCGCAGCTCGGGCAGGGGGCGCTTCCGGCTTGATCCACATCCTCCTCACTGACATCTCCAACGGAACCAGCAGGAAAACGGCGGTCCAATGGCCCTGGATGAGAAGAGTGCTCTCTGGAGGAGGCGAAGGGGAGCGGGATTGCCCCCATTTCGAATGCTGACAAGGGTATGTTCGACCCAGCCAGGGGTTCTACCACATGGATCCGCAGCCTTCACCTCAGCAGTTAAGCTGAGGTGGAGACCCCGCCTGCGGGTTCCAGGTGAAGCTCAGGCCTGCCGGATCCACCATTCTGAGCCGATGGATCTCCCTAATCGGCTCTCCCTCGCAGGAGAGCCTCGAGTAGCAAGTTGGTTTCTCGCGCGTGCCGATCGGCATCGACAAGCCAATCAACAAAGTCGCCCGTGCCGAGCATGGGAAGAGCAACGGCTATTCCTATTAGAAACCCCTCAACGAGCTGGGTTCCCGCGATCGGCAGTGGTTTGGCCAGGATGAGGGTCACGATCGCCGACAGGAGGGCGATGGCCATCGCTCCGAGCGTGATCCAGCCAAGAGCGCCGAAAATGCTACCGACCACTCGCAAGACTGCAAACGGCCTTTCGCGATCGACAGCCTCGAGCACCTGGTCGATCTGCCGCTGACTTGAGCCAGCGGGCACTGGAGGTGGCATTCCAAGGGAACCGAGGCGAACACCGCACTGGGGACAGAACTGGTTGCTGACAGGGTGCAGATTTCCGCAATTCGGGCATTTGATCGTTTCCCAGGTGCCCGTCTTCCTTGCTGAATTGTCGGGGTTTTCGACCACTGGTCACTCTCCTCATACGTGCACATGTGGTTCACAAGTGTTTCCACAGAACTCGTGTGGCGACTTCCCCAGGCCCCTTCGGCTCGCCCATTGCAAGGGCCTTGGCAACGCTCGCATGTCCTCCAGATTCTTGCTGATTGCATGGTCCCTTGCTCTGGCGGGCAATTCGTAACCGGACCATCGGCAGAGTTCCCCCGCAGCCGCTCGCGGTTCAGACGGCCTCTCCATTGTCACAATCTCATTTCCCTGGGCATTTCGCCCAAGACGGTTTCGCGGCTTGGGCAGGAGCCGCACTCTCCTCCCCTGCAGGTTGCTTCTGCTATTCTTCAGTGATGACACTTTGGCGATTAGTTTCTTAGGCCTCTTCTTGCCACGAGTGGAATTGGGCACAAACCGATCCATCACACAAGCACGGCTCAAGATCTGCGCCCTGACATCGCGGGCGAGAGCGGTCTAGGGCGGGAATGGTACTGAACCATTGGATTAATGACAAACGGGCTGCACTGGGTGGGGGGTCGGTAGATCGTGTGGAGCGCTCTGAACTAGGTCGAGCATTGGACGTGAAGCAACACCGCAGGAAGGCGGTCGTTTGTCTCTCTCTTCAGCTGGGTCATCAGGCGCCGACCCTTCGCCTTGTGCTGAAGCGGGGCCGAGAGCATTACGGGCCCAGGTGACGCAGGGCGAGGCTTGGCTGAGGCGATGCTCTGCCTCGTTCTCAGCGAGCGTGTTCCAACCAATCCCAAGGGGCAGGGAAGGATCATGGGAATAGAGGCGCAGACTCGCCTGCGAAGCTTTCCTTCCCGGCGACCTACGCTTCGGGAGACGATACTCGGGTGAAAGGTGGTTTGGCACTTGGTTCCCAACTGCAAGATCCTGCCGCGGATGTAATGGACTTCTGACATCCAAAACCTGTGAGCGGTCCGCGGCTCGGAGCATCCGGCATAGATCCAGTCTATTGAGCGGCCTTTGGTCTGCCCGTGGGGCCCCTAGGACACCAGGAAGAGCATCGCTACGCCGGCGGTTGCCACTAGGGTTCCGGCGATTGCCTGCCAGCCGATGCGTTCATGGAAGAGAACCCAGCCGATGGGGATCAGCAAGATGGGGGGCAGGGCCATGAGTGTGCTGGCGATCCCCACCGGCGCGAATTGGATAGCGATAAGCGACAGCCACACGCCGAGGTAGGGTCCCACCACGGATCCCCCAAACAAGGCGGGGAGTGCAGCGGGATTGAGAGCGAGGCGATCCAGCGTGGATCCCGTCTCCGATTGAATCAAGGTGAATAGCCACAACACGGCCGTGGCGGCCAGCATGCGAATGACCACCGCCGAGAGCGCCGGGAAGTCGCCGCTCAATCCTTTTTTTGAAAGAACCAGCCCCAGGGCCTGCCCGGTGGCTGCTCCCAGCCCGAGAAGGACACCTCGCAGACGCTTGCGCGGATCGTGCCCACTCGAGGAGTTTCGGTCCCGATCCAGGACCACCCATGCGACCCCGGCAATGGTGATCAGGATGCCAATTCCTTCCGTGAGAATGAGGGCCTGCCCTAGGAAAATGGCAGCCAGGATTGTGCTTACCACCGGGGAGGTACTCACCATCAACATCGCGAGTCGCGGTCCGATCTCCACGTAGGCTTGAAAGAGGAGAGCGTCACCGATGGTGAGGCCGGCGACTCCAGAAAGACTCAACCAGATCCACTGGTCCGGCGTGGCGTGAATGGGGATCAGTGTGCGATAGACCAACAGATGCGTGACCACGAGGAGAGCCGAGGCAATTACCAGACGCCCGCGGTTGACTACCAGCGCACCGAGCCGCTGACTGGAGAACGCGAAGAAGAGGGCCGATCCTGACCAACACACCGACACGGCCAAGGCGGCCCATTCCCCGGCGTGAGCAGACATTTCCTGATGATACCCGAAAGACCATGGGGGTCCAAGCCGGTTTGGCTCGGGGCTAACTGATAAGAGGGGACAGCCAAAACCTGTTTGGCCTCTTTTGTGCAGTCACAATTATTCGCGCCCGCGCCGGTCCCTCGAGGCGAATCCTCACCGACCTGGGCGGTTTTCTCTCTCCGCGCCCCAGGCCGGATCCTCCAGGCTGGGAAAGGCTCTGTTCGAATCCTCGGGGCGGCCTCCTTTGTCAGGCGGCAGTCTGGGTACCGGTCTCCTTGATGGCAAAGCTTATCCGCGGCGCATCAGGAACACGTGTGCGTCGCGCTGCTGCAGCTCTTGGTCAGCACGTTGTTGGACTTGTTTGTCTCATTCAGTTTGTTGTTGGGATCGAGTACTGCGCGAATGGTCATATCCCCGTTCACAATGTACCCCGTCCAAAAGGCTTCGCTGCCGGCGGGAATGGGCACATCGGTGAGAGATTCAACCAGACCGCCGTTCGCGAAGACTTGGTAGTCAAACTTCCCGCTTAGTGACCCTGAGGGCACATTGGCGACGGTCAGCACAACCTCGTTTCCGGGGTTGGGTCCACCGGGGAAGGAGAGGAAGATGTTCTCGAGCACCAGGTCGCCGCTGGCAAGCGGCTGAAGTGGCATTGGTATGAAAATATGCGTTGGATTCACGAAATGCAGGTATGGGGTAGCCGTGGGAGTCCGGGTCGGCGTCAGAGAAGGCGGCTGATTTGTCACCGAGGGGAGGGGTGTGTAGGTGGGATAGGGGGTATAGGTCGGGTAGGCCGTCATCGTCGTCGTCGCGGTTGGGTTCTGCCCCACCATGGCAGTCAAAGTCATGACCGCGGCCGTCTCAATCGCTGCACCTGGTGAGGAGGTGGGCTGCAGGGCGCGCGAGGGTAAACTGCAGGTGCACGCCAGGATGACAGCAAAGAAGAGGACGAGGCTCAGGGCCAAAGGCGCGCCGTGCAAACGTGAGGTGTTATGGGTCATCGTTTATCTCCCCAACTTGCAGCAATTCGCGGGTCGTCTCTCGAGAAGAATGCCCGGTCAGCCTTTCGGATAGGTCCCACACGAATCTCACGGTTGCGGCCAGGCTTCCGCCGCTTCCCGTTCTTGACTTGCCACAGTGTGAACCCGATACGCCCCGAGCCCGCGTTTTTTCTTTTTGTCCTGGCCGGAACCTGCGCAGGATTCTGATCGTTGATTATTTGTTCGAGCAGGTTCCGTGGCCGGCAACCGTCAGGAGAGGTTGCCAATTGCACACGTCCAAATGAGACTGGCATCCGCTGGCGTTATTGTTGTACTGGGAGCAGTTGAGCGGCTGCCCCGCCGGCTTCGCAGGGCCCAGCAGCCGGCACTTGCCGATGAGGGGCACACCGGACTCGAGTCGGCCTCACTCCAGGTTGCATCATGAGCGGCAAATCCAGGCCCGGAATTGCGTTAGGAGCCTAGCACAGATATTGAGAATGGGCAATCGGCGGTCAGATCTTTCAGACCAGGAGGGCCTGTTGAGGAGCCTGCAAGCCCATGTGCCAGAAGTTGTCCGGGTCCCTTGGTTTCATCCGGTGAGGGGTCATTGCCGCTCATGACGTCTCAGATTCGATTGGGCTCCACAATTCTGAGCGCCCTGATGTGCGGATTTTTGGCTGTTTCCTGAGGTGGGCCGTGTGGGGCTCGAACCCACAACCTTGTGCTCAAAAGGCACTGCTCATCCGACCTGGACAGGCAACCCAGTCCCCTCCTGCGGATCAACCTGCACATTGATATCAAGGACCAATTAATTGTAGTTTCCGCCAAATTGTACGATCCCTAAGGATGAGGGGGTGCATCTTGGGCCGTTTTCCGATTTCCTAGGATTGAGTTCCAGATTCCGCAAACCGGGGTGTATGCTGATACAAAAGGGGCCTCCTAAAGAAAGAAGTACAACTCGTACGGAGCCAAGGAGGTCGCGGTTTTTTCCCCGAGGAAAGGGATATGAAACTCAGTGCACCCAAGCAGGTCACATTCTGGGTTGCCGTAGTTGTGGCGGTCATTGGCATCTTCGGGAGCCTTGTGACAATTCCTGTACTCTCGGGTTTTGCGTTTTGGCTGGTCGTGATCGCCTTCATAATCTTGCTGTTGGGCAATTTGATTGACGGCATGTAAGTCATTTCGGGTACAAGCAGGCAGATGGTTGCCTCCGCTTTCCCGGTGACGAATCTCCAGCCCGAGCACTAATCACTTTTCGCAGGAGGCGTATGAACAGGAGACAACGTGGGTTCATCCCGGTGATTGCTCTCTTCATGGCTATGTGTCAGTTGGTAGCCGTCGCTCCGGTTTACGCGGCGGCATCCTACCGCAAGGGGACCCCGACCCCAATCGTTCCAACAAAGCCGCCAGCGTTTTTGCCTGCCCCAACTCCACCGCGCACTCCAACACCAACACCCGTTAAGCTGGCACCAACGCCCGCAAAAACGACAGTAGCAAAGCCGACCAAGGATGTGTGCAGTGGCTGTAGGTGTGGCTGCGTATGGTGGGATATCTCGCCTTGGGACGCTTCTGATAGGAACAACCCGGAGGATATGGAGTTCGTGATCAGCGGAGGTGGAGGGAACAAATTGCACTAGCGTCGCTGAGCAGTGCCTGGGAGGTACCTAAGGTTCTCTGCAAAGCGCGCGGCCTTCGCGTCAGTCTTGGTGACGAGCGGCAAACGGGGGGCTCTCTGCCGGTGCCCTTCCTTGACGCCCGTCGCGCCGACGGTGAGAGGTCCTCGAAGGGTGGGATTGGCTTTGAGCTGAAGTACCTGGGAATCACCGCGAAGTAGCTGGTCCCCATGCCCAGCTATTGGAACGAGGAAGCCCGCCGTAAGGCGGGTCTTGTGCTGTTTCCTGAGGTGGGCCGTTTGGGGCTCGAACCCACAACCTTTTGCTTAAAAGCCACTTGATGGCAATAGGCCTGCCGCTTGCAGGCTTGTTCACTTTGCGGAAGGCAGGGGAGTGTTCGCCTGGGGGCGGATGCTGCGTCGGCAGGGAGGGGGACGCAATCGCCATTGTCGAGTTCGAACTGACCCTGAGTCGGCAGGTGTCCCGTGCCCCACTCGTGAGCTGTTGGGCGGCCAGAAGACACGGGGTGCTACCCGAGAATGGGGCCTGAATGTGCCGACGGCGCGGGAGTGACGCGCAGACGGTCGTCGCGGCGGCTCAGAGAGCAGACGTGGTCAGAGGTGTTCGGAAGTAGCGCGGACAAGGCGTCTGATCTCAGCGACGACATAGTCGGCGTGGGGGCCAATGTGATCCTCGAGGTCGTCCCATTGTTCGGCTTGGTCGCCAACGTAGATCGCACGTGCACGAGCGAGAACCGGCCGGTGTTCCTCGGGCAACCGGTCGAGCACCCAGTCTGCTGCGGCGTCCTTCGAGCGAATCGCGCCCGTCGCGACCGTGCTCCAAATGCGAGCGAGCGTCAGGATCACATTTCGTGTGTCAGAATCGATATCGCCTCGCAGCCTGTCGATTTCGCCCACCATCGCGCTGAGCAGGTCGTCGTTAGGCACAGGATCGAAGATCTCAGCGGGCGGCGGACCGAGCAAGGGCGTGTTCGCCAGCATGACCATCGTGATCAGCATGGCCAGATCGGGGTTCACCGTCGTCGGCCACGGCTCGACGTTGCCGCTCTCGAACTCGCTCCGCAGCCAGTCCCCGTACTGGAAGTCGAAGCTCGGCGGATAGCGCCACGGCTTGACGTCGCGGTCGGCCACGATCGTCAACTCGATACGCCGCCACATCCCATGCGGAGTCCTCCGCCCCGACGCGGCGAGCAGGCCATGGACGAGACGTTGCTTCTCCGCGCGCGTCGTGCGCCGCTTCGACACCACGAGCAGGTCGAGGTCGCTGCCTGTTTGCAGGCCGCCGAGCACCGCTGACCCGAAAAGGTAGGCGGCGACTGCGTCCGAATCGAGAACGCCGCGCACGAGGGTCAAGACGCGATCGATTTGCTGCTGGTCAGCGGCGTTCAGCGTCATTCAGCCATGCTCCTTCCGGCAGCTCGCGCGGAGCTGGAGTAACAAGTTGTGCGCTGGCAAAGTGGCGATGAGTGTCGCCGTCGCGCGGACCGGGGTGCGCCGAGGCCAGGTGTTGGCTACCCAACGTCCTCAAACTGCGCCCGCGCGGCATCAGCACGCTCTATTCTAGGCCGGCAGTACCCGATAGACAACATCGCACACAACATGCAACACAGCGGGCAAATCGCCTAGAGCAGATTTGCCCACCCTCGGGGCAGTCAAAACGGCTGCTCTCATAACCCCACACCCTCGGAGGACGTGGGGTCAAAAGCAAACCGCCCCAGTTGGGGCGGCTCGGTTTTGCGCAAAACCAACGACTGACCCGGCTACTTCTCGCGCATGCCCTTGACAAACTCCCACTCGTGCAGCACACCCATCCGGCGCAGGAACTGCTCCAACGTGTAACTGGGCCTCGTCTCTTTCGGCTTGCTCCCATCAATGGGCAAGAAGTAGCTCATCGACAGCACACGGTCCGCCGATCGCATCTCTTTCTGCACCGCCCAATCCAGCTCCCCCCGCAGGAACTTGATCCGCTTCAACACCGTCGCCTTGGGCACTGCGACCCGCTCGTGCGTCGTCCACCTGGTTGGTGTCATCTCAGCCTCCATCTCCATGTGCGATGATGATACAGCCAAAATCTCTAGAGCACACGCCAGGCTATATGAACGTGTATTTGGGGATCAGTCAAGCGTACGGGGACCCCATCTAGGCGGGGGGGGCTGAACGACGAGAGCCACCTTGTTAGCGGTGGCTCTTCACCTAAGACGAGCGAGAGTACAAGTGTCGTATTGGCAGCTGGGTTGCGATACCTTGTCGCCGGGACTATGAGCGCTAATCGTAGCACGCAAGTCATCGGTATTGCGAGTGGCGTACCGTATGATTAGATGCAAGGTGCTATGGCCCAATAGTTTCTGCAAGTCCAGCATGGTTCCGCCCGAGCGTAGAAACTCGGTTGCGAAGGTGCGCCTGAAGGCGTGCAACGCAGGCACTTGAATCCCGGCACGCATGGCTAGGCGCCGAATGATCTCACGCAACCCGGAATAACTCAAACGCTCGCCGTCGGGCAGCCCACAGAATAGCGCCGTTGCACGTTCGGGTCGGTGGCGTAGCCAACCTCGTACGGCACGACCCGCCTTGTTGCCCAAGCAGACATCACGCACCTTGCCCGTCTTGCTGTGCTGTATCGTCAAGCGGCCGGTAGGCTCATCGAGGTCGGTCGAGTCCCAGTCGGTCAACTCACTCGCGCGACATCCGGTCGCAGTCAACGCAAGCAGAATAGCCTTATTCCTCGCCCTGGCAGCGACACTGGGCGTAGCCTCGTTAGCCTTGAGCATCGCCGTAATGTCGCTAAGTGGAACGGGCGGAAGTAGTTTCTCGTGCAGCCGTGGCGCATCGACCTTTGAGATGGGGTTCGAGCCCTCAACGTCGTACTCTTTCCAATACCAAAGGAAGAAGCTACGCACGACCCGATAGCGTTGGTGGATGCCGCCCTCGTTGTATCGCCCGGTCTCTGCTAGCCATGCCAAATAGCCACGTATGGCCTCGGGCGTTACGTCCTCGACGGCAACGATGCCGAGCTGCTTCATGAACTGAGTGAACGCATGCAGGTGCGTGCCGTAGAGTCGGGTCGTATTGCGTGCTTTGCCAACAGCCACCTTGGCGAGGATGTACGTCGCTACGGCATGGGCTAGAGGATCACGACGCACGCCCGTACGTACTGCGCCGACCGTAACTACATCCCTACCCATCGATTCCTCAAAGAGCACGTGGTTACTTTCGCCTTCCTCGTTCCTTTGCATGTATCCTCCTCTCAGTCGGAGGACGCAAATCCAGCTAGAATCAAGGCGAAAGTCGACGTATCAATCGGCCGTGTGGGGCTCGAACCCACAACCTTGTGCTTAGACGACCTCTGCTGGGGAATTCGCTCGCCTGCGCCTGCCAGGCTTGCGTCTCGAGCTACATGAACACCAGGAGAACCCCCGTTATGCCGAGCTGCCCTTCGAGGAGCGGCTGGGGCTGCTCGTGGATCTCCAATGTACCCGCCGGGATAACAGCAGCCGGGAACGCCGTATCAAAGCTGCCCACTTTGCCCTGTCAGCGAGCCTTGAAGGCTTGGACCTTTCTCCTAGTCGCGGGCTTGAGCGCAGCTTCATCCTGGAGCTTGCTCATGGCGAGTGGATCCAACGCCACCTAAACATCCTGGTGTTGGGACCCACCGGCGCAGGCAGGAGCTATCCGGCCTCCCCACTCGGCCAGGCCGCCTGCATACAGGGCTTCTTGTTCCGTTACCATCGCACCTCGCGCATGCTGCATTAGACGACGCATTCCCATGCCGCTCGCCCCTTCGCGAAGCTCCTGGCCAGCTGTGATCCATCTACGTGCTTCCCGTCACTCGTCCCCTGACTTCACTAATAAGTCGGACTAGGGAAGGACGTGGCATTACTTCTGCACATTTAGGAGATCTTGTTTAGTGAAGCAGTATGTCGGCTTCCCTTTCTCGTCAACGATAACACCAACGCCTGCCCCCGATTTCTTCATATTGCCAATCACATCAGCGATTTGGTCGTCGAGAGCCACCTTCACGAAGAAGGATGCGCCGTGAAGCGCATTGTACTTCGTCTTTAGATCCGTTTTTGTATCTATGTCGGTAACGATTTTTGATATCGGCTCAGCACCTGTGAAGGCATCATCCCAAAACACCCGAGCATGGATAATATCCTCCAGGATACCCTTTCCGCCTTGATCGACCACCGGCACCCACCAGTAGTCATTATTTTTATTGAGTCTATCGATAACGTCTTTCTTAGTTGCGTCGGGGTTGAATATGAAGTCCTTATCAAAGGCCGTCAAGGCTAGCTCCCTAATACGTTCCGGATTCGCCGCGCCCTGCAATGCCTTCTGCTGGATACTCAGGGCTGCCTCGGTGGATCTGCTGCTCTCAGCCAAATTCTCTTTACCAAAGAGATACGCCGCTCCGGCACCGATCCACGCTCCAAACGTGCCCAACAGGGTGGTCAAGGCCCATTTGCTATAGTCCACGAGGACGGTATTGGTTGGGCTCCATCCGACAAGAAACAACAGTGCTCCAACAAGAAAAAATAGTACACCCAGCATTATCACTACCAGCGAAAACGCCAATGTGCTGGTGGTTCTTTGTGCTGGCGGCGGTTCCGTTGCTACAGTCCCCCCCTTGAGACTCACTCTGTTTCTTGTTATTCATGGCTTATGTCTCCTTTCTGTCGTCATCGAGGTCAAGTTACAGGGTTCGAAAACGAACGGTAAGCCCTAGCCTTAAGAGCTCAGCCTCACGAAAAAGAACGCATCTGAGATAGAAAGTGCTTGAATAGTTTTTCCATGGAGGAGTCCACCATGGGCTGGGCAGCGTTTGCACCACCCGGTTGCAATTGTGAGGAAACAATTCGCCTACTCAAGGGTTTCGCCTTTCAAAACTGGTAGCAATGAATTGAGCAAGGGGAGGTCCTTCGATACGACGACGGGTCTTGCCTTCGCCTTCGGGGCGCAGGCTGATTTGATGAAGAGAGGGCCGGCGGGGGAGTCAGGAGGGCGGCGAGCAGGAAAAGGGGCCGTGTTCAGGAGTGGTGAGACCTGGCCGAGAAGCAATTGATCACTGTGGATTGCGCAGCGAGTCAGGGAGGTGCCGAGGCTGGCACGCTTTCCCAAGCCCCAGAGCGCTCAATGCTCGAGGAATTGGCACACCAAGAGGAAAGACCCGGAGCCCGAGTTGCATTTCGCATGCGTCGCCCCCCTCGGAGACGCAATGGAACCCTTGGATCAGAGTATACACCCTCTTCGGGCAACCTCAACGTTGGGGAGGGGAAGTCCGGGAATTGCGGAGGAGCTCGTCGAGCGCGGCGGCCCAGTGTTCCTCTGCTGACCCTAGTGTTGTCGGGATGAGGTACGAACCGACGATCCCGGGGTTCTTTGCCTAATAGGGCCAAGTCAGTTTCTCCCCTGACGACCATGATTGAATCAATCTAAAGAACGCAAAATGGGGCCGTTCTGAGGCAATGGAGGACCGAGGCTCAAATGGCCTCAGTTCGTGGATTATTGTCAATGGCCGCCGGCTTTGGGCCTCTCATGATCGCCTGGATGTAAACCACTTTGCGAGTCAGGAGGCCTATTGGGAATCGACTTCTGACGCGTCCTCAAATGATAAGGCTGAGGCTTTGGCCGCGAATGATGAGCGTGTGGGCAAGAAGGCTGGCGTCAGCGGGAGAGTAAACCCTCATGCGTTCCGGCATGCGTTTGCCCGGGAGCTCATTTTGAACGGCGGGGACGTTGGGAGGGTGTCGCAAATCCTGGGGCATACACAGATAGCGGTCACAAAGCAATTCTATGCGGTGTTCAGTACGGAGGAGCTAAAGGGGGGAGCATGACAGGTTCGGCCCAGTGTCGCGTCTGAACGGGCGGAACGCAGCGAAGAGACGTGGATGATCATGTGACGGTTTGGCACCTGAACATGTCTTGACAACAAGAAAGCCTGCTGAAATGCAGGTTTTCGGGTGTTTCTTGAGGTGGGCCGTGTGGGGCTCGAACCCACAACCTTGTGCTTAAAAGCCCCTTGATCTGAGGCGCCATTTGTGGCTTGCATGGAACAGCTCGGCAGCGCTTTCGTACTAGCGGAATGTCACCTCGACGAGGGATGCCAGGAGAGTGCGACCGGATCCGTAGTACTCAGCCATGTCCGTAGGTTCGCTCGATTGTGTTCCCGGACCGCCCACCCCTTGGGCCAAGGGAAAGATGAGCCCGGGTCGAGGGATGGGGGGAAAAGCGTCCGCCCCCGAAATGGCTGACAGAAGCGCCCGCAGGTACCTGCGAGAAATCTTCTCTAGGGAGGGGATGCTGCGCTCAATGAAAGCGAGTTGAGGTTCGTTGATGATGTCCAGGCTGCCGTGAGCAATGTCATTTCGGATTTGCCAGAGAGTCTTACCCTTCACCTTTTCTTCAAAGAGTATTTGGGCCGGGCCAGGGTCATTGAAGGCGCGGGTGAGATGGGCCTGAAGAAAACCCCTTGTACTGCTCACGCAATCGAAGTACGCCCTTCTTATTGCCTCGGTCGCGTCTTGTGCGAGGTAGCGGTCCAGGGTCTGTTGGATGCACTGCGCTCGTCGCTCTTCCTTGTCGTGTTTAGTGAGTTGGTCTTCAGAGAACTGCCTCAGTGGAGATTCCGGCGGTGCATCGTTCTCAATGTACGTCGCTATGGACTCTATACTCAAGAACAGCAGCAGGAAGCGTTGAGCGGGGGCCTTTTGTTGGAGGGCATTGGATAGCCATGCTGCGCTCTTGATTAGGGCAGCTTGGTCGAGCGGAGCGAGAGTGGAAATGAAGGTGAGCGTGTGATCTAATGAGCTCAAGTGAGAGCCGGTTGGCTGGTGGAACTCGGTGGGCCGAACGGATGCCGGATACTTTGGCTCCCAGAGTGCGAACCATCCGCCAAACAGGGTGAAGAGGTTGGTGATCGTGTCGAGATGAGAGACGGCTTGTTTGAGTGCCTCGGAGGTCCACTGATCGTTTGGGACCCAGCCATCGTAAATGTAGATACCCGCGTGTGACATCGCCATTGCCCTTTGGTCACCGGGCTTGCCCGCTAACAGGTCGATGGGTTCGAAGCAGGGAACGATTTGAATGGAACCGAGGAAAGTTAGCGGGCTGTTGAGCTGAGCACTCGAGAAGAGTACGAACTCAAGTCCTTGGGAACGGGTGAGCATGGCGGCGCGGCAGAGGCTCTTGGCGCGTTGTTCGAGGCGAAGAGAGGCAACTTGGGAGTCAACGAATTCGATCAAGGCGGGGTCGGCGGTCAAGAACCTGCGCTTCCCCCAGTCGTTGAAGCGCTCGGGGGGCTTGGGTGGCAGATGGGAGTCTGGCGGAGGGGCGGGGAGGCGTTGTTCGGTCACAGGATGTCCGAAATTGGAACGGGAGCTAGCTGGTGCAATTGCCTGAGGGGCTGGAGCTCAAGGTTGGAACTCGGGCCTGGTTGCCAAACTAGTCGGGAGATGCACGGCGCGATCATGGGCCTTATGGTCGGATTGATCACCCATGTCCCACGCGGCACAGCGGGTCGTGCGAGTGTCGGGTTTCACGGCGGGTTGATTGCATCAACCCAAGTCTCAAGAATGGCGCTCATTGACCGAAGGCCCATTTCGGCCCGCTCGGGAGAGAGTTCGCCTCTTTCATGAGCTTCGTTAAGGAGATTGTAAACCTCATTTGTCTGTTTCGCGGCGGCTGCGAGAAGCGTGCGCCTGAGTTGTGGACCCCACATCTCAAGGGGTGCGAGGCGGCGGCACGAGGGGCAAGTGACGCGCCAGGGTACATTGGCGACGAACCGGGCTCCACAGACGGGGCAGACCTTCGCCGGCGTCCCGATGAATGAGCCGGCCAATGTCAGGGCGATGTCAGGTGTTGCTCGGATCGACACCGCCTCGGTCCCGGCGTACAGCTCGAGGGATCCATCCTCGACAGAGGTCGTCCGCAAGTTTCAGGCGAACACTCTGATGGAACTCTACGAGCGGATGGCCGAGTACCAGTCGAAGGAGGTTGACCGCTTGCTAGAGAAGGGTAAGGAGCTACAGGCCGATCTGGTACGTGATAAGGTAGACACCGTAGCGGCGATAGCCGCCGGGTGCCGGACCCCCGATGATGTAGCCGAGCGGATCGAGTCGATTTTCAGCGATGATACGACGGGCGTTGTGTTGAGCAGCGTCCATCGGGCCAAGGGACTCGAGGCCGATCGTGTGTTCATCCTGCATCCCGAGTTGATCCCGCATCCCAAAGCCCGACAGGACTGGGAATTAGAGCAGGAGCAAAATTGCCTTTATGTAGCGCTAACTCGCAGCAAGTCAGAACTCTATCTGGTGGAATCGAGGTGATGCAATGATTGAGACACACGAGGGTCGGGTTGCAGTCAAGCGGTGGGTCAAGGGCCTGGACGCCGTGACCGAAACGCAGATCCGAAACATATCCAATCTTGATGTGGCGCGAGCCATCGCCATCATGCCAGATGCCCACGTCGGCTACGGCATGCCCATCGGCGGTGTGCTGGCCACAAAGGATGCGGTTATCCCCAATGCAGTCGGAGTGGACATCGGCTGTGGCATGTGTGCTGTGCGCACCGACCTGACCGAACTAGACACTGATGCACTCAAGCAGATCATGGGCATCATTCGTCTTCGCGTCCCGCTTGGATTCAATCATCACAATGAGCCGCAAAAGTGGGTGGGCTTTGGTGATGCACCCGACGTTCAGATAATTCAGGAACAGCTGCAGGCAGCACGTATGCAACTGGGCACGCTTGGCGGCGGCAATCACTTCATCGAAATTCAGCACGGGTCGGACGGTGCAATCTGGTGCATGATCCACAGTGGCAGCCGCAACTTTGGCCTGCGTGTTGCTGACGATTATCACCACAAAGCCGTTGCCTACTGTGATACCAACAGGACTGACTTACCATCTGCGGACTTAGCCTATCTCCAGATTCGGACAAGACTGGGTCAGGAATACCTCAGTGCGATGGAATATGCTTGCACCTTCGCCGAGGCTAGCCGCGCTGCCATGATGACCGAGGTACTCCACGCTGTTCATGAGGTAGCGGGCGGCAACGCCTTGCTTACGATTGAAACGCGTCACAACTATGCCAGGCTTGAGGTGCATAACGGCGAGGAGGTCTATGTACATCGCAAAGGAGCCGTCTTCGCTGGACCTCGCCAGCAAGTCATTATTCCGGGCAGTATGGGTAGCCCAAGCTACATTGCCTCTGGACTGGGAAATCCCGAGGCAATGAACAGTTCCAGCCACGGGGCCGGGCGCAGGATGGGGCGTGGTGCAGCCAAGCGACAACTGAACCTCGCTGATGAGCAAGCCAAGATGGTGGGGATTGTGCATGGCTTGCGAACTCGGGGTGATCTGGACGAGGCCCCCGGTGCCTACAAGTCGATAGATGAGGTCATGGCGAACCAAGCTGACCTCGTGACACCGATTATCAAACTGACACCGCTGGCCAGCATCAAAGGCTAGGGTAGAAATGAGGCAAGGACAATGATGAAAGCGAAACGCGGTAGACCGAAGGGACATTCAACTGAAATTGGGTCGTATGGTTTGACTCCTAACCAACTGTAATGGTTGCATTGCTATGCTGAGTCGATTGCGCGGCGGGCGTCGACGGCCGAGATAGACAATCGAGGAGGAGCCGTGCATGTACCAGAGAGGGGGTGCGCACTCGCATCGGGATTGATGCTAGAGACGCCAGTCAGTATCAAGCGAGGTTGGTTCGACGGCGGCATCGTCGCGGTCCCGCTAGGTGTGCTGGAGGGCTTCCACATGTCCGGCGTGGGTGGTGGGATCGGCCATGCGTTCCCACGGGCCATGCTGTGCACGTACATGTCATGCGCCGATCTGCCCAAGGGCCAGTGGTTCGGCCACAGCTGTGCCCATGGCGAAGGGCCCCACTGGATCAAAGTCGCTATGACACGGCTGAGCAACAAGGCCATTTACAGCAAGCTATTGGCTATGGCGGAGGCGGAGAAAGAGCGGTGAGATTGGTGCGCCGTGCAGCTCCCTGGCCTGGCTACAAGTCATCCAGAAATGGAATAGTTGCCAGGAACCCTATAGAGGGTGGGGGTACCTATGGGGGGGGCGCTGCTCGCGGGAGGTAGGCCGGGGGGAGACGGCACGATTTTCAATTGCCCCCCCTTGAGGGTATGGGCCCCCCCCAGGGGGGGTCCTACGTGGTCCCTGCCGTTCGTTGTGGGGCTTCCTGTGGGCTTGGTTCGGGGTGGCGCGTGCCATGCGGAGAATACGGCTGTTGAGATCCGCTTGATGGCCGCACGCAAGGGCGGCGAGTTGCTGGCGAAGATGGAGGAGGTGAGACGCTAGTAGTGGTAACGAGCCTGGAGGAAGTCGATCCGCTCGTCGCGAACAAGATAGACGATGCGGTGCTCCTGCGTTATATGCCGAGACCAAGCGCCCGACGCTGGAAAGTACTTCAGAGGTTCCGGCTTTCCAATTCCCGTGAAGGGGTCGCGAAGGATGGTTTTGACCAGAGTAATGATGCGGAGTGCCGTCTTTCGATCGGTGATCACCCAAAACTGCAGATCTTCAATGAACTCCTGTTGAAAGACGGCCTCGCGAGCCCTACTTGTCAAGCCCGATCTCGCTCGCAAGTTCTTCGACGGTCATGGTCTGCCCCCCGCCCTTCAGTGCCCTGGCCAGGGCCTTAAGAAGGCGAGTTGCATTGGCAGGTGACCGGAGGAGATGGGCGGTCTCGGTCAGGCCGACCAGCTCGTCTGCGGCAATTAGGGCAGCGGGCTCGCCGTTGCGACGGCGTATGATCACGACCTCACGGTCCTCAGTCACGTCACTCAGAAGCGATGCGAGATTCTGGCGGGCGTGCGAGTAGCTGTATTCAACCGTCATCCGGGACACTCCTTCCTTGTACAGGCTTACTGTACAACTCTGTTTCGTCGCTGTCAAGCATGAGTTTTCCCAAGTGTGCTGGCTGCTCTGTCCTGGCCATCCTGTCGGGGAGCGGGCGGATGGCACGCTGGGCAGACGGATCACCATGGCACGTTCGGGATAAGCGTCCTCCACAGATCGGGCACACCCGCGCCGGCGTCCAGATGAATGCCCCGGCCAAGGTCAAGGCCGCGTCAGAACTTGCGCGAACGGTCACGGGTGCGGTGCCAGCGTAGAGGGGCAAGACGCCATCCTCCACCAGGGCGCGGCCGCAACCGCTTCGGAGAACTCGCGGGCTGGTTGTACTGATCCGCTGGCAACCGATGCGACGTATCGCCAGGACCCACGGGGGCCGGTGGCCAGCCAGGGCCGACAGCTCGCGGGCTAGGCGTTCGGCACGTTGAACCTTGCCGCGCTCGGGCAGGGACGCGAGGAGAGCGGCCAGGTCCTGACCAGTTTCTGACATAGACGGCTCCACAGTCTAGGATGTCAGAACAAGGTCAGGATAGCACCGAATCGAAAGGGGTGCGCTGCTTGGCCAGAAAGGATATGTGTGCGGTTCAGGGGTCAATTATGAGGATTGCCCTTGACAGGTGTGTTCTAATCAGGGATAGGGATACAGCACGCGCTTTTTATTTCGTAATTCACTGTAGGCGCACAGAGCAAGTCAAAACATCCAACACCGGCCCCCCGTCGGAAGCAAACTAGCAAGAACCCTCGTTACCTCAACTGTGGCTGCGCTGAAAAGATTCTTGGCAGCCGCGCCGTCGCCGCCGGGCACCTGCGCACCTGCCAGGGCCGCGGTCCCTTCGTGAGCAACTTGGCGAGCGGGCCGGACGCGGACCAGCGGGAGATTGCCCGGCTGCAGGCCGTCAACAAGGGCCTGCTTGAGGTGCCACTGGGCCTAACCGCCCTGTACGCCAGCACTCCGGGGCGTGATCCTGTCTTCGTCGCCAAGGACCGCATGGCGATTGATAATGCTAATCAGGTGCCCGCGAATGTGCGCTACGGCATCTTCGGCTGCATCAACTGCCTCTGGAATTGCATCGAGTGCAAGGGCGGGTCCAAGTACGAGCCCGAGGAATTCGGGGGGTAGCCCACCTGCAAGTTCTACAGCTACAACGATTGAAAGAGAGGACACGGTGGTCACGATGCAAAAGTGGGAGTACAGCACGACGCACGTCTTCTTCAGGGATGGCACGCAGGTGGTCACGGAGGTAAACGGCAGGGTTCTGTCAGCCGCAGAGGGATTCGTGAACAAGATAGGTCAGGACCTGACCGCCTTGCTTGCTAGTCTGCCCGAGGGACATTTTCGCGGGTACCCGGACTGGATTGATTATCTTGTCGAGTCCGGCAAGCGAGGATGGGAACTCGCGGCCTTTACGCAGTGCGGCGAGGAACACCCGA